>VAPH01026209.1_pt1 | contig 10883 bp, 9 predicted proteins | sample 3393861 | NCBI WGS metagenome assembly VAPH01 (sample SAMN08290439, study PRJNA428436) | hydrothermal vent metagenome | isolation source: Deep-sea hydrothermal vent chimney | place: Atlantic Ocean: South-mid Altantic Ridge | reverse complement strand
TTCTATAAGCTGTTTGTTGGCAGCTCCGTCCACAGGGGCTGATGTGAGCTTTACCTTAAGGGCATCACCCAACAGACCGACTACCCCGGCCCTTGAGGAACGGGGCTCAACACGGATATTCAGGACTATCCCTTTTTTGCTCTTTCTGAAAGGAATATTATTGCTCATACACCTGTTTTACTGGTTTTTCCTGAGGCCTTTTGAGACCATAGAACCGATAAAACCAACATTGGCCTTTATCCACCGTGGATCCCACCAGTATAAGGGAGAGACCTCGATTCCCTGGACAAGGATTCCGAAATGAAGGTGGTCTCCACCTGCAAGCCCGCTTGATCCCGTCTTTGCTATCAACTCTCCCTTTTTGACCGATTGTCCGTCTTTTACCAGGATTTCAGATAGATGTCCATACAGACTCATCAGCCCGAGACCGTGATCTATTATCACGGCGTTTCCATATATGCCAAGGTCACCTGCAAATTTCACAATACCTGAATTTGCCGCCTCGACCGGGGCATTTGCGACCGAGGCAAGGTCATATCCAAGATGTACGCTCCGGCTGATAGGTTTTCCCTTGTACAGGTACACCCGCCTGTCTCCATATGCAGCCATAACCTTACTATTCTTCAGCTGCAGAAAACGCCCCTTCCAGAGCATCCGGGGTTCGGATTTCCGGCCTATTGCGCCAAGCCTTTTGACGTCCCTGTCTCTCCATTCCTCGTTGACCTTGAGAAAGGCACTGACCGGGTCGGGGGGGAGATCAACTTCATTAAACAACGGATAAACCACACGCTTTATAAAATCATCACTTATTCTGATAGAGGACCGCCTGAAGGTCTTCTTCTTCACCTTAGTGGGCAGGGTCCTTATGGTCTCATTACCGGCATGGTCCTGAGCTACAGCATAAAAAACCGCCTTGTTTTTTATATCAAAAGGAACAGGGAAGAAAACAACATAATCACTGCCTGACCCGTCGGAAGCTTTATATGCCTTGAACGGCTCTCCGTCATCAATCCTTACGAATACGGAATCAGCCCCCTCTGCCTTGAGCAGGGCAACCGTGCCCATGCCCGGGTAAACTACTGATGGTGCATTCACTACCCTGAGTTTTGGAGCCACTGTATCAATCACTGCATCTACCTTATAATCCACTTTCTTTAGAATCCCCGACTTTGCCTGTACTGTAACAACAGCAGGGCCGTCCCTGAGTCCCAGGGCCTTTGGTTTTATCTGCAATATATAAGTCTTCTCCATACCTGCGGGCTCATCCCGTAGTAATTCCACGGATTTCAGGTCCTGCGTAACAGTAACCTCAATGGATTTCAGGTTTTTACCGTGAATCGTTATGGTTTTGTCGGCAGGCAGGAGCTTGAATGCATCTATCCCCTCTACCACAGGGGACGGGATAAGAAATAATTTATATGCCGTGTAAGAGAGAACAAGTATGATGAATGGGAGCAGCAGGATCAGGGCCAACTTTTTGATCCTGCCCCCCTTTTTTTTCTGATAACCGAAACCGTTCAAAAACTCCCTCCTTGCTTTAAGGTTTTATTACTGTGTAATCTTTAATTATAATACCTTGGAGTTACTAAAGCAAAGGTGAGGGAATGATCACAACTTGGATCCAGAGTATAGATGGTTGTTGGAAGGGATATAATCAACTCTTCACTCATTCTCGTCCCGACATCCAGTCGGGACTCCGAGGAAATTTCGCAATTAACCATCCGGGTGAATTTACTGCGAAATTAAAACCGTTCAGAGTCAATCATATCCCTTCCTTCCCATGAGTGAGAGTTTTTATCACTGAATCCGGGAACAAGTTAACTAACCGGCACAAGGGAGCTTTTGAAATGGTCTGTCCATCGTGGTTGTCGTTTATGCTGTATAACCCTGTCAGAAAGGTGCTGACCAACAGGGAGCAGGTCCTGGAGGAATCCGGCATTACCGGGGAGAGAGTTGTCCTTGAGGTGGGTGCAGGAAACGGCTTTTTTACCGAGATACTTGCCCGGACGGCAAGGAAGGTATATGCCGTTGAGCTGCAGGACGGGATGCTGGAGAAACTGAAAAAGCGCATTTCAGGGTGTGCCGGGAAAGTAGAGATACTGCACGGAAACATCTCGGATATTGATCTTCCGGATGAGTTTGCCGATGTGGCTTTTGTTTATTATGCCTTCCACGAAATAGACAGCAAACAGGAAGGCGCAAGAAATATTGCCCGGGCTGTTAAGGTCAACGGCATCCTCTCCATTTATGAACCTGCAATTGAGGTTGGAAGGGAAGCAATGGATAAGACCCGGGATGCCTTTGAGTCAGCGGGATTCAGGACTGAAGTACGAAGAGACACCCTGTTTACCAGGTTTCTGCGTATGAGAAAAGAACAGGGGAACTCCAGCCGCTAAAGATACCCCTCTGTAACATAACGGCGCATCATGCGGTGAGTATTGAAATAGTATGCAATCTTTCCTACGGCATGCTGCATCATTCGTATCCAGCCGTCACGGTCGTTATAGTATAGAGGAATAATCTCATGTTCAAGCTTCTTGTAAAGGTCCTCTGAGTCCCTTCTATCTGCAGCGTTTTCATCAGGGATCAACTCCGAAGGTGCAGCACCTATGGACCAGCCTGTATATCCCTCAATGTATCCTTCAATCCACCATCCATCAAGGACGCTGAAATTCAACACTCCGTTATGAGCAGCCTTCATGCCGCTCGTTCCGGATGCCTCCAGTGGTCTTAATGGTGTATTAAGCCATACATCCACTCCTGAGACCATCCTCAGTGCAATATCCATGTTATAGTTTTTCAGATAGGTAATCTTTATATCGTTCCGAAGTTGCCCGATGTAGGAAAATATCCTCTCTATCGTCTTCTTTCCCGGTTCATCCTGAGGGTGGGCCTTGCCGGCATAAACGATCTGTACCTTCCCGCCGGCTATCTTTTTTAATCTTTCAACATCCCTGAAAAGCAGGTCGCCCCTTTTGTAAGCCGTCGCCCTTCTTGCAAAACCGATAGTCAGGGTATCATGATTCATACCCGTCCCTGTTGTCTCATTAACATAATCTATCAAACTCTTTTTCGCATCCATATGGGCCTGCCATATCTCTTCATGTGGGATCTTTTCAACACGCACAAGCAGCTCCGGCTCATTGGCCCAGCCGGGAAAGTAGCCGTCAAACAGTCTCTTAAAACTGTCCGATGTCCAGGTAAAGGAATGGACACCGTTTGTGATGGCGTGTATCTCATATCCTGGGAACATAACCCGCGAGACATCCCGGTGCTTCTTTGCTACACCGTTTACATAATCACTGAGATTAAGGGCAAGGATGGTCATATTAAGGTTTTCTTCCTCTCCGCCAAGCTCCCTGAGTACGTCAAGGGGGATAAAGTCACCAAGACACTTTTCCACCAGGTCAAAAGAAAACCTGTCATGTCCGGCCTCTATCGGGGTATGTGTGGTAAAGACACACAGTTCCCTAACCTTCTCTGTATCCCAGACCAGCTTCTCATCCCAGACCTCCTCAATGCTCCTCCTGTGCCGTCTGAGAAGTTCGAGGGTAAGAAAGGCAGCGTGTCCTTCATTCATATGGTATTTCTTTATTTCAAAACCAAGGTCGCCAAGTATCCTGACCCCGCCTATGCCAAGGACTATCTCCTGCTTTATCCTGTATAAACGGTCGCCCCCATAGAGATAATCCGTTATTGTCCTGTCCTCAGGGCTGTTCTCCTCCATATCCGTATCAAGAAAGAGGACGGGTACCCTGCCGCCGACTATACTCTCTACTATATAGAGCCAGGCCCTGACAAAAACCTCTCTGCCTTCAATCTCAACCGTCACCTTTTCCGGCAGCAGCTTCATTAAGTCGGATGGCTCCCACTCCGAGGGGGACTCAACCTGTCTGCCCTCCGGCGTAATATCCTGCTCAAAAAAACCTTTCCTGCTCAACAGGGTTACTGCAATCAGGGGCAGTTTGAGGTCCGCAGAAGACTTGATGGTGTCGCCTGCAAGCACACCCAGGCCACCACTGTAAGTAGGAATCTCCTTGCGAAGACCTATCTCCATTGAGAAGTAGGCTATCTTGGGTTCATCTAAAAAATCCGTAAGTAACGACATGACGGCATATTATAACGCAACACCCATATAATATCCAGCACTGATTGATCTCACCCTCCTTTTCTTGACATTTTCTTACATTTTTGTTTTAAAATAGGAAAATAACGCTACGGCAATTTTATGCCGACCTCATCTTAAATCATAACTTGATTACATAACGGAATACTTCACAATTTATGAACAACTTCACTACGTTCCCATTAACACGGGAACAATGCAGATGAAGACTCTTTATGGATAAAGAAAAAGAACTGATAGTCAGAAAAAACAGGGAACTGAGCGCTATCCTCGAAGTGAGCCGCGTCCTTACCGCTTCTTTCGACCTTGAAGAAAACCTCCGCGCTGTTATGAAAATACTCGGAAGCCTTCTTGAGATGCAGCGGGGGTGTGTCTTTCTGCTTGACCCTCTTTCAGATGAACTGCGCATAGTAGCTGCCCATGGACTGACAAAAGAGGAGATCAAGCGCGGTAAATACCGGATAGGTGAAGGAATTGTCGGCAGGGTCATCAAGACGGGCGCCCCCATGTTTATACCTAATATCGGAGAAGAACCAAAGTTTCTGAACAGGACAGGTTCAAGACCGGAAAAATACGGCGTCTCTTTTCTCTGTATTCCTATTGAGCTGAAGGGCGAGATACTTGGCGTAATCAGTGCAGACAGGATCTATGCTGAAGAGCACGGCAGTGTTGATGATGACCTGAGGGTGCTGAAGATAGTGACTTCCCTGATTGCCCAGTTTGTAAAGCTCTGGGAAAACTACAGAAAGGCCGAACAGGAGCGGGAGTCTCTCAGGTCCCAGTTGAAGGAGAGATACAGCCTGCCTAATATCATAGGCGAATCCGAGAAATTTCAGAGTGTGCTGAAGGCCGTAATGAAGGTTGCCGGCACGGATACAACCGTCCTGCTTTTAGGTGAGAGCGGGACTGGAAAGGAACTGATTGCAAGAACACTTCATTATCAGAGCCACCGGGCAAAAGGGCCTTATGTAGCTGTAAACTGTGCAGCCCTGCCCGACAATCTCCTTGAGGTCGAACTCTTTGGTGTGGAGAAAGGGGCTTTTACAGGAGCAACAACGAGCAGGACCGGCCGGTTTGAGCTTGCCGGTGGAGGGAGTATTTTCCTCGATGAAATAGGCGAAATCCCATTAGGGCTTCAGGCAAAACTGCTAAGGGTACTGCAGGAACGCACGTTTGAGCGTGTCGGATCTTCAAAGTCCACAAAAGCCGATGTAAGGGTTATTTCCGCTACCAACAAAAACCTGCTGGAAGAGGTTAAGCAGGGAAATTTCAGGGAAGACCTTTACTGGAGACTGAATGTCGTACCCATTGTCCTTCCATCCTTAAGAGAGCGAAAACGCGATGTTCCCTTACTCCTGAACTATTATTTAGACAAGTTTAACAAAACCTATAATAAACGGGTACGGATTTCAGGAGATGCGCTTTCAATCTTCAGTGAATATTCCTGGCCGGGCAATGTAAGAGAGCTTGCCAACACCGTGGAAAGGCTTGTCATAATGACGGAAAAGGATATAATTGCACCGGAAGACCTCCCGTTTAATCTTGCATCTACCGACACACGAATCTCCACGAAGAAAAACTCCTGTTTTTATGAAGAGCATACCCTTGGTCACGAGGTTCAGAATCTTGAACGCGAGAGGATTATACGGGCATTGATGGAACACAATCATATTCAGCACAGGGCTGCAAGGGCACTTGGCATTACCCCGAGACAGCTTGGTTACAGAATAAAAAAATACGGCATTGAACTGCAGAACCTGAAATGAAAAAAGGGGGGCTGCTCTGCCCCCCCTTTTTGTTAAAGCGCTGTTTCTCCTTTTTCTCCGGTCCTGATCCTGTAAGCTTCCCCTACAGGCATGACGAATATCTTTCCGTCACCAATCTTTCCCGTCTTTGCACTCTCGATAATCTTCTCAATTACCTTTTCCGCCATATCATCAGGAACCACTATCTCCAACTTTACTTTCGGCACAAAGGTGACTTCATATTCCGCACCCCTGTATACCTCAACATGGCCCTTTTGCCTGCCGAACCCTTTCACCTCCGTCACGGTCATACCCTGAACACCCAACTTATGCAGCTCATCCTTTACCTCATCAAGCTTGAAGGGTTTTATTATTGCCTCTATCTTCTTCATCTTCTCCTCCTGTTCACTTTTTAACCCCGTTCATTATGACTTTAAACCTTTTGCAGATGGATGAATCTGAAAGTCAGGATATGCCTCAATGCCGTGCTCTCCTACATCAAGACCTTCAAGTTCTTCTTCAGCAGTTACCCTTAAGCCGATAGTTGCGTTGAGTAACTTGAACAGGATAAACGCCGTTGGAAATACCCACAGGAACGCAGCCCCTATACCAAGAAGCTGTACCCCGAGTATCTTTAAGGTAACACCCCCGGCATTGAATAGTCCAGCGGCAAATGTGCCCCACGCACCACAGACTCCATGTACGGAGATTGCACCCACAGGGTCATCGATCTTCAGTACCTGGTCTACAAAGACTACCGAGAGGACGACTATAACACCGGCGATGAGTCCTATCAGTATGGCACTGCCCGTAAGGACATTGGCACAGCCTGCAGTGATGCCGACAAGACCGGCAAGGGCACCGTTTAACGTCATGGTTGCCTCCGGCTTTTTAAACATTACCCATGACAGCAGCATTGCACCTATTGAGCCACCGGCAGCAGCCAGTGTTGTATTGACCGCTATCAAGGCTGTATCCGTATTGGCAGCAGTGGTACTGCCGGCGTTAAACCCGTACCAGCCGAACCAGAGGATAAAGACACCCAGTGCGCCGAGTGCGATGTTGTGGCCGGGGATGGCCTTGGTCTTTCCGTCAACATATTTTCCGATTCTGGGACCCAGGACAATGGCCCCTGCAAGTGCGGCCCATCCGCCCACTGAGTGGACAACAGTGGAGCCTGCAAAGTCAATAAACCCGAGTCCTTCGAGCCAGCCGTTACCCTTGAAGAGACCGCCCCATGCCCATGAACCAAACACCGGATAGATCAGGGCGCTTATCACCACCGAGTATACGAGATAGGCCACAAACTTGGTCCGCTCTGCCATGGCTCCCGAGACAATAGTGGCGGAAGTGGCGGCAAAGACCACCTGGAACATCCAGAATGCAAGTGTCCACGGGTCGTGGTTTTGTGTAAAATCACTCATAAAAAAGCCTGAGGTTCCAAACCAGCCTGTTGTTGTAACTCCGAACATTATTGCAAAACCGACTGCCCAGTATGCTATTGCCCCTATGGACATATCCATCAGGTTCTTCATCAGGATATTTACAGTATTCTTTGCCCGCGTAAAACCGGCCTCCACCATGGCAAAACCCGCCTGCATGAAGAAGACCAGAAATGCAGCTAACAGGGTCCAGGCAAAGTCTGCGTTTCTCTGCACTTCGGCAGCAGTTATCATCGCTTTTTCAGTTGCCGGTTGAACAGTCTCGGACTGCTCAACCACTACAACCTCGGTAGGGTTGGAACTACCCTGCTCTTCAGCAAACAGAATGCCTGCCGAAGATAACAGTAGTGCTACTATCATTACAACCATGAATCGTTTCATCTATTACCTCCGGACCTCCATAGTTAATGTTAATACTCTTTGCGCCTGTTTAAAAATCTATGTCCAACTGTAGTGTTGCAGTCGGCTTATAGCTACTCTCGTTATAGATGTCATAGCCGACAATTACCCCAACGTTAGGGGCGAACTTCCATGCAACTCCAAAACTCAGTGCACCGTAATCATTGTCCCCGCCCTGATAATCTATCGCGGCCCAGAGTTTGTCCGATACCTCGGAAATCGTCCTGTCCCATGAGAGTAAAATGCCGGTATTGTCCTTTTTCTTGTCAATATCAACAAGAACCTTGTCATTACCAACATAGTAGCCTGCAGATAGCCTTCCGACCTTGTCAAAGGTCTTAGCTACAAGACCATAGTATATGTTGGAGTCAGAGACATCCTTTTTTGTGCCGAAGTCATAACCGCCGACGGCAACCGCCGGTGCACCCTCGAAAAGCACCCCTTCCGGCACGCCAAGCTTTGCATTGAACAGCATTGGAGAGTCATGCGTTCCGTCTGCATCCCTGTAATCAATTCCTGCTTCCATCTGAATCTTCTCAAATGGTAACACGCCGACAGTCAATCCAATGTTTGTCACTATTCCATTTCCCTCTGTTCCAATATAGGAATCAAAACCATAATGGGGTATTTTGTACGGCTGAATATCCGTTGAGGGAATCCATATCTGTGTAGATGGTGTGGCATTGGCAATGCCGGAAAATAAAAATAAAGCCATGATGCTTACAGCTAATATCCTGAGAGTCTTCATGCTATCCTCCTGTAATTTCCTGGTTTTTAATCTTTGTATTTTGATTTCCATCTCTGCTTTTCATTACGCACGCCTTTCACAATTTTATCCTTTACACAAAAAGCTCACAAAAGTCCTTCTACACATCACCTCCTTAAATATTGTTGAACAGGCCCCAGGGGTACTATCGCTCAAGGGAAGTCCCCTCCGCCTTTCCCATTTCCGAATTGATGCCGTATTTCCTGATCTTATACCCTATCATCCTCTCGGTAATTCCCAACGTCCTTGCTGCCTTTGCCTTGATCCAGTTGCTCTCCCTGAGGGCATTGAGTATCTCCCCCCTCTCCAGGTCTTCAATCTTGTGCTTCAGGGAATCCATTGTCTTTCACCTCATAAATACTATTAACTAAAACTTAATGTAATTAAACTATTGCCAAAACTATTACCGGAACTAATGCCAAAACCGTGCCACCTGATAACCCTTTGATTTATTTGACTTTTAAGTTCCAGTGCAACCATACAAAACTGTATGGAGCTACAATTTTGTAATTATCATACGTTTTTGTTTGCTTCTTGATGGTATCAACCGGGCAACCGTTCCATCACTATTTTTTCAGAGTCCGGCAAGACAGACAGGCCCGCAAGTTGATATAATCAACCCCATGACGGAAAGCAGGAAGATTGCAAGGTCAGCCTCCCTTATCTCCTTCGCTACCTTTATCAGCCGTATCCTCGGATTTGTCAGAGACGTGGTAATAGCAGGGTTTTTCGGTGCAAGCGGCCTTTCCGACACCTTTTTTGTGGCCTTCCGCATCCCCAATCTCTTAAGGGAGCTGTTTGCCGAGGGCTCAATGTCGTCAGCCTTTATTCCGGTACTTACAGAGACCAGGATAAAAAAAGGAGAGGAAGAGGCACGGAGGCTTGCGAGAATAACCTTCACATTCATCATCATTGTCGTTGGGTCAATATGCGTTGCAGGGATTATCTTTGCCCCTGTAATAGTCAGGATCATAGCCCCGGGGTTTACCCAGCCGGAGCAGTTGGCCACCACAGTGCTTTTGACGAGGATAATGTTCCCCTTCCTCTTACTTGTCAGCCTTGCAGCCCTGACAATGGGTGTCCTTAATGTAGAGAGGGTATTTTTTATACCTGCCCTTTCATCTGCATGGTTCAATATAGCGATTATCTTTACAATAATCCTGCTGTCATCCCATCTCAGCAGGCCGATACTCGCTGTTGCCATCGGGGTCACAGTGGGGGGGATCGTGCAGTATGCCACACAGATACCGTTGTATCTGAGAAAGGGCTACACCTATGGGATAGACACCAACTTCAGAAACGAAGGGCTTAAGAGGATGGCGATACTGGTACTTCCGTTAACCCTCGGCCTTGCAGTATCACAGATCAATATATTCGTAAGCACTATCCTGGCATCCTTTCTACCGCAGGGAAGCATTGCCTACCTCTATTATTCCATGCGCCTCATTCAGTTTCCCGTGGGGATATTCGGGGTTGCCATGGGAATGGCTGCCCTGCCGGCGCTCTCATCACACGCTGCAAAGGGTGACATGGAATCATTGGGAAAGGATTTTTCCTCTACCCTCAGGCTCCTCTTCTTTATAACCGTTCCGTCAATGGTGGGCTTGATTGCGTTGAGATATCCGATCGTCAATCTGCTCTTTCAGCGGGGAGAGTTTGATTATACTGCGACTGAAGGCACTGCCTTTGCCCTTCTCTTTTATTCTCTGGGCATATGGTCCATGGTGGGTGTGAGGGTTGTGGTAGTGGCATTCTACTCAATGCAGGATACCCGCACTCCGGTAAAGGTGGCCCTGCTGTCCCTGGCAACGAACATTATCCTGAGCCTCCTGCTCATGGGGCCGCTGAAGCACGGCGGACTTGCACTTGCAAACTCCGTAGCATCAGGTGTCAACTTCTCAATCCTCTTCTACCTCCTCAGCAGGAGGATAGTCAGTGTGGACTACAGGAGGGTTTTGACCTCTTTCTCAAAGACCCTCATTGCCTCAATCATAATGGGACTCACAGCATGGTCAATACTGCATGGCCCCCTGTGGAGGGGCAACGGAGAGGTACTTAAAAAGAGCCTCTACCTCGGGGGAACCATCCTCTTATGTGCAGGCATCTACTTCCTCCTTGCCCTGATACTGAAAAGCGAAGAGCTCAGGACGCTCTTTAATATGTTCAGGAGGAAAGGGGTCAGGTCTCAACATTCAACATAACTATCTGCCTTCTCTCGTCTCTCCTATCTTGTCTTCATACCTTTTACATGCCACTGATACAGCAGCATAGTCCATCCGGAACATCTCACCTATCTCTTTGAGACTCAGTGATGTATATCTCTTCAGCAGGTAAAGCGCCATCTGACGATACATATTCCCACGTTTTTTGCTGAAAATCTCTTCACGGCTTATGGAAAGTTCCTC
>VAPH01014326.1_pt1 | contig 10883 bp, 11 predicted proteins | sample 3393861 | NCBI WGS metagenome assembly VAPH01 (sample SAMN08290439, study PRJNA428436) | hydrothermal vent metagenome | isolation source: Deep-sea hydrothermal vent chimney | place: Atlantic Ocean: South-mid Altantic Ridge | reverse complement strand
CTATCCTGAAAAGATTGCCCGGAATCCGTGACTTATCCATGCGTTTTGCCAATGTTGATCCTATCGAGAACCCGATACCCGTTTACCCCACCGCCCATTACACCATGGGAGGTATCCCCACCAACCGCTACGGCCAGGTAGTGGCACCTATCAGGCATGCCCCCGAAGAGGCCATCCAGGGTTTGTACGCGGTCGGAGAATGCGCCTGTGTGTCGGTGCATGGGGCCAACAGACTGGGCGGAAATTCATTGCTCGATATTGTCGTGTTTGGCCGCGCCGCCGGTAATCATATAATTGAACACCTGAAAGAACATCGTTACCACAAATCGATACCCGACGCGTTGGTCGAGAAACCATTGGCCAGGTTACACCGGTGGGATAAACGCGGTAAGGGTGAATCTGTAGATGAAATTAGAAAAGAGTTGCAAAAAACCATGGAAGAAAACTGTGGCGTTTTTCGAACCCAGGAAGTGCTTGATGAGGGCGTGGTCAAGGTTAAAGTCCTGGAGTCAAGGCTCAATGACGCAGTCATTACGGACCATAGCAAGGTATTTAACACGGCCCGTATTGAGGCCCTGGAACTTGAGAACCTAATGGATGTGGCCCTGGCCGCGGTGATTGGTGCCAGTGCCAGGCATGAAAGTCGCGGCGCCCATTCCCGGCTGGATTACCCGGAGCGAGATGATGTCAGTTGGCTCAAACATACACTTTATTTCAAGGAAGGTTACCAGCTGGATTATAAACCTGTGCGCATGAAACCGCTTTCGGTGGATTCGTTTCCGCCGAAGGAAAGAATATATTAATTAGTTAATTGGTGCCCTGAATCATGGATATTAAAATATATCGCTACAATCCTGAAACAGATAAAAAGCCCACTATGCGGCATTACAGTCTGCCCGACGATTATGTCGGCCCCATGTTACTGGATGCGTTAATAACACTGAAAGAACAAGACTCGACACTGTCATTTCGACGATCCTGTGGCGAAGGCGTGTGCGGGTCGGACGGTATGAATATCAATGGCCGTAATGGCCTTGCCTGCATCACCCCGCTGAAGGATTTAAAACAACCCATTGTATTGCGGCCATTACCAGGTATGCCCGTGATACGGGATCTGATAGTCGACCTGACTGTATTTTATGATCAGTACAAAACAGTCAAACCGTGGCTGACCAATAATGAACCGGTACCGGAAACCGAACGTCTGCAATCGCCAGCTGAGCGTGAAAAACTCGATGGCCTGATTGAATGTGTTTTGTGTGCCTGCTGTTCCACGGCCTGCCCGTCGTTTTGGTGGAACCCGGACCGTTTCCTGGGTCCAGCGGCCTTGTTGCAGTCATGGCGTTTCCTGGCGGATAGCCGAGACCTGGCAACGGGTGAGCGATTAGACGACCTGGAAGATCCTTATCGCTTATTTCGCTGTCACAGTATTATGAATTGCACCGATGTTTGTCCAAAAAACCTGAACCCGACAAAAGCCATTGGCCTGATTAAGCAAATGTTAATCAAACGATCTTTATAATGGCCAATACAATTACTGATAATGACAAATCAGTAGAAAGATTGCGTTGGCAGTGTCGCCGCGGAATGTTGGAGCTGGATATTATCTTGCAGCGGTTCTTAAACAACGACTATCAACGCTTGAATGATCAGGAAAAACTCTCATTCTCCAAATTATTGGAAGATGCGGATGTAAATTTACTGGCTTATTTTAACCAAACAAAAAAATGTCCAGATCATAAGTTAAACCAAATTATCAATAAGATCATATAAATAATTGATTTTTATAGTAAATAAATCAAGAATTCTGGCAATAGTACTACTGGTTTTTTATCTGTTGGCTTTGTTGTCAGTCCTCATTTCCGGCATTCATTTGATATTCAAAACCTTGCTGCTGCTGGCCATTCTCGCTAGCCTGGCAGATCAGGTGCGTCGGTATTTGCTGAGAACTCATAAAGATAGTCTGGTGCAGCTAAAACTGGCTGACAATGAGGTTATAAAAGTTCGCACGTTCGATAACGCTGACTGGTTGGCGACTGAGATGACAAGTTCTGTGGTCTGGCCCTGGATTTTAATGCTGAAACTAAAAGAACTTGGTCCGCAGGCTCGAAATTTTAAATTATTGATTGCCAGGGATGCGGTTAGCAGGGAAGAATTTCGTCAAATAAGCCTATGGGTTAACCAGGCTATGCCAATGCAAACCATTAAAAACCAGTCACCATAGGATCTAGGTTATAGCCGCGATGTTTGGCTTTTTAGTTCGACTGGTCGGCGGCTTAAGAATGGTATCTTTTGGCGCCGAGGAATCGTCTAGCTCGGGATAATCCCGGGTGTAGTGGAGACCTCTGCTTTCCTTGCGCGCTAATGCAGAACGAATAATCAGATCTGCGACATCGACCAGGTTACGTAACTCAACCAGGTCATTGCTAATCTTGAAATTACTGTAATACTCCTTAATTTCGTCTTTTAACAGATCGATTCTATGTTGGGCTCGCTGCAAACGTTTCGTGGTGCGGACAATGCCCACGTAGTCCCACATAAAACGCCTAAGCTCATCCCAGTTATGGGAAACCACAACTTGCTCGTCAGCATCAGTGACCCGGCTTTCGTCCCAGGCTGGCAAATTATTATGTTGATAATTTTTTGCTTGTTTGAGTTTTAAATTAATATCCTCTGCTGCCAACTTGGCAAAAACCAGGCACTCCAGTAATGAGTTACTGGCGAGTCGGTTGGCCCCATGCAGGCCGGTAAAGGCGCATTCCCCGATTGCATACAGTCCTGGTAGATCGGTGCGAGCGGACAAGTCCGTTAAAATGCCACCACAAGTGTAATGGGCTGCTGGCACGACCGGGATTGGGTCAGTCGTGATGTCAATACTGAAAGATTTACACTTTTCGTAAACTGTCGGGAAATGATTTTTTATAAAATCGTCCGGCATGTGACTAATATCCAGGTTCACATGATCATCGCCCCGTCGTTTCATCTCGTAATCGATGGCACGGGCAACAATATCCCTGGGTGCAAGCTCACCCTTGGCATCATGATCGGCCATGAAAGATTTGCCATTAGTAAGTTTTAGCTTGCCGCCTTCACCCCTGACCGCCTCGGTAACAAGAAACGATTTGGCCTTGGGATGATAGAGACAGGTGGGATGGAATTGGACAAATTCCATGTTCCCGACCCGACAACCGGCTCGCCATGCCATGGCAATGCCATCACCTGTCGAGGTGTCCGGGTTACTTGTGTAAAGGTAGACTTTTGCAGCGCCACCGGTTGCCAGAACAACAACCCTGGCGGCAAAGGCCTTAATTTTACCCGTCTTCCTGTCTAGCACATAAGCACCGAGACAGGCGTTGTTGTCAGGGCCTGGATTCAGCCGGGTATCCAGTTTTGATTCAGTAATGAGATCGACCGCGATGTGGTCTTCGAAAATGGTAACATTTTCATGTGAGCGCACCTGTTGTTCCAGTGTATTTTCAATGGCACGACCGGTCGCATCTGCTGCGTGGTAAACCCGCCTGTGGCTGTGCCCGCCCTCACGAGTTAAATGAAAAGAAGAATTTATTTCGTTCTCATTGCTATCGGCATTGGTGGTAAATAACACGCCTTTTTCGATGAGCCATGCAACGGCTTCCGGGCCATGGCGGACTACTTGTTTGACCGTTTCCTCCCGGCAGAGGCCGGCGCCGGCTAATTTTGTATCTTCAATATGTGACTCGAAACTGTCCGTATCTTTGTTTGCAACCGCGGCAACACCGCCTTGGGCATACAGGCTGGAGCCTTCTGAAAATGCGCCCTTGGCAAGTATTGAAACCCTGGTATTGTCAGCCAGGCGCAGGGCGAGACTGAGTCCTGCAGCACCTGCACCCAGGATAAGGACGTCGGTATTGATCTGTTTTGTCATTGAAAAAAGTTGTATAACTGTCTGAGTATCATAGGTCATGCTAGCATAGGTCTAAATCGTAACAATCAGAAATTGAACTTTTACAGCCGTTCCCGACGATAAATATCATAAAAAACAACTGTGTTTACGAACTTTCACAACAAACTACTGTCTCTAGTAGTAACAGTGCCCGTCTATTTTCCGAGTGGGTTTAATGGGTGCCAGTGAATGAATAATAAACAGGTTGATCAATCACTGGTGCTAAAGGTGCAAAGTGGCGACAAGTCGGCCTTTGATTTACTAGTACTGAAATACCAGCATCGGGTGGCCAAGCTTGTTTCCAGGTTTATTTATAACCATGCCGAGGTTGAAGATGTCACACAGGAAGTTTTCATCAAGGCTTACCGTGCCCTGGCGAATTTTCGTGGAGACAGCGCCTTTTATACCTGGCTGTATAGAATTGCAGTAAATACGGCCAAGAATTACCTGGTGACAATGAGTCGGCGGCCACCGAGCACCGACCTGGAAGCAGCAGATGCTGAAAACATGGAATTAGGTGCAAGTTTACGCGAAAACGCCACGCCAGAATCGAATATGCTGGCAAGAGAAATAGGCGAAACCGTTAAACAGGCCGTAGAGCAATTGCCGGAAGATCTTAAAACAGCAATTGTACTTAGGGAAATTGAAGGGCTGAGCTATGAAGAAATTGCTGATGTCATGGCCTGTCCAATTGGCACAGTCAGATCTCGAATTTTTCGTGCCCGCGAGGCGATAGATTCTGACTTAAGGCCGCTAATATCTGATACAGACGAATAGAAGTTAAAAGAGGTGGGTGTAATATGAACGAGAAACTCTCAGCATTAATGGATGGTGAGCTGAACGAGGCAGAAACCAGTAAAATTCTTTCTCAACTTGAGAAAGATAAAGACTTGCGTGCTACCTGGAGCCGGTATCACCTTGCTGCGTCTGCCTTGCATGACGATATCACGCAGTTGAGCAACTCAGGCCTTGCCGACAAGGTTGCAAAAGAAATTGCAGCAGAGCCGTTTATTGTCTCACCTGGTTGGTGGCGACAGTCAAATAAAAAAGCTATTAAATTAGCGGGTAGTTTGGCCATCGCAGCATCAGTGGCCGCCATTGCCGTTATTAGCTTGCAGGTCGATTCACCGAATCAGGCCAATCCGCAGAGTATTGCCAGCCTTGAGCCCATTAGTTCGGGTGATTTCATACGCGCCAGTGGAACACGCTGGCGCAATGGCTCGAGCAGTACTGAAAGGGCGTTGAATATGTATCTTGTTGAGCATAGCGAATTTAATCCCGCATCTAACTTCAAGGGTATGATGGGTTATGGGCGTATTGCCGGTTACGATATGGCTAAATGAAATACAAGATTGCCACAATTAGTTTGTTGCTCATGCTCGCCATGGGCAGCGGTATCGTTCATGCGGAACAAGCGGCCCTGCAGTGGTTGATGAAAATGGGAAAAGCGGCCCAGGATCTTAATTATCGCGGAATTTTTGTTTATCAACACGATTCTCAGCTTGAGAGTATGCAAATTGCACACCGGGTCAAACGCGGCATTACAAAAGAGCGCCTGCTTTCCCTGAATAATGCACCACGAGAAATAATTAGGGATAATAATATTATCCGCTGTTACCTGCCCGACGAAGATTCAATTGTCATTGAACATCGCAAAGCTAACGAAAAAAATTTCCCCCGCATAATTCCTAAAAATCTTGCCAGGCTTAAAGATAGCTACAATTTTTTATTGGGCCCTCAGCAACGTATTACCGACAGAATGGCCCAACATGTCATTATCAAACCAAAAGACAAATATCGATATGGTTATCATTTATGGGCCGATTTAAAAACTGGCTTGTTGCTCAAATCTGACCTGATTAATTCAGAAGGCAAGGTATTGGAGCAGTTCATGTTTACAAGCCTGGACATCGGCGGCCAGATAAAAGACAAAGAATTAGAACCTCGGTCAAATTCATTAAACCTCAAGAAGCTTCTAAAAAGTGATAACAAAACACCATTAGAGAAAACTCAATGGCGTGTCAGCAGGCTACCGGAGGGTTTTGTATCTACATTACATATAAAACGTACTGTCCCTATGCATGACGAGCCTGTTGAGCACATGGTGTTAACCGACGGATTGGCGGCAGTATCAGTTTTTATAGAAAAAAAGAAAAATTCCGAACAGATTGTGAGCGGCCCTAATTCAATGGGGGCGGTGAATGCCTATATTCGGGCAACTGGCGACCACCAAATCACCGTCATAGGCGAGGTGCCCGCGATCACGGTAATACAGATTGCTCGAGCGGTAGAGTTATCAAAGTAGTTGCCTGATCCCCTGATTATATTGTCTGCTACAGGTTCTTCTCCTCCACTAAATAAGCTATTATCCCGCGGCAACAGAACAGCTGTGGCGGAAATACCCGCCTGCGTGAGGCGCTTTAGGCGCCTTGTTTTTATCTGATGTTCCTATAATGAAATAGTTTAAGAGCGCTGCCTTGACACAAGACAAAATTCGTAATTTTTCAATAATTGCCCATATTGATCATGGTAAATCCACTATTGCCGACCGATTTATCCAGGAGTGCGGTGGCCTGGAAGATCGTGAAATGTCAGAGCAGGTGCTTGATTCCATGGAGCTGGAACGTGAGCGCGGCATTACCATCAAGGCGCAAAGTGTTTCATTGAAATTTAAAGCGGCAGATGGTCAAGTGTATAAGTTGAATATTATTGATACGCCCGGGCATGTCGATTTTTCTTACGAAGTATCCAGATCCCTGACCGCCTGTGAAGGCGCTTTACTGGTTGTAGACGCGGCCCAGGGTGTACAAGCCCAGACAGTTGCCAATTGTTATACGGCCGCAGAACTGGATCTGGAAATAGTCCCTGTACTTAATAAAATTGATTTACCCTCGGCTGAGCCGGAACGGGTTATAGCCGAGATTGAAGAAATCATCGGCATTGACGCGACAGATGCAGTTGAGGTCAGCGCCAAAACAGGTCAGGGTATAAAAGATATCCTTGAGGCAATTGTTCACAAGATTCCGCCACCGAAGGGCGACGAGAACAAACCCCTCAGGGCCCTAATAATTGATTCCTGGTTTGATAATTATTTAGGCACAGTATCATTGATTCGAATTATTGATGGCAGCGTAACAAAAAAACAAAAAATCAGGTTAATGGCGACGCAACGGGACTATTTGGTAGATGAGGTTGGCATCTACACACCGAAAAGAGAGGCGGTATCAAAATTAAGCGCCGGTGAAGTGGGGTACCTGGTGGCTGGTATAAAAGATATACGCAGTGCCCGGGTTGGCGATACTATTACGCTTGTAGATAATCCTGCTGAAGAGCCCTTGCCCGGTTTCAAGGAAGTGCAACCCCAGGTATTTGCCGGTTTGTACCCGGTAGAAGCGGCCGATTACAATGACTTTAGAGATGCGCTGGACAAGTTATGCCTGAATGATGCTTCATTCTCATTTGAGCCTGAGTCTTCAGAGGCGCTGGGCTTTGGATTTAGATGTGGTTTTCTTGGCATGCTGCATATGGAGATTATCCAGGAAAGACTGGAACGAGAATACGATGTAGATTTAATTACCACTGCGCCGACTGTTGTTTACGAAATTCTTACAAAAACTGGTGAAAAATTAAAAGTTGAAAACCCGGCAAAACTTCCGGATGCATCAGTTATTGAGGAATTTCGTGAACCGATTATCCTGGTAAACATACTTTCTCCCCATGATTATATTGGCAGTGTAATAGGACTATGCGAAGAAAAAAGAGGCATTCAGCGTAATATGTTGTATGTCGGCAAACAGGTCGTGGTGACCTATGAGCTGCCCATGAATGAAATTGTACTGGATTTCTTTGATCGACTAAAATCTGTCAGTCGCGGTTATGCGTCACTTGAGTATGAGTTTTTAGAATTCAGAGCAACTGACCTTGTTAAGCTGGATGTCATGATAAATGGTGAGAAGGTAGACGCTTTGTCACTTATTGTGCATCGTGACCAGAGTCTCTATCGCGGCAGAGACCTGGTTAAAAAATTAAGAGAAATTATACAACGGCAAATGTTTGATGTAGCAATACAGGCCGCAATTGGCGCAAAGATTATTGCCCGTGAAACTGTCAAAGCACTGAGAAAAAATGTTACAGCAAAATGTTATGGCGGCGATGCTTCCCGAAAACGAAAACTTCTGGAAAAACAAAAAGCAGGAAAGAAAAGAATGAAACAAGTTGGTTCAGTAGAAATTCCGCAAGAAGCTTTTCTTGCAATTTTAAAGGTAGATGACAAATGAATTTTGATTTTCCATTAATAATGTTTATCGCTATTCTCATTACGGGAATAATTTGGGGGCTTGACCTTATTTTCGGCGTGCCCGCAAGAAAAAAGAAATCAGAAGCGCTGGCTGGTAGTGGTGGTTCGGGCGAAGCAGTTAAAAAATTAAGACAAGAGCCTGTGCTCGTTGAGTATGCGCGGGCATTTTTCCCGGTTATCCTGATTGTATTCATTTTGAGATCATTTCTTGTTGAACCCTTCAGAATTCCTTCCGGGTCGATGTTGCCTGGGTTGCTCCCAGGGGATTTTATCCTGGTTAATAAATTTGCCTATGGCGTTCGATTGCCTATTGTTAATAACAAAATTTTTAACCTTGGCGAAATTAAACGTGGCGACGTCGTGGTATTTCGTTATCCCAGGGATCCTTCTGTCAATTACATTAAAAGACTGGTTGGCTTGCCGGGTGACAAAATTATTTATCAAAACAGGCGTTTGACCATTAATGGCATACTTATGGATTTAACAGCTAAAGATGGTTTTGATTTTAATGAAACCCTTGGCGGGGTAAGCTCGTATCATCGTTTCCTGGAGAATCTTGCAGGGGTTGAGCATGATATAATCCATACTACATTGACCGATAATGACGAGGCCCTTGAAATTACAGTACCAGCCGGCCATTATTTTGTCATGGGCGACAATCGTGACCGCAGCAATGACAGCCGCTACTGGGGTTTTGTGCCAGACGCCAATCTTGTCGGCAGGGCATTCTACATTTGGTTTAGCTGGGATATGGCGGCTATAGAGGACTGGTTCCCGGCCAGAATTCGCTGGCATCGTGTTGGCGAGCCGATTAAATAGAATTATCTATCGGCAGGAATGAATCTGACTCAGGTTAAATTTGGAGATAATTATGGTTAGAAATAAAGAAAACGGAATTACCATGTGGGGCATGCTAATGATTGCCCTGATTGTTGCATTTTTTGCGCTACTTATTATCAAGCTAGTGCCTACCTATTTGATGGACATGAAAGTAAAAAGTGCACTTGATGGGGTTTCAAGACAGTCTCAACAATCGAATATGTCAAATGCTGCAATTAAGTCAGCGCTATATAAAAGATTTGACATTGACAATGTAAGCGAAACTGAAATAGATCTTAAGCGGGATGTGACATTCATTAAAAAAGGGCGCAATAGGGTTATTAAGATAAAGTACGAAGTTGTAACGCCAATGTTTGGAAACCTGTCCGTCCTTGTTGAATTTGATCATGAAGCGGAGGCTGGAAAGTTTGAATGACAAGCACTTGTCTCTATGTTCAGAATTATCTTATACGTTCAATGATGCCGAATTACTTGAGCTGGCACTGACACATAGAAGCAAAAGTACAAAAAATTATGAAAGGCTGGAATTTCTTGGCGACAGTATTGTTGGGTTTGTCATCGCATCACAACTATTTTTACGATACCCGGATTTATCAGAAGGGAAATTAACACGGTTACGTGCCTCACTCGTGCGCAAAGAGACGCTGGCCAGGCTTGCCAGGCTTATCGGGCTTGGGCAACACATAAAGCTGGGAAGTGGTGAGCTGAAAAGTGGTGGTTTTGATCGCGATTCCATACTTGCCGATTGCCTGGAGTCAATATTGGGCGCTATTTTTATAGATAGCACAATTGAAGACGTAACAAATGTTATCAAAAAACTTTATGCGAATACATTTGAAGAAATAAATCCTGATGCAGTACAGACTGATCCAAAAACAAAACTCCAGGAATACCTGCAAAAGGTTGCAAAACCACTGCCTGAGTACAGCGTTATTAAAATTACCGGTAAACCTCACAAACAGACTTTTACAGTTGAGTGTAAAACTGTTTTGCTTGATCAGGCTATCCACGGTGAAGGCGCAAGTAGAAAAAAAGCCGAACAAGACGCCGCAGATAAAACTATTAGTGCTATAAAAGAAATCTCGTGAGTGAAAAATACCGCGCTGGTTATGTAACCCTGCTGGGCAGGCCAAATGTTGGAAAATCAACCCTCCTCAACAGGCTTGTAAAACAAAAAATTAGTATCACGGCGAACCGCCCGCAAACAACCCGCCATAGCATTACAGGCATTAATACAACCGATTCATTTCAGATCATATATGTCGATACACCAGGTTTTAATAACGTAACAAATAGTTCTTTGAATAAAAGAATGAACAAAACTTCGCGGACAAGCCTTGTTGGCGTTGATTGTATTGTGCTAATGATTGGGCCCAAGGGCTGGACGGAAGCAGACAAAGCGGCTGCCGAATTACTTCATTCAATTGATGTGCCTGTTTTCCTGGTTATCAACAAGATTGATATTTTAAAAGATAAAAACACGTTGTTGCCTTTTATCGAAAATTCAGCAGCCGAGACTGGCATCAAATTTGAAGAAATAATTCCAATATCAGCCGAGACAGGGGAAAATGTAAATAATCTTGAAGCAAAATTATTAGCTATTTTACCCGTCCAGCAGAAACTATTTTCTGATAATCAGGTAACTGACAAGAGCGATAGATTCCTGGCAGGTGAATTGGTCAGGGAGCAAATCTTCCGGGTTATTGGTGAAGAAGTTCCTTACGCCGTTGCCGTGAAGGTTGAAAAATTTAAAAAAGAAGGAAAATTGCTGAGAATAGAAGCAATCATTTGGGTGGAAAAAAAAGGCCAGAAAGCAATTCTTAT
>VAPH01001545.1_pt1 | contig 10883 bp, 12 predicted proteins | sample 3393861 | NCBI WGS metagenome assembly VAPH01 (sample SAMN08290439, study PRJNA428436) | hydrothermal vent metagenome | isolation source: Deep-sea hydrothermal vent chimney | place: Atlantic Ocean: South-mid Altantic Ridge | reverse complement strand
TGAAACAATTCATGAGCAATTACACTTTCCCATGTATTCTCATCAATTAATTCACTTGAAGTTTGATATGCCATTTCACCGTGAAGTACTGCTGTTGTATTCTCCATTGCTCCACTCACATAGTCCCTTCCAACTATTTGGGCATATTTTGGCCATACATACTCCACCCCTGTGTAATCTGAAAAAAACTGGATCATTTCGGGTGTCAAGCCAAATATTTCACGGGCATAGGGTTCGTATTCTTTTTCAACATAATAATCTACAGCAATATCTTTCCATTTGTCTTTTATAATACTGTATTCCCCAATTCCCATAAAGAATAAATAAGGTGCATGTTTTTGTTCAAATTTCCAATAATCTGTTCTTGTACCATCCTTATTTTCAACTTGTTCTTTTAACAAACCATTTGATAGTGTAATGTATTTATCAGGAACAGTAATATACATTTCCTGAGAGGTTTTTTGATTTGGAGAATCAATGGTAGGAAACCAACAACTACTGGATTCAGTCTCACCTTGGGTCCATATCTGTGTTGGTTTGTTAGGGTCTGTTTCATCCGGGTCAATAAAATACAAGCCTTTAGCATCTGAAATCGCAGCACTTCCCTCCTGTTTAACTTCTTCAGGTCGTGCTGTATAATTTATATAAATAGTATAATTTTCGTCTTTTGCATAGGTATTTGATAAATTTATCTTTAGTTTTTCATCATCATATTCATATTTAAGATTCTTTCCATTTTTAGTTACTTTATGAATTATCATTGCCTTAGCATCTAATTCTACCTCGCTTACATTGTAAAAATGAGGTTTTAAAGTTATCCAGGCTTCACCCAATAAATGACGTTTTGTATAGTCAAAACTCACCTTTAATTTGGTATGAACCAAATCATTGATTTTCTCTTTTTCGGCTCTGTAATTTGTATTTATCTTTGAATCTTCCTGAGCAACTATTGTTAAAACACTTAAGATTGCTGTTAATAGTAAGAATTTTAATTTCATATTTAAATTGTATTGGTTAAAAAAGCAAATATATGTTTTTAAAAATTATATCATGCGTTAAAGATTAGTTAAACCCAATATATATATATACTTTTTATTAGATGCCAATCCCAATACGGATACATAATCCTATTTAAAATTAAACATAATTATGACTATGCAATCACCTTAAAATTAAGTAAAAACTATACTCTTTATCCTACTTTACTTTTCCTTACAGAATTAAAATTAAAAAAGCCGCTTTAGAGATTTCTAAAGCGGCTTTTAACTGATTCTGTGGATGATTAATCGTTGTCGAAATCACCCAATAATCCCCCAATTTGATCAAAAACTGAACTATCACCATCAAATTCATCCAGATTTTGCACCAGTTTCATTATTTTTTCAGGATTCATGTTATCTCCTATGATTCTTGCTAAGGCAAAACCTTTACTGTCGTCAGAAGCAAAGAAAATAAACTCCTCAATTGCATCATCCTTACCCTGATATTTTAAAATAATATTGGCATTTTGATGTTTAATTCTCACTAACTCATTGTACTTTTTATTTTTTAAAATTTGCTTAACCTCGTTAGATTCTGTTTTGTACTCTTCACTATTTGAATCATTAAGTTTGAAAGCTAAAATATTTAATTTTTTAAATGAAGAAATAGTTTCTTTAGTTTCCGGAGATAAATCACCTTTTAAATTGATGATACTAGCCGGAAGGTCTAGTACAATAAAATTATTGCTTTCTTGCTTATCAACATAATATTCTTGCAAACTGGGCTCATTACCACAGGAGATAAAAATTACTCCTGTAATAAAAATGCCTACTACTATTATAATTGCTTTTTTCATCTTTAGTATTTTATTTATTGGCTTTTTCTAAGTGTTCACCACCAGGTAGATTCATTTTTTCAGTGAGCTTGGCGATTTGTTTTAAATCAATATCCCCTGTTAAATATATAATAACTGATTGATTTGATTCATTTTCGCTGTCTTTTACAAACATGAATAATTCTTTTACATAATCATCACTTTTACCTTCTTTAACATAAATAGCAACATTTTTACCATCATCTTTCACGCGCATCAATTCTTCGAGATCAGAAGTTTTAAGATATTTGTTTACATCACTCTCCATTTGTTTGGCAACAGCTGCACTTTCTGTGGCAAAAACCTTTAATGAAGTGATGTTTTTTATCAAATTTAAGTATTCTTCATCTGACTCTGCACCTATTTTGCTCATTAATGAAAATGCTTTTTGACTAACGATCACAGAGGTGACACCTTCCATATCCTCAAATTTATCAAATTGAGACTGGGCCTTAGCAACAAACGGGCTTATTGCTATAGCGATTACTATTATTAATTTATTGAATTTCATAATCAATTGGATTTACTTATTAATAAAAATTTTATTTTGTGTTTCTTCAAATGTTCGTAATTGGGCAATTGCATGATTTCCCTTATTTAAATTCTGAGAAATTATATTCAAGGCTTTTTGTGTTTCTAAATACGCCTGCATTGCTTCTTCTTTTTCTGAAATATTATTTTGATTGATAGAATACACTCCTATAAAGAATATTACTATTGCAGCAACGGATAACCATTTTAAGTTCGTGGTTTTTCTAGGTAAATGTAATTTTCTATCCGACTTTTCATTAGAGCTCAAGCTAAAATAATTAAATAAACCTTTATACTCTATCAGGTGATCCGGTACCTCATTATTAGCGAAGAAATCTTTCAAAAATCCTTCTTCCTCCAAGGTGGTTTCTGCTTCTAAATATTTTTTAATCAATTTTTCAATTTTGGCGAATTCCATAATTTTGCTGTTTTAAAAAATTTTTACGCAATGTTTTTCTTGCTCTTGATAACGCCACTCTAATAGTAGCAGGTTCCATGTTTAATATTTTACCAATTTCATGGTATTCGTAATTTTCAATATCTCTCAGTTGGACTATTATTCTTTGCTTTTCAGGCAAGTCATCCATTAATTTTTTAATGATACTTGCACTATCTTTAAACTCTATATTTTCTTGTAAAGAACTACTTTCATCCTTATAATTACTATGTACCAAGGTTAAGTTTGATGCTCTTTTTGATTTTAATTGGTCCAAACAGTAATTTTTCGTCATCATCATAGCATACGCCTCTACATTGTCATACTTTTCAATTTTAGATCTATTTTTCCACAATTTTAAATAAAGCTCTTGCGTAGCATCTTCTGCTTCATCATTTGATACCAGTAATCTTTTTGCCAAGCGATATACCTTATCTTTAAAAGGTAAAACTATCTCTAAAAACTTTGTTTGGTTCATTAGTTATAACTATAAATCAAATCACTTATCATCTACACCTTTACGACGACTTAGTATTTATTTTGTTACAAGTTCATCATAAAATTGTAATTATTTTTATAAATTGCGACAATTATATGTATAAATTGTGGCATAATTATTGACACAGTTAATAAAAAAATAAATATGAAAAAAGTTTTAGTTTTATTATTAGTATTAACAGGTTTCACTGTACAGTACAGTTGTAACGGAAGTGATCCTATACCGCCTGAGGTTACGGAAGACATTGAAATACAAGATTTTATTTGGAAAGGATTAAACACTTTTTATTTATGGCAAGAAAGTATACCAAATTTGGCAGATGATAAATTTGCTACAAATACTGAATATGTAAATTTTTTAAAATCTGCTCCGGCTCCTGAAGATTTTTTTGAAAGTTTAATCTATAATCGGCAAACTGTCGATTTTTGGAGTTGGATCGTTGATGACTATATTGAATTAGAAAAATTATTTCAAGGAGTTTCTAAAAGTAATGGGGTAGATTTTGGCCTGGTTGGATTTGGCTCTAATGAAGTTTTTGGTTACGTACGTTATATTTTACCTAATTCGGATGCATCAGGTAAAAATATCAAAAGAGGGGATCTTTTTACCAGTGTAAATGGTACACAACTTACAAGAAGTAATTTTCGTGATTTGCTGTTTTCCGGAAATGACACCTATACATTGGGTTTGGCTAAAATAGAAAACAACATTATTAGTTTAACTGGTGTAAATGTTGAATTAACAAAATCTGAATATACAGAAAATCCTGTTTTTATTACAAAAACGATAAATGAGAATGGCCGTAAAATCGGGTATATCATGTATAATGGGTTTACTCGTAATTTTGACGACGATTTGAACAATGCTTTTTTACAATTAAAAAATGACGGGGTTACAGACCTGATCTTGGATTTTAGATACAATCCTGGAGGATCTGTTAGTACTGCTATTTCTTTGTCAAGTATGGTAACCGGTCAATTTAACGGTCAATTATTTACTAAAGAAGAATGGAATTCTAAATTACAAGCTGAAATCGAAGGATCTCATCCGGATTGGCTCATCAATAACTTTTCAAATAAATTAGCAAATGGTAATACGATAAATAGTTTAGGTCTAAATAAAGTTCATATTATTGTGACCCGTAGTTCGGCTTCGGCAAGCGAGCTGGTTATCAATGGTTTAAATCCTTACATAGCAGTTAGACTTGTTGGTGAAAAAACTGTTGGTAAATATGTCGCCTCCATTACTTTGTATGATTCAGAAGGTTTTGGCAGAGAAGGTGCTAATCCAAACCATACTTATGCCATGCAGCCAATAGTACTGGCAGAAGTAAACAAATTGGGTGTTAACGACAAAGATGGCTTTGATCCTCATATTCCTATATCAGAAGATTTCGAAAATTTGGGAATTCTAGGTGATTCTTCTGAACCTTTATTACGCGCAGCTTTAGATGATATTGCAGGGAATGTAACTAAATCTGATTTTTCAAAAAGATTGGATTATGAAATGATTGGTAATTCGAAATTACAATCTCCTTTAAAAGACAATATGTATGTTGATAAAAAAGAAATTAAAAAATTATTCAAAAAAACTAAGCTAATTCAGTAATAGTGTATGCGCATTGATAAATATTTATGGTGCACTCGTTATTTTAAAACTCGAAGTTTAGCTACAGAAGCCTGCAAAAAAGGGCATATTAAGATAAACGATTTAAAAACCAAACCTTCAAAAGAAGTTTTTTCGAGTGAGAAAATTACCATACGTAAAAATCAAATCAATTATGAGATTGTTGTCTTAGATATACCAAAAAACAGAGTTGGAGCTAAATTGGTTGATCTGTACAGAAAAGATACAACACCTAAAGAAGCTTTTGAAGATCAAGAACTATTGAAGTATTCGAAAGATTATTATCGTAAAAAAGGAATCGGCAGACCTACTAAAAAAGATCGGCGAGATTTAGAAGAATATAGTGATGAAGACTTCTGAACTCAATCATTTATATTGGGAAAATAAATACAAGACAAATAATATTGGTTGGGATATGGGTTCCGTATCCCCTCCAATTAAAATATATATTGATCAATTAAATAATAAAGATATATCGATTCTTATACCGGGGGCCGGTAATGCTCATGAAGCTGAGTATTTATTCAAAAAAGGATTTAAAAATATTACTGTATTGGATTTTGCCAAGCAGCCATTAAATAACCTGCAAAAAAGAATTTCTTCTTTTCCTGAGTCCAATCTCATCAATGAAAATTTCTTTGAACACCATAAAAAGTATGATCTGATCATTGAACAAACTTTTTTTTGTGCATTGAATCCTGAATTAAGGGCAAATTATGCTGTAAAAATGCTTGAATTACTCAATAAAAATGGTAAAATTGCCGGACTACTGTTTGATTTTCCGTTGAATAATGATGGTCCTCCCTTTGGAGGATCAGTTGATGAATATCAAAATACATTTTCAATAGACTTTAATATAAAAACTTTGGCTAGATGTTATAATTCAATAGAACCAAGACAAGGAACAGAACTTTTTATTATTTTTGAAAAGAAAAACAATTAAAAAATGACTAAATCCATTATTTTAACCAATCAGCAGATCAACAATAAAATTAAAAGAATTGCTTTTCAAATATTTGAAAATAATTTTGAAGAAAAGAAAATTATTCTTGCAGGAATAAAGAATAAGGGCTTTATTCTGGCTCAAAAAATAAAAGAAGTTTTAGAAGAAATATCAGGTATTGATGTGCAGCTTTGCGAAGTAATTATGAATAAGAAGAGTCCACAAGAAAAAATAAAAACTTCTATAAATAGCGATGATTATAAAAATAAGTCATTGGTTTTAGTTGATGACGTTTTAAATTCTGGTACAACATTAATATATGCTGTAAAACACTTTTTAAATGTACCTCTGAAACGATTTAAAACAGCAGTTTTAGTAAATAGAAATCACAAAAAATATCCAATTAAAGCTGATTTTAAAGGCATATCTTTATCCACTTCTTTACAAGAACATATCACCGTAGAATTTAAAAAAGGATCATCGAGTGCTTATTTGGAATAGAAACTGGAAAATAATTTTCCGGTTATGAATAGTTATCGGAATCGCTATGTAAAATTTTTACCTGTTTTTTAGCTCTATTTTTACTTGTTAAAAATCAACGATATCAGCGAGAAAAAGAAGATAGTATATTCAAAAGAGCAAATTTTGAATCTCATCTACTATTGAATTGATACTTTTTCCATCTATTGAAACTTTAAACAATGCCTGGTCGTAAAAAGGGGCTCTTTCAAACAAATGCTTTGCAATAAATTCTTGCAATTCTTCATCATTTAAATCAGAAATTAGAGGTCGGTTTGTTTTTTCAATACGCAACCTTTTTAATAAAGTATTTAAATTAGCTTTCAAATAAATTGAAGTAGATTTTTTTGTTATTAATTCTATATTATTTGCATAACATGGGGTGCCTCCACCCAAGGCTAAAACAAAGTTATTTGAGTTGTTTAAAAGCGCATTTAAATATTTATTTTCTTGTTTTCTAAAATAGATCTCTCCTTTATTTTTAAATATTTCTTTAATGGTACTATGCTCTTTTTTAACAATATAAGTATCTAAATCAATAAAATCTACTTCTAATTTATCTGCCAGTTTTTTTGAGATTGTAGATTTTCCACTAGCCATATAACCAAGTACTATTATTTTCATAAAAATTGAATATTATCAGTCTATTTAATATTACAAATATCTTTAATTTATTTTTAAAAAAAGACTTGTTTAATTAATAATTGATAGTATATTTGCATCCGAATAAATCAGACCTGATAGCTCAGCTGGTAGAGCATCTCCCTTTTAAGGAGAGGGTCCTGGGTTCGAGCCCCAGTCAGGTCACCAGTCACCTATCAAAATTCTATAAAAAGCCCATAAATAATATGCTTATGGGCTTTTTTAATAAAATTTACTTCCATTTAAAATCATTTAATATCAAACAAAAAGTGACCTATTCGGTGACTGTTTTTTGATATTATAAACAGTCACCTAATAAGCTCTAAAGTTTTGTATTTAGGGATGTTATATTTTGTTTTGTCAAATAAAAATTGTACTTTAGTGCGTATAAAAAAATAGGTCACCATGAGGGGTTCATTTTCTTTACTATTTTATCCAAAAGGAGCTACTATAGATAAAAGTGGAAAAGCACTTATTTATCTAAGAATTACAGTAGATAGTAAAAGAAATGAACTAAGTATTAAAAGAAGAATCAAACCATCAAAATGGAATTCTTCAATGGGAAAACCAATTAGTCGTGGCTTGGAGGAAAAAGAGCTTGTACGATATATGTCAAGTATTCGATCTAGTATCTATAAGATTCACGAAACGTTAGTTACCAAAGGTAAGTCCTTCTCTTCTGAAATGATTAAAAGCATCTATTTAAATAAAGATGTATATCGTAAAACTTTGCTTAAGGTTTTCCAAGAACATAATGAACAAATTGAAAGTTTGATTGGTAAAGATTATTCTTCCGGATGTTTTAAAAGATATGTAAGAACGAAAAATCATATTGCAGATTTTATAAAAAAAGAATATCGAAGAGAGGATATTTTTTTAGGTGAAATAAATTTGGAATTTATCAATAGATTCGAATATTATCTGAAAGTAAAGAATATTGGAAATCATAATACTATTACTAAATACATAACTAACTTTAAAAAAATAGTACGTATTGCATATGCCAATGATTGGATAAGTAAAGACCCTTTCTTTCATTGGAAAGCAAAATGGAAAGCTGTTGAGCGTGAGTTTTTAAGTGAGCTTGAAGTTAGGCTATTAATGAAAAAAGAGATTTCCATTACTCGCTTAGACCAAGTGAGAGATATATTTTTATTCTGCTGTTTTACAGGACTCGCCTATGCGGATGTTAAAAAATTATCTCATGACAATATTATAATTGCTGTTGATGGAGATAGGTGGATTAAAATCAGAAGAAGTAAAACAGATACTAGAAGTAGTATTCCTCTACTCCCAATTGCAGAATCTATCTTATCAAAATATGAGAAGTATTCTGAAAAATTGAATAGCGAAAGGCTACTTCCTGTGATTAGTAATCAAAGGATGAATGGATACTTAAAGGAAATTGCAAATATTTGTGATATTAAGAAAAACCTAACTTTTCATTTAGCCAGACACACTTTTGCAACAACAGTAACCTTAACTAATGGTGTTCCTATAGAATCGGTTAGTAAGATGCTCGGTCATAAATCACTTAAAACCACACAGATTTACGCTAAGGTCATAGATTCTAAGTTGAGGAATGATATGCAGGTTTTAAAAAACAAATTTACACTTGATAATGATTCTTCATATGAAGTAAATGAAAATCTAAAAGTAGCATCTAGAAAAACTTAACTTCTAAGCAGACGGTCACAGGTTCGAATTCTATCGAGATCACTGATAATCAAAGAGTTGCTAATATTATTTTAGTAACTCTTTTTTATTTGCACTCAATTTATGGTGTATTTTGGGTTAATATGAAATGATTTGGTTTAGAAAAGATATTATTATATAATACCGTAAAAAGATTCTGAAGTTTTAAAAACACTAATCTTACTTTTTGAGGAAGCCCTAATTACACTCAGTGTTGGGTTAAGTTTTTTTAGTTTTATTTAATAAGATGGCTATTCTTAAACTCCACTGTTTGTAAATGCCAAATACATCCACTATTAACTTCCCAATTTCGTAACCAGATAATTCCTCGAGATAAAGAGTCATAAAGTAAAGCTTCATAGTTCCGAATCTCTATCCCATCGTAATCAATCATTACTTTCTTCCAGTCAATTACCTTAACTGACTCATGTTTATAGCTATACTTCCAATGAAAATCCATTAATGTATCAATACTATCTAAAACACAAATTGATTTAAAGTCGATGTTTAGCTCATGTATATATTTATACTGCGTAGAAATATCTATCTTATTTTTCTCACACCATAGTTGCCATTCATTGGACATTGAATACCATAATCCTGTAGGTTTAAATAGATAATCTGCTGCTTTTTCTGGTAAATAAGTTATGTGATAGGTTAGATATTTAGAGTTGCCTAAATGATTTCTTTTCATTTATATTTTTTCTTGAATTAAAAATAGTACAAATCTTTATTATTCGATACAATTAAATCTGTAGCATAATATTTGACTAATAAGTCATTCAAATTTGAACCTGAGTTGTTTTTAAGCACAACGGTCTTGTGTATGATTGCGTTGCGTGAAAATCCGCAAGGATTTTCCGCCGTAAACCAAAGATAGCAAAAGTGCGAGGAATTTCCGATAGGAAATTTAGAAACAAAGAACTATACAAGGTGTTAGCAAAAGTTTTATTTCGTTTGTTCTATAAGTTCATAGTATAATTCTTTGAAAGTGTCATATTCCTTTTTATGTTTAAAATTATGAGAAAATTGTTCGTCCCATAATTTTAAGAACAAAACTAAAAAAGCCCAAATTGAGCTGTCCTCCTTTAAATTAACTTTGTATATAAAATTTTCTATTCTTACATCAATATCTGGATGGTATTTTCCTCCATTTAAATCAATTCCTGTAAAAAGCATAGAGGCTAAACCAATAGTAATTGCTATTTCAGTTGCATTTTTATTTCTACAATTGAAAAGCATTAATTCTATTGCTCTTGTATCTGCTTCAAGTTCTAATTTCTTAATTTCATCATTCGATAAATTATTTAATTTTATTTTGTTTATGTGTTCAAATTCTGCGTGTGCAATTTCGTGATACAAAACAAAATTTAGTACTTCAACATATAGGTCATTCGTTCTTAAAATATACCATCCTTCGTCTGTGTTTTCATCAAAAAACTCTGGGTTTGGGAAATATTCTTTGTCCCATTCTGAATAAGCTCTTATTAGAGATTTAGAATAATCAAATAATTCTTTTACTAAATCGAGTAATTCCGGATTTTGCTTTTTGGGTGATCCAATATTTCTTTTAATATAGTCAGGTATCGAAATACCTTCTTCATACAAAACAAACATTGAATAAGTAACAGTCCAAATATATGAGAGATATGTTTCGTGAATATTAATCAGACCATTACTGTCTATAAAAGGTGTTTGTTTGTCAATTAGTGGTAATTCCGCAATATGATATTTTATCTTATTCTGTAGCTTGAAATTCAGATGTAATTCATTAATTAATTCTGTATTTCGGTCAACAAGTCTATGAGTTAAATTGTGTTTTAAAACTCTAATAGGTTGAATTCCATTATGGATGTCTTTTTTTACGCAGGATTTCATTCTGATTTTTATAACGGCTTGGTTATGATTTTGTTACGGGAAAGTACGCGAGTACTTTCCGATGTTGCTCAAAGATAATTAATTGCACTATAATTCCGATTAGGAAATTCCGAAGCAATGATATAGCCATTTGTTGGCAGCTGGTGTTTTATTATTTTTCTTTCATTATAAAATACTTTCTCTCAATAAATATCCGTGTATAGAACCTCGTTCAATCATGAATTCAAGTATTGGGATAACCTTATTTTTCAACCGTATT
>VAPH01017277.1_pt1 | contig 10917 bp, 16 predicted proteins | sample 3393861 | NCBI WGS metagenome assembly VAPH01 (sample SAMN08290439, study PRJNA428436) | hydrothermal vent metagenome | isolation source: Deep-sea hydrothermal vent chimney | place: Atlantic Ocean: South-mid Altantic Ridge | reverse complement strand
TCTCGCTCTGCGAGCTTCCCATAGAATCCCTTCGGGTTTCATTACGGATTTCCCAATCTTGCTTCGCAAGATTCTGGTCACATTCGGCATTTCCTGCGCTTCGCTCCGGTCACGTCCTGGCGAGAATAACTGAACACCCTTTTGGAACAGCTATTTAGAGCTTTAAATACGTTGGCTCTAATTGTAGCTTGCTGATGGGTAGTTTATTTAACATGTAATGCCCCGTCCCGTCCGGCATCAAGTTTGAACAATCAAGCGTGTTCAAATAAAAAACTTCTCTGTGACCTCCGTGTCCTCTGTGGTTAATCATACTATCAAATAGGGCGCACCTTGAATTTAGCGCCGTTGCTGTTGCCGCCAGCTCTGGAAATTGGGCTGGCTTCGATAAGCCTTGCTGTTGACGTAAGTGAGCACGTTCTGCAGACGATAGAACCAGACCACAGAGTCGATGCGGATGATTTCCCTGCCCTGTTCATCAAAGAAGATCAGGGTGGGTGCATAGTCCAGATTCAGGGTTTGCGCCCATAGTCGTGTGCTGGTTTTTTTTCCGCTCGGTGTGACGAGCGGGATATCGGTGGTCATGTTCAGTTGTACCACATCGAATTTATCCAGCAGTTTGCGAATCCGGGGATCATTTAATGGGCCGCCATGCAGCACATCACAGGCATGACAACGGGGGCGTTCATAGGACACGAGCAGAGGACGTTCGGCGGAGATGCGACTGCGATCAAGCATGTAGGGCGGCGGCAGAAAACTTTTATATTTATTGAGTCCATCCTTGCCATAACGGAAGGCTTTTTCTGCGCGCGCCAGATAGAGGCGGAAGGGTTCTTTTAAATAATGACCATCTGCAACATATTCCAGCGCCGCGCGAAACTGGTAGGGTGGCCGGTAGCCGCGCAGGCGCAGGGCTTCACGCCCCTGAAGATCGTAGAACACCAGCGAGGGCGTGAAATGGGTGTTCTGGGTGCTGGAATAGGTTTTTTCCGTCCAGTTCCTGCCGTTAAAATCGATGACCGGCTTCTGTCCGCGCACATTGATGGCGATGACATCAAAATTTTTCAGTGTGTAGTTGAGAATGTCTTTTTTACCCCAGTTATTTTCAAGCTGGGCTTTGCAATAGGGACAGCGCTTCTGACCGAAGTAGATGAGCAGGCCTTTTTTTCCGTTTTCACGGGCCTCACTCAAATCTTCCTGCAGTTCAAGAAAACTCACCTTGAACCAGTCCGGCAGCACGATGTTATCTTTCAGAGGCTGATCGTCGAAGCTAAAATCATCCTGGCTAGCGGCAATGCCCGCATTGGAAAACAAAAACAGGAGGCCAAACAGGGCAGTGGAAAAATGGATTTTTGCAATAAAATCGGGCATGGTTACGCGCTGTGCTGGCATTTGCCGGCAGCTGTAATTTTTATCGTGAGCTTAAGTATTGCATAGATATGATTATCAAAGTAGAGATATCCTACGGTGAGTTTCTCGACAAACTGTCGATTCTGGAAATCAAAAGTGAGCGCATCCACGATCCTGCCAAGCTTGAGAATATCAATCGGGAACTGGTGTTGTTGCGGGATTTGTGGGCGGCCGATCCTAAAGCTGCTATCGATATTCAGACAGAATGGGCTGAGCTGAAATCTATTAATGAGAAACTCTGGAATATTGAAGATGATATCCGCGACAAGGAACGGGCGCGCTGTTTCGATGAGGAGTTTATCCGCCTTGCCCGCGCAGTATATTACACCAATGACGAGCGTGCCGAAGTCAAACGACGGCTGAATGAAAAACTGGGGTCAGCGCTGGTCGAGGAAAAATCATATGCCGATTATTAAGGAAACTCTGATTAATTCCGCCGTTCGTGGTGAAGTCCTGAGCCCTTCGTTAAACTCAGGAGAGCCTTACCGAAGGGTCGAACCATGAACACTGGAGCCAACAAAATCAGTATGTTAGATGTTGCATCCTTCGACTTCGCTCAGGGCGAACGGGGCTCACTACGAGCAACGGAATTAATCAGGGCTTCCTCAGGTTGTTTTGCGTTGATAGTCAGGACGCGTTGCTGGATGAGTCGCCCTTATTTTCCCCTTCACCAGCACCCAGATCGCCACAACGGTTGTGCAGGGCATGCAGACCGTCATAGTCCAGAATCTTGATATGCTTGCGTTCCACCTGCAACAACCCCTGTTCCTGAAACTGTGTGAACAGACGGCTGGCGGTTTCCACCGCCATGCCCAGCAGGTTGGCGATGTCGTTGCGCGACATGCTGAGGTTGAATTCAGTTGAGGAAAATCCCCGCACCTGGTAACGCTCCGAGAGGTTGACCAGAAAGCTGGCCAGTCGGCTGTCCACCGGCAGGCGTGCAAGAATGGTCATGTGGCACTGATCATGACGGATTTCCTCACTCATCAGGGATAGCAGATGATGCTGCAGGCCGGGGATTTCCATGCTCAGTGCTTCGAGCCGCTCATAGGGCAGTTCACAGACGCTGGTGGTTTCAAGCGCCATGGCCGAGCAGATATGCTGGTTGCTGCTGATGGCGTCCATGCCCATGAGTTCACCGGGCAGATGCAGGCTGATGATTTGATCGCGGCCATCGCGGGTGCTGGTGAAGGTCTTCAGGCTGCCTGAGCGTACCGCGTGGACCGAAATAAAGGGATCGCCGATGCGATAGAGGTATTCACCTTTTTCGACCGGGCGGCGGCGTTTGATGATACTGTCGAGCTTGTCCAGATCGCCTTCAGCCAGCCCCATGGGCATACACAGCTCAAACAGGCTGCAGCTCTGGCAGCGGGAGCGGATTTCATCGAGTTTTACAATTCTGTCTTTTGGCATTCGGTCTACCTGTGGCAAGATCAGGAATATTCGCGAGAAGACCCCCCTGTCGCGCCCGCGCGGCTTTTCCGAGATTTCTATCTCAGATCAAATTTTAGTAAATAATCAGACATGAATATACTCATTTCTGCAAACATTGACAAAAGTCATTGCTTTTTTAATAAAAGACTCAGGAATAGCGACACACGGATTTTAATCACATCGGCCTTTCGCCCATGCCGGAATCCGCGTTATCCTTAGCATTACTGGACTGTAGCCGCTGTTTATCCGCCGCTATATGATTTAACCCGATTTTGGAGCCCGACATGTTAAAGCGTCAGGCCAGCGTCTCGCGCGAAACGCTGGAAACACAGATTGATGTCAGCCTGGATCTGGATGGCGCAGGCAGCACTCGGTTTGAGACCGGTGTGCCCTTTCTGGAGCACATGCTGGATCAGGTCGCCCGCCACGGTATGCTGGATCTGGAGATCAGCGCCAAAGGTGATGTACACATCGATGACCACCACACGGTGGAGGACATCGGCATCACACTTGGCCAGGCCTTTGCACAGGCCGTGGGAGACAAGAAGGGCATCTGTCGCTATGGCCATGCTTATGTGCCGCTGGATGAGGCGCTCTCCCGGGTGGTGATCGACTTCTCAGGACGGCCGGGACTGGAATACAACGTGAGCTACCCGCGTGGGCGGATTGGCAACTTTGACGTGGATCTGCTGGGCGAGTTTTTCCAGGGTTTCGTTAATCACGCCCAGGTTACCCTGCACATTGACAGTCTGCGGGGCGATAATGCGCATCACATCGCCGAGACCGTATTCAAGGCCTTCGGCCGGGCGTTACGCATGGCGCTGACGCCCGACCCGCGCATGGCCGGGATCATGCCTTCAACCAAGGGGCGCCTCTGAAACCGGGGCGCCCCCTCTCGGCCAGTCCTGAATTACCGGAAAAACCAGATGAACCGTGTTGTCGTCATTGATTATGGAATGGGTAACCTGCATTCCGTGGCCAAGGCCCTTGAGCACGTCAGTAATAAGACTGAGGTGATTGTCAGCGCCAAGGCCGGGGAAATTCTGCAGGCCGATCGGGTGGTGCTGCCGGGGGTGGGCGCGATTCGTGATTGCATGGCGGAAATCCGTCGCCTGGAGCTGGATCGGGTGGTGCATGAAATTGCCGACTCCGGTCGGCCTCTGCTTGGCGTCTGCGTCGGCATGCAGGCAATGATGGATTTCAGCGAAGAAAATGAGGGTACGGATTGTCTGGGCCTTTTCCCCGGCCGGGTCGAGTATTTCGGTGACGATCTGTGTGATGCCAAAACGGGCGAGAAACTGAAAATTCCACATATGGGCTGGAATCAGGTGCATCAGGAAGCCGCACACCCGTTGTGGGAAGGCATTGTCCAGGATGCCCGCTTTTATTTTGTGCACAGTTATTTCGTCAGACCAGCCGACGAGCGTCTAATCAGCGCAACCAGTGAATACGGCTGCCGCTTCAGCGTTGCGCTAGCAAGGGACAACGTGTTTGCGGTACAGTTTCACCCAGAGAAAAGCCAGCATGATGGCTTACAGCTTTACAAAAACTTTTTGAACTGGAACCCCTGAACCGCGTCAGCGTAAAATGAAGAGACCTCCCATGTTGTTGATACCCGCCATTGATCTCAAGGATGGAAAATGTGTACGCCTGCGGCAGGGGCGTATGGATGATGAAACTGTGTTTTCGGACGATCCGGTCGCCATGGCCGGGCGCTGGGTCGAGGCTGGCGCCCGGCGGCTGCATATTGTCGATCTGAACGGTGCCTTTGCCGGTGAGCCGGTTAATGCCGGGGTGGTGCATGAAATTGCCGCTGCTTACCCGGATTTGCCTATTCAGATCGGTGGCGGCATCCGTGATGAAGACACGGTGCAGACCTATCTGAATGCCGGGGTGGAATATGTGATTATTGGCACCAAAGCGGTCAGCGCACCGCATTTTGTCAATGATCTGTGTCTGGAGTTTCCTGGTCATGTAATTGTCGGTCTGGACGCCAAAGACGGCAAAGTGGCGATCGACGGCTGGTCCAAGCTGTCCAAGCACGATGTTATCGATATGGCCAAACACTTTGAGCAGGATGGCGTCGCGGCCATTGTCTACACCGACATCGGCCGCGACGGCATGATGACCGGCGTCAACGTAGAATCCACGCTGAAGCTGGCACAGGCGATCAACATCCCGGTCATTGCCTCCGGTGGCATCACCAACATGGACGACATCCGCGCCCTCTGTGCGGTAACGGATGAAGGCATCATGGGCGCCATCACCGGCCGCGCTATCTATGAAGGCACGCTGGACTTCGCCGAAGGGCAGAAGCTGGCCGACAGTTTGTCGGCCAGCAGGGACGAGGGACGAGGGACGAGTGGCGAGTAAAAGCATGCAAGTGACGAGGGACGAGGGACGAGGGACGAGGAAAACCAGGGGGTTTCCTGTTAATCTCGCTCACCTTGAGTCTGCCACAAGCGGTATAGGTAAGCGCGTTTGCCAGATACAGGCGGGTTTCCCTCGTCCCTCGTCCCTCGTCCCTCGTCACTGATCATGGGACTGGCAAAACGCATCATCCCCTGTCTCGACGTGGATAACGGCCGTGTAGTCAAGGGCGTGCAGTTCGTGGATATCCGCGATGCCGGTGATCCGGTGGAGATCGCCCGCCGCTATGATGAGCAGGGTGCGGACGAACTGACTTTTCTGGACATTACCGCCAGCTCCGATAATCGCGAGACCATGGTGCATGTGGTAGAAGAAGTAGCTGGACAGGTATTCATCCCGCTGACCGTGGGCGGCGGCATCCGCAAGGTGGAGGATATTCGCCGTATGCTCAATGCCGGTGCGGACAAGGTGGGCATCAATACCGCCGCGGTGTTCAATCCGGAATTCGTGCGTGAGGCGGCGGAAAAATTCGGCTCCCAGTGTATCGTCGTGGCGATTGACGCCAAGCGGGTCAGCGCCGAAGGTGAAACGCCGCGCTGGGAAATTTTCACCCACGGCGGACGCAAGCCCACCGGCATCGATGCGCTGGAATGGGCGGTAAAAATGGTGGACTATGGCGCCGGGGAGATCCTGCTGACCAGCATGGATCGGGACGGCACCAAAATCGGCTTTGATCTGGAGTTAACCCGCGCCGTCAGCGAGGCGGTCAGGGTGCCGGTGATCGCCTCCGGCGGCGTCGGCAATCTGGATCATCTGGCACAGGGCGTGAAAGAAGGGCGAGCCGACGCCGTGCTGGCCGCGAGTATTTTTCACTTTGGCGAATACACCATTGAACAGGCCAAACAACGCATGGCCGACCAGGGCATCGAGGTGCGGCTGTAGGTTGTCTGAAAGATTGTTTGAAACCGCAGAGGATGCCAGGACGCGACCGGAGCGAAGCGTAGGAAGTACCGAATGAAACTCGCGAAGCGAGGTTCTCACGGTGCGGAGACGCGGAGTAAAATTTATTTAGTGATAGGAAACACCGAGCTAATGGTAAATGCAGGTGGTATTTATATTTTCGAAGCGCATTAAATTTGAAACCATGTACATATATAAAATAATTTTAATCCCTCTGCGCCTCCGCGCCTCTGCGTTCTCCGCGTTAAAACACGAGCCTGCCTGAATTCCATGAACTGGCTCGACGAAATAAAGTGGACGGATGACGGTCTGGTTCCCGCCATTGCCCAGGATGCCGAAACCGGTACGGTTCTGATGCTGGCCTGGATGAACCGCGAGTCGCTGGCGCTGTCAATTAAAGAAGGCCGGGCGATTTACTGGTCACGCTCGCGCAACAAACTCTGGCGCAAGGGCGAGGAATCCGGCCATATGCAGGTGTTGAAGGATATTCGTCTGGATTGCGATAGCGACGTGATCCTGTTGAAGGTGGAGCAAAAGGGCGGCATTGCCTGTCACACCGGGCGTCACAACTGTTTTTTCAGGCAATTGCAAGATGGCAGGTGGGTGGAAGTGGAATCGGTGCTGAAAAACCCGGATGATATATACAAATGAGCGACATATTACAGCAGCTGGCCAAAGTGCTTGAGGATCGCAAACAGGCGGATCCCGAAAATTCCTATGTGGCCGGGCTTTATGACCGGGGGCTGGATGCCATTCTCAAGAAAATCGGCGAGGAAGCCACGGAAACAGTGATGGCGGCCAAGGACGGTGATGCACAGCATCTGGTTAATGAGGTTGCGGATCTGTGGTTTCACTGTATGGTGCTGCTGGCGCAGCAGGGTCTGGAAGTTGAGGCGGTGCTGGCGGAACTGGATCGGCGCTTTGGCCTGTCCGGGCTGGAAGAAAAAGCGGCGCGAGGTGAATCATGAGCGATTGTCTGTTCTGCAAAATTGCCGCCGGTGAAATCCCGGCCGACAAGGTTTATGAAGATGAGCAGGTAGTGGTATTTCGGGATATCAACCCCAAGGCCGAGGTGCACTTGCTGATTATTCCTCGCGAGCACTTTGCCGGGCTGAATGAGCTTGGATCCGGACACGATGCGCTAATTGCGCATATAATGCGTCTAATCCAGCCGCTTGCGGTGGAACAGGGGTTGGAGTCAGGATATCGAACTATCATCAATACCGGCAGAGATGGTGGGCAGGAAGTTTTTCATTTACATATTCATTTATTGGGTGGTCGTGATTTGCCCGGCTTTAGTTAAGCCGGTGTAGACAGAGGTTCCCGGTATGTTGTTGGTTTGACGCGGAGTAAAAAATTATGGGTATTGGTATTTGGCAATTAGTTATTATTCTTCTTATCGTGCTACTGCTGTTTGGCGCCAAGCGTTTACGCAACATCGGAGGCGATCTGGGCTCGGCGGTCAAAGGCTTTCGTACCGCAATCAAGGATGAGGATAAAAATAAAGACGATGCGCAAATTGAGAAGCGCGAGGGCGAAGTCATTGAAGGGGAAGTCACCGACACCAAAGTCGGGGCTGAAAAAGACAAGGTTTAATCTTGTTTATATCCTCGTCCCTCGTCCCTCGCCCCTCGTCCCTGTCCTATGTTTGATATCGGTTTCTGGGAACTTGCGATTATCGCCGTGGTTGCCCTGATCGTCATCGGTCCGGACAAACTGCCGGGGGTGGCGCGCACAGCGGGTAAATGGGTGGGACGCACCCGGCGCTTCGTCAACCAGGTCAAAACGGATATCGATCGAGAAATCCAGCAGGACGAGCTGCGCAAGATGCTTGAAAAAGAAGCTGGACTGGATGAAATCAAACAGTCCTTGAATGAGGAACTGGAGACCAACCAGTACAGTTTTGAAGAAGAAAAAGACTACCTGGTTAACGCCATTGATGATGCGCAGATAGAACATGGTTCCGCTGCTGAAAAACAACCGCAGGCAGCGGATTTCGATGACGATGGTTCTACCGGTCTTTCTGACCCCGACAAAACTGTAAAGCATGAGCGAACATAATTCATCTCAGTCCAGCCCGGACTCCGAGAAGCAGGAACAGCCTTTTCTATCACACCTGTTTGAACTGCGAGATCGCCTGATGCGCATAGTGCTGGTGGTGGTGGTGATCTTTGCAGGCCTGTTTAGTTTCGCCAATGACCTCTATCATCTGCTGGCCACGCCTTTGATGGCGCACCTGCCCGAGGGTAGCAGCATGATTGCAACGGAAGTGGCTTCGCCCTTCCTGACGCCGTTCAAACTGGCGCTGGTGGCCTCCATATTCATGGCCATGCCCTTCATTCTTTATCAGGCCTGGGCCTTCATTGCACCGGGGCTTTATAAGCATGAGAAACGCCTGGCGTTCCCGCTCCTGTTTTCCAGCATCATCCTGTTCTATGTCGGCATGGCCTTCGCATTTTATGTGGTTTTCCCGCTGGTATTTGGCTTTCTAACCTCAGCTGCACCGGAAGGGGTGGCGGTGATGACGGACATCAGCAAATATCTGGACTTTGTGCTGAAACTGTTTTTCGCCTTTGGTATCGCGTTTGAGGTGCCCATTGCCACCATTTTACTGGTGCTGGCCGGGATAACGACGCCTGATGATCTAGCAGCCAAGCGTGCCTATATTATTGTCGCGGCTTTTGTCGTGGGCATGTTGCTAACGCCGCCCGATGTTATTTCCCAGACCCTGCTGGCCCTGCCCATGTGGCTACTGTTTGAAGTCGGGCTGTTTTTCTCGCGTCTACTGCTGCGCCAGCGTGAAGAAAAGAATAAAGAAACGGAGAATGATGCAAATAAAGATCTGGATGACGAGTTGGAAAAGGCGATAGCCGAAGAAGAAAAACTCAACACCTCCAGTAAAGACTAGGGGCTGTGGCTGGTTGCTGGGTAAAGTGGGACAAATTTTTTAACCACAGAGGACACAGAGATTATATAAATGCTAAGGAAATCTGATTAATTCATTCAGCACAGAGGTAGTCCGGATTAGAGCTTTATTTGATATGCAATGCCTGGTCCTGCATATAGTTTGAAGCTCAGCAAATAAAATCCGCCAGGAAAACGCTGATTAATTCCGCCGTTCGTGGTGAAGTCCTGAGTTTACCGAAGGGTCGAACCATCAACACCGAATCCAAAAAAAATCAATGTGCTAGATGTTACATCCTTCGACTTCGCTCAGGACGAACGGAATTAATCAGCGTTTCCCTAGAATAAAAAAGTATTTCTCTGTGTCCTCCGTGTCCTCTGTGGTTAAAAAATATCGAATCCAGGCATACGGGTTTGCAGAAAACTGCACAGGGACGCATTAAAATGACGAGCAACAGGAAAACGGTTTCTCTTATTCTCGGCAGCGGTGGCGCGCGCGGCTATGCCCATGTTGGCGTCATCGAATGGCTGCTGGAAAATCATTATGACATTCGCACTATTGCCGGTTCTTCCATGGGTGCGCTGGTAGGCGGCATTTATGCTGCTGGTGAGCTGAATACGTTCAGGCAATGGATTCTGGCCCTGCGGCGCACCGATGTTATTCGTTTCCTGGATTTTTCCTTTAGCGCCGAAGGCCTGTTCAAGGGCGAACGTATTATCTCGGTGCTGAAGGAGCTGGTGGGTGAACACGAGATCGGGGAGTTGCCGGTGAATTTTACCGCCGTGGCGACAGATATTGAACGGCAAAAAGAGATCTGGTTGAGTGATGGTCCCCTGTTCGATGCCATCCGCGCCTCCATCGCAGTGCCAACGGTGTTTACGCCGCATGAATACCGAGGCATGCGCTTACTGGATGGTGGTCTGCTGAATCCGGTGCCAGTAATGCCAACGCTGCGGGATCGGAATGATCTGACCATCGCGGTCAACCTGAATGCGTCGAACAACGGTCTGTCCCAGATCACAGCAAAAGCGCCAGAAACCGATGAATTGCGAAACAGCCGCAATCCCTACCAGCAACGCATTCTCGATTTTATTGAAAGCCTGCAGCGGGGCGCCAAAAAACCTGCCTATAGCCGATTGAGCATGCTGGAACTGGTGAGTAGCTCGTTCGAGACCATGCAGAATGCGCTGTCTAAAATAAAAATGGCCGCCTCACCACCGGATGTGCTGATCGAGATTCCGCGCAGCGCCAGCCGGGCTTTCGAGTTTCACCGCGCCGGTGCACTGATTGAAATAGGTTATGAAAAAACAGCGGCGGTGATGGAGAAATGGCAATCAGGCTGAGATGCCGTTGCACTGGTTGCTGCAAGGCCTTGCTATTATGGAGCTGAAGGCGCATCAACATCCGCATAGATAAAGCTGTATTCGGTTTTATTAACATCTATGCGAACACGCCCCCCATGCCCTTCGGCATAGGCCAGCCATCCTGGTTTATGCTGGCATTCCGGTACGTACGGGTGCTCTTCACCTTTTTTGCCGTCATACCATGCGATTAGCATTGGCTCAGAAATACTTTCAGAAGCAAGCTTATCCGCTAATTGTCTGGCCAGGGAAAAATCCAGATCTTTTTTCTCTGCATCAATATTCAGTGTTAAAAGTTCTGCGTGCTCCATTTTAATAATTCCTCATGTGCGGGCACTTATTGACAGGACACAAATAACAAATACCTGTTTTTTTATTTACAGGCACGAAAGATCCGGCACCTGTATCTCGCAGGTGCGTGCCCGCGCACGTTTAACGGCCGCGCGCACCTGCGCCGGCGCGGTGCCACCGATATGGTTG
>VAPH01000932.1_pt1 | contig 10927 bp, 8 predicted proteins | sample 3393861 | NCBI WGS metagenome assembly VAPH01 (sample SAMN08290439, study PRJNA428436) | hydrothermal vent metagenome | isolation source: Deep-sea hydrothermal vent chimney | place: Atlantic Ocean: South-mid Altantic Ridge | reverse complement strand
TTACCATTTTTGTGCTTATTACGTTTAACCCCATCTGCACCCCAGGTACCCCATTGTTTGAAAAAGAATGCGATGTTTTGCTCGGTACATTGCGCTTGAATACGTAACACCCACGACTCCTTCATAGGTCTTGCTTTATTGCCGCTTTCACCTCCAACAATAACCCAATGAATATCTGAAAAATCGACCTGACCCAAATCTTCCAGCAATGGTTCAATAGACAAAAAGCGGATTTTTGCAGGTATCTTTCTTAATGCATCAATGCGGGGCAATCCTTCTTTAATGTTCTCAACACTGACACCCAACCAGACATTATCAGGCACCCTTCTATTTTTAAAATACTTCAAAAGTTGATTCTCTCGTTTGGTTAGTATCTGGTAACGATGCTGTGGAGTTTTCCTAATGACATCAAACACTTGATCAATAAATGTAAAAGGTACATCCTTGTGAAATAAATCACTCATCGAGTTAACGAAATAAGTGGTGGATTTTTTGCGCTTAATCGGTTGATTTAGTCGCTCTGGTAACATACTCAACTTAAAGCCATTTTGATAACCATTTGCCCCCATAGCTTTTAATCGTTTTGCCATCACCTCAGCATAACAATGCTTGCAACCAGCCGACACCTTGGTGCAACCTGTGGTTGGATTCCACGTTTGCTCCGTCCACTCTATTTGTGTTTTTGTCGTCATGATATTATTTGTAGGCCTATTTTGATTGTCTGTTTTTTGTAATGATCGTAATTGATGTAGAAACTACCTTTTCTAATCGTATTAGGTGTGATTTTTAGCCTATTATCATTCTGTAATTCTTTTAGTATTTGATTTGTGTGTTTTGGCAAAAACCCCTGTTTTAATGTCCACTCATAAATCTCGTTATTGTTTCTGCTTTCTTGTAAATATAATCTTAACTTTTCTTTTAATTCGTCTATTTTTTGCGTCTCTAAAAACATATCGACTTGATTGGTGTTGTTAAATCCACTGCCTTGCTGATCATCTAACTTCCATTTTACTTCCACTATTTTTTCCAATCCATAAATATGGCTAGTCACAAAAAACAGAGCATAATATTTACCTTGCTGATTTTTAATATGATATGAAGTGGAAAAATATTTTTCACTAAAGGAAAGTGATTGCTCTATTACCTTGATTAGCTCAACATCACCATTAACGGTATCTACATCAATACCAAACTGTTCTATAAATTTTTTAAGCGGTAAAAAATCTTTTTTAACGTCATCACCTACGGCTTTATCTTTAAAACGAAACATTTGGTTAATAGGCAAAAAAACGATAACCTCTGTTCGTTCATTTATTAGTAAGTCTTCAATAAGAGATTTATCGATTTTTTTATACCCATACGGGTCGATAAAAACCATGTTTCTTGTTTTACTATTCTGCTTGTTATTTATCCCATCTATTAATTTTTTAATTAAATCAGAAGCATCTTCATTATGAAGAGTGGTTGTAAATGCTTCTGCCTGCGACTCAAGCCACTCTTTGATTTTTTTAAATCGTTTTTTACTCAGATCATTCAAAGTCAATGTAATTTCAGTATTACTATCTGGGTTATTTTTCTGAACTTCTTTAATTTTATTGAACGCACGAACAGCACCACTTTCTTTGCCGTCGTCATACAATACTTGCCCACAAAACATATCGTAAACATTAATTTTCCCAATAAAAGGTGATTTAAAAAGGATAGGTAAATATCTTTCCAAATAACAAATATAGAATTTAAGTTTCGCCTCAGTGTGAGGTTTAATCCTATTTTTTGTTTCTTTTTTGCTCATTCTTCAATATTCCTAATATTTGTACCACTTGGCCTGAGTGATGCCTGCTAATCAAAAGACACCTGAATATTTATTCGCACCTAAAACCGCCTCAAGCTTCGGGCGTTTGTCGTCGCCTATCCATGTCAGTTCTAATTTGTTTTTTTGCTTAACCATTTTTTCATATCTGAGTCGGTTGCATATGGATTGACCTGCATTGACAGACCCAATCACCCGCTTGCTTATCCCGTCTTTCGGGCATACCCGAACAGGTATGACAGGTCAATGAACGTGCTAACAGCACTGTGGCTCGACCAAATTCTTTTATTTCGTCATCGCTCAGTAGTTCACCATTGATATTATAGTGTGCACCCACCTCATTCCGTACTGGTAAATTTTCACCAAGCGCATCCAATAATGGTTTGATTTCAGTCTCAATGTCATCTCTAATTGTTTTCCAGTTTTTGATTGCTCTAACAACGGAATAAAGTTCATTCAGCGTGTAGAGTGGCTCAGGCCTTCTAGTCATACGCAGACCATAATGCAAACTGATATGGTCAAGCATGTTCTCTAGCAACATGCCCGCATCCATAGCAATCTGGCTACGAGGCACATCATCGTCATCTAGTAATGCCTCAAGCTCATCAATCGCTAGCTTAGGTGTTACAGGACGAATTCCTTTGTCTAGCGTCCATGGTTTTAAATCTAACAAATCTACTTTACTAGAACCAGTTCGAGATCTAATGAACCTGTTTCTCAGTGGGCGGTAATGGGTGGTAATAACTATTTGAGAAAAAATATCCGCTTCTTCAAGCAACATACCTAGTGTGCGTTTAAGGTGTTGTTGATCTACAGAACCCAGAACATCATCTAGCACAACAACCGTTCTTTTCGCTTCACCACGTTTAGCTAGAGCCAGAAATATACACAATCCCAATGTATCAAGATGGGATTCGCTATAGTAAGGCTGAGGTTGAATATCCTTTTGTTCACCAAACGTAACGCCATACACTAAAGAACCACGCTGACCTTTATCCAACTTCAATTTTAGTTGGCCAATGTTTTCCTGTGGATGAATTTTCTGATACAAACTATCAACCGCCTGCGCAATATCAAGTAATATTGTTTCTACATAAGCCTTGCGTTTAGCTTCAACAATTTCAACAGCCTGCTTCAGTTTTTTTTGTAGTTTATCTGCCTGTTTTGACCCACTCGATTTTTCATCTAGCGTGGAAACCAATTGTTTAATGCTGGTTAAGGTATGGCATTGCTTTTGCGTAGCATCTAACTGTTTTTGTAACTCTACCTGTCGTGCTGCCAGGTCATCTCGCAAAGCTATTGATAACTCTATCGCATGGGCTGAATTAGCTACTCTCTGTTTCTGGATAGAGCTTTGTTCTGGTACATTCTGCTCAAAATGGGCTTGTGCAGCCTCTGCGGCCTGGAGTAGATTTTCCTCAGAACGCTGCAATAAGCCTGACTTTGTTTGCTGATTTTTTTGTGCCTGGCTTTTCGCATCATTGGCCTGTTTAATGCTGGCCATATCAGTAATGCGCTGGTCAAGTCGTTGAATCAGATTTTCGGGTTCTATTTTGGTCTCTTCGCAAACTGGACATAGCGTATCCGGGCTTGCTTTAAGATAGGTTTTCGCATCTTCAAGCAAGGTAACTAACTTTGCGTTACTTTTCGCTGCATTAGTCTCAACGGCTGCCAGCCTCTCTTCCGCTTGCTTAAGCTCTGTTTCGGCTAGCTCAAGCTCTCTTTTTGCCTGTCGATAGCTTTGAAGATTTGTTTTCAGGTTTTCTATCAACTTAACCCCGGACTTTAAACCAGCCAGTTCTTTCTCAAGTGCACCTATCTCACCTTTTGACTGCTTTCTTGCCCATGCTTCTGCATTCTTGAAAACTTTACCCAAACCCGGGCTACCTTCTGCTTCCCATAGACCATGTAGAGTTTCCTGCGCCTGCGCAGTGGCCTTGACTGAGAATTCAAAGGTCTCTTTCGCTTCTTTATATGCCTGACGTATAGAGGCTTCGGAGGCTTCTATCTGCGGAATATCAAGAAAGTTGGCAACTTCCTTATAACGCTGTGCTGGATCAGCATCGATAAAGGCCTGCAACGATTTTCTTCGCAGCACTTTTATTAACGGTCGTGCTGGCGTATTACAAAGTTGCACCCCCTTGGCATTGAGTGTGGCATTGTAGGTTTGATTGCCAAACTCCAGCGTTATTCTTACATCCGCTAATGACTTGCCGAGTGTTGGAATATAGGACTCTTTGCGCTTGCCTTTGCCCAGCTTCCAATCATCCAGAAAAGTGGTGGAGCCATTTCCCGCGCATTCAAGTGCATCTATAATAGTTGACTTGCCAGTGCCATTTTCACCAAAAATTAATATTACCGATTTGCTGTCATCAAATTTTAGATCAAGGGGCTGAGTGGCTCCCCGAAAACCCTGCACACTGAGACTTTTTATTCTGTCAGACATTTTTTTCCACCGTCTTTGTCCGATTCTCCATCCTGACCGGTAGCGAGATCAATCATCAGAGACCAGTCTTCCGCTTTCAGTACGCCTGCGGCTATTTTTTTCTGTAATTTTTCACGCTTATCAGTAGCTATCAGTTTACTTCCGATCAATGCATCGGTAATTTCCTGCGCCAATTGTTCTTGTGGTGTTAAGGCTTTGGGCTGATCTGTCATAACTGTTCCTCGGCTACCCGCTGGTTGGCGGATTTATTCCAAGCACTTCTGCAAGTTTATCTACCGCCAATTGGTGTTTTTTGGCATCCATTTTATCCAGATTAAATTGCTTCCAACGGACTGCGGGTAACTCTTTTGCATTCTGGTATCGTATTAAACTCCAATCAGGCTTCCTGTTTTTAAATCCTATAAGAAACTCACGGTCTTGATCAGTTAAAATATCCAGAATATTTCCCGGTAATGTGGCTTGCACTTCACATAGCCGCTCCAGACTTACATCAGACGTTGCCATCCCCTGAAACTGGTTGTGATATAGGTGTGTTATATCATGCATATTGGGGCTCAGCATTTCGTGAATGGGTTTTCCCTGGCTAATCAAATAAATTATAAAAACATCAAGAAAATTTCTGGTTAAACCCTCGTCTTTTGTCAAAAATAGCCGCATGTCAAACAGGTCGCGTGGGTGCTGTCGCTGTAATGCGGCACAAAGCTTACCTGCGTACAACTCTACTTTCGCTACACAAGTTATACTCATCTCTCTGTTGAATTCTTTTGCCAATGAAGAACATAAAGGCATTTCAACTGGTGATAGCAAGGTGCCACGAATTACAGTATTCGGCTCAATTTTTATCCTCGCATTGTGATACTCCACCTGGGCATTACAAGTGGCCGAGTCAATCATTACCTTTGCATCAGGCATTGATTTTTCAATACCAGATTTTATCATCCCCATATGGTCGCGAATATCCGTCAGTGCTTCTTCCCTGCTATTGAGCGGCAGATAGTGAAGATCAATATCAACAGAAAGTCTTGGACAGTCTCGAAAGAAAAAATTGATGGCCGTCCCGCCTTTCAATGCAAATACCTTTGATTTGGCTACTATAGGCAAAACATCCAGAAGTAGGCCCACTTGCCTGTTGTAAGCTTCCTTCATGAATTCACCCATCCCTTCGGAACTGTGATTTTAAACTGCGGATGTAAATACCCGTCAGCTATTACACTGCGCTTACCCGTACCAAGGTCGATCATTTCTATATCCAATTGCGTATACCACGAATGACCAACCGCACGAGCCAATGCAAGAAACAGACGCTTTGCTTTTACCGATTTGCAGGACTGGAGTATGTTTTGCAGCAATCGAGGTCGCAGTGTTGTCAAGCCTTCCATTAACTGTCTGGCTTCCTCAAAGTCCGCATACTTCGGCAACAAATAACAATACTCCAGCATGGCACGTTCAGGAGAGCTGACCTTTATTGTCAATTCTCTATTCTGCCAATCAACCAATCCCACATAAACGGGGTTAAACAAGGCGCTATTATTGAATATTCGTAGATTTCTGGCAAAAGGTTGATGTGTAAACCACGCGGGGAGCTTTTGACCAAATTCGACACTCAATTGAAGAACAGGGCTTGTTCCAACCGACAGGTAGTGCGAACGCCCCTGTAGTTCCAATGCCGTTCTTGCTGCCGGGTAAACCTTAAGCGACTGTTGTTGCAAAGCATAGATCGCACCTTCCAGAGTAAGTTTTGTGCCAACGCGTATCCATGCACCCCGCCCTAATGATTCCAGCCAACCACTCAGCTTATACCGACGCACTAATTGAGGAGAAACCCCCTGCGATGAAAGCCAGGCACTCGTCATAGGCGCGCCAACAGGGTTACTGACCAACAATCTGTTGATTTTGGATGCATGTGGATTGTCATATTTTGCCTGTATTGCCTTCATTTTAACGCCCGTTCCACATTCACATCAATTTATGGTTTATATATCATATAAATAATAAACTATATGTTTATTAATACACTAATTATATGCTGCTCACCAGTAAAAGTTTAATATATTTACCCTGAATAACCTTTAAGTTTATTTATTTCATATTATTCAAACCTATTTGCTTGTGTACTTTGAATGAAAATTTTCACAGACCTCAAGTGGTTCGTTGACAAAACAGGGGGCGATACGGCTTTGCACCCGATAGCCCACGGATATTATGGCATCCAGATTGTAGTGTTTGCCATCGGCCGCAGTTGTAAAGAAATTCTTTACAACTGATTTTTCTGTTAGTTCTTGTTCTAAAAAGATATTTTTAAGGTGTTGGCCAATATTCTGCTTGGGGGTATGGAATAAATCTGCTATCAGGCTTTGGGGCAGCCAGACGGTTTCATTCTGAAAACGTACGTCCAGCCGGGTTTCACCGTCTTCGGTTTGGTAAATGATGAACTGTGATTGATTATTTTCGGAATTAGCTATTAGCGCACGCTCCATTGGATAGTAAACAACTTTTTCTCTCCCAGCTTTTTTGTCAGCCGTTCTTCAATAGCAAGTATCATTTCCTCACGGCGGGCATCTACTTCGTCTTGTTTATCAAATAGCTCACGACGGTCCTTATTTCTCTGAGCCTCAAGCTTTTTCTGTTTCTTTTGTAGTTCGAGCTTTTCTTCAAGCGTAGGTGCCAGCTTGGCATCCTTTCGGACTTGCCGTATTTCTTTATCCAGTTCTTTAATGGATTGCTCTATCGCCTCCTTAAGATCATCTGCCCAGGCATCGAGCTTTGTCATTTCTTCACCAAAGAAAGCTGCATTTCTTGAGCTGATTTTATCTATCACCTCTGCTTTTCTGGCCTCATATTTTTGATCAAGTCGATTTTCGGTTTGACGATCCTTTTTTGGTATGATTTCAGTGATATTCGCTGGTAAGGAAAACATGCGTTCGATCTGCTCTTGCGAAACGGGGTTTCCATCGTCAGCGATCGTCGAAAGGATCAGATAGTCTTCGGATTCTGCGCTATCAATTGTTAGCTTGTTAAGGCTTAGCCATCCTGATTTTCCGACAAGGCCTGAAATTGCGGTCGCAGTTTGTGGATGACCTGTATAGTCGAACGTAATATTTGCTACGGGTAAATTTATGGCGCAAAGTGACTCGATTAAGCATTGTGCTAATGGATGCCCTGGACGATAAATATGAGCATCTTCAATAGGCCGGTTATCAGGGGTCCCCATTCTGTATTTACCAAGGGGAATGACGCTGCCTTTTTCTGTATTCTCGAAGGGATTGCATTTTAATTCAAAGTCATTGGTTTCAGTATCAAAAATGGCGTCATTCTCCAGTGAGGAGCGAGTGATTTTATAAAGCATTTGTTCATATTTATTCAGGTAATCTTTACTCTGTTCCAGGTTCACCCTTAATTTATCGTGAACCTCTGCATCGAAGTTTTCCAAAAGCTTTTGGCGCGTAGTATCCATTGCATCACTAATTTGCTCTTCCATTTCTTCCTGCAATAGATCGAATTGGACATTGATTTCATCGGCGCTTCGACAACTTTGAACTATATTCATGATGCGCTGCTCTAAATCAACTCCACTTTCTATTGCGCCCAGCACCTCATCGCTTGCACCAAAGACACCACTGAATAACGAAAACTTTTCTGACAAAAGTTCGAATACCCTTTGATCAGCCGCATTTTTTTTGTTGAGAAAATTGATAACAACGACATCGTGCTTTTGTCCGTAGCGATGGCAGCGCCCAATACGTTGTTCAATTCTTTGCGGGTTCCACGGTAAATCATAATTGACTAAAAATGAACAAAACTGGAGATTCACACCCTCAGCCGCCGCTTCCGTCGCAATCATTATCTGAGCGGTGTTTTTAAAGTTATCAATCAGTGCCGATCGCATATCTGCCGTTCTTGAACCGCTAAATTGATCCGTCCCTTTGTGCTGTTCTTTCCATTCTGCATATATTTGCCGGGATTTTGGGTCATTATTTGAGCCATTAAATAAAACTATTTTTTCTGCATAGCCATTGGTCTCAAGCAATTCGACAAGATAACTTTGAGTACGTCTTGATTCGGTAAAAATAATGACTTTATCAAGCGCCCCCAATAAACTGGCTTTCTTAAAACCTGCATTCAATGCCTCTAGTAAAGCGAGTCCTTTAGCATTTTCCTGTATCGAGGTTGCCAAATCTCTAAAAGCCGAGAGGTCTTCGATTTCTTTTTCAATAGCTTCAATATCGGCCAGAGAAAGAGGTTCGGGTAACATTTCATCATCGTCTAAACCGTATTCATCACGAAGTTCATTCAATATATCCTGGTCATCGCCACCTTCATCAATAAAATCGCCATAATAACTATCCAGCTTATCATTAGTCTTAAGCATTCGTTGCAGCTTACGCACAAGCGAGTCTAACGCGCCTGCAATCGCAAATGTCGATGAGGCCAACAGCTTGCGTAATACCAACGTCATTAATTTCCTTTGACTGGATGGTAAGGCTTGCAAATTATCCCTCTGTAGATAGCTGGAGACCATATCATAGAGGTCTTGCTCGTCTTGAGAAGGGATAAATTCCTGAGTGATAGGTATACGGTTTGTATATTTTATATACTCTAATACTTGCCGCCGAAGGGTTCGGTGACACAGCGGCTTTAATCTGGCTTTCAGGTCAGCAAAAACAGCCTGGGAAGTAATTCTCACATACCGGGCCCTGAAACTCCTGGCATCGCCAAACGTGTACTCATCAATAAAACTCACTAAACCGTAAAGTTCCATTAAAGAATTCTGTAAGGGTGTAGCTGTTAAGAGAACCTTTGGTGCATTTGTTAAGGCAGCTTTTATTTTTTTTGCGATTTTGTTCGACGGTTTATATACATTCCTGAGTCTGTGAGCTTCATCAATAACAACCAAATCCCAGGGAACCATCATTACATCTTCATCTTTATTCGCTGCAAAGTTTAACGAGCATATAACGAGATCATTCTGCTCAAATGGGTTGCTTTTACCTGTTTTTTTATCAGCATTGTATGTTCTGGCTTCTAAAATAACAGAAGGAAGAAAAAACTTTTCTAAAAGCTCCTGATTCCACTGTTTTCGAAGACTTGATGGGGTGATGATGAGTATTCGTTTTTTCCCCTCAGCCCATTTTTGTGAGATGACCAATCCAGCTTCAATGGTCTTTCCCAAGCCAACCTCATCAGCCAAAATAGCACCACTGGATAATGGAGATTTAAAGGCAAACAATGCCGCCTCTATTTGATGTGGGTTAAGATCCACTTGGGCATCCATCAGAGTACCCGTCAACTTTTCCAGGCTGTTAGCCGAGCAGCGCTTAACTAATTCGTGGGCAAAATACTGGGCCTGATACTGTGTAATCATATTATTGCCCACTTGCTACCGGCCGCTTCTGTTCCTGGATCCAGCTTTCAATATCCTCTGTTTTGAACCACCAGCTACCACCCATTTTAAAGCCAGGCAACTTACCCTCCGCCGCAAGGCGGTAAGCTGTTTTCCCCACCAGTTTCAGATATACCGCGACTTCTTTTAAGGTCAGAATTTTATCAGTCATTGTTCGACTTGCCAGGTAATTTAGTGAGAGAATAAAGGAACATTGAGGAATCAGCAATATTCAGCTATTCTGAGCAGTGAAATTCATGGAGTTAGCTACAGTTCTAACGGGTTGAAGGGAAAAGGTAAAGAGTGACTGCAAATATGCCACCTGCAAACCACATCGGCAAGAATCAGCGTGGTGCGCTAAAAAATGACCAAAGAGCCGTGAACAGCACCGTTTTTTTACAGTATTTTTTATGCGAGCGATTTCACCACAAGGCTAACGCCATACATCTGAGTTCTTCAACCACACATGCCGTTTGCTGACTATCTACCTTTGCACCATGCACCCCATTTGTTTTTGCTCTCAAGTCTTCCACATTAAGTATTTTTGTCAGCGTATCCAAGGACGGCCCTCTGTGGCTGCACTCAAGATTGTTTATCTGTGCCCACGGTATTACGGCTTTTTGACTGCAAAATACGCCCTTGGTCTTTAACTGTTCCAGCTCATAACGGTTGAGATGATCCAGCAAAACAGGCCAGTCGAAGCTGGCGTTATGAATCACAACAAGCTGGTTGTTTAAATGATCCGCTATTTCTGGCCACTGTGAATCAAATGTCTTAAAACCCGAAGCTTGTTCATTACTGATACCGTGGATAGCTTGGGCTTCTTTTGAAATAGTCCGATGAGGTCTTGTCGAAAATTCCATCGTCTCAACAATGCTTCGATCTTTAACTGTCGTGATGCCCAATGTGACGATATCGGGAAGGCCATCTTCATCTGGCAGCCCTGTGGTTTCCGTATCCAGCACCACATAGTTATCGGGTAATTGTGAAAAGATCCAAAGCAGCTCTCTAACCATCACGACGCCCTCCCTGCACTACCATCCAGCGACTCTACTTCAATAATTTCACCTTTATTATAGTGATAACGTAAGTACCGCCAGTGGATGGCATCCGACAAGACTCTGGGGCGCATCACACCGATACACTCGCCATCGGTGCGGACACTTTGGTAATGCACACCAAAGCTATTGGTGCGTCTCATTGAATCGCCGAGTTGTTGCGACTCGGTATAATCATCAGGATCGTAAATTGCAGTCCCGGTCAGATGGCGAACATCGTGAAGTGCGGCCGG
>VAPH01065522.1_pt1 | contig 10932 bp, 7 predicted proteins | sample 3393861 | NCBI WGS metagenome assembly VAPH01 (sample SAMN08290439, study PRJNA428436) | hydrothermal vent metagenome | isolation source: Deep-sea hydrothermal vent chimney | place: Atlantic Ocean: South-mid Altantic Ridge | reverse complement strand
TGGCGGTTGTGCTGGCGGGCCTTGGTTAATCGAATACAAGGTGAGAAAAAAGACTTCTGACAGCCCTGAGGCGCGGTTGGTTCTGAAAATTCTTCAGGCGACAACGCCGGAAATATACCGGAAGAAGAGAAAATTGACAGCAGAAGAAAGCAGGAAAATCAAAACGATGCGACCTATGAAAAAAAATAGCGTTGTGATTGCAATAGAGGACCTTCCTAAGCAGATCGCAATCAAGGAAGAAGGCGTAAACAAGTTCTAATCCAGCGCAAAAGGGGCCGGATACGTTTTATCGGGACTTTTTTGGCCTGCCTCTATTCCCGTCACCGAGTTTGATGGAAAGCGCTGCTCCTATTTGCTGTTTGAAATTGTCGTTCTCTGTGAGAAAGCCTTTTCGAACACCACAATGTATTTCCTTTATATCGTTTCGCGTGACCTTTTGTAGGAAAAGGTATCCGGCCTCTCTTCCCTCAAGACCTCCATTACCACCAACTGTAGCTTGCACTGATACTCAAACCGCGGGTGTGCCCACGTAATGCTCGACCGGCCCCTTGCGCAGGCTTTTCAAGTAAGCACCAACCGTTGCAGGCAATTTAAGAAAGTCACTGAATCCCACATGCCGGGTACCGATAAAGCCCCATACCAGCCTGAACAGCACGACCGCACCTAATACATAACTGGGTCAAAATGAGCGATTGCATCCCCTGGGATGAACTGGCCGTTACCATGCCCTGCCCAAAACAGCGGCGAGCGCTTGAACTAATCCAGCAAATTCAGGTGTAGGCAGAACGTGGAACCGCACTTTCAAACAAGTAAAACACTCCTTTTCAGCATGCTCGGTATCCTTGTGTCACAGGTTTTTTTGTTAGAAAGAAACACATATGCGACTACTGCGGTAATGCGTAAGCGATAACGTAGTCACCGGCCTTGGTGCGGTACAGTGGGTGGCCGCCCGCAGTAAGTATGACGTACTGGCGCCCCCCTGCAACGTAGGTCATGGGTGTCGATTGCCCACCCGCCGGCAGATCAACATTCCACAATTCTTTTCCTGTCTCCAGATCGAAGGCGCGGAACATGTTGTCCATGGTGGAAGCGACAAATATCAACCCACCGGCCGTTATGATTGGACCGCCGGCAACGGGGGTGCCCAGATTCCAGGTAAAAGGCAGCCGCACCGGTAACAGCAGGTGGACGGAACCCAGTGGAACGTCCCACTTGATTGTTCCGGCGCGCAAATCAATAGCGGTTAGCCCACCCCAGGGTGGTTTGGTACACGGAGCGCCCCAGGACGACACCGGGAAGGAAGTATCAGCTTTGTAAGGAGCCCCGGATTGAGGGAATAAATAGCCGCCTTTCGACGGCATGGCGACGCCCGCCCTGTTCTCAGTCTCGCTGGCAGGAATCAGTTTGACCATCATGGGGACGCGAGTTGAGTTGACGATCAGCACACCGGAACCAGGATCAAAAGCACCACCGCCCCAGTTGCCTCCACCGGTAAGGCCAGGCTTCAGAAGCGTGCCCTGCAGGCTCGGTGGCGTGTAAATGCCGCCGCCTTTTAACGCGGCAAACTGTTCACGGCACCCTTTCCGGTCAAAGAAAGTAAAACCCCAGGCATCATCGGTAGATATCCCCTGCTTTACAAAGGGTGGCGGAGCGACCGGGAAGGGTTGAGTCGGTGACAACCGCTCACCAGCTACTCCATCCTGCGGGACTGGACGCTCCTCAATCGGAAACAGCGGTTCACCCGTCTCACGATTAAAAACAAATACAAAAGACTGTTTGGTGATCTGCACTAACGCCGGGATAGTCTTGCCGTCGCGCTGCAGATCAATGAGGATGGGTTGGGCCGGAATATCAAAGTCCCAGACATCGTGGTGGGAAATCTGGAAATACCAGACTACCTCACCGGTCGTGCCGCGTAGCGCCACGATTGAATTGGCGTAGCGGTTGTCGCCTGGGCGATCACCACCATAGTAGTCATTTGATGGGCTGGAGGTTGGCAGGAACAGGAGGTCACGCTTTTCATCCACCGACATGATGGACCACACATTGGCGGCCCCAATTGTAGCCGCTGACCCACCCCAACTGTCATACAAGGGATTGCCCGGGTCCCGCGGCACCGGGTCGAAGGTCCACCGGGCTGCACCCGTACGCACATCGAAAGCGCGCACCATGCCACTGGGTCCGTCGGCGCGAACCCCATCCATGATGGCTGAGCCGACGACGACAACATCGTTCACAATAGCAGGTGGATCACCCAGCATGGTTTCACCCGGAAATATGGGTTCCTTGTCGTAGGCGATTTTAACTGTGCCATTCACGCCGAATTCCTTGCACGGCCGGCCGGTTTTCCCGTCGATGGCGATGAGACGGAAATCCACCGTGCTGATAAGGATGCGGGTACGGCATACTTTGTCCAGTGGCGCTTTTTTATCGGTCCAGGAAGCGACACCCCGGCACTTGTAGGGCAAGGCCCCGGTGAAACTCAGGTCGACTTCAGGTTCAAACACCCAACGCTCCTCCCCGGTCTCCGGATTCAGGGCAATGATGCGTTCAAACGGGGTACAGACGATTAACGACCCGGCAACCATGATCGGCGTGTTCTGAAAACTGCTCCCGGCGAACGGCTTTTCCCCCCGCCGTTCCGCCTCACCCGTCCGGTAAACCCATGAGACTTCGAGATCCTCCACGTTTGAACGGTTGATTTGGCTGGCCACGGAGTACTTGATCCCGCCTCTGGTCGCCCCGTAGGCAGTCCAGTCCTGTGCTGCAGACCCGGTGGCCCAGAGCAAAAAGGGCATGCTGAAAACAATCACTACGGCACGAGTGAATCGCGCGAAATTATCAATAACCAGAATTTGCTTCATGCTTCAGCCCTCACCTGATCGAATTCAGGAAATTTAAGAATAACGTCGGGTCAGGTGGTCTTGAGAAAATCCCGGAGCGTATCGGCTACCAGTTTCTGACCTTCCTTACCTGCATCGATCACACCGTCAAACAGAAAAAACGGGTGAATGGTACTTTCAAAACATCTGTAGGTGACCTGTACTCCGTCTGCTGCAAGCCGGTCTGCATAGCGTCTATTTTCATCCACGCAGGGATCGTAGCCGGCCGCAATAACCAGTGCCGGTGGCAAGTCACGGTAGTTGTCAGCGTAGATAGGTGATACCAGTGGGGCACGCGCCTCTTTTTCCTCATCACTCAGATAGAGATCTCTGAAAAATGCAAAATCATCCTTTGAAATAAAATAATCGCCCGAACCAAATTTGGTTCGTGAAGGAAACTCATCACCGTCTGTCATTGTCAGTGCCGGATAAACAACAACCTGGAAAGCGATGCCGGGGCCGCCTTTTTGTCTGGCAAGCAGGCAGGAGGCGACCACCAAGGTGCCACCTGAACTGTCGCCGACGAGTGCGATCCGGTCCGTATCGACACCGATTTCATCACCATTTTCGGCCACCCAGCACAGTGCTGCGTAGCAATCTTCCAATCCGGCCGGATATTTGTTTTCCGGCGCCAGCCTGTAATCCACTGCGATGACGGTCAAGCCGGCGTGTTTACACAGATATCGGCAAACATGATCATGGGTTTCCAGATCACCCAGATACATCGCACCACCGTGAAAAAATACCACTGCCGGTGACGTCTCCCCATTGATTTGGGCGGCATGCCGGTAGATGCGGATAGGAATTTCACCCCCCGGTCCGGCAATGTGACGATCTTCGCTTGCAAATACATCCACCTTTGGAGCGGCCATGGTGATGGCCATTTGCGTCAGTGCAGTTCTGGATACCTCAATGGGGATTTGGTTCGCGGGCTTGAAACCGCCCCGCTTCATCTGTTCGATTAAGGCCTGGGTTTGCTTATCAAGTGGCATGGTTTATTCCTTTAGATAAATAGGAAACTGAATTTTGACCCTGGAACACTGGTTCCTTTTTGATTATAATTCGAACGATCGTTCTAGATCAAGCGGCAGGGTGATCGCGGCTATCTGCAACAATGGAAGGTAGTACACATGAGAGTTATCGATTATTTCGACAAAGGGGTGGAAATTGCACCGGATCGTGCGGCGGTTATTGCCGGCGATTTGGAATACAGCTACCAGCAGGCACAAACGGTAACGCACGAAATTGCTTCCGGGATGTGGGCGAGCGGATTTGACCTCGGGCAGCGGGTGGCGATCTATTCCAACAACGATGCACAAGCCTTCCTGTGTATGCTCGGCCTGTGGCGCGCCGGTGGCATCTGGGTGCCGGCCAATGTGCGTAATGCGCTACAAAATAATATCGATTATTTCAACGATGTCGGCGTTCAATGGCTTTTTTATCACAGCGAATTCCAACACGATGCGGAACAATTGCGCGGGTCCGTACCGACCCTGAAGCACCTCTTTTGCCTGGATCACGACTCACCGGAGCAGCCGGCACTCGAGCGTCTGATCGAGCGGGGCAGGGACGCTACGGTCCCGGACTGGGGTGATCCGTTCGGCAATCCCGAGCAGATCATGGCCTTGTGGCCTACCGGTGGAACTACCGGCCGGTCCAAGGCCGTGATGATGAATAACCTGAGCTGGGGAACAACCACCGAAATCGTTGCGCGACACTGGTATTGCGATGATCTGCCGCCGGTGTGTTTGATGGTCGCCCCGATTACGCATGCGGCAGGCGGTATCGCCGTCATGATGACCAATCTTGCCGCTACCAATGTCATCATGCCCGGTTTCGATGCATTGGAAGTGATGCAGAATATAGAAAAACACCGCGTCACCCATCTGTTTTTACCGCCCACCGCTTACTACGCCATGCTGGCCCATCCCCAGGTAAGGGATTTTGACTATTCCAGCCTACGTTATTTTATGGTTTCCTCGGCACCGGTGGCCGCGGACAAATTAAAACAGGGTCTGGACATCTTTGGGCCGTGTTTGTGCCAGTCCTTTGGGCAGGCGGAATCACCCGTGATTCTGACCTGGAACAGCCCCGAAACAATCGCTGCTGCCGGGGTCGGCAAGCATCCTGAGCGCTTGCATAGCTGCGGTAAAGAGACCTATCCGATGCGGGTCGCGGTGATGGATGATGAGGGCAATCTGCTCCCGCCGAATGAATGTGGTGAAATCGTGGCGCGCGGCTCCCTGGTCACGCCGGGGTACCATAACAATCCGGAGGCCACCGCCGAGATCCGCACCTTTGGCTGGCACCATACCGGCGATATTGGTTACAGGGATGAACACGGTTATTTCTACATCGTGGATCGCAAAAAGGACATGATCATCAGCGGCGGTTTCAACGTCTATTCGGTTGAAGTAGAGGCAGCTATCCTCGCAATGAAGGAAATCAGGGAATGTGCGGTCATTGGCGTGCCTGATGACAAGTGGGGGGAAGCGGTCAAGGCCATTGTAGTGCTAAGGGAAGGAGAAGCACTCGATGAAGAAAACATCATTGCACACTGTAAGGACAGGCTCGGCAGTGTCAAGGCGCCGAAATCAGTTGAATTCCGCGACGGGATACCAAAAACACCAACCGGAAAAACCGACAAGAAAGCACTCCGCAAACCCTACTGGGCTGGTCTGGAACGTGCGGTGCACTAAGCCAGGTATTGCACCATTGGGCTTAGGCCACCGACTGCTCCAAATAACTCAAGCACCGCTTTCATCCAGCATTTTTCGAAGGTGGTCAATCATTTTTTCTGCGGTATCACTAAGCTGGTGAAGTTCTCCGGCAGACAGGTGTTTTTCAATATCCTGAAAAACATATTCCTTGAAGTTTTGCAATTTAATGAACATTCGGCGGCCCTTGGCGGTAAGGAAGAGATTGTAACGGCGCCGGTCTGCCTGCGAAATCTTGCGGTTCAAAATCCCTATTTTCTCCAACCGCATGATTGAGCGGCTTGCCGCCGTTTTTTCAAATTCCCAAAAATCAATAATTTCGCTGGCGGTTACTCCCTTGCAGTGGAAAATTGATTCAATGATTTTCCACTCGATCAGGGTAATACCATTTTTCTGTTCGATATTGATCCTGAAAATACGATGAAACAAATTCGACAGCACATAAAGACGATAAATTTCCCGTTTCAGTGACTCGGGTGGAAATGTATCGTGGTGTGGTGATTTCGGTGTGTACTCTTTCAACATAATGATCCCTTTTCATACGAATCGTGCGACTAATACGCGCACAATACAATATCAGTTATTCCTTGACAATCTCATTTGCAACTAATATGATCTCATTTGCAACTAATATGATCTTATTTACAACCATTATAACCAGTGTCTGATTGAGCTAGCCTCGTGTCATTTAGTGAAAAAATCTCATTTAAATTTATCTCTTTGGGACACCCAGAATCCTTGTGCAACCGTGTGTTAAATTTTTTGTTATGGGGAAAACAGCAATGAAGAGTCATTACTTGAAAAGCATTCAAAGAGGTAGAGAAAAAAGTGGTTTGATATCTTTCATAACCGTATTGATGGTGGTTTGGCCTTTTCCGCCTGTGCTCATGGCACAGGATGCAGTGCTCGAGGAAGTCATCGTGACGGCACAAAAAAGGGAACAGAATCTGCAGGTGGTGCCTATCTCTATATCCGTCATAGATGGTGAAACCATCTCAAACCAGAATTACGTTTCTCTGATTGATCTCGTTAAGAATGTACCAGCTCTCACTGTGGTTAAGGGAGGTCCGTCTGATAATTTGTATATACGTGGGGTGGGATCCGGCAATAATGCCGGTTTTGAACAGTCAGTGGGGATTTTCGTTGATGGCGTTTATAAAGGCCGGTCACGCTATTCCCGGTCTATCTTTATGGATGTAGAACGCGTGGAGATACTCAAGGGTCCGCAGAGTACCTTTTTTGGCAATAGTGCAATTGCAGGCGCCCTGAACATTACGGCACGCAAGCCCGGTGATGTGTGGGAAGGTTATGTTACCGCCTTGTATGAACCGAATCATGGTGAATACAATCTGGAGGCAGCATTTGGCGGTCCACTTTCTGATACATTGAAGGGTCGTATCGCCGTCAAGAAGTGGGGTATGGATGGCTATGTTAAAACTCTGGGCATGGCCAAGAATGAGGATGGCCCGCAAGGCGGCGATATTTACGGGCGCGCAACCCTGGTGTGGACGCCAAACGAAAACTTTGCTGCGACCTTCAAGGTGGAAACCGGGAAGTCCGACCTGGACACCAGCTGGCCGAACCAGCTCTTCCGGTGCCCCCCTGACCCTACGCTATTTCCTGTTCCCGGAGGGTTCTGTTCAGTGGCGTTGGCAGCAGGAGATAACGTTGTGCTTGATAAAAAAAGCTCCCTGGGCCCGGGGGGAGAAGGGGATGTGCTGAAAACACAGGATTATGTGCTTACCCTGAATTATGAAAACTGGGGCCATACCTTTACTTCGGTTACCGGGTTTTCCACTATGGATTTTGAAGAAAAGCTCGATATCGATGTGACCTCACAAAAATTATTCAACGTATTTGTTAGTGAAGACTATGACCAATTCAGCCAGGAGTTCCGGATTGCATCACCGACGGGTAAGCGATTCGAATACCTGGGTGGAGTGTATTATCAGGCAGGTGACCTGGTTTCATCCCAGCAATTCACTTTCTTTTTCCTGACGCCTCTTATAGCGAGTATTCCACCCTTTGCACCATTGGTTCCGTACCTGCCAATTGATCAGCAAACCAGCTTTGACCAGAACGACAAGACGTATTCGATCTTTGGTTCGTTGACCTGGAACCTGTCCGACGCGCTCAGGCTGGTGGCAGGGTTGCGCTGGATGGAGGTGAAAAAAGACGCCACGCAGCGTATCGCCTTCGGTACGGGGGCAGAGGATTATGGCGGTTTTGTGCCGTTTCCATCAGCCGTTGCGCCGCTGGGCAACGCGTTCGGGGCAATGCTGGCCAGAGTCCGCGTTGTCCCACTCTCCCGTAGTGACAGTGATCTGATGCCGTCGCTTGGTGTGAATTATGATATTAGCGATGATGCCATGGTCTACGCGAGTTATGCGCAGGGCTTCAAAGCCGGTGGTTTCGACGCGCAAGATAGCAAGGGCGATCCGGATGGCCTCCCCTTTGCTCCGGAATTTGTCGATGCTTACGAGATCGGCATGAAAAGCCTCTGGCTGGATGGCGCTTTGAAATTTAACCTGGCCCTGTTTCGCAGTGAGTACCAGGACCTGCAGGAAAGTGCTTCCCAGTTACAGGGTGACGCCATCATCTTTGCGGTCAGTAACGTGGCAGCCATGACCTCGCAGGGAATAGAGCTGGAGACGCAATGGGCTATCACCGATCGTTTCGTTGCCAATCTGTCATTTACCTACCTGGATGCCGCATACGATGATTTCCCCAACGCGGGATGTACAGCGGTCCAGACGGTAGCGACCCCCCCGGGAACGACCTGTGAACAAGACCTTTCTGGTGCTACCAGGCTATTTTCACCCGATTACAGCGGTAACCTGAGGCTGAAATATGTTTATCCTCTGCCGGGGAGTCTGCGCTTACTGGGTGAGTTAGGTATATATTTTTCCGACGACTATTTACTGGCGGGGGATCTCGATCCCGTGCTGGTGCAGGATAGTTACACAAAGTTTGATGCCAGATTATCACTGGGCAGCGCTGACGGGCGTTGGGATCTATCACTTATTGGAAAAAATCTTAGTGATGAATTGATCTTGAACTGGGGCAGCGATCAACCGACTTCGCCCGGCAGTTATGTCGCCCTTATTGAACGGCCCAGGAGCATCGCAATCCAGATGCGGTACCGCTGGTAACAACAATGTCTGAAAAAATGATCTCGCGGCGCAATTTTTTCATGTTGATTTCAGCATTTACTGCCATGAGTATGACGCGGTTCTCGACCGCAAGAGACCGTGCAACCACCGACATACGGAAAATCGAGGTGAACGGTCTGGTGTTCGACGTAACGATCGCGGGACCGGAAAAGGGTCGGCCGGTATTGCTGCTGCATGGTTTCCCGCAAAGTGCACAAACCTGGTCTGCCGTCAGCGAAGTATTGGTCCGGCATGGCTTTCGAACAATAGCGCCCGATCAGCGTGGCTACTCGAAGGGTGCCCGGCCCACAGACGTAAGTGCGTATACGTTCGAGGCGTTCAAATCGGATGCGTTGGGAATCGCTGATGCCCTGAACCTGAGCAGATTTGATTTGAGTGGATTCGGTATGGGTGCCGCCCTGTCCTGGATGATAGCAGCGACCCAGCCGAACCGGGTTCGTTCCCTGACAGCATTGCGTTTCCCGCATCCGGCAGCCTTTGCAAAGGCGGTTCGTGAAGATCCCGAACAGCAGCAGGCATGGCAAAAAATCAAAAATAAAATGAACATAGATACATTACCGACTGTTGAAGCGCGGGCAGCCGCACAACTTGAAAACGATGCTGCGCCATTCAGGCGTTTCCTTCTCGACAGCGGTCTGCCGGCCGCCATAACTGAGAAGTACGTCAAACGGCTGCAGGAACCGGGCGCCCTCGCCGGCGCCTTGTCCTGGCATCAGGCCATATCATTGGATGAGTTTGCCGGTGTGCCGGTTGTAACGGTCCCCACTTTGTTCGTATGGAGCGAAGGTCCAGCCCTCACTGCCAGGACAGCAAAAGCGACAGCAAACTACGTTAATGCCGAATACGAGGAACGATTTCTGCAAGACGTGGGGCATTTCTTTCTTGAAACGGCGCCGCTGGAAATTGCACCTTTGCTTCTCGATCAGTTCAACAGGACGAAGTAATGGTCAGATGGCCTGCTACTAATCTGATTGGCAAAACAATTCCAACAAGTTAAAAGGAGCACCAGATGTATTACCCCGGTCTTGAAGGAAAGAATGTACTTTTAATTGGCGGTCATTCCAATCTCGGCCAGCATGTTACGAAGTTATTTGCTGAATCCGGTGCCAATATTGTTATCGGGGCACGGGATATAAAGAAAGCGAAACAGGTAGCGACTGAAGCACGCAGATTTAACAAGGGCGAGGTGGCCGTGGTAGAAGTGGATGCTACGGACTGGGGCGCTGTGGAGCACGCTGTAAAGAAAACGCAGGAGTTCGGTGAACTGGATGTATTTTACCAGGGCGTTGGCTGGGATGTGCTCGGGCATTTCCTGGATCTCGATCCCGGTTTGTGGGATACGATCTATGAGCGCAATTTCAAGAGTGTCATGACGGCCTACAAGATTGTCCTGCCGATCATGATAGCGCAACGCAACGGTTGTTTTATTTCGATGAGTAGTGTGATGGGAAGACGGCCGACACCGATCGAGCCGGTCTATGGCGCCTTAAAGTGCGGGCTCATCCACCTGGCCCAGACACTGGCGCTGGATGTTGGTGAATATGGAGTCCGCATCAACGTGGTGGCCCCAGGGCCAACGCCACCGAAGACCCTGGATTCCGTCAGTGCCAGCAGCACCTTTCACGGTTTTATGGCGGATATGGATGAGTTCAGAGCAATAGAAAAGAGTTTTACCGAACAGATTCCCCTGCGGCGAACCGGAGATCCCGAAAACTGTGCCCACGCGGTGTTGTATCTGGCATCACCGGTCACGGGCGGATATCAGACGGGCCAGGTTATCGGTGTGGATGGCGGTTGGTGGATGCCGAAATAATTTACAGGCCTGGACCAGATGAGAAACCACTTGGTAACTGCTTTACAGGCTTGATTCCCGGGGCTCGACTATGCGAATCGTACGCTTTGAAATGAAAGAACGCACAAGATACGGCCTGCTTGAGAGTGAAGATATTCAGCTGTTGGCAGGTAATCCTTTTGACTTTGCGAATGTAGCGCTTGCGCTAACGGCACAATTAACGGAAGAATCCTGTCGCCTTGAAAAGGTCAGCCTGCTGGCGCCCTGCGAACCTTCTAAATACATTGGTATAGGGATTAACTACCGAGCCACCGCCAAGGCGCTTAATTTTCCCGTCCCGGAAAGACCAGGCCTGTATCTCAAACCCC
>VAPH01047081.1_pt1 | contig 10941 bp, 10 predicted proteins | sample 3393861 | NCBI WGS metagenome assembly VAPH01 (sample SAMN08290439, study PRJNA428436) | hydrothermal vent metagenome | isolation source: Deep-sea hydrothermal vent chimney | place: Atlantic Ocean: South-mid Altantic Ridge | reverse complement strand
TGGCAAGGATTGTTCCAGACAATCCTATTGCATTCCCGCCTTCCATGGCGGTCAGATGGAGGAGCTAGAGCAACGCATGGAGCAGTTGCCGAGAGATCTCACTCCAAGGAACTTCAATAGTATCAGGAAGTGACAAGATTCCTCCGCTTCGGTCGGAATGACAAACATAGGTCGGGATGACTAACGTATATTGATCTGAGTTTCCCTAGATAAACATCTCATATAATTTCTCCTATATTAATGGCAATTGATAGCCTTGGCTGGGCGCTTTTATTTTCACCTACGCTATGGATCAGGTCAGTTGGAAAGAAAACTATTAATGATTCTTCAGGGATTATAATTTCCTGATTATTTCCTTCACCAAGAAAAAGCTGGCCTGACTGGTCTGGTACGGAAACATAATAAATACAGGACAGTAGCTCATTGTCCTCATCATGACTATGTGGCAGTGTCCGCTGACCGGTTAGCATGTAGTTGAACCAGTATCCCGACTGTAATTTATTGCTGCCTAAACCAAGAATTTCTGAAGCATGCCTGCTAACAACATCAAATACCGGGGCTAGTTCGGGTATTTTATCCTGATCAATGTAAATATTTTCATAACGACCAGCAAAATGATGGCTTAGCTTATTATCTGCATCATTTTTGTGTCGCAGGAATCCAGATAAAATCCCGGCATTGTATTTTATTAACTTGTTTTCGGTGTATCTACTGATCATATTCAATTGCGATTATTGTTAAATTTATCTGGCCATCAGGCGTTAAAACAGATACCTCGTCATTTACCGACTTGCCCATGATTGCCCGGGCCACCGGAGAATCAACACTAATATACTCATCTTTATCATCAAACTCATCGGGGCCCACTATCCGGTATTTTTTCCCCAGCCCTTGTTCATCTTTTACTGTGACCCAGGCACCAAAATATATTTTACTTAAGTCGTCCGGGGGCTGGTTTACGATTACCATCTCTTCCAGTCGTTTTTTTAAGTAACGTACACGACGATCGATTTCAGCCAGACGTCTTTTGCCATAAATGTAGTCAGCATTTTCAGAACGGTCACCCTGGGCCGCTGCTTCAGAAACGGTTTGGGTAATTTTTGGGCGTTCCTCACGCCACAAAAAACGCAGTTCCTCGGTCAGGCGCTCATGGCCTTGTTGTGTTATGACAGCAGTTTTTTTTGGTGCCGGGGGCCGATATCTACCCATAATTATTTTAAATTGAAATTGAAATTAAAAAAACGTATCCAGTTCCAGGTCAAAAAAGTGATTTTCGGAAAATTAGGATAAAAAAAGTGATTCGAAACAGGGAGATTTTTCATCAATTCCCCTGCTATATTCGTGACTAATATGGCAAGACTTGCCGTTTCTGGAAATATGCTCTAAAACGTCTAAACGATTACACTATCATACTTAACCGGAATATTTTATGACAACGGCAGCCGCTAAAAAGAAATCTTTGGGTGAAGAGCCTTCCAGCAATAAACAGTCTGTTAACAAAGTGCACCCCGCATTTGAGTTAATCCAAACACGCCAGATAAACTCATTAAATATTCGTGTCGAGGAATATCGCCATAAAGTTACTGGCGCCAGCCATTTTCACCTTGCATCTGACAATGTCGAAAATGTTTTCCTGGTTGCCTTCCGAACTGTGCCAATGGATTCCACCGGCGTTGCCCATATCCTCGAGCATACTGCACTTTGTGGCAGTGAAAAGTTTCCCGTCCGTGATCCATTTTTTATGATGATCCGACGGTCACTCAATACATTTATGAACGCATTTACTTCCAGCGACTGGACCGCTTATCCTTTTGCCAGTCAGAATCGAAAAGATTTCTATAATCTACTGGATGTTTACCTGGATGCGACATTTTTCTCACGTTTGCATGAGCTGGATTTTTCCCAGGAAGGGCACAGGGTTGAATTCGAAAAACCGGATGATGCTGATACAAACCTGGTTTTTAAAGGGGTCGTTTTTAATGAAATGAAAGGGGCCATGAGCGCGACTACAAGTAAATTATGGCAGGTGTTTACAGAACATTTATTTCCCACAACCACCTATCACTATAATAGTGGCGGTGAGCCCAGCGACATTCCTGATCTTGGCTACCAACAGTTAAAGGATTTTTATAAAAGCCATTATCATCCCTCCAATGCTATTTTTATGACCTACGGTGACATACCGGCGTTTGAGCTACAAACCCGCTTTCAGGACAACGCCTTATCCAGTTTTGAGAAGCTTGATAACGATATTAAAGTTAATGATGAAAAACGATTCAGCAAAGCGTTATCGGTAACGAAGCCCTATGCCCTTGATAAAGCAGATGCCGAAGGCAACAAGACCCATATTGTCGTTGGCTGGTTGCTGGGAAAATGCACAGACCCACTGGAGTTGATGCGGGCACATTTGCTGTCATCGGTATTACTGGATAATGGCGCCTCTCCCCTTCGTTATGCACTGGAAACCACTGACCTTGGCAGCGCTCCTTCACCATTGTGCGGGCTTGAGGATTCTAACCGTGAAATGGCTTTGATGTGTGGTTTGGAAGGCACGACTGCAGAAAATACCAAAGCAGTTGAAAAGCTGGTGCTGAATGTTTTAAAAGACGTGGTAGCTAATGGCATTAGCCACGAAAAACTGGCGTCGGTTTTGCATCAACTGGAATTACAGCAACGGGAAGTCAGTGGTGATGGGTATCCCTATGGTTTGCAACTAATTCTTGAGGCGCTACCCGCTGCCATCCATGAAGGCGATCCCGTTAATTTACTGGACCTTGATAAAGTACTGGCAACATTACAAGCAGATATAACTGACCCCGAGTTTATAAAAAATCTTGTTCGTGACTGGCTACTCGAAAATCCCCATCGTTTATGTGTCACACTGGTACCCGATACCGATTTGAGTGACAAGGAGAATGCGGCTGAAGCGGCGAAACTGGCACGAATGAAAGCAGCCATGAGTGATAACGATAAACAAAACGTCATAAATCTGGCCGCCGCATTGGCAAAACGCCAGAAGCAAGATGATGATCCGGAAATTTTACCCAAGGTAGGTCTGGATGATGTGCCAAACGACCTGCTTATTCCTGCTGCCGAAGAAAAAACCATTGAACATTTCCCGGCTGCCTGTTATGCCCAGGGAACTAACGGTTTGGTCTATGAGCAAATTATTATTGATCTGCCGCAACTGGAAGATGAGCTGGTGCAATTGTTGCCTATTTACACAAATTGCCTGGCAGAATTAGGTATTGGCGAGAAAGATTATTTATTTACCCAGGATTGGCAGGACGCAGTCAGTGGTGGTATCTCGGCATCAACGTCCATGCGCGGCGCAATCAATGATGAGCAAAAAATCAGCGCTTTTTTTACCTTGTCTGGACGGGCCCTGGTTCGCAACCAGGATAAGCTCGCTGACTTAATGCAACAAATGCTCGAGACTGTACGTTTTGATGAGTCGGCCCGTATCCGTGAAGTCATTGCCCAAATGCGGGCACGGTCAGAGCAGAGCGTTACCGGTAGTGGTCATATGCTAGCCATGTCAGCTGCCAGCAGTAAAATGAGTCCAGCGGCGGCGCTATCCCATCGCCTCAGGGGCCTGCAAGGCATTCATTCCCTGAAGGCGCTTGATGATTCCCTGGACGATAAAAATAAACTGGCTGAATTGCTGGAAAAATTCCAGCTAATCCATCAGAAAATTTTGCAGTCACCACGTCAATTCCTGATCATAAGCGAAGCCACCAGAGCCAGTGAGGTTATCAAAACGCTGGGAAATACGTGGCGCGACAAAAAACCGGGCAGCAAAAAACCATCTGCCTTTGCAACGGCTAAAGTGCGCGACCAGGTTAAGCAAGGCTGGATTACCAGCACCCAGGTAAATTTCTGCGCCAAGGCCTACCCGACCGTGCCCGTGAATCATCCCGATGCTGCGCCCTTGTCTGTCTTGTCCGGCTTTCTCCGGAATGGTTTTTTGCACCGTGTCATTCGAGAGCAGGGCGGTGCTTATGGTGGCGGTGCCGGCCATGACACGGACAATGCATGTTTTCGTTTTTATTCGTACCGAGACCCGAGGCTCGGCGAGACGCTGGATGATTTTGATGCCTCCATCAACTGGCTGCTTAACGAAAAACATCAGTGGCGCCAGGTCGAAGAGGCGATTCTCGGTGTCATAGGTGCTATCGATAAACCTGCATCACCTTCAGGTGAAGCGCGTAAGGCTTTTTACAGTAACTTGTTTGGCCGAACTCCTGAGCAAAGACGTACCTACCGTAACCAGGTGCTGGCGGTAAAGCTGGATGACTTGTTACGGGTGGGAAAAAAATATTTACAGACAGAAAATGCCAGTGTTGCCGTGATTACCAATAGTACCCAGGCCGATCAAATGGAGAAATTGGGAATGGCATCTTATATATTATAAAGACCTGTCTTATTAGATCGGTCACTTGCAAGTGCTAGTCCATAAGTTTTTCTGAATCGGACTCACTGCATCTGACGCCATGGACGTAAACATCAAATTCTTCTGACTGGGTACTATTATAGAATGTCTCGTCACCCAGATTTTCCAGGTCACCAGTGATCACATCACCAATATCGGCTTCACAGCTGAATAATTCGGCCACGGTAATCCCGCCCCCGGTTTTTATTGCCGCAAAACCTTTTATTTTATTGAAGGCGATGACTGTTCCATTCATGGCTGCATATTGTTTACTGGCCCGTTTACTGGTATTTCTCGATGCTAAATTTCAGCATATGATTTATTTAGAAATTAAGAACATAATATTTCCGTGGCGGTTGTTACCAGCACGTGCATTGTAGATGTATGATTAATTTTTATAGAAGCCCCAATCAATATTAGTTTAACTTGTTTTTATCAACGCTGATCCCGGGTAATGGAAAGGCATCTATTCCTTCCTCGGCAAGTGAGTGCACTTCGTCCTGGGTTGCCGTGCCACGAATTTGTTTTTCCTCGCTTTCGCCATAATGCATTTTCCTGGCTTCTTCGGGAAATTGTGCGCCTACGTTAACAAAATTTTCGTCAATATGGGCGCGCAGGCTTTGCATAGCTTCAACCAACGAAGCGTCATTATGCATTTCTTGTGACTTGTTTACTGATTCCCGGGCAGGGCCAGTTTTGATGTGGCTGGCTGTTGGCAGTTTCCTGATATTAACAGAACCACACACGGGACAACTGAGCATGCTGTTTTCAAGCTGGTCGGTAAAATTATCGGGTTGCTTGAACCAGCCCTCAAATTTGTGTCCACCTGCACAACTTAAATCGTAAATAACCATTGCCAGCCCGCCCCTTAAAATATCAATCATTCTACTTTATATATTGGTGCATTATACCTTGTTTTCAAGGGTTTTGAATTACCGGGGATAACAGAGTTGTCTCGCCCAGCAGGGTTACTGGATTAATATTAACGAAAGGGCCGGTACATAAGTGATAATTAGAACCGCAGCCAGTAACAGGAAGAAAAAGGGCAGGGTCGCCACATATAATTGTAGTACCGGTTTATTAAATCTGTAACTGGCGATAAACAGGTTCATGCCGACAGGGGGGGTAATATACCCAATCTGCATATTTGCCAGAAAAATAATCCCCAGGTGCACGGGATCTATGCCATAAGCCAGTGCCAGCGGAATTAATAATGGCACCATAATGACAAGGGCCGAAAATATATCCAGGAAGGCGCCGAGTATTAGCAGGAAAACATTAAGCACCAGCAGGAAAGTCAGCTTACTGGTTATAAATTCCTTAACTGCATCAAAAACGATGGTTGGCACATCTGAGTCAATCATGTAATTGGTGGAAGCCAGTGAAACACCCAGAATAATCAAAATGGCACCCACCAGGATCATGGACTCGCGGACGATTCCAGGTAGATTTTTTAGGGTGACATCTTTTAAAATAAAAACCTCAACTATCAAGACGTAAAGCGCTGTCACAGCCGCTGCTTCCGAGATGGCAAATACGCCGCCATAAATACCACCCAGAATAATGAAGGGTATGGGTAACTCCCAGGCCGCGGCCTTGATCGCACTGGCTAATTCCTGAAAAGAAAAGGATGTCAGTGGTACCCGCGTTCCACGATTTACCCAGAGGCTCCACGCAGTGAGCATAATAATCATCAGGATGCCTGGCAAAATACCGGCAAGAAACATTTGGTCTATGGTCAGGGGTTGCGGCAGGTTCATTTGCTGGGCGATAACAGCGTAGAGGATCAGTGGCAGTGAGGGCGCGAACAGCAGGCCCAGGCTGCCCGAGGTGGTGATCAGCCCCAGGTTAAAGTTGTCCGGGTAACCCGCCTGTTTGAGGGCGGGATATAACAAGGCGCCGAGGGCAACGATCGTGATACCCGTGGCGCCGGTAAAGGCGGTAAAAAATGCACAGGCGGCTAAAGCCACAAAAGCCATGCCACCAGGGATCCAGCCCAGTAAGGCATTGGTAAGGTTTAGTAACCGTGTCGGCGCCTGGCTTTCGCCTAATAAATAACCAGCAAAAGTAAACAAGGGCAAGGTCAGTAGTGCCGGCATTTCGGCAATGCGATAAATCTCTACTGCGATCACTGACAAATCTATTTCTGAATCGTTAAAGCCGATCATGGCACCCGTGACAATAACCACAAACAACGGTACGCCAAGTAATGCCAGGAGAATTATAAAAACCAGGCTCACGATTCCTGCGTTCCTTGCGATGACTTATTGAGTAGTTGCGATATGCTTTCTATAAAAGAAATGCCATAGCGTAAGGCCATGGCACCGAAAGCAAAAGGCAAAATTAATTCCATTACCCATGAAGGGATAGCGCCAAAAGCGGGAGAGTCGGCCTCGTAATCCATTAATACAAAACGTCCCGCATGCCAGGCAATAATGGCGCAAACACTAGCCACGAACAGATGGTTAAATGCGAGCGCGATTAGTTTGTTTCGTTGTGATAAAAAACGCGTGATTACATCGATCGCAATATGTTTATAAACGCGGCTGGCTGCCACTGCACCTATTAGACCAATCCACAAGACCATGAGCCTGAGCAGGGGTTCGGCATCGATAAACCCCCCTGAAAAAAAATTGCGCAGAATAATTTGCAGGCTGGCCAGGCCTATCATGGAAAACAGGAGTAAGGATAAAACGAAACTCTCAAGTTTATCGAGAGTATGATTTATTTTGTTAAAAAAGGAAGTCTGTTGCTCAGACACTTGTTATCTTTTTGCAGCCAATTTTTTATTTTTTCTGAATTGTGCCAGGTTTTCATCCAGTTGCTTCAGGACCGAAGGTGTATAGGCGCCCTGAGCTAATAATTTTCTTGCCAAAGTAGCTGTAATCTCTTTCAGTGCTTTTTCAGCTTCGGCATCAGGCACGATAAATTTAATACCATATTTTTTTAATGCCAGTAAGGCTTTTTTATTGTCTTCACGATTTATCTTGTTTAGTTTTTTAACTACAGCGCTGAGTTCCTTGCGGACAATTTTTTGATCAGCAGGGCTAATTTTATTGAATACTTTTTTACTAATAATAAAGGCACCGATTGAATAAAATACAGGGTAGTGGGTCAGGTAATTAACCTTGGAATGCCATTGCAAGGCGATTGCAAATGAAGGGGTGGCCGCAACCACGTTGATTAGCCCTGTTTGCAGCCCGGTTAACACGTCTGTTAATGGCAGGGCAGTAGGCGATAAATCGTATGTCTCCATCAAGGTACGTGATATTGCATCTCCTTCAGGGGTCCATATTTTTTTGCCCTTGAGTGCCATAAAACGCTCAACGGGGACTTTTGACATTATGTAAGCAAAACCACCTTCAGCCAGACCGAATGTCACGAAACCTTTTTTCTCAACAGCGTCAGTGATTACGTGGTCCATTCTGGCACGTATGTAATCGACCTCATCATAGGTTTTAAACTTGAAGGGTAAGCCGTATATCTGGTTTTTGGATGATATTTTACTGAGGCCACCACTTGTCATGGCACCGCCCTGGAGTTGGCCAAGACGGATTTTTCGCAGGACACTTTTTTCATTACCCATGATGCCGCCAGGGTAAAACTTGAGCTTGACCCTGTTATTTGTCTGTTTGGCGATCAAGGCGGCACTCTTGCGAAATTCTTTCATCCAGGTCGTGCCATCCGGCGCCAGTGTCGCCAACTTGAGTGTTCTGGCCTGTACTGGCGTAATGGCTGCAACCAGAAAAATGACTAATAGTAATTGCTTCATTGTTAAATTATTCCATATCAGAAATATTCGTCAGCTTCACTTAAAAGCTGTTTGGCTTTTCGTTTAGCCAGGGTATTAAATAATATAAATCCGGGGTGATTGGCATCTGCTTTAATCACCTCGTTCAACAGCTGGTCGTGCAGCTTCCTGTCAAAAACCAGCTTGGCGTAGGTCTCGGCATATTGCACTTTAATCATAAGATTTTTACCCTTGGAAATGACGATCGCATTTTCGAAGTGCTTTTTCCCAAGTTCTGGTTTGCCGCCGAGAGTTTTGGGCACCAGAGAATTCATCAAACCAAGATATAAATGGGGGCCACCGTTATCAAAATTTACATCCATTTGCACTACCTGCTTCATACTGGCGTTGACTTTGGGCAAATCAGCGACCGCACTCCAGTCGTCTCGGTGGGCCTGGATCCAGCCAGCCCAGGTAGTGGCCAGCGCATACAACAAGCCAACCTCATCCTTGCTGAACTCGTGCATGCTTTTTTCAAATTCGGCCAAAGGTTTGTTGATAGATTGGCACACCTTCGGTTTGTCGATACATATAGCTTTACGAGCATAAGTCCATGCCCGCGTGCTGAGGCGTTTTGCTCGTTCGTTGTCTTCAACAAAAACTGCGGCATAAGCGGTATAGAGCTTGGCAGCGGCTAGTAGAATTTTTGGATTTTCCGGATCGCCTTCAACCAGAGAGTCCATCAATAATAAATAGGCGGGCGCACCATCTCTTACAGTCTCGGGGTCATCCTGGTTCATGATTGCCAGGCTGAGATTATCAGCAAGGCCCATCACCTGGGATGAAATCAGGCTGGCACAGCCGGTAACTATCAGGACTGAGCCAACAGTAATGAAGACCTGCAATGATCGTTTTACGGTTCTGGTTAAGGTAATTTTCATCTGGGGGTAACGCTATCTATTTTTCCGGGTAAGTGCAATCTTAACTAATTGTTTTTACCCCCGATTCAGTTCCCAAAATCAGGATATCTGCACCTCGTCGGGCAAATAAACCATTGGTCACTACGCCAGTTATCTGGTTAAGCGTAGTTTCCATTTCGACCGGGTTGATAATCTTCATATTATGGATATCCAGGATCAGGTTACCATTATCAGTGGTGAATCTCTCTCGTAATGCCGGCTCACCGCCCAATTTTACAATTTCCCGGGCCACGTAGCTGCGGGCCATGGGAATAACCTCTACCGGTAACGGAAACTCGCCCAGTACATCCACGAGCTTGGAGCCGTCAGCGACACAGATAAATTTTTCACTGGCAGCCGCAACAATTTTTTCCCGGGTGAGGGCGCCACCGCCACCTTTGATCAGGTGCAGGTGTTTGGTGGATTCATCGGCACCATCCACATAAACCGGAATTGAGCCAACAGAATTCAAATCCAGGACTTCGATCCCGTGACTCCGAATCCTGTCAGCACTGGCCTCGGAGCTGGCAACTGTACCCTCAATCTTGCCTTTGATCTGGGCCAGCGCATCAATGAAATGATTGGCGGTAGACCCGGTACCGACACCGACCACGGAACCTGCCTCAATATAATCAATCGCGGCCAGCGCGGCTGCTTTTTTCATTTCGTCCTGATTCATACTATTTCCAGTTGTGACAAATCCATAATATTTCTTTACGGGGGGCGTGAGCATACCCCGTCTCAAGTGTCGAAAGAAGTCTTTCGGGTCGCCCATCGCCTTGAGCTCTGTTAGATTACGGCCATGTCAAAGGATTACTTAAAGAAAATACTGGATGCGCAGGTTTACGACGTTGCCCGGGAGACGCCCCTGCAGCGCGGACCAGGGTTGTCGCGGAGGCTGGATAATACCGTTTGGTTAAAGCGTGAAGACGAGCAATCGGTATTTTCTTTCAAATTACGCGGTGCCTATAACAAAATGGCCAGCTTATCCCCGAGCTTGCTTAAAAAAGGGGTGATTACCTCGTCTGCCGGCAATCATGCCCAGGGCGTGGCCCTGGCAGCCAATCGACTGAAAGCCAGGGCGGTCATTGTCGTACCCAAAACCACACCACATATAAAGGTTGATGCAATCCGCCGCCTGGGTGGCAAGGTGGTCTTGCATGGTGAGAATTATGATGCAGCTTATGATCATGCCATGGCCCTGGCAAAAGCGCGTGGCCTCACCTTTGTCCATCCTTATGACGACCCGGACGTGATTGCCGGCCAAGGTACAATTGGCCTGGAGATTCTGAAACAACACCAGGGTGAGATTTACGCCATATTTGTCCCTGTCGGCGGCGGCGGGTTGATATCAGGGATAGCCCTGGCAGTTAAATCTTTTAATCCCAAGACCAAAATTATTGGTGTTGAACCAGAAGATGCCGATGCCATGACCCGCTCCCTGGCAGCAAAACGTCGCATCAAGCTTGATCACGTGGGTATATTTGCCGATGGCGTGGCTGTCCGCCAGGTGGGCAAGGAAACCTATGATCTGGCCAAAAAATATGTCGATGACATGGTGGTTGTCAGTAATGATGAAATTTGTGCAGCCATTAAGGACGTGTTTGAAGATACCCGCGCTATTCTCGAACCTGCCGGCGCCTTGTCTGTAGCCGGGTTGAAAAAATATGTCCAGAAAAAGAAGATTCGCAACAAGTCACTGGTGGCAATTGCCTCTGGCGCTAATGTAAATTTTGATCGCTTGCGCCATGTTGCGGAGCGTGCTGATCTGGGCGAACGAAAAGAGGCATTATTGGCGGTTACTATCCCGGAAAAACCGG
>VAPH01027892.1_pt1 | contig 10950 bp, 8 predicted proteins | sample 3393861 | NCBI WGS metagenome assembly VAPH01 (sample SAMN08290439, study PRJNA428436) | hydrothermal vent metagenome | isolation source: Deep-sea hydrothermal vent chimney | place: Atlantic Ocean: South-mid Altantic Ridge | reverse complement strand
ACTTTTCTCAGGGCCTGTCGTGGCGAAGATGTGGATTATACACCAGTCTGGATAATGCGTCAGGCAGGCAGGTACCTGCCCCAGTATCAGAAGGTCAGGACCAGGGTGAACTTTCTTACACTCTGCAAAACCCCGGAACTCGCTGCCGAGGTGACGCTGCAGCCGGTGGACCTCATAGGTGTTGATGCCGCCATACTGTTTTCCGACATCCTGATACCCCTTGAGGCGATGGGGATGAAGCTCCGGTTCTATGAAAAGAAGGGGCCTGTCATGAGCAACCCGGTAAGAAAAGTGAAGGATGTCGAGAGGTTGAGGGTGCCTGTGCCGGAGGAGAGTGTCCCTTTTGTCCTTGAGACAATCAGGATACTTAAGAGGGAATTGAGGCGGAAGGTTCCTCTTATAGGTTTTTCAGGTGCCCCCTTTACCCTTGCCACTTATATGATCGAGGGTGGCGGGTCAAAGAACTTTATTCATACCAAGACCCTGATGTACAGGGAGCCTGAGGCCTTCCATGCCCTGATGAGAAAGATAACGGATACAACGATAGCCTATCTCACATCACAGATAAAGGCAGGTGCACAGGCGGTGCAGGTCTTTGACTCCTGGGCAGGGGCCCTTGCCCCTGATGATTACAGGGTATTTTCATTACCGTATGTGAAAAAGACCATCAAGGCGCTCATACCGCTTGGAGTGCCTGTAATATACTTTGTCAATAACTGCGGGGGGCTGCTTGAGCAGGTGCGTACATCCGGTGCCGATGTTATAGGTATAGACTGGAGGGTTGATATAGGCAGGGCGATAAAGTGTCTTGGTTCAAAGGTCTCTGTTCAGGGCAACCTTGACCCGTGTACATTATTTTCCTCAGAGGATGTGCTGCGTTCAAAGACCGGGGATATACTGAAGAAGGGCCGGGCGGCAAGGGGGCATGTATTCAACCTCGGCCACGGCATACTTCCCCAGACCTCTCCTGATATGGCAAAGGCCCTGGTGGATATTGTTCATGAATTGAGTCGAAAATGAACAAAGACTTATATTAAGCCGCAGATTACGCAGATTACGCAGATATTTTTAAAACACTAACTTAAAGAACGATTCCCCGAGACTGAAAAGATGTCACCCTGAATTTATTTCAGGGTCTCGTTTTTTAGAATCCTGAAACAATATTACTTGTCTTTTTTAATCTGCGAAAATCTGTGAAATCTGCGGATAGAATTTCTTGAGTTTCATGTTCATGAAAAATGAAAAACAAACGTCAGATACTAAGCTGGTGCCTTTATGACTTTGCCAACTCCTCGTATTCTGCGGTGATCGCTGCAGTAATCTTTCCGGTCTATTTTGTAAAGGTAATTGCTGAAACCCCGGCGGATGGTGACCTCTGGTGGGGAAGGGCGATCTCTCTCAGCATGCTGCTGGTGGCTGTTACATCTCCTGTTGTCGGTGGTATATCTGATTATGCCGGCATGAGAAAACGTCTGCTTGTGGCTTATTCCCTGGTTTGTGTGGTTGCAGTCGGGCTATTGGTCTTTATTGAAAAGGGCATGGTCTTTGAGGCATTTATACTTATCATCATTGCAAACATCGCTATGGAAGGTTCTCTTGTCTTTTATAACGCCTATCTGCCTGATATTGCATCAAAAGACCACCAGGGGAGGGTCTCGGGGTGGGGTTTTGGCCTTGGTTACGCGGGTTCGGTACTTGCCCTCCTTATAGCCATGCTTTTTATGAAAACCGGGGTGATCCGTTTTTCATGGCCAATGGTTTCGATATTCTATCTCCTCTTTTCCTTTCCTGCCTTTTATTTTCTGCCTTCGGACAGGCCGTCAGGGTCACCCCGTAAGTCAGTGCTTGTGGGGATAAAGAACACCCTGAGATTATTGAGAGAGGTTTTGCGAATAAAAAAAGTGAGGAGATTTCTCCTTGCATACTGGCTGTATAAGGATGGAGTAAATACGATTATAGTATTTTCAGGTATTTATGCATCGGTTACACTCGCCTTTACAGGGTCTGAACTCGTTTTTCTATACCTCCTTGTGCAGGTAACTGCAATGATTGGTTCAATCGCCCTCTCAACTCCTACCGACAGGTGGGGGGCAAAGAAGGTGGTTGTCCTCTCCCTTTTCCTCTGGATTGCGGTTACAGTGGGTGCATACCTCGTGGTTGACAAGCGGCTTTTCTGGGGTATAGCCGTGATGGCCGGCCTGGGGCTTGGGAGTGTGCAGGCTGCATCAAGGGCTCTTTTTTCTGGGTTCATACCTCCGGGCATGGAGGGGGAATACTTTGGTGTTTATGCCTTTACAGGAAAGACATCGGCAATAATCGGTCCGGCACTCTTTGGTATGATATCCTCTGCTACAGGGAGTCAGAGACCTGCAGTGCTTTCAGTGCTTGTCCTGTTTGTCCTGGGGCTGGTTGCCCTTTCTTCAGTGAAGACCGGCTGATTCCCTTGCCTTCATGTATTCCTCCCACAGGTCCTCCTTTGAAATGCCTGCATCAATAAAGTCCCAGGGGAGGATATCTTCAAATGACCTTTCCCTGAATAGATAAAAGTCAGGGCTCAGTCCGGCATCTCCGAGACTCTCTTTCCACCTGCCGGGCTCTTTCATATCATACAGGACCTGGGAGAGCCTCCTGTCACCCCTTGAAAACACACCCTGCATAAAGGCATATTTTATCACATCGTGAAATACCCTGATTCCCTTTATGTTCAGGCCCGACTTGATCATTTTCAGCCTGGCCTTGATCGTCTTCTCCGCTGTCATGGGGTGCCATTGGAAGGGTGTAAAAGGTTTTGGAACAAAGGTACTTGTGCTCAGGACTATGGTGCCCCGCGTGTTGAGTGAGCGGATCTTTTTGGCAAGATCGATTATCCCGTCTATATCCTCCTCCGTCTCAAACGGCAGACCGATCATGAAATAGAGTCTGAGGGTATTAATGTCGTGCCGGAGTATCAGTTCCGCCGTCTCCAGGATATCCTCTTCAGTGATCCTCTTGTTGATTATCCTTCTTAAACGTTCGGTGCCTGCCTCCGGTGCTATTGATATGCTGCGGTGTCCTTTCATGAGGGAAAGGAGTTTTTCCGCCTTTGGTGTTGCCCGCAAGGAGGTAATGGAGAAGTCCACCCCCTCTATCTGCAAGGCCTCTGTTGCATGACGGTAGTCGGTAAGTGAAGGCCCGATCAGACCGATCCTGCCGGTTGCCTTCATGGCAAGGTCTATCTCCTGTTTCAATATTCCGAGGTCCTTGTGCCGTGGAGGATTATATATATGTCCGGCAACACAGAACCTGCAACTCCAGACACATCCCCTCATGGCCTCAAGGAGATACATATTTGAAAACTCCGTCTCAGGTGTGGTGATGGTGGGCCTGAGTCTGCCGTTCAGTACTCTCTCCGTTCTTTTCTTTATTATCGGGGGGGCGTCTCCTGTCGGTTTTCTTTCTTCTACCTTTCCATCATCAGAGTATAAGACCTCATAAAATCCCGGTACATAAAAACCCTCTCTTTCAGAGATTGCCCTGAGAAACGACCCTTTATCTTCAGACCCTTTATAGCCCTCTATGAGTTCGTCAAGGCTGCTGTCTGCCTCACCTATGAATATGAGGTCAAAGAAATCCGAAAGGGGTTCAGGGTTGAACATCGCACATACCCCTCCAAGGAGAAGTACAGGTTCCCTTTCATTACGCCCTGAACTGAAGATGCCTATCCGTGCAAGTCTCAGCATCAGCGGGATGGAGGGATAATCGTTTTCAAAGGATACGGAGAAGGCAATGACATCAAACCTGTTAAGTGGCCTTTTTGACTCAAGTGAGAAGAGTTCAGAACCAGTACGCTCAAACTCCTTCAGGTCTGATTCATCAGGCAGAAATGCCCTTTCGCATACTGTGTCATCCCTTGCGTTAAGGATTGAGTATATACCCTGAACCCCGAGGTTGGACATGCCTACGTGATAGGTGTTTGGGTATACAAGACATACATTAACCCTGCCGCCGGGGTCTTTATATACGGTTCCCTTTTCTTTTTCAAGCAGTGCCTCTGTTTTTTTGATTAATCGTCGGCCAATCATGTAGATTTAATTTAACCGCTTGGCAGGGGTGTTGGCAAGCGAAAACAGGAGGCTTGACAGGCATACAAAATAATTGTTAAATTATTAGCACTCTAAGGTAAGGAGTGCTAAGCTGCTGCTTTACGGCAGTGAAGTAAAATTATGATTAAAAGATGCTTATCACCGGTTGCATATGTTTAATAGAAGAATTCCATTCATTGAGGTGAAGCCTCCGGATGCTTGACGAGAGGAGCATAAGAGTTCTCCGGGCTGTTATTCATAGTTATATAAACAACCCTGACCCTGTTGGTTCAAGGTATGTAACCAGGAAGTATGCTTTTGATTTTTCTCCTGCCACGATCAGAAATATAATGGCGGACCTTGAGGATATAGGGTTTCTGAGCCAGCCTCATACATCAGCGGGCAGGGTACCTACGGATAAGGGGTACAGATTCTATGTAGAGAATCTGATGGATGAAAATGTGTGTTGCCACAAGGGCCTCATTGACTCATTGACCAGGAGGTTGGAAGACTTACGGGAGGATATTTATACGCTGTTGGACGAGACAACGAGAACCCTTTCGATTCACTCCCACTACCTTGGTATTGCAGTCTCTCCAGGGCCGGACGGCAGCACTCTGAGGCGCATTGAACTTATCCCTTACAGTGATGACAAAATAGCTGTAATTTTAGTTGCCAATGAAGGTATAATTAACCATAAGATTCTTAAGAATAACTTTTCTTTTTCACGGAATGACCTGAACAGGATTGCACGTTATCTCAATAGAGAATTTTCAGGGTATACAATAAAAGAGATACGGCAGCGTCTCCTTGATGAGATGGCAATGGACAAGGCGCTATGCGATTCACTTATATCAAAGGCCCTCAGCCTCTGTGAAAATGTGATGTCCTGTTATGGAGCCAATGTATTTATCTCGGGTTTCACCGAGATATTGGAGCTGCCGGAGTTTTCCGACATAGAGAAGATAAAGGAGATTTCAAGGACGATAGAAGATAAACATGCGGTTATAAAACTGATAGACAGTCTTGCTAACGCAGAGGGGGTTCAGGTTGTAATCGGTGCGGAGAACACAGTTGAAGAGTTGAAGGCACTGAGCATCATTACATCTATATATAAAGAGGGGGACAAGCCTGCAGGAGTCGTTGGGATAATAGGGCCTACAAGGATGGATTATTCTTCCGCCATATCACTTGTGGATGTAACTGCAAGATTTTTAACGGAAATTTTGGATGAAGGAGGTCAGGAATGGAGAAAAGAGAGATAAAAGACCTGGAAATAAAGGAAGAACACCCGATAGAGGAGAAAAAAGAGGTACCTGAAGATATGGTTCCTGTTGAGCAGCCGCTTGAAGAGAGGATAGAGGAGCTGGAGGCTGAGTTATCCGGGAGCAGGGAGAGATACCTTAGACTTTATGCAGAGTTTGAGAACTATAAGAAGAGGGTTCAGAAGGATAAGGAAGAAATGCTAAAATACGGCACCGAGCCACTCCTTCAGGATCTGCTGACAGTGCTTGACAACCTTGAGATGGCCATACAGCATGCTGAAAAGGAAGTTTCTGCAGAGAGTCTCATTGAGGGAGTTGAACTGACGCTAAAGGAGTTCAGGAAGGTATTGAATAAGTATGGTATTAGTGAGATAGAGGCAGTTGGAAAGCCATTTGACCCTGCTTATCATCATGCAATGAGCGAGGTAGAGAGAAGCGATCTTGATGACAAGACCGTAGTTGAAGAGTACAGGAAAGGGTATATGCTCAAGGACAGGACTATAAGACCGGCTCTGGTGGCAGTCTCCAGGAAGACTATCCCTGAGGATACGTAATCCGTTGCGGGGCAATGAGAGTAGTTACTATGAACAACCTGAATAAACAGAAGACATAAAGAAGGAGGAATAAATATTATGGGGAAAGCGATTGGTATAGACCTTGGAACAACAAATTCCGTTGTAGCCGTTATGCAGGGTGGTGAACCTGTAGTGATACCAAACCAGGAGGGAAGCCGTACAACACCCTCGGTAGTTGCCTTCACTGAAAAGGGTGAAAGGCTGGTTGGTCAGATTGCAAAGCGTCAGTCCATTACGAATCCTGAGAATACGATATTCTCAATAAAGCGGATTATGGGCAGGAAGTACGATTCCGAAATAGTCAAGGCAGCCATGAAGAGGCTGCCTTATAAAGTTGTTCCGGCCTCTAACGGGGATGCCCATGTAGAAGCACGCGGCAAGAAATATTCTCCGCAGGAGATATCTGCAATGATTCTGCAAAAACTGAAACAGGCTGCGGAAGACTATCTTGGCGAGCCTGTAAGTGATGCCGTGATAACCGTGCCTGCCTATTTTGATGACAGTCAGAGACAGGCAACCAAGGATGCCGGGAAAATAGCGGGATTGAATGTCCTGAGGATAATTAACGAGCCTACTGCCGCAGCCCTTGCATACGGACTCGATAAAAAGACGGAAGAAAAGGTTGTTGTATATGACCTTGGGGGAGGTACTTTCGATATATCCATCCTTGAGATAGGCGAGGGTGTTATCGAAGTGCATTCTACAAGTGGGGATACATTTCTTGGTGGTGATGATTTTGACCTCAGGATTATAGACTGGCTGGTAGAGGAGTTCAGGAAGGACCAGGGCATTGACCTGAAACAGGACAGAATGGCCTTGCAGAGGCTGAAAGAAGCTGCTGAGAAGGCAAAGATAGAACTCTCTACGGCTTTGGAGACAGAGATAAATCTTCCCTTTATAACCGCAGATGCAACAGGTCCCAAACACCTTGTTATAAAACTCACCAAGTCAAAATTCGAGCAGCTTGTCTCAGACCTTATTGAAAAGACGGCAGGTCCATGCAAGAGGGCGCTTGAAGATGCAAAACTGACGGAGAAAGATATTGATGAGGTCCTGCTTATTGGTGGACAGACAAGGACGCCAAAGGTGCAGGAGGTTGTGAAGAAGATTTTTGGTAAGGATCCAAACAAGACCGTTAACCCTGATGAGGCGGTCGCGATCGGTGCAGCTATTCAGGCGGCTGTGCTTAAAGGTGAGGTCAAGGAAGTCCTCCTCCTGGATGTTATCCCCCTGTCACTTGGAATTGAGACACTCGGCGGAGTTTTTACAAAGATAATCGAGAGGAATACCACAATTCCTACGAAAAAGAGTCAGATATTTTCAACTGCAACCGATAGTCAACCGGCTGTAACCATCAAGATCTTTCAGGGCGAAAGGGAGATGGCTGCGGATAATAAAGTCCTTGGTGTGTTTGAGCTTGTGGGAATACCTCCGGCACCAAGGGGAGTGCCGCAAATCGAGGTTACATTTGATATTGATGCAAACGGCATACTCCATGTCTCTGCCAAAGACCTTGGTACAGGCAAGGAGCAGTCTATAAGAATTACTGCATCAAGTGGCCTTACCGAGGAAGAGATAAAGAAGATGGCCCGTGACGCTGAAGAACATGCGGAAGAGGACAGGAAGAAGAAAGAGCTTGCAGAGGCAAAAAATGAGGCGGATAATCTTGTCTATAGCGTGGAGAAGTCCTTGAAGGATTATGGTGACAAAATTACCGAGGAAGAGAAGAAGGAGATTGAAGAGGCCCTCGAAAACTGCAGGAAGGTCAAGGATACAAGCACTGATGTATCAGAGATAAAGTCAGCGATTGAGCGGCTGACGCAATCTTCCTATAAACTCGCAGAACACCTCTATAAGGGTGCTCAGGCACAGCAGGAGGCTGGTGCTTCCGGGGAAAAGAGTGACGACGGGAGTAAATCTGCCGAGGAAGATGTAGTCGAGGCAGAGTTTGAAGATGTTGATAAGGACAAATCATAGGTCCTGGTAATGGATAACAGGTGATGGGTTTACAACCCCGTCACCTGAACCCAATACCTGATACCTGAACATACATTGATACCTATGAAAGATTATTACACAATACTGGGCGTAAACCGGGATGCTACGGAAGATGAGATGAAAAAGGCCTTCAGAAGGCTTGCAATGAAGTATCATCCCGACAGGAATCCGGAAAACAAGGATGCTGAAGACAAGTTCAAGGAGCTCAACGAGGCCTATGCCTGCCTGAGTGATCCCGAGAAGCGGTCTAACTATGATCGTTTTGGTTCTGCCGACGGTATAGGTGGGGGGGGCGGCGGCTTTGGTCCTTTCAATTCAAATTTCTCGGATATATTTGAGGATATATTCGGTGATTTTTTCGGGACTTTTGCCGGGCAGGGAAGGTCCAGGGCAACCAGGGGTGCCGACCTGAGATATGATCTCACTATTTCCCTTGATGAGGCTGTCAAGGGCGTTGAAAAAGAGCTCAAGCTGCCGAGTTGGGAAATCTGCGGAGTATGTGAGGGGTCGGGTGCCAAACCGGGACATGGTCCTGTAACATGTCCTGATTGTAACGGAGCAGGTCAGAGAAGGTTTCAGCAGGGGTTCTTTTCAGTGACAAGGACGTGCAGCAGGTGTGGGGGAACCGGACGGTTCATCACAACTCCGTGTTCGGAATGTGGTGGGGACGGCAGGGTCAGGAAGTTCAGGGTCTTGTCCGTCAAGGTGCCTCCCGGGGTTGATACAGGGTCACGACTCAGGATGTCGGGAGAAGGTGAACCCGGCACCAACGGTGGTCCGTCAGGCGACCTGTATATAGTTATCACCGTTAAACCGCATAAATTCTTCAAACGGGAGGGGCTGAATCTTTATTGTGATGTTCCCGTCAGTTTCACGCAGGCAGTCCTTGGGGCAGAGATTGAGGTGCCGACGCTTTATGGTAACGAGAAGATCAAGATACCTCCCCACACGCCTTCGGGAAAGGAGTTTGTCCTTAAGGGGTGTGGGGTGCCAAAGCTCGGAGGTTACTCGAAGGGTAATCAGATAGTGAGGATATATATTGATGTGCCTAAAAAACTCAGCAGGAGACAAAAGGAACTCCTTGAAGAGTTTGCAGACTTAAGCGGTGACGAGGTTCATAGGGGTTTTATGGAGAAGTTAAAGGAGTTTTTCTCTTAGCCGCGAATTAAAACAGTTTCTCATGCCTCGTATAATCCTTCCTTCAATAAGTCCGGATGACAGAGAATTGGCTGTTACGGATCAGAACCTGAAATACCTCAGGGATGTACTCAGGGTTTCAAGGGGTGATGAGGTTATAGTCCTGGACGGTCATGGGGTTGCTTTAAAGACCTGTGTGCGGGAGATTGGGAAAAAACATATCCTGCTTGAAGTCCGTGGTAGCTGCTCCATTTCTACAGAGTCTCCGCTGCACCTCGTGCTGATTCAGGGCCTTTTGAAAGGGGACAGAATGGACCTTGTGATACAGAAGGCGACTGAACTGGGTGTGCGAGAGATATTCCCTGTGGTGACCGAGAGGTCACAGGTCAGGTTCAGCAGAAAGCTTGAACACTGGAAGCGGGTGGCGGAAGAGGCGACAAGGCAGTCGGAGAGGCTGCTGGTTCCGGTGATTCACGATGTCCGCAAGATGAAAGATATGTTTGACAGTCTGGAGGATGAATCTCTCAGGATTATCTTTTCTGAAAGTGAGAAAAAAGGCTTCAACCCTCCATCTTCAATTTGCAGCTCATTTGTGTATTACATGGTAGGGCCTGAGGGTGGTTTTACTGATATGGAGGTTCAGGGAGCAAAAGAATCCGGGTTTGTCAGTGCTGGACTTGGTAAACGGATATTGAGGGCTGAGACGGCCTCAATAGCGGGAGCGGCACTTTTGCAGTTTCTTTTCGGGGACCTTTAGATTGACGATTGACGATTGACGATTGAGAAAAACCCCGGGGCATTGGTTGCCCATCCATCACTCCAGTTCTCCATCACTCCAGTTCTCCATTACTCCAAGCCTTCCACTCCATCACTCCATGCCTTTCCCTCCAGTTCTTTTTCCTCACCCGTTTCTCTGATATTAACCACATGTTCCGTCATGAGAGTTACCCATCCGAGCTCTGTCTCAAGGTGCACCTCTGTCTCGCTTATCTCTACGAGTCTGCCGGTATAGGTTATACCGTTTGCTTCTACTAATACGTTTTTGCCTATAAGTTCTATCATTGAGTATGTTTTATGTTAACCCCTGATATGAGACCATGTCAAGCAAAGGATATAATCCTTGCTCAGCCGTGGCACCGTTTATCTATGCGCTCTTCTAAAATCTTATTGCTGCGAAAAAAGGTGAAGATTGCTTTATTTGCCCCGTTGACGGATGAAGACCCTTATCGGGGTACCTTTAAAGGTATACTTCTGCCGTATGAGTCTTTCTATGAACCTTACATGTTCCGGTTTGAAGACCTGCGGATAGTTTACAAACAGGACGAAAGTCGGTGGCTCGATGTCCGTCTGGGTCATGTAGAATATTTTTGTCTTTTTCCCCTTGTGCGTTGGAAGCAATGGTGCTATCTCCGAGACGAATTTGTTCAGGGCTGAGGTGGATACACGTTTTTTCCGTTCGCTTATAATCTCATCAACAATGGAAAAGACCTTTGTAATCCTCTTGCGTGAGAGTCCGGATATTGTCAGGACAGGGGAATATTCAACAAAGCGCAGTTTCCAGTGTACCTCCCTCAGGAGCTCCTTGTACCTCTTGTCGGCGTCTTCAATCAGATCCCACTTGTTAAAGAGCAGGACGAGTCCTTTTCCATATCTGCTGATCAATGCTGCTATCTTCTGGTCCTGCTCTGATATACCTTCGCGGGCGTCTATAAGCAGGAGTACTACATCAGCTCTCTCGATACTCCTGACCACCCTGATAATCATGAATTTCTCCAGCGAGTGGTCTGCTATCCTTGACTTCCGGCGCAGGCCTGCGGTATCAATGATGACGTATTCTTTTCCGTAATATTTGCAGATACTGTCAACGGAATCCCGTGTAGTCCCTGGTTCACTACTTACAATCATTCGCTCCTT
>VAPH01034295.1_pt1 | contig 10957 bp, 7 predicted proteins | sample 3393861 | NCBI WGS metagenome assembly VAPH01 (sample SAMN08290439, study PRJNA428436) | hydrothermal vent metagenome | isolation source: Deep-sea hydrothermal vent chimney | place: Atlantic Ocean: South-mid Altantic Ridge | reverse complement strand
CAAATCGTGGAAAAGCATAAAACCCAATAATAAAAGTTACAATTATTCCTCCTAAGGTAGATATTGCATAAACAGTTCCACTACTTTTTCCCGAGTCTTCAGCATGATTGGTTAGCATATTAATTATTAAAGGAGAGGTTGCGCCAAACAACATTAGGGGCAAAAACATAATAAAAAGTAATGAAAAAACAGATCCTGATAACAAGTCAAGACGAATTGTCAGAGGTAGAATTAATCTGCTTATAACCGGGGTTAATGTGACTAGAAAACCTGCAACAAGCATTAGCCAAAAAACAATTTCTTTTTTTTTATATTTAGATGAAATATACCCTCCCAAATAGTAGCCACTCATTAAAGCTGTGAGTGTTACACCGAGAACTGATGCCCAAACATAAATCGAAGTGCCAAAATAAGGAGACAATATTTTTGCGCTACTTAATTCTACGCACATAACTGCACCTCCTTCAACAAAAGCAAGGGTAAGGAGAAATTTTTTTAAAAGTTCTTTATTGATATTTTCCTTCATAAAATCTTTCTTTATAATATCTTTAAAATTCTAGCTGAAACCCATTCCAATAAAATACTTTTACTAAAATAAATAAATGCTTTTAGAATAATATTATTTGTCAACTAATATACTTAAAATATGCAATTCACACATTAAAATATTACAATTGGAAAAAATCAAATTCTCAATTCTTACCACAAAAAAATCACAAACAATTAATATTTAACTATTTGTGATTTACAACGTGGGCCCAGAAGGGCTCGAACCTTCGACCCCCTGATTATGAGTCAGGTGCTCTAACCAACTGAGCTATGGGCCCTATTCAATTTATTTTTACAAAATAGATCAATCCTTTAACCCCTGTCATAATTCTGTATTCACAAATCAATTCGACAAATATCTAACAAATTATGGGTGTAAAATAGGAGTGCAATATTACTGTTTTTTTATTTTATGCACAATTTTTATTTTTGATTTGTTATTTTTGGTTTCATAAAATTTTAATAAATATAATAATGATTAAAAAAATATTCTTTTTAGCACTCTTTTTTATTGTGGTTGATTCATTTGGACAAGAAAAAACGGTTATTGAAAATAATCCAAACTACGAATATCAATCAGATAAAAATTCTAATAAACAAGAAGCTGTTAAAAAGAAGGTATCTCCTCCTTTTCAAAAATATTGGAGTTTTGGTGGCAATATAGGTTTAGCGTTTTGGAATGGAGGAGCAGATATATTACTTGCGCCTAAAGCTTATTATTACGTCTCTCCTGTTTTTCTTACAGGATATGGAATAACTTATATCTATTCTAGTAGTAATGATCCGATTTTTGGCTATAACTCTAACTCAATTGGTGGTAGTGTGCTATTAGGAGTAAGACCAATTCCTAATTTACAATTTTCGGCAGAATATGAACCATTGTATACAAATCGAGGAGGATATCACGCAGAAAAATATTGGAGCAATGCACTTTATCTGGGAGCTTCATATGTTTCCGGAAATGTGTCTTTTGGTTTTCGATATGATGTTATTTATGATGCTGCCAGAAGTGTTTATGGTTCTGCCTGGACTCCAATTATCGGATTCTATTTTTAAAGTATACTTTTTGCCATTCCTTTTTAAGTATAAGAAAAGTGATATTTTTAGATAAATCATTCAATTCCAACTCTTTGATCCTTACAAGATCAGGTTCAGAAACATCTATTCGGTATAAAAAATTAATACAGCCGTTATAATCATTTTTTATTAGATCTGTTATCAGGTCGTTTAAATTGTTTACTATATTTTGAACTGTACTATTTTCGTTTAAATAAAAATCAATCCCTGAAAGGCTCGCATCTTTATTGATCTGCTTTATCAATTTTATTAGTAAATTCTCTCTTTGAATCTGATCTAATAGTATTGCAGTTTCTTTATTTTTAAAAGGCATTATTCTTTTCTTTTCATTAAATACTCACCCAATTCTATTAATTTATTTTTATTGGATTCTGACAAGGTTAATTGATTTACACTTTCAAAAGCCAGTGCTGAATATTTTTTAATCTCTTCAAGTAATAATTCCTTAATTTTATATCTGTCAAATATCTCAATTACTCTATTGATTTTATTTTCAAAACTTACATTATTAGCGTACAATTTCAACAATTTATCTTTATCTTTTTTCGATGCCAATTCAATGGATTTAATGTATAAAAAGGTTTTCTTATTTTCTAAAATATCTCCACCAATTTTTTTCCCAAATTTATCAGTGCCATAAGTGTCCAGATAATCATCTTGTAATTGAAAAGCAGTACCTAAATGTAATCCGTAATTGTAAATTTGTACAACATCCTCTGCTTCAGCTTTTGAAATTATTGCTCCCATTTGTAAAGAACAAGCTAATAATACAGCCGTTTTATAACTTATCATTTTTAAATAATCATCTAATGAAACATTCTTTCTTACTTCAAAATCCATATCGTATTGCTGGCCTTCACATATTTGAAGTGCAGTTTTATTAAATAAAGTGTATAGTTGCTTAAAAGTTTCTCCATCATATTGCTCCAAAATCTTATACGATAAAATCATCAAGGCATCTCCTGAGAGAATACCAGTATTACTATCCCATTTTTCATGAACCGTTTCTTTACCTCTTCTTAAATATGCGTTATCCATAATATCATCATGAACTAAAGTGAAATTATGAAACATCTCAACTGCTAAAGCAGCATCTAAAGCCTTATGTGTAGTGCCACCGAACAAATCACAACTCAATAGAACCAATACGGGTCTGATTCTTTTTCCACCGAGATTTAATATATAATCGATTGGTTCATATAAATTATTGGGTTGCTTAATACGAAATCTCTTAGATAAATAATCTAAAAACTCATTTTTATATTGGTCTAAATCCACAAAGTTTAATTTTTATGTAAAATTAATTATTCTTTTTAATCTACAAGTTTAGTATTTAATTAAATTTTTTAATTATTTATTCTTCTTATGTTAGAAACTGCTTAAACAAACCTATTAATAATATTTGATAGATACTAATATCCAAATTTCATCCATTTATAATAAAATAATCAATAAAAAATAATGGCCTTCTTGTAATAATGAAATGTTAAATATTTATATACTTTGGAAACTTTTTTTGTTTTTATAGTTTCCGTTTGTGTATATTTGCATTCTTATGAAAAATAAAATATTAAAAAAAGCGATTGATTTATTTTTAAATTATGGATTTAAAAGTATAACCATGGATGATATTGCCAACGGACTTGGTATATCAAAAAAGACAATCTACTCTCACTATTCTACCAAATTAAAATTGGTTAAAGCCACGACATTTTATGTGTTTGAGCAGATAAATTCTGGTATTTGTACTATTTGTTCCGTAAACCACAAACCGATTGAAGAAATTTATATGATAAAATCATTGGTAATGGAACAGTTAAAAGATGAAAAAACCTCTCCCCAATATCAATTGCAAAAATATTACCCAACTGTTTTTGAAACTTTGAAACACAAACAGTTTGAATCAGTCAATGAGTGTATTTCAAGCAATCTTCAAAAAGGAATTGAACAGGGCTATTATCATCCTGAAATAGATGTAAATTTAATAACACGCCTCTATTTCAATGGGTTAATGGGAACTAAAAATTTAGAGCTGTTTCCAACTGATGATTTTCCAAGAACCTATTTGATGGATAGTTTCCTGGAATATCATTTACGAGCTATTTCAACTAAAAAGGGGCTAAAAAAATTAAATGAAATAATAAAGAAATGAAAAAAAGAATAGGCATAGTTTTATTTCTATTTATCTGTTATTCAATGGCTGCACAAGATGTTAATTATTCGTTTTCATTAAATGAAGCAATTGATTATGCTTTAATCCATAATTACACAGTGAGAAATGCTGAGCTTGATATTGAATCTGCCGAAAAGAAAAAATGGGAAACTACTACTATTGGCTTACCACAAATTGATGGGGTTGTTGATTATCAATATTTTTTAAAACAAGTAGTTACCTTAATCCCCAGTGAATTTATAGGAGGCCCTCCCGGTGAGTTTGAAGAAGTAATTTTTGGTACCAAACAAAATCTTTTTGCTACTGTAACATTGAAACAATTGGTATTTGATGGATCTTATTTGATTGGTTTACAATCGGCCAAAACATTTTTGAAAATATCGAACCTGGCAAAAGAAAAGACCGATCAAAGTATTAGGGAAGCAGTTATCAATGCCTATGGAAATGTATTAGTAGCTCAAGAAACTATTTTAATACTCAAAAAAAATAAATCGTCACTTGAAAAAAACTTAAGCGATACCGAAGCTTTTTTAAAAAATGGTTTTGCTGAAGAACAAGATGTTGAGCAGCAACAGATAACATTATCTACTATTAATAATGATCTGAACAGAGCCATCAGATTTGAATTCATTGCAAAACAAATGTTTAATTTTACATTGGGAATTCCTATTGAATCTGAGGTTGAATTAATGGATACTCTGGAAATGCTCACTTTGAACAGCACCGATTTAAAAATTATATCTCAGGCATTTGATCTGGATAATCACATCGATTACAAGATTGCCGATAACAAAGTTATCTCAGACGAATTATTAGTGAAATATGAAAAAAGCAAAGCTATACCATCTTTAAATGCATTTATCAATTATTCAAAATTTGCAAATAATGACAATGCTATTTTCTTTAGTGGAAATGAAAATTGGTTTGATTCTTCCTTGTTTGGGTTAAGTCTAAATATTCCAATATTCAGCAGTTTACAACGAAGTTCCAGAACACAACAAGCTAAAATTAGTTTGATGCAATCTGAAATTAAATTCATTGAAACATCAGAAAAGTTAAAATTGGAAGTCATCACAGCAAAAAATAAATACCAATTTTCACTGGATCAATATCAAACATCAAAACAAAATTTGTTTTTGGCGGAAAGGATTGCTAAAAAAGAAGAAATTAAATTTTTTGAGGGTATTAGTACAAGCATTGACTTAACGAATGCTCAAAATCAATTGTTCAATCAACAACAAAATTATATCCAGTCTATTTTGCAAATCATTCAAACAAAAGTAGAATTGGAAAATGCGCTTAACATTTATTAATATGAAAAATATATATATCTTAATACTAATTTCAATATTTTTTATTTCATGCAATAATGGAAGTAATAAATCTGTTGAATCAATAATATCATCTAATAATTTAGAAAAAATTAGAAGTAAAAAATATGAAATTGAACATGAAGAACAAAAAATTAAAGAACAGTTAAAACTTCTCGAAGATGCAATTTCTAAATTAGACCAGAATAAAAAAATACCGTTAACTACTACAATTACTGTTAATTATACTGTTTTTAATCATTATTTAGAGCTACAAGGAAGTGTTAGTACAAAAAACTTACTGATATTATATCCTCAGTATTCAGGGATCCTTACTAAGGTTTATGTAAAAGAAGGACAAAAAGTTAAGAAGAACCAGCTACTGGCAAAAATAGATGATGGAGGTTTAAGCCAACAATTGGCTCAACTACAAATACAATCTGAATTATCAAAAACAACTTTTGAACGTCAAAAAAGGCTTTGGGAACAAAAAATTGGAAGTGAAATGCAATATCTCCAAGCCAAATCAAATTATGAGGCTCAACAAAAGGCTATAACTCAATTACAAAAACAAATAGAAAAAACACTTGTGAAAGCCCCATTTTCAGGAACAATTGATGATATAATTACCGAACAAGGAAGTGTTGTTAGTAGTCTTGGTCAAACACCTTTGATGCGAATTATAAATCTCAATGACATGTACATTGAAGCCAATGTACCGGAAGAATATATTGTTAACATTTCCAAAAATAAAACCGTTGAAGTTGAATTTCCTGTTTTAAACAAGTCCATTAACGCAAAAATCCGTCAAGTTGGAAACTATATAAACCCATCTAATAGAACATTTAAAATAGAAATCGCAATACCAAATAAAGACCAAAGTATTAAGCCAAACTTAACTGCAAAATTAAAAATCAACGACTATTCTAATAAAAATGCAATATTAATACCTCAAAGTATTATTTCTGAAAATGCCGAAGGAGAGCAATACGTTTATATAATAAAAGATAAAAAAGAAAATAATGAGGCTATTGCAGAAAAAGTAATTATTCAAACCGGTAAAACACAAGATGGTTTAATTGAGGTATTGGATGGTTTAAAGAATGGCTCTGAAATTATTAAAGAAGGGGCTAGAAGTGTAAATAATGGACAAAAAGTTAAGATCATAAACCAATAAAACTCAATAATGTCAAAGCAATCGAAAAAAATAGATAAAGAGTTTGGATTATCATCGTGGGCCATCAATAATAAAACCACTATTTATGTATTGATCGTTTTAATACTATTTATAGGTTTTTCAGCCTATCAAAGTATGCCTCGTGAAAATTTCCCTGAAATTAAAGAAACTAAAATATATATCAGTTCTGTCTATCCGGGAAATACTGCTGAAGACATTGAAAAACTGATCACAGATCCATTAGAAGACAAGCTTAAAACAGTAAGCAATGTAGTTGAAATAACATCTACTTCACAGGAAGATTATTCAATGGTAGTTGTTGAATTTGACGAAAATATAACTGTTGAAGAAGCTAAACAAAAAGTAAAAGATGAGATTGATTCAGAAACCTCTGGTGAAGATTGGCCCACTTTTAATGGAGCTAAAGTTATACCAAATGTTTTTGAACTTAGCATGTCTGAAGAATTCCCGATTCTCAATATAAATATTTCTGGTGATTATCCACTTGAAAAATTAAAAGAATATGGAGAATATTTAGAAGATGAAATCGAGGATCTTTCTGAAATAAAACAAGTTGATATTAGAGGAGCTCAAGAAAAAGAGGTTGAAATTGCTGTTGATATCTACAAAATGATGGCTGCTCAAGTTAGCTTTAATGATGTGATCAACGCTGTAAACAATGGTAATGTAACCATGTCAGCCGGAAATTTAATCGCTAGTGGACAAAGACGAACAATTCGTATTATAGGAGAAATTGATTCGCCTTTTGATTTAAATAATTTTGTTGTTAAATCAGATAATAATTCCCCTATATATTTAAAAAATATTGCCAAAGTTACCTTTAAAGAAAAGGAAAGAACAACCTATGCGAGAGAATTTGGTGAAGTTGTTGTTATGCTGGATGTCAAGAAGAGATCAGGAAAAAACATGGTTGCTGCCGCTAGAAAAATAAAAATTATTGTTGATGATGCAAAAGAAAATATATTTCCAACTGACTTAAAAGTAACTATAACAAATGATCAATCCTCCAAAACTGTTGGGCAAGTTGATGATCTTGTTAACAATATTATTTTCGGAATTATTTTGGTTGTAACCGTATTGATGTTTTTCTTAGGTTTTAGAAACGCTCTCTTTGTTGGTTTTGCTATTCCTATGTCAATGTTTATGTCATTAATGATATTAAATGCACTTGGTTATACCATGAATACCATGATTCTATTCGGATTGATCATGGGTCTTGGTATGTTGGTAGACAATGGTATTGTGGTTGTTGAAAATGTGTATCGATTGATGGACGAAGAAGGAATGACTAGAAAAGAAGCTGCCAGGAAAGGAATCAGCGAAATTGCATATCCAATAATTATTTCAACAGCAACTACTGTGGCAGCATTTATTCCACTGGGCTTATGGCCGGGACTTATGGGTCAATTCATGATCTATTTCCCTATCACCCTATCTGTTGTTTTAGGTTCTTCATTATTTGTTGCTGTGTTTTTTAATTCTGTACTGGTATCCCAATTTATGAGTGTAGAAGATAAAGATATGCCATTAAAAAAAATTATAATTATTACCAGTATTATTTCATTATTTGGTATAGTAATTTTAATCTTTGGAGGAACATATAAAGCTCTTGGATCTATTATGATCGTTACGGCTATTATGCTTTGGGTATACCGATTTGTACTTCGAAAAATGGCTAATTATTTCCAGTTAAAAATATTAACAAATTGGGAAAATTTATACGAAAAAACTTTACGAAGTTCTTTAAAAAGTTGGCGACCATACGCTGTAAGTATCGGAACGTTTATTCTTTTAATTATTACTTTTGCAGGATTTGGAGCCTCCATAAATAGTAAGAGAACAAAAGTTGAATTTTTCCCGGATAATATTCCAAATCAGATTATTATTTATGTAGAGTACCCAGAGGGAACCGATATTGAAAAAACAAATGATATTACTAAGAAAATTGAAAATCAGGTATATACTTTTCTAAACGACAAAGAGTATATCGAAGGTGATTACAATTTTTTGGTTGAAAGTGCTGTTTCTCAGGTTGGTGAAGGCGCCGGTAATCCCGAAACAGATGGTGGATCTGCAGCAGAAATGCCGCACAAAGGAAAAATTACGGCTTCTATGCGGGAGTATAAATTCCGAAAAGGAAAAAACAGTGAACTATTAAGACAAAAAATTCAAGAATCATTGGTAGGTGTTTATCCGGGAGTTAGTATTAGCGTTGAAAAAGATCGAAATGGACCACCGGCAGGATATCCTATAAATATTGAAATTGAAGGAAAGGATTATGCTGAATTGATTACAACCGCACAAAAAATGCGAGATTTTATCAATTCTAAAAACATTCCGGGAATTGATGAACTTAAAATAGATGTAAATCGATCAAAACCATCTATGTATGTTGAAATAGATAGAAAAAAAGCCGGAGAACTTGGTGTTAGTGCCGGGCAAATTGGTCAGCAGTTACGCAATTCTATTTTTGGATCAAAAGCCGGTGTTTATAAAGAAGAAGGTGAAGATTACGATATTTATGTACGCTTTAATAAAGAAGATAAATATAATAAAAGTGCCATTTTTAATCAAAAAGTAATTTTTAGAGATCAAGCCTCCGGAAAAATAAAAGAAATACCTGTATCTGTAGTTACAAAACAAAAAAATAATTCAGGGTTTAGTGCAATTAAGCATAAAGATATTAAACGGGTAGTTACGGTGTATTCAGCCTTAGCTCCCGGATATACTGACGCAGGTGCAATTGTGAGTAAAATTCAAAATGAAATGGAGAGCTATTCAGGTCTTCCAGAAAATATAAAGATTGATTTTACCGGACAAATTGAGGAGCAAAATAAACAAATGACATTTTTAATCGGTGCTTTTTTTAAAGGACTTGGATTGATATTTTTAATTTTAATTTTTCAGTTTAATTCGGTTTCTAAACCCGCTATCATCATGTTGGCAATATTTTTAAGCTTTATTGGTGTATTTGGTGGGCTTATCATTACAGGGAAACCTTTTGTAATAATAATGACCATGATGGGAATTATTTCATTGGCTGGAATTGTAGTGAATAATGGTGTAGTTTTATTAGACTATACGCAACTTTTGATAGATAGAAAAAAACTTGAACTCAATTTAGATGATGCTGCTTACTTAAGTGATAAAGATTTGTTTGAAATAATTATAAGAGCCGGTAAAGCCCGATTAAGACCAGTTCTATTAACTGCTATTACAACTATTTTAGGCCTTATACCATTGGCAATTGGTTTTAATATTAATTTCTATACTTTATTTAATGAGTTTGATGCTAAAATTTATTTTGGAGGTGATAATGTTAGATTTTGGGGCCCTCTGGCCTGGACAGTTATTTACGGACTGCTGGTAGCTACTTTTTTAACACTTATAATCGTTCCGATATTATTTTATCTATCTACTAAAATTAAAATTTGGTTAAAAGATAGAATGGAATCAAATCCTATCTCAGAATAATTAGTAGATTAAATAGGATATAAAAATTAGTTTCTTAGATGGCATTGATTTTTATCAAGAACTGATTGATTTTTAAAACCAAAAACCAACGTTTATATACCAAAAATCTTGATGGTTATCAGGATTCCATGAATATGCAAATTCAATAGGTCCGATAAATGATTTTAAACCATATCCAACTGCGTAACCTGATCTTGTATCTTCAAAAATTCTACCATTATTCCAAAGATCTTCATCTAATCTGGCCCAATTTCCGGTAAAAGATAAAAAGTTGTTCTTAAACATTTCATAACGAACTGTTAGTGCAGTCCTTAAAAATGCCGTATCATTTAAATCTGCAACATCATAACCATAAAAAGGAACAAAAGTATTGATGAAGTTTTCATTATTTCCACCTAAATGATAATTATGTATGGGATTACCATTAGAACCAATAGTTATACCTGCTTGAGAAATTAAATGCATTGTTAATTTATTTATGAAAGTATAAGCAAAACCTATTTTTCCGTATAATTGTGAAAATGAATTAAAATTGTCATTTATATTATCTGATATTAAATAAACTTTATAGGTAGTACTCAAATAAAATCCTTTTTTAGGAAAATCTTTTGTATCGTACGAATCAAAAGTAACTTTACTAAATAAATTGAAATATTTACTTTTGTCAAAAAATAGTTTTTCAATGTTATCGTTAACCACTTCTTCTGTAAAAACATTCAAAGTTTTAATCTCAACTCCTAAACGCAATGCAGAATTATTATTAAAAGTGGTTTGAACGAATAGTTGGGTAGTAAAATCATTGTATTCAACAGGTACTTTTAATCCTGAATCGTTAACAATACCAGTTACTTCGGGCAAAGTACTGCCTACAATATTTTGTTTGAATTTATTATACCTTGTATTTAATCCAAAACTCCAATTAAATCCATTGTCTAAAATATAATCAATATTGTATCTAATATTATCTCCAATTATAAAATCGGCCGATAAAAAGTCATTTTTTAATAGTATATGCTTTTTAGTCAAATTCACAAGTATACCGGTTTTATACAAATCATCATAATGCGCTCCAAATTGCAAAAAAGCAGAAACTTCATTTTCAACCATTTCAAATTCAATTTTTGACCCTCCTTCAACAGGAATAAATTTATATTGAATACTTTGAAAATTTCCTGT
>VAPH01007077.1_pt1 | contig 10958 bp, 10 predicted proteins | sample 3393861 | NCBI WGS metagenome assembly VAPH01 (sample SAMN08290439, study PRJNA428436) | hydrothermal vent metagenome | isolation source: Deep-sea hydrothermal vent chimney | place: Atlantic Ocean: South-mid Altantic Ridge | reverse complement strand
TCTTCCTGGGTGGAGACGCCCTGAATGTATTTGGAGCTTTCATCGTTACCGACATTGGGCGCGGTATCGATTTCCGAAGCATGGATATCTGCGACTTCAGCAACACTGTCCACCAGCACCCCGACCACATTGTTTTCCGCCTCAATGATGACAATGCGGGTGGCATCATCGGCTTCCGCCTCCAGCAGGCCAAAACGGCAGCGCAGGTCAATTACCGTAACCACGTTACCACGCAGATTGATGATCCCCAGCACATAGTCCGGCGCACCTGGAACCGGTGCGATCTCGGTCATACGCAGTACTTCCTGTACCTGCATCACCTTGATGCCATATTTCTCGTTATCCAGCCGAAAGGTCACCCACTGGATAACGGGATCCTGCGCACTTGCCATTGCCTCGCTCATGAAACTTTCTCCTCTTGATCGACAGCCCGCCCACTGCAACGTCAAACATTCGACATCCAGATAATGGCAGGACTACCCTGAATATTGTTATCTAGTTGATTTTCCTTGGCTTACACAGATAATCAACCCGATCTGTCAATACTAATTTCGACACATCAGCGAAAAACTTGAGTTAATCTGAATAAATGCAGGAAATGTACCAAAATAAACAACCCCGTAGCAGGCTACGGGTATTAGTAGTAGGTTCGCCTTCAGGCGAACCTTAGGGAAACTCTGATTAATTCCGCCGTTCGTGGTGAGCCCTTCGGCTGTGCTCAGGAGTACCCTATCGAACCATGAACACCGAATCCAATAAAATCAGAAACTTAGAAATTGCACCCTTCGACAAGCTCAGGGCGAACGGAATTAATCAGAGCTTCCTTAGTCTTCGCCGCTGGCCAGCTTCTCGGCAAAGGCATGGGGATCAATCAGGGCGCACATGTGATCGACCACGGTGCCCAGCAACCACTTGCGCCGGGTGCGTTCGCTGCGCCAGCGTACCTTGTCATGCTGCAGGGTAATCACTTCTTCTACAGAGTCCACCGCCAGTCCCCAGCGGCCTTCATCGATCAGCACGATGCGGGTAATTCTGTCGAGCGGCTCAGCCACAGCCAGTGATGCCAGCTTCTCGGGCGGGAAAACCAGACTGGCGGTTTCCACCACCGGAATGCGTTGTCCCAGATGCTGCAGAATACCCAGATAGAACTCGGCATGTCCCGGCATCTCAGCCAGGTCGTCTTTCCATTCTACCACGCCGTTGAGACCATCCAGCGGCACCGCCAGCGTCAGTCCTGCCACCTTGAACAACATGACCTGAAACTCCTCACCCCAGTCTGAGCCAGCATCAGTTGCTTCTTCCTCCAGTGCAGTTTCAAGTACTGTTTCTTCAACTACCGAGGTAACGGGTTCCACTTCAACAACAACCGCGGCGGGTGCTTCTTCAATAACAGTGACAGGTGTCTGAACCGGTATTTCTGTGGCTATCTCAGTTTCAACAACCGGCACCTCTACCGGTTCACGCAGGAGTGAATCCAGAAACAGGGACAGCGCCAGTTTTTCATCCACCAGCACAGGCTTGTCCTTTTTCACCATTACGAATTCACCTGTTGAAAATGAGGCTTGTCTCCGCCTGCAAGCAAACTTGTGAGCAGGGCTTCATAGGCTTTTGCGCCCCGCGATAACGGTGACATAATCGACAGCGGCAAGCCCTGTTTGCTGGCTTCACGAAACTTGGTATCAATGGGAATAACTGATTCCCAGAGTTCCGTTCCGTACTGCTCACGCAGGCTTTCCAGGCTGTCAAAGGCTGCGCGGGTACGACGATCAAACATGGTCGGAATAATGGTGTATTCAAAGGTATTTCGACGTGCGCGGCGGATCATTTTCAGGGTCCGCATCATGCGCTCCAGACCCTTGATAGCGAGGAACTCGGTTTGCACCGGCAATAACAGATGCTCACAGGCCGCCAGCGCATTGACCATCAGAATACCCAGCAGGGGCGGGCAGTCCAGCAGGGCATAATCAAATTCCTGTTCCAGTTGCGTCAACGCATTAGCCATTACCAGGCCCTTGCCTTCCTGTGTACCCAGCTGACGATCCAGTGTCGCCAGCGCCGTGGACGATGGCATCAGCTGCAAACCATCCACGCAGGTATTATGCAGGATTTCATAGGCGGGAATACCGGAGTTAACCCCGGCGCCCTGAAACAGCTGATAGACACTTTTTTCCTGGGAATCCGGATCCAGCCCAAAATAGGCGCTCATGGAACCGTGCGGATCCATATCTACCAGCAATACGCGCATACCCTGTCTGACCAGATGACCCGCCAGGTTCACTGCCGTTGTGGTTTTGCCTACGCCCCCCTTCTGGTTGGCTACGGCCCAGATTTTCAAACTCGATACCTCATTGCTCAATTTCCATCATACGGCGAGCATTCTTGTCCGCCAGAATGACCATCACCACACGCCGGTTGCTGCGTCTTCCCTGCACAGTGGCATTATCCGCAATCGGTCGATACTGTCCATAACCAATAGCTGACAGGCGTTTCGGATCAACGCCATTGCGCGTAAACAAATGCACGACGCTGGCAGCGCGGGCAGCGGACAATTCCCAGTTAGAAGGATAGATTGATGTGCGAATCGGTCGGTTGTCCGTATGCCCCTCCACATCAATATGATTAGGCAAATTACGTACCACTTCGGCCAGTTCCTCCAGTATCGGATAGCCTCGTTCACTCAGACGCGCATTGCCGCTGGCAAACAGGATGCGGTTATTCATTTCCACCTTGACCCAGAGTTTATCGCGGGTAACCTTAATGAGTTTTTTGTCGATCAGCGGCGCCAGATTATGCTGCAGTTCATCACTGATACGCTCCAGCTGCCTACTTTGTGGGCTGATGGTTGGTTTGATGCCAACCAGGTTGATTTCCTCAACCGTAGTCTCAACTGTTTTCAGGGTCTTGCGTTCTTCCCCTATCTGGATGGGATCGGGCGACTTGGGCGGGGTTTTAAAGGCTTCTTCCATGGTGTCAGAAAGCACCCGGAACTTACCTTCATTAATAGACGACATGGAATACATAACCACAAAAAAAGCAAACAGCAGGGTAATGAAATCCGCATAGGATACCAGCCAACGATCGGTGTTTTCGTGCTCTTCCTGCCTGCGCTTGCGCCTGCTCATCATTCTAACGCAGATAGCCCAGGAGCTTGGTTTCTATATTGCGTGGGTTTTCGCCTTCTGCAATCGCGGTCATGCCCTCTACAATCATTTCCCGATACTGGCTCTGGCCATGCACAATACTTCTCAACTTTTTCGAAACCGGCAGAAAAAACAGGTTGGCGGCGCCTACGCCATAGATAGTTGCGACAAAAGCCACCGCAATACCGCTGCCCAACATGCTGGGATCGGAAAGATTGCCCATTACCTGAATCAACCCCAGCACCGCACCAATAATACCAATGGTCGGGCTGTAACCGCCCATGCTTTCAAATACCCTGGCCGCACTGTTATCAAAACGATCCCTGGTGTCGATATCCACTTCCAGAATACCGCGGATGATTTCCGGTTCCCCCCCGTCGATCAGCAGTTGCAGAGCTTTCTGGGCAAACGGATCAGACTCATGTTCTTCTACATCTTCCAGTCCCAGCAGACCTTCCTTGCGGGCGATGTTGCTCCAGCGGATGATCTTCTCGATGGTTTCCTCGTAATCCAGACGCGGAGTTAACACCGTCCAGAACAGCATGCGCATGGAGCGCAGAAATACCGCCTGGGGTGATTGCAACATCACCGCACCAATGGTACCGCCCAGTACAATTAACGCTGCAGGACCATTCACCAGAGTCTTCAGGTGACCGCCTTCCAGATACTGCCCCAGCAGAATAGCGCTAATGCCTACGATCAGGCCAACGATGCTGAGGAAATCCATTTTCATAAGCGTTTGACTATCCCCGGCCCGAGGTCATCCAGACTCAGTACCTTTGTCGCCAGTCCGGCATCAACGATAGCCGCCGGCATACCGTAGATAACACTGCTGGCTTCATCTTGCGCCCATATCTCCGAACCCCGTTGCTTTAGTGTTTTTGCTCCTTCGCGGCCATCAGCACCCATGCCGGTCATAACAATAGCCAGGGTATCTTTGGGATAGACATCAGCAATAGATGAAAAAGTTATATCTACCGATGGCTTGTAGGTCAGGCCGGCTTCATCGCTAATGCGCACCTGCACGTTGCCGGGACGCCCTTCAATCCGCATCTGCTTGCCACCCGGCGCCAGCAAAGCCACGCCCGGTCGCAACACGTCCTTGTCCTGCGCCTCCCTGACCTCGATAGCACACATCTGATCAAGTCGTTTGGCGAAGGCTGGGGTAAACGTGGCAGGCATGTGCTGAATCAATAATATTGGCGTAGAAAAATTTTTCGGCAGACGCGTCAACACTTTCTGCAAAGCCACCGGGCCGCCTGTAGAGGTACCGATGGCCACCAGTTTGATCAGTCCGGTATCACTTGATGCCAACGAAGCGGGTGTCTGGCGACGCGGCGGCACTGCCCGTGTTGCCGCCGTGGTTGTGCGATGCGCTATGGCCGCACGTCCCCGACTAAGCGCGCGCACACGCTGACAGAGCAGCTTGCGTACTTCATCTTTGTCTTTGGCGATATCCTGAAAACGCTTGGGCAGAAAATCCACCGCGCCGGCTTCCAGCGCATCCAGCGTGGCTTTAGCGCCTTCAGTCGTCAACGAAGAAAACATGATGATTGGCAGCGGCGTCTGCGCCATAATTTTACGCGTGGCGCTGATGCCATCAAGCACCGGCATTTCGATGTCCATCGTAATAACATCCGGCTTTAACTCGGCGGCTTTTTTTACAGCCTGTTCACCATTTTCAGCCATGCCAATCACTTTAATCATAGGATCGGCTTCCAGCATTTCACTGACCCGGCGGCGAAAAAAACCGGAATCATCAACCACGAGTACGCGAGTGGCCATTCGTCATCCTCAAAATTTAATTTATCTGCTAGTGATAATCTCTGCTGCCTGAATGTCCCGCTGCTTGCAATAAAGTTTCTGCAAGATGTGGGTTTCAGCTTGAGCACCCGTAAGGTAGAAAAACAATTCCTCTTGGAACCCTGCATTCTCACCGGTAAAAATACTTTTGTTGGGCGACCGAAGGAAGTGCCTGTGGTGCTTCATAAACACCATTCAGCCCAACCTACAGTTCACTGTGAATCAAACCAGTTTCAGACATACATTCGAATCAGACCGGGCACATCCAGAATAATAGCAATACCGCCATCACCCGTGATCGTGGCCCCGGCCAGACCGGAAATACCATGCAACAGCGCGCCCATTGGCTTGATTACGACTTCTTCCTGCCCGATAAGCTCATCAACCACGAATCCAATTTTCTGCGTGCCGATATGCACCACTACCACATGCCCCTGCTCCGGCAATTCAGCGCCAGACTGACCGTTAACCAGCCAGCGTTTTAGATAAAACAGTGGTAGGGATCGCTCCCGAATCACGATCACCAATTGACCATCGACAACATTGGTCTGGGTCAGATCAAGGTGGAAAATTTCACTGACATTAACCAGTGGTAGAGCAAACATCTGCTCCTCCAGCCGTACCATGAGGGTGGACATGATCGCCAGCGTCAATGGCACCTTGATGCTAAGGCGCGTGCCTTTGCCCCATTCCGAATCAATTTCCACTGTTCCGTTCAAACGGGAAATGCCCGTCTTCACCACATCCATGCCGACACCACGACCGGAAATATCCGAGATTTCCTTCTTGGTGGAAAAACCGGGCGCAAAAATCAGCTCATAACATTCCTTGTCAGTCAAACGTCCTGCGGCTTCGTTGTCCATCAATCCTTTGTCGACAGCAATTTCCCGCAACTTGTTCGGATCCATGCCTTTGCCGTCATCTTCAATCGACAGCAGAATATGATCGCCTTCCTGCGAAGCCGCCAACACTACCGTACCTTCACGGGGTTTACCCGCCGCTTCACGCTCATCCGGCATTTCAATACCGTGATCCAGCGAGTTACGCACCAGATGCACTAATGGATCCGCCAACGCTTCGACCAGATTCTTGTCCAGATCCGTATCTTCACCAATCATCTCCAGACGAATTTCCTTTTTCAGGCTACGTGCAATATCACGCACCACGCGTGGAAAACGACCGAACACTTTTTTGATCGGTTGCATGCGCGTCTTCATCACGGACAGTTGTAAATCAGCCGTCACCAGATCCAGATTGGCCACCGCCTTCAGCATTTCCTCGTTGCCGCTACGTTCACCCAATCGAGTAATACGGTTGCGCACCAGCACCAGTTCCCCGACCATGTTCATGATGTCATCCAGGCGGCTGGTATCGACACGCACCGAGGTTTCTGCAGGCGGCTTTTCTTTGCCGGGCGCTTTCTTTGCCGCCTTCTTTGGTTCAGCCTTGGCTTCCTTTTTCTCTGCCACAACGTCCGGTTGCGCCGCACCAGTGGCGGCTGTCGCCGCCTGCCCGGTAGCCATTTTTTCCGCGCTAAACTTGCCCTTGCCGTGCAGTTGATCCAGCAGGACGTCAAATTCATCTTCGGTGATCATCTCATCGGACGATGAATACGCCTCAGGTTTATTTTCGGACGTGGGTTTTTCTTCGCTGCTGGAGTCGCCTGTCGCAGCGAGGTTTTTGGAATCAAATTTGCCCTTGCCATGTAGCTGATCCAGCAGAGCGTCAAACTCATCATCAGTAATGTCTTCGGAACCATCCGTGGCGGCAGCCGCCGGTGCCGGCGTTGGCCTGTCACTGCCATCCAGCGCATTCAGGAGTTCATCAAATTCCTCATCGGTAATGTCTTCGCCACCCCCCACTTTTGCAGAAGCCGAGCTGGCCTCTGCCGGAACTTCGGCAGCCGCCGCTTCAGGCGTTGCTTCTGACGATGTAGCTGCGTCTTCCTGCGATTCCGGTTTGGTGAATTTCTCCAGCGCCGACAGCATAGCGGGATCAGCATCAGCAACCTCGTCACCATTACGCAGTGCATCGAACTGCTCCTCCAGTACATCCAGCACTGGCAAAATCGTATCCATCAGTTCCGGCGTTATTGTGCGTTCGCCGTTGCGCAAAAGATTGAAAATGTCTTCTGAACGATGGCAAAGCGCCACCATGGCTTCGATCGCCAGGAAACCGGCGCCGCCCTTGATAGTATGGAATCCGCGAAAAACCGAATTAAGCAGCTCCGTATCGTCCGGACTCTGCTCCAGGTCAACCAGTTGCTCATTCAGTGCTTCGAGTATTTCCCCGGCTTCGACCAGAAAGTCCTGTAATAATTCATCATCCATCCAGCACGCTCCAATCTTGAGTTCTAGAATCCCAGACTCGATAAAAGATCATCCACTTCATCCTGCCCAGACACCGTCTCACCACTATCGACACCAGGCACCACCGGTCCTTCCAGTTCTTCCCTTGTTTTTTCTCGCGGCTTCTCGGCATGCTCGGGCAAACCGGCAATCTTGATCAGGTTCACAAGATTGCCTTCCACCTCGGCAACCAGATTGATAACCCGCTTAATAATCTGCCCGGTTAAATCCTGAAAATCCTGCGCCATCAGCACATCATTCAGGTGTCCCTTAAGAGTGCTGAAACCGTCCGACTGGGTCAGCAGAAAACCATCGATTTCCTTACTCAATTTTCGAAAACCCTCTGCATCCATTTCCCGTTTGGTAAACTGGCGCCAGCTTTCCAGTATCTCGGCAGCCTGGGTCTCCATGTTTTCACAAATGGGAATGGATTCTTCCACCGCGGTCAGGGTTCGATCCGCCGCATCAGCAGTCTTGGTAATAACGAAATTAAGTCGCTGACGGGCATCCGGTATATCATGTTCGGTCATGTCTGAAATACGATCATCCATGCCAAAGGCACTGATGGCGTCATGCAGTTCACGGGTCAGCTTACCCACTTCCTGATACAATGTGTTTTCACGAATATCCGTGAGATCATCAATAATTTCCTTGGCGCCTTTTTTATCCCCCGCTTCAATACAGGCTTGCAGGTCACGCGTCCGGGCAAGATTATCTTCATTCATTAACACATCATCATTCATCTCACTGCACTCCTTTTGTTTTATTACGCTTCCAGTCGCTCAAACATTTTCTCAAGCTTTTCCTTCAGCGTTTGCGCAGTAAAAGGCTTAACGATATAACCGTTGACCCCAGCCTGGGCAGCTTCGACAATTTGTTCCTTTTTCTGCTCGGCGGTGACCATCAATACCGGCAGGGATGACAAATTTTCATCGGCCCGTACATGCTTGAGCAAATCAATGCCCTGCATGCCCGGCATGTTCCAGTCAGTTACCAGCAGCTCAAATTTCCCCGTCTGTAACATGGGCAGGGCTGTGGTGCCGTCATCCGCTTCTTCTGTGTTGGTAAAACCCAGATCACGTAACAGGTTTTTTATAATGCGCCTCATGGTAGAGAAGTCATCTACAATGAGTATCTTGATATTCTTGTCCACTCGTTTTCTCCACTTGGAATAAGAATTGACTGAACAACCTGCCTTTTCAGGTTGGTTTGGCAAATCCTGTAGAACTTATCGGCCATATCCTTCGCTAACTTAAGCGTGCGTTTTAAAATATTTCCGCCTGCAAAGAACCCGTTAGCGGTCAAAAATCAGGCAAATTCTGCTTCTAAATTTACGGGCAAAAAAAACCCCGCTTTTCGCGGGGTGTCCATGCAAGGTATCGGGGAGCATGGCATCGTCTTGCGGGGGAGTTCATTAGCTGTTTTCGGTACGCGCCGCCATTCTGGCCTGCAGACGGATCACCGCCTGGCTGTGGATCTGGCTGACGCGGGATTCGCTCACACCCATCACTGCGCCGATCTCACGCAGATTCAGCTCTTCATCGTAGTAAAGCGCCATCACCAGGCGTTCGCGTTCCGGCAGGCCGGCAATGGCCTCCGCCACCACTCGCCGTACGTCTTCACGTTGCAGGCCATCGAGAATACCGGGTCCACTGTCAGACATGTTATCCAGCATGGACTCATCGCCCATGCCCATGTCCTCGAAACTCAGCACCTTGTGATAACTGTTGTCCTGTAGAATCTTGTAATACTCATTCAGACTCATGCCCAGGGTTTCGGCAATCTCCGTATCGCGGGCATCACGTCCCTGGCTATGTTCGATTTCTCGCACCGCCTGCGCCACCATGCGCGCCTTACGATGCACTGATCGCGGCGCCCAGTCGTTCTTGCGGATCTCATCCAGCATCGAGCCGCGAATACGAATTCCGGCATAGGTTTCAAAACTTGCCCCCTGGCGCTCATCATAATTACGCGAAGCTTCCAGCAGACCAATCATCCCGGCCTGAATCAAATCTTCCAGCTGTACACTGGCAGGCAGTTTGTTGATCAGGTGACAGGCGATACGTTTGACCAACGGTGCATGTTGTTCAACCATATCATCGAGAAATTTAGGCTGGCTAGCCGCGTACATTGCAATGCCGTTCATGGCATAACCTCCGCATCTGTCAAGTTGCCTTGTACCAAACGTTCAACAAAAAATTCGAGATGACCGCCGGCATTCGTCGGTATCGGCCACTTGTTCATTTTTTCCGCCAGCGTTTTGAAGGCCATTGAAGCCTTGCTGCGCGGATAGGCGTCAACAACAGGACGTTGCTTACGAATCGCCTTGACGACGAAATCATCGTCGGGAATAAATCCGATATAATCCAGTGCCACGTCCAGGAAACGATCTGTGACCCTGGTAATGGTGGAATACAGTTCACGCCCCTGCTGGGCGCTTTTCACGCGGTTGCAAAGAACGCGGAAACGGAACAGGCCGTATTCACGGTTCAGCACCTTGATCAGCGCATAGGCATCGGTGATAGAGGCCGGCTCGTCATTGACGACCACGACGACTTCCTGCGCCGCACGGCTGAAGCTGATCACGCTGTCAGCAATGCCGGCTGCGGTATCTACCAGCAGCACATCGAGATCGTGGCTCATTTCACTGAAGGCGCGAATCAGGCCGGCATGTTGGGAAGGGCTGAGTTCAGCCATATTCTGCACGCCGGAGGCGGCGGGAATAATGCTTATGTTGCCGGGACCGGGTACGATAATGTCATCCAGCTGTTGTTCACCATTTATAACCTGGTTCAGGTTGTATTGCGGATGCAGGCCCAGCAGAACATCGATATTACCCAGTCCCAGATCGGCATCCATAATAGTGACACGCTTACCGGCATTGCTCAGCGCCATAGCCAGATTCACAGAAACATTAGTCTTGCCGACCCCGCCCTTGCCACTGGTCACGGTAACAACCCGCACTGGCGTTTGTTTCTTCGGCATGCGTCGAATGCTTGCAGCCGTCGTCGTACCAAGTTGTTCAACCATTTGCATTCGCCAGCATACCTCCAACGGTCAGGGAAACAGGATCATCCCGATCAGGTGATGTCAGCTTTTGCATTATGGAAACACTGCGACTGACCAACGAATGCGGACGCGCCCGATGCAGATCTTCCGGAACCTGCTGACCATCACTGAACCAGGCAACCGGTAATGTCTGTTCGATGGTAACGGACAGGGCGCCACCAAGACTGGTGGTTTCATCCAGTTTAGTCAGTACCGCACCGGCCAGTGGAATCTTGTTAAAGGCCCGGGCAACGTCTTCCAGTACTCGACGCTGACTATTGGCTGCCAGGGTTAAATAGATCTGCACTTCACGTCCACCGCCTTTAGCGCCCTCTTTAATCATGGAAAGCTGCCGGCTGAGTTTCATATCGCGCTGGCTCATGCCAGCGGTATCGATCAAAATCAGACCCCTGTCGGCAAACCCATGAACCAGACTTTTCAGGGTTTCAGCATCGCCGGCTACACGCATGGGCACGCCAAGAATTCGAGCATAACTGCGCAGTTGTTCATGCGCGGCGACACGGTTGTTGTCAGTGGTAATCAACAGAACTTTTTGCGCGCCATGTTGCAGGGTGTAGCGCGCAGCCAGCTTGGCGATGGTGGTGGTCTTGCCTACGCC
>VAPH01055629.1_pt1 | contig 10972 bp, 9 predicted proteins | sample 3393861 | NCBI WGS metagenome assembly VAPH01 (sample SAMN08290439, study PRJNA428436) | hydrothermal vent metagenome | isolation source: Deep-sea hydrothermal vent chimney | place: Atlantic Ocean: South-mid Altantic Ridge | reverse complement strand
TTTTCATGTAGGAGCGCCGCCCCGGCGCGATTAATATGCTTTGGTACAATCGTGAATAATATCGCGCCGAGGGCGACGCTCCTACAGGTTCGTTTATATTAAAACTTAAAACCTGAAACTTCATTGTTCAAAATCCGCTTTCTCTGACCAGTACCGCACTAATCATACGCCAGAACCGACTCAGGAGGCTCTGTGATTCAGCCTCTAGTCGGACAGTCCCACGGGCGACGGTGTCAGGAGATTTGGATCTGTCGTTGGCGATTAACTGAACGCGATATATCGCCCGGTGAGTGTACAGTGATTTACCGTTCGCTTGTTTGCTTACTGCAACGGGTCCGCCGTAGATTGATGCGTTATAGAGATCGTAGAATTCACGACTGTTGCCCATGTCTATCTGGCCAATGGTCACATCTTTGACCGGCAGGGACGGGTTATCTGGATAGAAGCGCCCCGAACTGCCTGGCTTCACGCGTATCAGGCTGTTTTCATCAAGATAGGCAATCAGTGTATTCTGGCTGCGGTTGATGAGGCGTCCCAGTGCCAACTGGTCACTGACCCAGCGACCGGGAATCAGTGCATCGGGCATATCGCGGATTTCACCATCGAAGGGTGCGACCAGTGATAGTTGCTGGAATTGCTGCTGTAGGCCCCGGTGTTCTGCAATGGCGGCGGCCAGTTCCTGTTCGATGACTTTATGACGTTCCAGGGCATCAATATCCGCTGATTTTCTTGCCAGTTGTGATTGCAGTGACTGGATACGTCGCCGGATTCTGCTCAGGTCGCGTTCCAACTCAGGTGAATCCAGAGTAAATAATAGATCACCCTGTTTTACCTGCTGCCCATTTTTCACCTTGACTGAGATGATCTTTGCGGGGGTGGGAGAATATATTTCTCTGTAGACGAAGGAGCGCTGCAGGCCCGGTGCACTGATGTGTGCTGTCCAGGGAATCAGAAAAATTCCCAGCAGCACGGCCAGGATACCCGCTGTGCGGATTGTGTTACGGTTCCAGCGCATATTTTTACGCCGGGCTATCCAGGTTTTCATTTCTTTTAGTATCGGAGAAAGTAGAAAATAGTAAACTTCAACGGCCGCCATAAACAGGCCACCTACTTTGAAAAACAGATGGTAAACCAGTACGGCGATACCGGTGAATAGAATAAAACGGTAAATCCAGGTGCTGAAGGAGTAGATGAGCAGGATCTTTCGTTTCTGGGGATTGAACCTTTCCGGTGCGGGTTCTCCAAAATTGAACAGCCATTCACGCAATACCCAGCGGGCATAGCGAAATGCCCGTTCCTGCAGATTTTGTACGCCGAGGTAGTCAGACAGTAAATAGTAGCCATCCCAGCGCATAAAGGGATTTAAATTGATAGCGAGGGTGAAGATCCAGGATATGGTGGCGATGAAGAACACAGCACTTTTGACTGCACCCTCCGGCAGGAAGCTCCAGATGAATGTAGCCAGCCCCGCCAGACCGAGCTCGGCTATCATGCCTGCGGCGCCGATGTGCAGGCGGCTGCGGCGTGAGACCAGTTTCCAGGATTCGCTGGTGTCGGTGAATAGCACTGGCCACATGACGAGGAAGGCCACACCCATACTGGGCACCTTTACGCCGTAATACTTGGCTGTATAGGCGTGCCCGAGTTCATGGAATATTTTGGTAATAAACAATGTCACACTGAAAAGAATCAGGCCCTCCAGGGTGAAGGCATAGGAGAAGGTATTTATGAATGAGTCCCATTGCTTTGCTACCAGCAGCAGTCCAAGAAGACTGAGTACCAGTACGAGCAGTGCAAATTGTTTGCTGAATATAAAACGGATATAGGGAAGAGTACGCGTGAGAAATTTGTCTGGATGGATTAAAGGGATGCGAAAAAACAGATAGCTGTGCATCAATTTTTTTCCCAGTGCGGAGGCCTGAGCATGCCGTGTATTATTAAAACGTTCAACCGATGCCCGGTCATCTGTTTGTACTAACTCATTCGCTTGCAGGAATTGCTGTAAGGCCTTTGCATGCTGCTCAGAAGCACGTAACGGGGTGTCACGGTTAATACTTTCCGCCAGTTCTTTGAAGCTTCCCATGCCCCACCGGCGCAGGAATTCGAATTCCAGCCAGCCGATGGTAAAGAACTTGCCGCGCACCGGATCGTGCAGGGTCCAGGTTGGTGAACCATCCTCCTGACGTGGCCCGCTGAACAGGTCGATATCCTGTCGCAGTGCCCTTATGTTTTCAACGGCACAGGCGGTCATGGGGTTTTGGCTGAAAGAGTGTTCACTTTTATGATTATGGGGGAAATGGGGTGGTTTGGCTATAATTTCATTTGTAGGCGCGCCTACCCATAGATTTTAGAGGGTAACCAAGTCGCCAATTCTGGCCAATACGCCAGCATCAACAGCATAAGCAACTGGATGACTATAAACGGCATTACGCCCCGATAGATCTGTCCGGTAGTGACCGACTTTGGTGCCACACCACGCAGATAGAACAGGGCAAAGCCGAAGGGGGGTGTCAGGAAAGATGTTTGTAAATTTATAGCGATCATGATCCCTAGCCAGACCGGATCTATGCCCATTTTGAGTAATATGGGGCCGACGATGGGGACCACAACGAAGGTGATTTCGATGAAGTCGAGAATGAAACCGAGCAGGAACATGACCAGCATTACTGAGATCATGGAACCCACGATACCACCCGGTAAGCTGGCGAGCAGTTCTGCGATGAGATCATCACCACCGAAGCCGCGGAAAACCAGTGAGAACAGGGAGGCTCCGATGAGAATCATGAATACCATACTGGTGATTTCCAGTGTTGACCTGGCGACTTTTTGCAGGACCTTAAGGCTACAGTTTTTTTTTGCCAGGGCGAGCAGCATGGCACCAACGGCGCCCACCGATGCCGCCTCAGTAGGTGTAGCGAGTCCAGCCAGTATCGATCCGAGTACCGAGACGATGAGAAGCAATGGCGGAAAGAGGGCAGACAACAGTGCTGCCCATGAATTGCTGTCATCCCCACTGTCTTCCGGTGCTGGCATGGTTTGCGGGCGGAGCCATGCCAGCGATAAAAGGTAAATGATATACATGACGACCAGTATCAGACCGGGAATAAGTGCTCCGGCAAACAGATCACCGACGGAAACTGTTTCCGGGGAGAAGATACCCATATCAAGTTGTGCCTGTTGAAAAGCGGATGACAGCACATCACCCAGCAGAACCAGAATGATTGATGGTGGGATGATTTGTCCCAGGGTGCCGGAAGCGCAGATCGTGCCACAGGCTATCGCCGGATCATAGTGTCGCTTCAACATGGTCGGGAGAGCCATCATGCCCATGGTCACTACGGTAGCACCGACGATGCCGGTACTGGCCGCCATTAGCATACCGACCAGCACAACCGAGACACCCAGTCCCCCGCGTAACTTGCCGAACAGTGCCGTCATGGCATCAAGTAATTGTTCTGCTACCCGCGAGCGCTCGAGTATGGCACCCATAAATACAAATAAGGGGACGGCAATCAGGGTCTCATTGGTCATGATACCGAATAAACGGCTCGGCATAGCCGTCAGGAAAGCACTGTCAAAGTTGCCCGTCATGCTGCCGATCAGAGAAAAAATCAGCGCAGTTCCTGCCAGTGCAAAGGCAACAGGGTAACCGGTCATCAGGATAAGACCTGCGACCAGGAACATAAACAGGGGCATTAATTCGGTCATATTTCAGGAAGCCTCTATTTACCCCAGAGGACACAGAGAGACACAGTGGATAAAAAAATGTTAGTTTTCATTGCTGGGTATTCCTGTTTGAAATGCGTCATGGTGGCGCAGACCGGTGCTTGTTTAGTCGCAGGAGCGGTGCCCCCGGCGCAATTCTGTTTCGGCAGATTGTTAGCCTTTGAAGCAATCGCGCCGGGGGCGGCGCTCCTACAGTATATTTGTATTATTCAGTAATCATGTAATCTTCCGTGGTAAATAAGTTTTTATCTTTTAGTAGATAGAATTTCCCGGGCACTCAGCAGAAGGACACTGCGCAATGCCTGTGCGATGCCCTGTAGCATCACCAGGCCTGCCATAGCCGGTATAGTCGTTTTCAGCAGGAACACGGCAGGCAGCCCACCGGCATCTCTGGAGCCTTCCAGCAGTGACCAGGACAGGCTAACGTAGTTCCAGGAAATTACGATAATAAACAGGCAGAAGGGTACAAGTAGCAGCAGGGCACCGGACAGATCAACCCAGGCCTTTGCACGGGGACTCATTTTTTCGTAGAAGATGTCGACACGGACATGGGTATTTTGCTTCAGGGTATAGGCGGCACCCAGCATAAAAACGACCGTGTGCAGATAGATAACGGACTCCTGCATAGCAATCCAGCCGATGCTGAATACATAACGAAGAACCACAATGAGGAAGGTGACCAGCACCATCAGGAGTGTCAGCCAGGCGATGCTGCGGCCAATCACACCATTGATGTGATCAATTATCTGAATAATTTTTAGCATAAAGAGTTGTATATTTTTTCTCTACTTATTTTACTTCACAGAACCACGATGAGACGTCGACTTCGCTGCCATCACGGGCCAGAAACCAGCGTGTGCCTTGTTTCATTTTTGTGGAGATCTTGTCCTTCCCCTTCCAGTAGGTGGGCAGGATAGAGTCAGGCGAGCAGTTTTTTGCCGAATAGACGCTACAGTTTTTGAAGGCGAGGACGGCTACTTTATAGACATGATAGGTATAAGGTGTGTTGTGACAGCCCGGATTATCACCCTTGCCAAAGAGCGTGTATTTTTCTGAATGTCCGTCACGGGTCATTTTATACAGGCGAATCTCAGGTTCACGGGCAGATGCTGAGAAAGGGATACTCGCCAGGGATAGGGAGACCATTAGATGGAGCAGTATTTTGTTCATTCAATCCTCAGGAATCAAAGGGGTCGAGGTGAGACTCCCCCCCTTCAATTCGAGGTTTCTGTAGGAGCGCCGCCCTCGGCGCGATTAATATGTTCTGGCACAGTCATGAATAATATCGCGCCGAAGGCGACGCTCCTACAAGTTCTTTTGTTAAAGGCGAGACTCCGCCCCCTTTAATTTTAATGAAATATCGACTTATAACTGCAGTATAGTGCTGTAATTGAAACAGGAATTAATATCAGAAAACCCAGGCCTATCGGAATGATGGCAACGATAGCCAGCAGCAAATAGAGAAGGCTAAAAACAAGTAGTGGCAAGATATTTTTAAAGCCCGCTGAGTAACTCGCCTTGATTGATTCGATCGGTGCCATATTGTCGAGCATAACCAGTGGTGTGGAATATATAAAACCCACCATGATAGTCAATCCACCAAGGATGACCAGGATCATTGAGAACACCATGCCTGAGGACATTATATCCGCAGGATCAACATTACCTGTTTCACCTGCCGACATCATTACGCTTCCACCAATCAAAGAAAACATGATGATTATCAAAAGAACCTGCAGCAGCAGATAGATGCCACCCAGGATTAGCAGCTTGTTCATGCGGGCCTTGTCTCTGAAACCCTGAAATAAATAGCCAATTTCAATTTTGTTGCCATTATCCATTTCAGAGGCCGCGTACATAAAGCCACCCATCAGGGCCGGGGAAATGATCATCAGAGCCAGTGACCCTATAAAGGGTATAAAACTCAATACGATAGATAAGCCGACGAGTATCAGGAACATAATGAACCATGTCCCAAAGTCCTGTTTAAACAGATCCCATCCACACTTGAACCAGCTTATACCCTGGCCTGCACTTACACTCTTTGCCTGCATTGTGCTTTCTCCTTTGCTTTTTATACTTGTCGGTTACCTAAAGTGCTTAAATTTTTCACCTGCCATTTACCAGCGAAACAAAACCCAGTTTGGCGGGGGAGTCGCGGGTCCCATTAGCTCACTGACCTGCTCATCCATCCGGCCATCACCATTACGATCAATAAGATAGTAAGGAGGAAAACCTTTTTGCTGGATCTTTACCATGTAGATTCTGCCATTAAGGCTATATTCTTCGATAGTCTTATCGCCTTCAGTAATAATATTGATTTCGGCACCACCGGGATCGAAACCGTCAGGGCCATTGGCCTCACTTCCCTGTGATCGGCTGGCGGGTGGGGGCCCTTCAGGCTGTTTTATATTCTGAGCGGCAGCAATAAAGGGGAAAAGAAGAAATGTGAAAATCAGGAACTTATGCATTGTTATGTCCTTGCTGGAAGGGTTTTTGGTATTACACTACCATCATACTTTCAACGCAAGGTGATAATTAAGGGCCCCTCTATTAATCCATGAATATTCATGGAGCAATAGAGGCGATCTTAAAATGTAGGCGCGCCGCCTCGGCGCGATTATTAGACCGGGAGAAGACCTGCATGTAGCAGAATCACACCGAGACGGCGCTCCTGCAGATAGCGTTACAAATTCAGCTGCAACTCTGCTTCTTCTTCTGTGGGTTCAAAGCGGCGGTGTTCGTAATAGCAGAATATTGCCTCGACTACCTCGTCTGGATCATCGATGATGTGAATCAGGTCCAGATCTGATTCGGAGATGGTCCCGACCTTGACCAGCGTGTTGCGAAACCAGTCTACGAGACCGGACCAGAAGCTGGAATCGACAAGAATTATCGGGATACGGCGTGACTTGCCAGTTTGTACCAGGGTCAGGATCTCAGCGAATTCATCCAGCGTGCCGAATCCACCGGGCATCACCACATAGGCCGTGGCAAATTTAACGAACATGACCTTACGTGAGAAAAAGTGTCGAAATGTCAGTTCAATGTCCTGATAGGGGTTTGGATTTTGTTCATGAGGCAGTTCGATGTTCAGGCCGATGCTGGGTGATTTACCTGCGAAAGCGCCCTTATTGGCCGCCTCCATGATACCTGGCCCACCGCCACTGACGACAGAGAAACCAGAATTTGACAGCTTCAGTGCAATTTCTTCGGTTAATATGCTGGAAGGGTGTTCGGGGTCAAACCGGGCGGAGCCGAAGATGCTGACTGAGGGATGGATTTCTGCCAGTTTTTGATAGCCTTCAACAAACTCGGCCATGACCTGGAAGACCTTCCATGACTGGCGGGAAAGTTTACGTGTGGATGTGCCGGGTAGTTTGTTGACTTGGGTACCATTTGTTCTTTTAGTCATGGCTGTGTTTTAGCATGTTGAAGGCGGGAATGAAACGGCTTTTGTAGGAGCGCCGCCTCGGCGCGATTATTATGCTTTGATGCAAGATTTAAAAAATCGCGCCGAGGCGGCGCTCCTACAAAAATATTTGTGGCAAGGTGTAATTAAACAAATAGTCCAGGAATCGCATATACTTCCGAGAACTGAAAACTGAAAACTGAAAACTGATTCTAGTGCCTACCCCCCCCATCATCCTGGTCGACGGTTCCTCCTACCTCTACCGCGCCTTCCACGCTATGCCCGGCCTGAATAATTCTGAAGGCCAGCCCACCGGTGCTATCTACGGTGTCATTAATATGACGCGCAGTCTACTGAAGCAGTATCAGCCGGAATATATCGCCATGGTATTTGATGCCAAAGGCAAGACATTTCGCAATGAGCTGTATGAAGAATACAAGGCTAACCGCCCACCGATGCCGGAGGAGATGCGTAGCCAGGTGCCTTTCCTCTACGAAATTATTGAAGCTATGGGGCTGCCCTTGCTGGTGATCGAAGGCGTCGAGGCCGATGATGTAATCGGCACACTTGCGGCGCAGGCGGTAGAAAATTCGGTTGATGTCCTGATATCAACGGGTGACAAGGATATGGCGCAGCTGGTCAATGAGCACGTCACCCTGGTCAACACCATGGATAACAGGGTGTTGGATGTTGACGGTGTTAAGGCACGCTTTGGCGTGTCTGCAGACAGGTTTATCGATTATCTAACGCTGGTTGGTGATACGGCAGACAATATTCCCGGCGTGCCCAAGATTGGCCCGAAAACGGCAGTGAAGCTGCTTGACGAATTTGGCGATCTCGATACCTTGATGCAGCATGCCAATGAGGTCAAAGGGAAGCTGGGTGAGAATTTGCGTGATTCGCTGGAATTTCTTCCGCTGTCCCGCGACCTGGTTACCATACGCTGTCAGCTTGATCTGCCGCTCAAGCTGGATGAGTTAAAAATTAAACAGCCCGATAAATCACGTCTTAGAGATCTCTATGCGCGCCTGCAATTCAAGACCTGGCTGACGGAACTGGGTGGTGCCAATGATGAGGTAAGCGCTGAAGCAGAATACGATACGGTACTTGACCAATCAGCCCTGGATGACTGGCTAAATAAGATACGGCAGAAATGTATTTTTTCTTTTGATACCGAGACTACTGACCTGGATGCCATGCAGGCTGAAATCGTTGGCCTGTCTTTCGCTGTTGAACCGGGGAAGGCGGCTTACGTTCCGTTAAGCCATGACTATCCGGGTGCGCCGGCACAACTTGATCGTGTGCAGGTACTGGAGCAGATGAAGCCGCTACTGGAAAATGAAGAGATCAAAAAAATCGGCCAGAACCTCAAATACGATATGAAGGTGCTGGCCAATTATGGCATCAGTCTAAAAGGCATCGAGCACGACACCATGCTGGAGTCCTATGTGCTGGACAGTACATCCTCCCGGCATGATCTGGATACCCTGGCAATGAAGCATCTGGGGCATAAAACGATTCATTTTGAGGAGATCGCCGGCAAGGGCAAGAAGCAGCTCAAATTTAATGACATTGCACTGGAGCAGGCCTCCCCCTATGCCGCTGAAGATGCGGATATCACATTGCGCCTGCATGAGCGCCTGTGGCCAGCATTGGAAAAACACGAAAAACTGGCCTCTATTTATCGTGAAATTGAAATGCCGCTGTTATCGATACTGGCCAAGGTGGAGCGAAACGGTGTTCGTATTGATGCGGGGATGCTGAAGCGTCAAAGCTCTGAACTGGCGCAAGGCATACTGGATCTTGAGCGGCAGGCTCATGAAGCGGCAGGGCAGGAGTTTAATCTGGGCTCACCGGCACAGTTACAGGATATTTTGTTTAACAAGCTGGGTCTGCCAGTCATTAAAAAGACGCCTAAGGGGCAGCCTTCGACTGCGGAGGCCGTGCTGCAGGAGCTGGCAGCGGACTATGAGCTACCGCGGCTTATCCTCGAATACCGTTCAATGAGTAAGCTGCGTTCGACGTACACCGACAAACTGCCGCTGATGATTAACCCCGGAACCGGGCGTGTGCACACCTCGTATCACCAGGCTGTTGCGGCAACCGGGCGGTTATCCTCCTCTGACCCCAATCTACAGAATATCCCTGTCAGGACAAAAGAGGGTAGACGCATACGGCAGGCCTTTGTTTCCGATGACGGTTTCCGTATGCTGTCGGCTGACTATTCACAGGTGGAGCTGCGCATCATGGCACATTTATCCGGTGACGAAGGTCTGCTGACGGCATTTTCTGAGGGGGCAGATATTCATAAGGCAACTGCCAGCGAAGTTTTTGGCACCCCATTGGATGAGGTGACAACCGATCAGCGACGCTCTGCCAAGGCCATCAACTTTGGTCTGATATACGGCATGTCGGCCTTCGGTCTGGCACGGCAGCTGAACATTGAGCGTAGCGAAGCACAGGCCTATATCGATCTATATTTCAAACGTTACCCCGGCGTAAAAATCTACATGGATGAAACCCGTAAGCTGGCGCACGAACAGGGCTATGTAGAGACCGTTTACGGTCGCCGTCTCTATCTTCCTGAAATTAACTCCGGTAACGGCATGCGCCGACAATATGCTGAGCGCACCGCCATCAATGCGCCGATGCAGGGGACAGCGGCCGACCTGATCAAGATGGCTATGCTATCAGTGGATAAATGGATCGAGGATGAAGCGCAGGATGTAAGGATGATTATGCAGGTCCATGACGAACTGGTTTTTGAGGTGCCGGAGGGACAGGTGGTGGTCGCCCGTGACAAAATCCAGATTTTGATGACAGGGGCTGCCGATTTGCGTGTTCCGCTGTTAGTAGACGTCGGGGTGGGGGCGAATTGGGACGAGGCGCATTAAGTGTAAGCGCCGTCTCGTCTCGGCGTAATAGCCTATGGTTACAAATAACACAATCGCGCCGAGACGGCACGCCTACAGTCAAGAGAAAACTTGCCCGTATTCCTGCAAACATTGTACGGGAACTATTTGATAAAGGCGGTTGTCCCAGTCAGTACATCGCTAGATGTGTTCCGCTTTTCCTCCCTGAGCGGATGGTTCTGGCAATACAGAACCCCGTTGACCTCAATTCCAATACCCTTGGATTGGGGTTTTTTTTTGGGTCTGTGGAGTTCAAAAGTCAAAAGCTGTTAACCGCAAAGGCGCAGAGGACGTAAAGTTAAATCAATACAAAAGAAAGATTGTGGGAGGACTCATTAATTTTTGCAGGCGCGTCGCGCCTACAACGCTTCCTCCGTTTTCAAGCCTGCTTTCTCTCTTCCTGTACGCTGATTTCAGTCCTGATTTCGTCCATATCCAGTTGTTTAACCTTGTCAATCAGCTCATTGAGCTCGGGGCTGGCCATCATACCCGGCTGTGAATAAAGAATAATTTTCTCACGGAAGACCATAAGCGTCGGGATAGAGCGTATCTGAAATGATGCTCCCAGTTCCTGTTCTTCCTCGGTGTTGACCTTGGCGAACACAATGTCTTCATGTTTTTCGGAGGCTTGTTCGTAGATCGGTGCGAAATTCTTGCACGGGCCACACCACTCAGCCCAGAAGTCAATAATTACGATGTCGTTGTCGTTAACGGTATTGCTGAATGTTTCTTTTGTCAGGTTTATTGTTGCCATGGTTTTTTCCTAAATAAGCCATTGATTCCGGCAGTCTAACAGCCGTGCCTTTGAAGAGCGGTGATATAGTCACATAAAGGCAGTTTCAAGTTTCAAGTTTCAAGTTTCAAGAAAAATCAACACCTTTAACCGGAGCGTTTTTTTATGTTATTTAATCTTTGCATTATC
>VAPH01020113.1_pt1 | contig 10972 bp, 5 predicted proteins | sample 3393861 | NCBI WGS metagenome assembly VAPH01 (sample SAMN08290439, study PRJNA428436) | hydrothermal vent metagenome | isolation source: Deep-sea hydrothermal vent chimney | place: Atlantic Ocean: South-mid Altantic Ridge | reverse complement strand
TAGAGTCTGTTTATAAACTCAATTTTTCTACCTGTCATTCCGGCAATCCTTAAGCCGGAATCCAATATTTTCAATGTTTTCTGGATGCCGGATCAAGTCCGGCATGACGACAAAAAGACATTTATGGACAGACTCTAATTAAACGCTTACGCCATTTGGATCATTGCAAGTTCATCAATATTCCAAATTCTCCTTCCATTCACACTCGTCACTAAAACTATTGCTGTGGTTGCCTTTATTTTCCCACTTGGTTTTCTTATGGGTTTCCTCTTTCCGCTTGGAATTAGTAAATTAACAAAATCCCCTGGAATGATTCCAATAGCATGGGCAGCAAATGGTGGCATGTCGGTTATAGGTTCGATAGTAGCTGTAATCATTGCCATGACATTTGGTTTCTCAAATGTTTTTGCTATTGCTGCGCTGCTTTATATACTAGCTGCTTTGTGTTTTGTTATATGGGATGCAAAACAACAATCAGTAGGCTAAGAAGAGTTTAATCTCTAATTCAGTTCTATCAGAAAGTAACAATGTTGAAAAAAAAGGGGTTGACTAAAAATATTTAGCTGTGTAACGCTTTAGCAAACGTCTCAAAAAAACAATATCAAGGAGACAACGGAATGAAGCGAAAAGTAGGGATCGGGTTTTTATTTTTAGCCCTCTTTATAGTGATATTGGCAGTTATCGCAGAGATAACCGACACGAACGTAAGTGTAGCACAGACTGATACTACTGGTGATACAAACACACCTCCACCTGAACCACTAACCCCTGAGGAAATCGGGTACATCTATTCTACCTATGGTAAACCCGTTGATGCCGATAAAGTTTCTATCCAAGCTGTAACTCAATATGAAGATATCGGGCCAACTCTTGCCTGCGGAGATTGGGTGGACAGGGTAACAGTGTCCTCATCAGGAAACTCTCCGAACATCATCCAATTAGATAATGGTGAGCTTTTTATAAGCTACCTTGATGGCTCTCTTTCCTACTGGTCTGCCTCTATATACGCCCGTATAAGTTCAGACGAAGGTGCAACGTGGAGTGAGAGAGGGAGTGTCTCAAATGGCAGTTTAGATTTAGACTCTTCGTGTATTCAACTTCGTCATAATCACCCTGAAAGTGAGATTTCTGCTGGAAGAGTTGTATGCACTTACTCCGCGTACGACTCCGATATCTACACCATATATTCGGATAATAATGGAGATACCTGGTCTGGTCCAAGCCTTGCTACAACTGCTAGCGGCTTAGTACCGGATTTGTTGGAGCTTGACAATGGTGATATTCTTCTGGGATATACTCGTGGAGAACTTTGGGAGGAGGGCACCATATATGTCATAAGGAGCACAGATGGTGGAGCTAACTGGATCAGTGATGATCCATTACCCAAAGTTTCAGGTTATGACAGTAAGGTTGATTTGCTTCAATTACAAGATGGCACTATTTTGGCTGGGTTCTATTCAAATTCGACTCCAAGCGATAGATCCAAGGCTGTTTTAAATATTGTAAAATACGACGCCAACAGTAATACCTGGGGGAATGCAACAGAAATTGCCAATGGATACTGGATTTCACTATTGGAATTATGGAATGGTGAAGTATGGGCAGCTTTTAACAGTAGCTCTAACCAGATATCCCTTCTAAAGTCTCTTGATGGTGGAACCACGTGGGGCAATTTTGAGTCCATTGCTTATCCTGGAGCCTGGCCATCGCTCATACAGCTTCCTGACGGAACGGTGGTAGTCGCATATGCCACGGAAGAAGTCCATCCAGACCAGGCAGATATCGTAGTAGCTAAGAAATATTGTGCTGGGGCACAGAATATATCTGTTTATCCGGCAGGAGGCCTCTTGTTTGGCGATGTTTATATCGGAAGCTATAGATCCTACACATTTGAAGTATATAATTCATCTGGTGGAGAACTTGAAATAGGTGATATTGCTATAACTGGTACAAATGCCTCTGACTTTATTACCACATATTCCGATAATTGCTCAGGAGTGACTTTAGGAACCCTTGATGGCTGTACAGTTTTTGTAAGATTCTCTCCCTCTTCAGAAGGCTCTAAAACTGCAACTCTCGTTATCCCATCCAATGATTATGACACACCCGTATTCAATGCATCCTTGAGGGGGACAGGAAGGCTTCCTAACCTTAATATAACCAAGTTAAGTTATGGTTCTGGGACAGGGACGGTAACCAGCTCTCCGGCGGGAATTAACTGTGGTAGTGTTTGCACGGCGGAATATAATCCAAACACTGTTGTAACTCTTACAGCTACACCGGCTGCAGACTCAATCTTTATGGGCTGGTCATATGGATGTAGTGGCACAGGTGATTGTGTGGTCAATATGGGGAGTAGTTCATATCGTAGAGGAGCCACCTTTGCCTCTGTCGGTACAATCGTGGTTAATGCCACCTTGGATGGTGTGCCCTGGGTGTCAGAGACCGGTGATCCATCTGTCAACTATACCTTACGCGGACGAAAGACCATAGATGGCGACTTTGTACCGGCAACTTTTCAAGAGATACGTACAGGAGCATACACATTTAGTTATGTTTCAGGCGGACCATTACGCGCAGCGCTCATCGACATCGCCCCTTCGGCCAGCCAGACACTGGAGCCGGGTGGAACTGTTACATTCACGTTGAATTTTCTTTCCACTCCTCCAGAGTGGCATAACAACGACTGGTCATACAGGCAGCAGATAACTATCCGCAGCGACATGACGGCAAACACGGACCAGACTGAATTCCCGGTACTGATAAAGATAGCAGACCCTATAAATACAGTCTTTGCCTATGCACAAACTGATGGAGGTGATATCCTTTTCAGATCTTATGACGGGACAAAACTGTCTCACGAGATAGAAAAATACGACCCTTTAGCTGGTGAATTAATCGCCTGGGTCAGGATTCCTTTTCTTTCCGCCACGGTTGATACAGATATTTTTATGTATTACGGCAATGCCAACACTCCTGCCCAGTGGGATACAAATGGAACCTGGAATGAAGACTACATAATGGTTCAGCACTTACAGGAAAGCCCTGCGGATGCCGCAATCAACGAACACCTGGATTCCACCCAGAACAACAATCACGGCACGCCCCAAAACTTTCAGAGCACAGGTAACGGAACAACCAATGCTAGTGGGAACATAGATGGGGCCGATGATTTTGGAGGGTACGATGATTTTGTCGAGGTGGCAAGTTCTGCCAGCCTGAAATCAGGCGCCATAACTGTTTCGGCCTGGGTCTATGCCAACAGCCTACCAAACCAGACAAATTACATCATAAAGAAGGGAAACAACAACGGATACTCTCTTAGAGTAAACAGTGCCGGCAAAATATCATTTTATGTAAAAGACGCATCCTCTGGATGGATACCTACCGAAACTGCTATTGGAGTGTTTCAGACAAATGAATGGGTCCACTTGGTGGGAACATACGACGGCAGTAACTTATTGCTATATAAAAACGGCGAGGAAGTAGCCCGAGGAACGCTGGGAGACGCTGGAACAATTGCTAATGATGACAATCCGCTACTGATAGGCAAACATAATAATTGGGGAGCCTGGTGGAACGGGATTATCGACGAAGTGCGCATTTCGAGCAGCGCCCGTAGCGCCGGCTGGATAAAGACTTCCTACAATAATCAAAGCAGTCTGTGGACTTATAACGATATCGTAGGAGAGGCTTTTCCGGTAGGCTGGTACGACGACGCTTGGTTTTACAGACAGCAGATAGTGATCAGCAGCGATATGACCGTAAACACCGACCAGTCAGACTTTCCGGTGTTGATAAAAATAACAGACACTAGAAGATCTAGAAACCCGGTCTTTGATAACACCTTGCAAAGCGGAGATGACATAGTTTTTACATCATTTGATGGAGTAACCCCGTTGAACTATGAGATAGAAAAATACGATCGCTCATCTGGTGAATTGGTCGCTTGGGTCCGAATTCCTTTTCTTTCCGCCACGGTTGATACAAATATTTTTATGTATTACGGCAATGCCAGCGCTCCTGCCCAGTGGGATACGGATAGAAATGGAACCTGGAATGAAGACTACATAATGGTTCATCACTTACAGGAAAGCCCTGCTGATGCAGCAATCAACGCACACCTGGATTCCACCCATAACAACAATCACGGCACGCCCCAAAACTTTCAGGCCACAGGTGACGGAACAACCGATGCTACTGGGAACATAGACGGTGCTGATGATTTTGGAGGGGACGATGATTTTGTCAAGGTGGCAAGTTCAGCCAGCCTGAAATCAGGCACCATAACTGTTTCGGTTTGGGTCTATGCCAACAGCCTGCCAAACCAGACCAATTACATCTTAAAAAAGGGTACTAGCGATGGATACTCTCTTAGAATAAACAGTGCCGGCAAAATATCATTTTATGTAAAAGACGCATCCTCAGGCTGGATACCTGCCGAGACTGCTATTGGAGCGTTTCAGGCAAATGAATGGGTTCACCTGGTGGGAACATACGACGGCAGTAACTTATTGCTATATAAAAACGGCGAGGAAGTAGCCAGAGGAACGCCGGGAAACGCTGGAATAATTGCTAACGATAACAATCCGCTACTGATAGGCAAACATAATAATTGGGGAGCCTGGTGGGACGGTATTATCGACGAAGTGCGCATTTCGAGCAGCGCCCGTAGCGCCGGCTGGATAAAGACTTCTTACAACAACCAAAAATACAGGCCAGGAAGTGGTGTCAGTTTCGAACCACAGGAAGGTTCTCCGGCAAACTGGTATGTTTACAGACAGCAGATAACCATCAGCAGCGATATGACGCCAAACACTGACCAAACCAACTTCCCGGTGCTAATAAAGATCACAGACTCTAGAAATCAGATTTTTATCGATGCACAACCTGATGGAAGCGATATTCTTTTCACATCTGCCGACGGTGAGACGATACTGTCTCACGAAATAGAGTTTTTCGGCTGGGATGACAAATATGAAACCATGGCACTCTACGCCTGGGTGAAAATGCCGACATTATCCTCATCCGAAGACATGATTATCTACTTGTACTACGGAAATCCGGACGCTCCTGTCCAGTGGGACATAAATGGAACCTGGAATGAGGATTTCATAATGGTTCAGCACTTACAGGAAAGCCCTGCTGATGGCCTGGTAGATGGTCACCTAGATTCCACCGTGAACAACAATCACGGCACGCCGTGGAACTTCCGGGCCACGGGATCCGGTTACACCTGGTCTTGGGGAAATATAGACGGGGCTGATAGATTTGGAGGTGATGATGACTATGTCGAAGTGGCAAGTTCGGATAGTCTAAAACCAGATGCCATAACTGTTTCGGCCTGGGTCTATGCCAACAGCCTACCAAACCAGACCAATTACATCATAAAGAAGGGAACCAACAACGGATACTCTCTTAGAGTAAGCAATGCCGGTAATATATCGTTTTATGTAAAAGACGCATCCTCTGGATGGATAGCCGCAAAAACAGCTCCTGGAGCATTTCAAACACGTGCCTGGGTTCATCTGGTAGGAGTATACGACGGCAGTAACTTATTGCTATATAAAAACGGCGAGCAAGTAGCTCGAGGAACGCCAGGGTCTGCCGGAGTAATTTCTAATGATGATAATCCGTTACTGATAGGCAGACACAATAATAAGGTAGCCTGGTGGGATGGCATTATTGACGAAGTACGCATCGTAAACACCGTCCGTAGCACTGACTGGATCAAAGCCTCCTACAACAACCAAAACAGGCTGGGAACTTCTATCAGCTTTGATGGCGAGGAAGTTCCAGCGCCTCGTGCACCGGATACAACGACCAATCCCGCCACCGACGTTAATGCTGTTTCCGCCGTATTAAATGCAACAATTGCTCCAAACGGCCAGATAACCACGGCTTACTTTGAGTGGGGAACAGGGACAAACAGTTCTTATTATGAATACGTTACCTCTCCAATGTTTATCGGAAACAGAACTGGAGATATTGACGTAAGCTTCACTCTGACAGGTCTCTCGCCGAATACCGCTTATCACTACAGAGTAGTTGCAACCAATGCTGCCGGAACAACCTACAGCAATACTGATGAGAGTTTTACAACCATGGTGTCAACTTTATCTGTGGATTCGGATAGGGACAATGATGGACTGACAAACTACGAAGAAGAAGTTTTTGGTACCGATCCAGATAATGCGGATACTGACGGAGATGGTGTTGATGATATAAACGATGCTTTTCCTCTGGACCCATCAGAAACCACGGATTCGGATGCACAGGAGGTCCGAATTACTACGGAGGGTGGACTTTCGCCGGCAATTTCGGGTAACCGCGTTGTCTGGATGGGTGGTGGAGGTATCAACATGTATGATATTTCTACAGGTGAAAAGACATTCCTTATTAAAACGCCAAGTCCTTTTCTTGCCATTTCGGGCGATCATATTGTCTATAGGGATAATAGAAATGGAAACGATGACATCTACATGTATGACATTTCTACAGGCAAGGAAACTCAGATAACTACAGATCGTTCAAATCAAGAAAGTCCTGCAATTTCAGGCAACCGTATTGTTTGGAGAGATGATAGAAATATAGGATATGACATCTACATGTATGATATTTCTACGGGTGAGGAAATTGAGATACCGGAAAGTGAGTTCTTTTTTGTCTCAGATCAAGTACATCCTGCAATTTCAGGTAACCACATTGTTTGGGAAGACGATGGAAATGGATGGCATAATATTTATATGTATGACATTTCTAAAGATGAAACGTTAAAAATAACTGAAGGAGATTATTACCCTGCCTATTCTCCTGACATTTCTGGTGATCGAATCGCTTGGCGGGATTGGAATAACACAACAAGTGGAGTCGAGGATATCTACATGTATGAGATTTCTACTGGTGAAGCATTTTTGATAACTACAGATGCCTCATACCGTGGTAATCCTGCAATTTCAGGAGACCTCGTTGTCTGGGAGAATTATAGATCTGTTATCTATATGTATGACTTGTCTACAGGTGAAAAGGTCCCAGTTACTTCAAGTATCTCTGGACGGCAATTTAATCCTGATATATTTGCCAATCGTATCGTCTGGGCAGATGACAGAAATGGAAGCATTGGAGACTGGGATATTTATCTTTATACCGGTGATGGTGTAGGAGACAACGCTGATAATTGTCCTGATGTTTATAATCCGGATCAATTGGATTCGGACAGAGATGGCATCGGTGATGCTTGTGATCCGTAGGTTCTCAAGAGGGATAAGAAGGTTTTTTTTAACCTGAAGTTCCCCCTGGTTAAATTCGCAAACCTATTTATATTGCTGATACAACATCAAATTTCAGTTTATCTGTACTGGGTACATTAGATCTTTACACTTAACAAATCCAGTGTTTTTTGTTGTAACGGCGTGGGCCTGGTTATATTGTCAAACTGCTCTGCCCCGGCTGTATACGATCTTTCACTATTGTGGCAAGGTCCTTAAGCAGAGTCTGGAAACTGTGTACAGGCATATCTTCTTCTGTTCGTTTTGTCCTTGCTTTACGCTTAGCTTTTTTAGAGCGCTGAGCAGGCGCTATAATGGATTCACGAAGAGCTTCACCATTTTCTTTATCGTCATCATCAAAAAGAATCGGTGCAAGCTTTTGACGCATGTGCCACTCAACATAATAGGCAGGCGCTTGCGCCGCGTGAGCATATAGAGAAAAACATGAGCTCGTACACGCTTGTCCAGGTGGTGATAAGTTGGACACACTTTCAGGTCGACGCTCTTGTAAATTCGAAACACACGTTCAACCACAGAAAGCCCTTTTGTATGCACGTACAGTGCCTTTAGCATCTAACACTTCATCGGACAGGCTGGTTCGAACGACATAAAGCCCATCCAATGCAGATTCTTCTGAAATGCTGACAATGTTACGTTCGTAAGAAAAAGAATCCTCTGTAATTTCAGTAGTAAAGTGTTTGGCAACCTTGAATCGTCCTAACACTTTTCCAACACGAATCCCAGTTTTGTCTTTATCCTTATAAGGAGAGTAGCCTTCCACATCGGCCATGGGACAAGGCAGATGCGGAAGGCGGTGAAGTTTTTTGCGTAGTTAATACGAGTTAATCAACCTCGCCACGGATGGCATTTTCGTACTTATCACCTTCCCAAGTGACAGTAACCGTTAATGTGAACGGTTTAGGGGGATCAGTGTCATCAGGAGTTTTATCTGCTACAGAGAAGTACATCTCCACTGGCCCAGGTATACTGGTGTCAAGCATTTTCACCTCAGTTGTACCGAATAGATCCACATCTCCAGTCACCGACACTTTGATCGTAGTACCTGCGAGAAGTGGATTTAGGTGATGATCAGAAACCAGAACTTTAAATTGAAACGATTCTCCATCACAAATAATGAGAGATCCTGGAGGATTCCAGTTATCACCACTAGCCGTCGGACTCGGACAAGTCCCTGTTGTATTTTGGTTATTTACACTGAATGTATAATAGGATGGCCTTCCTGTATAAAGAAGGGGCATCGTTCTAAACAGAGTTTTAAAGTCATCCCATTGTCCATTGGCACCTGTCCAATAATTATCTTGATTATAGTCCAGATAAAGCTCAACCGGATCTTGACTTGTTGTGTCGACATCACAAACGCCATTGTCATTATAATCTATAAATATCTCATCAAGCGTATCTTCAAAAGGTTCACTATCATCAGCGATACCGTCATCGTCACAATCTACATCAGTATCATCATATAATCCGTTTCCATTACAGTCACGAAAGCCCTCTTCTCCATTTATACTTACAGTAATTGAAAGTAGACCGTCACGAGGCTGACCCGCCGGGTTCTCAGGCATTGGATCTAGCGGAATGCATGCCATTGCTGTCGATTCACGATCCGGCAGTGGATCCGGCAGTGGATCCGGCGGGAGACATGGAACTGGTATACCATAATCGTTTAATACATCGTAAAACAAAAGGGTTTCCCACGTTTTGGGCGCTACATCCTCTGGATATGGACGTTGAGCTCGGATTTCCACCGTGGTTTCCCCTTTGTTGTCAAGGATGCCAGCCCTTTCAATTGCGCCTGCTTCGGTCATAAATGACACCGTGGTGCCTTCAAGTACTTCCCTATTATCGAAGCGGTCTGCAACTCCCACAGAAATGGTAGATGTTACGGAAAAAAACTCTTCAAATCCCTTAATATTTAGAGGTTTTGCAGCTACAGAAAAACTATAGTAACTCGGAATCCCGCCACCTATTGAAAGTATCGATGTGACTGATGATATTCCTGTATCAACTACAGTGGCAAGCAAGGTGACATTACCGGGTTTTATTCCGCTGTGCAGGTATACAATTGCTTCACCATCCACCGTGGAAACAGTGGCATGAAAAGGACTGTCGTACCGATCATTACCGTTTGAATCGGTATATGTCTCACCGGTTTCATAACATCCGTTTATGTTTGAATCTACCCAGTCCTCTACCACATCATCATCCTCGTTAATGTACTCACCTCCATCAACCGGAAGTACACCTTGACCGGCTTTTCCAAATGGGTGTACCAGCAAGCATATATCAATGGCTTCTCCGTCAAGTACCGGATGCCCATTAACATCTTTAACAGCAAACTTTATGGTAGAAAATTCACCTTGTCCAACACGCTTTATGCCAATAATCGAGGGGTCAGCCGACACAAAAAATATACTTCCAGTCTCGGCGCCGTTCACTGTAATCTGAGCAGTGCCACTACGTCCTCCAGCAGTCGCTGTTATAGTAACGACACCAGCCGTACTGGAACCAGCCGTAAATGTTGCTCTTGCGATGCCATTGTCATCAGTGGTAGCAGTGGAGGTTATGGTCCCAAGGGCAGAATTATCCACAGAAAAGGTGACCTGGGTTCCTGAAGCTACAGGGATGCCATCAGTGTCCAAAACAGTAGCTGAAACGCTTGACTGCCCGGTGCCTACTATCACTTCAGCAGGAGTTGCCACCACTGAGACCGAGCCAACTGCACCAATCACCATGATATTTACCGTATCGCTTTGATCGCTAGCTGTAGCTGTGACAACAGCCGTGCCAGCATTGGTTGTGGAAGCGGTAAATGTTACTGTAGCCTGACCGTCGGTCGTGGAAGCTGTTGCAGTTATGGTTCCAGAAGTATCTGATAGACTTCCATATGTTGTATCGTCCAAGGAAAAGGTTACTATCGTGCTATCCGGTACGCTGTTTCCGTCGGTGTCCAATACTGTAGCAGTCACGATGGTGGTTCCACCTACCGATATCTGGCCAGAACCTGCCGTCACTGTAACCGTGCCGACTGTTACGGTCGTCCCGCCACCGCCATCAGTATCTCCTAAACCACCCTCACCAACCGGCGCGGTGGATTTGCTGCCGCCGCAGGCGGAAATTGCGAGAACCATCGATAAAAGCAGGAACTTTTTTAGTGTGTTATTAATAAATCCAGAATTATTTTGCATGACAATCTCCTTTTTAAAAGAGCGTTAGACAGGATAACAGACAGTTTTTAACCACAGACCCACACAGACACAGACGTTTTTCATTCCGACTCCTGGCTTCTGACTCCTAAGCCTTTCTCTATCATGTCCATCCTGTTATCCTGTCTAAAAAATTCCTTTTCTACCAAAATTCAATAGCAAATTTACTATCAGCGTTCATCTACGGCTGAACAGTTTTTTTGCTTTTTATAGCCTCTATGATCCAATCAACTGTATGATCTTGTTGCCATTGCTGACGGTCTTTAACGTAGTCTCCAGGGCATTGTTAATTTTGCATAGATGATAAGACTCCAACAGGTTGAAAATAAAAGACAAAAACTTTAAAAATCTCTACATAATAATTAACAATGCCAAATTTTTTACCCTCCGCCTCCGCCAGAACCTCCAGTAGTAAGAGCCTTAACATCTACCTTGGCCAATCCTCCAGCTGTACCGGATGTCGCCACTAGCTGTGAC
>VAPH01020141.1_pt1 | contig 10981 bp, 13 predicted proteins | sample 3393861 | NCBI WGS metagenome assembly VAPH01 (sample SAMN08290439, study PRJNA428436) | hydrothermal vent metagenome | isolation source: Deep-sea hydrothermal vent chimney | place: Atlantic Ocean: South-mid Altantic Ridge | reverse complement strand
TTCAAAGCTCAAAGCTCAAAGCTCGCAAGATTGTTTCCTTTCAACTTTCAACTTTCAACTTTCAACTTTCAACTTTCAACTTTCAACTTTCAACTTTCAACTTTCAACTTTCAACTGATTTTAACGCCCTGTTTTCGTCATCTGATCCAGTCGCATTTTGGCCGAAACTGCAACACGACTGCCAGGATATCGAATAACTACCGCGTTTAACGCCCTTCTTGCCTGCTCCCACTGCTCATTATCGAAGTGGATATAACCCACTTTCAACATTGCATCAGGGAGCCGTTTACTTTTCGGATAACGTTGTATCAAAACACCGTACTCATACAATGCGGCATCGTAGGCGCGGTTCACATAACCAGCCTCTGCAATCCAGTACTGTGCACTATCTCCCAATGAACTTCTTGGGAAGCGTGTCTGAAATTCCTTGAAAGCAGCAATGGCTTCTTCATAACGGCTTTGCTTCAGTAAATCAAAAGCACGGTCGTATGAATCCTGTTCCAGCTGCGAAGCCCCATCCTGATTATTTGCAGCCGGCGCTACGCCCGGTAAAACAGCAGCTGCAGGCGCGGCGCTTACTTGCTGACTAGTACTTCTAGTATCTGCGGGAGAAATTGCCGCGCTCGCACTCTCTGTCTGTTTTGGAATAGAAGGGATCTCACTATCAGTTGCCCTCTCGAAAACTGGCACGACTGGTGCCCCCATTGATGAAGAGGGAGTTTCCAGGCGGCGCATACGGGCATCAATATCATCAAATATCTGAGATAGTCTCTCGTTTTGCCTGTTCAGCTCATTTTCCTGAACATCAATCGTATTCTGTAACCGCGAAACTTCACTTTCCAGGCTATTAACCCGACCGAGTAACTGTAGTTGCGGGTTTACCTGAGTGGAAGACGGCCGCACAGTGGCAGCCGTCGTTTCATTACAGGCACTCAACAGCAATGATGAACCTAAAACTATCGGTAAAGAGTATCTGAACATTGAAAATCGATGAATCTTACCTGTCATAACGTATTTCAACACGGCGGTTCAACGCCCATGCCGATTCATCGTGACCTTCTGCAACAGGATTTTCTTCACCATATGAAACGTTCTCGATATTTGCTGCACTGACACCCAGGGCAATCAGGACATCCGCAACTGCCTGAGCACGACGCTCACCCAGGGCCAGATTGTATTCACGTGTGCCACGTTCATCTGCATGGCCTTCGAGCACAACTTTCGTCGCAGGGCTATTGCTTAAAAAGACAGCATGCGCCTCAGCGATCGCCTGGCTATCGGCATCCAGCTCACTGCTGTCGTAGGCAAAATATACCCGGGTTTTGGCTAACAGATCGGCTGTTACCCCACTCTGCCAGTCACCCAGAGGCTTGCCATCGGGGCCAAATTCAGTGCCTGCACCCGCTGATGAGACTCCGCCCATATCCGCACCTTCTGCCTTGCGGGTTTGCTTGTTACAACCACTAACAGCAACCATACCTGCCAGCAACACTATTACTATTACTTTACTTGTATTATTCATCTCTTCCTCTATCCTCGTTCTCTATCGTCTTAAATATGGTGACCATGCCGGTTCCCGGACGTCACCTTGTAAAAATCTTAATGTTTGCCGCACACGTCCATCGGACGATACTGCTGCCAACACTCCTTTGGTGCCCTGCTCAGTAGCATAAAGTACCATTCTTCCGTTCGGCGCGAAACTCGGAGATTCATCAAGCAGTGTATCAGTAAGCTTCGTTATCTCTTTAGTACGTAAATTCATCACAGAAACATGAAATCGGCCGTTGCCACGGCTTATCATGACCATTAGTTTACCATCAGCTGAAGCAGATGGCCTGGCATTATACTTACCGGTGAAGGTTAACCGCTGCACGCCTGATCCATCAGCATTCATCCGGTAGATTTGCGGCTGGCCGCTGCGACCTGAAGTAAACACCAGTCCCCGACCATTCGGCAGCCAGGAGGGCTCAGTATCTATGCCCCGGTGATTGGTCAAGCGCTTAATGGCGCGTGTCCGTAAATTGAGCACATAGATTTCAGTATTGCCTGCTTTTGACGAAACAAATGCCAGTTTTGTGCCATCCGGTGAAAATGCCGGTGCACTATTTATACCTTTAAAACTGGCCACATTCTCACGCTTTCCATCAGACAAATTCTGGATGAAAATCATTGAACGTTTCTTTTCAAAAGAGACGTAGGCCAGTTTTCGTGCATCCGGCGACCAGGCCGCAGACATCAATGGTTCATGAGAGTCGAGTATTGTCTGTGGACTAAAACCATCAGAATCTGCTACTTGTAGCAGGAAACGCCTGCCTTTTCTCGATTTCTCAACTGTTACATAGGCAATCCTGGTATTGAAAGCACCCTTTTCTCCTGTCAGTTTTTCATAAATGATATCACTGATCTGGTGGGCGACATTTCTTAATTTAGCACTTTGAACATTATATCGATAGCCGGTCAATACCCGTCCTTTGTATACATCCAGTAGCTGAAATTCCACGTTATACGTCGTAGTACCTGACTGGCGAATAGTCCCAACCACCAGATAATCTGTTTTAATTAAACGCCAGTCCTTAAATTTCACCTGTTTGGCGGTGTGCGGCTGCTGTAAAAAATCAGCCTGCGGGATGCTGTCAAAGCGGCCAGATCGGGTTAGATCCGCTTCGATAACCTTCGTCATACTTTCACCCGCGACAGGGGCACCATTCCAGCTAAAGGGAACGATAGCGATGGGTATACCGACATCAACACCCTTGGTAATCTCGATGGTGAGTATTGCCTGCGCCGAATTGACCATTAGCCCGGACAGTATTAAAAACAGTACAGCCAGTTTTTTCATATTTAATAATTTCATATTCTCGTATTTTTTCTCTAACAATATTGTAGACCTGAAAACTGAAGATTTCCTTATGAAATCATTAAATATTTTCATTTCATGGCCTGAATGGGAATTCGATAATTTTAAATTCAGAATATAGATCAGGATCCAGTGGAATCGGTATTGGTGATGCGCGCATAAAAGCCTTCTCTACCGATTCATCACAGAAACTGTCACCACTGCTCTTCACAATTCGTGCGCCGAGAACCTTACCATCCGGGGCGAGATTAACGCGTACAGTCGGGTTGCAACCCTCCGGGCCACGCGGTGGATAGGTCCAGTTTGCCTCCACTTTCTGCTGTATTCTCGGAACATATTTACTCATCGCCTGACTGGCCCTGGCCTCTCTTGCCCTTTTTTCCATTTGCGCCTTCATGGCTTTCTCTTTTCTTTTACGTTCAGCATCCGCCTTACGCTTTTTCATTCGCTCAGCATCTTTTTTCTTTTTTGCTTCAGCTTTTTTGCGTGCTTTTTCCTTATCTGCCTTCTTTTTCTCTTCCTTTTTCCGCGCTTTTTCCTCAGCCGCTAATTTTTTCTTCAGGGCTTTTTTCTTATCTTCCTCTTTTTTACGTTTTTTCTCTGCCTTTGCTTTCTTTATTTTCTCTGCTTTCTTGCGTTCGACCTCTGCTTTGCGTTTTCGTTCTTTTTCTATCTTGCGTTTCTTTTCTGCTGCTATTTTTCGTTTCTTTTCACGCTCCAGCGCTTTTTTCTTTTCCTTTCTCTTCTCCAGCTCTTTATTATCAATCGTCGTGGCTTCAATAATATCAACAGGCTTCTGTGCTTTTACCTGCATGGCCTTCACTGCTGCAACAGGCTTAAGATGGCTATCCACCTTGATGAACATGATGCCAAATAAAAGAGCATGCAAAGCAATTGCCAGGCCTATCGCTACCGGGCTTATATGTCGCTTTTTTAATAGCCGTCGGCTAGTGCTGTGTTTCATATTAATTAACGATTAAGCGTGACGAGAAACTGTTAGCTACAAGGCAGGTTTCGCAGCAAATGGTTGTTCCCTTTGCAAGAGACCTAACGCTGTAGATGACAGCTTCTCGCCACGCCCGAAGGGAGGCTCACAAATGGCCCAATACGGCGTTGCAGCTCTTGGTAAGGGATTAACCATTACCTGCAATCTGCGCCTTGTCTTGAACCATTTGTGAGCCTCTTAATCATTAATTAATATGAAACACTGCACTAATTACGCCTACCACACTATTTTTCCGGTGATTCTGTTACCAGGCCAACCTTTGGTATGCCTGCCTGCTTCAACAGGATCATCGCATTCATCACAGCCTGGTATTCCACCCTTCTATCGCCTTTTACCAGAAAGGGAATTTTCGGGTTTCTTTTATAGACAATGGTAACTTGCCTGAGCAGCTCTTCATTGCTGATTGGCTGCTTCTCTTCGTTGGCAAACAATTGGCCATTCATATCGACTGTCAATACGTAGGGTTCGACGTCATTATCCGGCACTGCATCAGATACCGCGGCAGGTAAATCTACTTCAACTCCCTGCGTTAACAGCGGAGTCGTGACCATAAAAATTACCAGCAATACCAGCATCACGTCGATATACGGCACGACGTTGATCTCACTCATCTGGCTTTTTCGGCTACGCCGTGAATGCTCAAACATTGCTGGATTTCTGTTGATAACTCTGACGAGACACGATACTGGTAAATTCTTCCATGAACATTTCGTATCGCATAATTAATCGTTCGACATGATTGGAATAGCGGTTATAGGCAATTACTGCAGGTATCGCCGCAAATAGACCCATGGCAGTAGCGACCAGTGCCTCGGAAATACCCGGGGCAACAGAGGCGATAGTCGCCTGCTTCATAACACCCAGGGTACGAAACGAGTTCATGATACCCCATACCGTTCCAAACAACCCCACATAGGGCGAGGTCGAACCGACAGTTGCAAGAAAAGACAGCCCGCCTTCCAGGTCCTCAATTTCCTGCGCCAGGGCGACACGCATGGCACGTTGCACTCCATCTGTTACTTCACTTCGTTTTATACCGTCTCTGTTATAAAGACGAGAATATTCTCGATAGCCGGCTATAAAGATACTGGCCATGCCGCCTTCATCGCTGGCTTCTTTGCCGCCCCATTCAGAATAGAGGTTACTTAAATCCCCCCCTGACCAGAATGACTCTTCAAAATTATCCGCTGCATTCTGCGCCTGTCGTATTGTTTTCCACTTCTGAAAAATCAGTGCCCACGAGACGACTGATGCCAGCATTAGCATGGCCATAACCAGTTGCACCACCAGCGTGGCCTGCGTGATCATATGCAGAATGGATAAACTCTGTTGCGGGTTTGCAAGTTCTACGACAGTTTCCAAACGGTTTTCTCCTCTAGTTTCTAACTGCTTTTACTCAACTAACGCTCAATCAATTAAAAATGGTATAGCCAAAGGTCGAAAGCTACTTGCAGAAAGGCCTGCAAGTTTGACCTCTGCGGTACAAACTAATGCATCTTCTCGATATACGTTGTGCTGTATGTCCAGTGATACTTTGCCTTTTCGGGCAACAGCCACATGAACCCGAAGCAGATCATTCAGATAAACAGGTTTCAGGAAATCGATGCTTGCCGAGCGTACGGCAAATATAAACCCCTGCTGCTGCTCCAGGCTGGTCAGTTCGTAGCCCAGTTCGCGTAGCCATTCAGTCCTGGCGCGCTCCATGTATCTGAGAAAATTGGCGTGATAGACGACACCACCAGCATCGGTGTCTTCATAATAAATACGAACGGGAAAAACGAATGTCTGCTTACTCAAACTGGTTACCGGAAAGGCAGTGCATTAGTCAAAATTCTACCGAACTATACAGGGATGAGGGGAAATTACCAGTCTTTCAGAAGGGTAAAAAAGGGGTTATTGCGAGGCATTTTCTGCTGGCAGTCTTGTGCGCCTGAATTGTTGCAAGCATTGTTGTGCGAATGAATTCGCACCTACAAAACCCTGCATATTCTGGAAAAAAAAGGTTCGAATTCATTCGGACATTGTTGTGCGAATGAATTCACACCTACAGAAGAAACTTCTTTTACAACAACTTCCCCTGCTTCTCTTTCGAAGCCTTCCGATCTTCCGGATGATCCAGTCCGAAATGCTGCCATGCCAGTCGTGTCGCTACGCGCCCGCGCGGCGTGCGCATGATGAACCCCTGCTGGATCAGATACGGCTCGATGACATCTTCAAGGGTGTCTCTTTCCTCACTGAGGGCTGCGGCAAGGTTATCTACACCCACCGGCCCACCATCAAATTTCTGTACGATTGCAGAAAGTAACCGCCTGTCCATTTCATCAAAACCGTGCTCATCCACTTCCAGCATGTCCAGTGCGGAACAGGCAATATCTTTATTTAACTGGCCATCGCCCTTAACTTCGGCGTAGTCGCGTACGCGCCGCAGCAGTCTGTTTGCTATCCTGGGCGCTCCCCGTGAGCGGCGGGCAATCTCTGCCACACCATCATCATCGGCCTGCACATTTAATATGCCGCTGGAACGGTGGATGATCTGTTGCAACTGATTGCTGTCATAAAATTCTAGCCGCTGCACAATGCCAAAACGATCCCGTAGCGGCGAGGTCAGCAGGCCAGCGCGGGTGGTGGCTCCGATCAGTGTGAATGGCGGCAGACTGAGCTTGATCGAGCGTGCGGCAGGGCCTTCACCAATTATAATGTCGAGTTCGTAATCCTCCAGTGCCGGGTAGAGTATCTCCTCAATCGCCGGTGACAGACGATGTATCTCATCGATAAATAGCACATCTCCCTGCTCAAGATTAGTCAATAAGGCGGCCAGATCACCGGCTTTTTCCAGCACCGGGCCAGAAGTTTGATGCAATTTTCCTTCCATTTCATTCGAAATAATGTGTGCCAGGGTTGTTTTACCCAGCCCTGGCGGGCCAAATAACAACACATGATCTAGCGCTTCTTCGCGGTTGCGCGCAGCGGTAATGAAAATCTCCAGTTGCTGATGGATATTCGGCTGGCCGACAAACTCATCGAGCCTGACCGGTCGCAGGGCCTTGTCAAACACCCGCTCGCCGGATTCTTCTTTACTGTCCGGCGCAATCAAACGGTCTGTTTCTATCATCGGCTACCTCCTGACATCGACTGCAGCGCCTGACGAATCAAGGATTCGGAGGTGAGTGCTTCACTGCCATCCGATTGCTCTGCCAGTTTTGTTATAATTTTTTCCGCCTCTTTTCCCCGATAGCCTAATGCCGTTAAGGCACTAATTGCATCGCTACGAATTTCATCACTGCTACCGGGGGTGGGGACATCATCGCCTTCCGACATGCCGGGCAGTTGCTTGCCACGAAGTTCAAGGATAACGCGTTCTGCTGTCTTACGGCCTATGCCTGGCACTTTGGTCAGTCTCACGACATCCTCACCATTGATACACAGGCGGAATTCTTTTACCGATAAACCCGACAATATCGCCAGCCCAACACGCGGGCCGATGCCGGATATTTTCAATAAATGCCGAAACAGGTTGCGCTGATTTTCGGTTGAAAAGCCAAACAACAACTGCGCGTCTTCACGCACCACCAGATGCGTGTGCAGCATTAATTCAACGCCTTCCTGTGGCAGGTCATAAAACGTCGTCATCGGGGCATCGAGTTCGTAGCCAACACCCTGCACATCCAGCATCAATGCGGGTGGTTGTTTGGATAATAAAATACCGCGTAATTGACCGATCATTTTTTCCTGCTCATTGCTTTCTCAAATTCTGCTTCTTCATGCGTGCATCATGCTCTAACGTGTGACTATGACATATCGCACAGGCCAGTGCATCGGCGGCATCCTCCTGCGGCACACCTTCAAGAGACAAGATAGATTTCACCATATGCTGCACCTGGGATTTATCTGCCTGACCATATCCCACAACCGATTTCTTAATCTGCAGTGCCGTGTACTCACCAATATCCAGACCTTTGTTTACACCCGCAGAGATCGCCGCGCCTCTAGCCTGGCCTAAAATCAAGGCAGAACGCGCATTGTTAGAAACGAACACATTTTCGACCGCCATAAAATCGGGACTGGAGCCCTCAATAACTTCTGACAGGCCCTCGAAGATGGTTTTTAGTCTGGCAGGCAACTCCTTGTCTTTTATCTTGATGCAACCGCTGGTGACATAGCGTAACCGACCATTGTCTATATCGATGACACCAAAGCCGGTAACGCGCGAACCCGGATCGACGCCCAGTACACGCATCAGCCTGACACAATCTTAATCAAGGCAACAAATCAACCTTCAAAATCATCGGGAAATGAGGCATTGGAGTGCACTTCCTGTACATCGTCCAGATCTTCCAGTGCATCGATCAAACGCATCAGTTTTTCAGCATTCTCAGCATCCAGAGCCGTTTCAGTTGAGGCTCTCTCAGTCACTTCTGCATAGTCGGCCACTAAACCGGCATCATCTAAAGCCTTTTTAACATCGTTAAAGTTTTCCGGTGCCGTTTGTACTTCTATTGAACCATCATCTTCTGTCACGACGTCATCGGCACCCGCTTCCAGTGCAGCATCCATGATAACTTCTTCATCACTGCCCACCGGATAACCTATGACGCCCATTTTGCTGAACAGATAGGCCACAGAGCCATCAGTCCCCAGGTTGCCGTTGTACTTGCTGAAGGCATGGCGCACTTCACTGACCGTACGATTGTGGTTATCTGTCATGCAGTCCACCAGAATGGCGACCCCGGCAGTACCGTAGCCTTCATAGCGGACTTCTTCGTAGTTCACCCCTTCCAGATCGCCGGTACCGCGCTTGATCGCTTTCTCGATGGTATCGCGCTTCATATTATTGGTCAGGCCTTTATCAATTGCCGACCGCAAGCGGGGGTTAGAATCCGGGTCGCCACCGCCCATACGCGCAGCAACTGTTATCTCTCTGATGAATTTGGTAAAAAGCTTGCCGCGTTTGGCATCCTGAGCACCTTTGCGAAAGCGTATATTGGCCCATTTACTGTGTCCGGCCATTAAAATCTCCTGCGAATGATAATATTTTCTAATTTTTGAAAGTCTACCATATTTACTAATCCGAACGTTGGTAAGACGACACTCAGGGCTTCAAGAAGGGTTCAGATCAAGGCGCGGCTCGCAGGCAATGGCCAGCCCTTGTCAAGAACCGCAACACCGAGGGTAAACAAAGGCAGTAAGACTAACCTTCTAACATGTAGTTTGTGGGGGTTACTCCGTATTTGCTTTATATGAATGCTCGATAAAAGTATTATTGCGTTGACAGTCACACTGAGCGGAAGCAGGTAACATTATGAGCAGCAATATCGAAGATGGCCCCAGCGAGGAAGAAGACATCCTCCAGCTAATCAAAACCACACTGACGGCAATAGCAAAAGACACCTATACCCCGCCAGAACTGACCCACCCGCTATCCGGTGACACCATTAACCAGATTCGGCACTGTTTTGCGGTCATCACGCGCCGTCAGCAGCAACTCGCCGGTGCACGTGGTGAGGAGTTTACCGATCGTCCGCGTTATATTGACGAACCTGCCGATTCCTTTGTTGTCTCGCTGGATGACTTCCGCGGCTCCACAAAAAAAGAGGACTGATCATGCCTTATTATGTCTACCGCATAACGGATTCTGCAGCCGGTCTTGTTAAACAGCTGAAATTACTGGATACCTTCGAAAGTTATCGTGATGCAAAACAACTGACGAAAAAAATTCGCCTCGAGATGGATCGCAGTGATTCGGCACAAATCAAGGTCATGTTTGCCGACAATGAACTGTTGGCAGAAGAGCAGCTGCAGGAAAAACGCGAGAAACCCATCACCATGGAGTGGGAGAAGTAAGCTCCCGCCTGAGTTCATCGGCCATGTCATGAACACCGCCAAAGACCTTTTTTCCTACCGACAACACTGGGCGCACCGCTTCGGCATTGCCCCGGTACTGCCTATGTCCCGCGAAGAGATGAATGAGCTAGGCTGGGACAGCTGTGACATCATCATTGTCACCGGCGATGCCTATATCGATCATCCCAGTTTTGGCATGGGACTGATTGGCCGCTTACTCGAATCACAGGGCTTTCGCGTGGGCATCATCGCCCAACCGGACTGGCACAGTGCTGATGCCTTTAAAGAACTTGGCAAACCCAATATTTTCTTCGGCATCACCGCCGGCAACATGGATTCCATGGTCAACCGTTACACCTCTGACCGCAAGCTGCGCCATGACGATGCCTATACTCCGGATGCTAAAGAAGGCAAACGGCCGGATCGCTCGGTGCTGGTATATGCCCAACGTGCCAGAGAAGCCTTCAGTGATGTGCCCGTCATCATCGGCGGTATAGAAGCAAGCCTCAGACGCATAGCACATTATGATTACTGGTCGGATAAGGTGCGGCGCTCCTGCCTGCCGGATTCCAAGGCCGATATGCTGCTATTTGGTAATGCGGAACGGGCAATCGTTGAGATTGCGCATCGTCTGGCCGCCAATGAAAATATCAAAGAAATACATGATGTGCGCGGCACGGCATTTATGACCTCCAGTATTCCTGATGGCTGGACGGTGATTGATTCTACCGATGTCAATCAACCCGGAAGTGTCGAGAAAGGAACTGACCCGCATGGAGATCCCTATGCCAGCAAACCGGATTGCTCACAGCAGACAAAACCAGCCGACGAAAAGAACTCACAGCTTGTTACCCTGCATACCCGGCCTCGTGGCCTGAACCGATCACGCACCGTCCTCCGCCTGCCCTCTTACGAAACTGTAAAAACTGACAAGGTTCTATATGCTCACACCTCCAGAGTCTTCCATCTGGAAACTAACCCTGGAAATGCTCGTGCACTAATACAACGTCACGGCAACCGTGATATCTGGCTCAACCCGCCACCCATTCCAATGACAACTGAAGAGCTCGACAGCATCTACGAACTGCCCTATACGCGTAAGCCGCACCCTGCCTACGGCAATGCAAAAATGCCGGCCTGGGAGATGATCCGTTTTTCTATCAACATTATGCGGGGGTGTTTTGGCGGCTGTACTTTTTGCTCCATTACAGAACACGAAGGCCGCATCATTCAGAACCGTTCTGAGAAATCGATACTGAATGAGATAGAGACCATAC
>VAPH01020605.1_pt1 | contig 10991 bp, 12 predicted proteins | sample 3393861 | NCBI WGS metagenome assembly VAPH01 (sample SAMN08290439, study PRJNA428436) | hydrothermal vent metagenome | isolation source: Deep-sea hydrothermal vent chimney | place: Atlantic Ocean: South-mid Altantic Ridge | reverse complement strand
ACCCAAGCGTCAACCATGGATTGCCGCACCAACGGTGGCCCCTCATGGCTCCACGATAATTATTGTATCACAAAAGTATAAAAAACAAAATCCGAGATTTCTAAAAGAAATCTCGGATTTCAGAGTTGGATTACAATCCACGGTTGACATTATTATTATAACAAAACTACATAATATGTCAAGCACAGTTGTTAACAACGTTATTTTAACCAAAAATCGCAAATATTGTCTATCTGTAAAGCAAACACCTTTTATTTATTGACCAAAAAATTACAAACATCTCCGTCTTGCATAATGTATTCCTTCCCCTCTGTCCTGATTAAGCCTTTTTCTTTGGCCTTTGCTTCGCTGCCGGATTTAATGAATTTTTCCCAGTTAATAACTTCGGCGCGGATGAAGCCCTTTTCAAAATCGGTGTGGATTACTCCGGCCGCGACAGGAGCTTTAGCGCCGTTTTTTGTTGTCCATGCCCGAGTTTCATCAGGGCCGGTTGTGAAAAAAGTGATTAAGCCAAGCAGGCTGTATGAGGTTTTTATTAATTTATTTAATCCGCTTTCGTTTAATCCCAGCTCTTCAATATATTCGGCTTGCTCTTCGTCCGGCAGACCGGCGATTTCTTCTTCCAGTTTGGCGTTTATTTTGATTACTTTGCCGTCCCAGTTTTTAATCCCCCCAACCCCCTTTATCAAGGGGGCATTTATTTCCCCATCCCCGATATCCGAGGGGGCGTTATTGTCAGCGTTTGAGTTTAGAACATATATAATCGGCTTAACGGTCAGGAGGTTAAGTTTTTTTACTTCATTTTTTTCGTCTTCGTCCAGCTCTAAACCTCTAATCGCCTGGCCGTTTTCCAGTTCGCTTTTTAATTTTTCCAGTAAGCCTTTTAATTTAATCATTTCTTTGCCGCCGCTTTTCGCTTCTTTGGAGACTTTTGCCAACCGTTTTTCAACCGTGGATAAATCAGCGAAAATCAATTCAAGATTTATTGTTTCCCTATCTCCCTCCGGATCTATCCGTCCGTCCACATGAACAATGTCCGTATTTTCAAATTCGCGGACAACTTCGCAAATAGCGTCGCACTCCCTGATATGCGATAAAAATTTATTGCCCAAGCCCTCGCCCTTATGGGCGCCCTTGACCAGCCCGGCAATATCCGTGAATTCAATCACGGTCGGGATTATTTTTTTGGGGAGAGATACCGCCGCCAATTTCGCGAGCCGCTCATCAGGAACCTCAACCACGCCGACATTGGGGTCAATCGTGCAGAAAGGATAATTTGAGGCTTCGGCCTGTTTTTTTGTTAAGGCATTAAATAAAGTTGATTTTCCCACATTAGGCAAACCGACAATGCCGATAGATAAAGACATAAAAATTTATTTTTTTGAATTTACGAAACACCGTCTTTTTGTCATCTTGAACAGAGCCCCGTTATACGACGGGATAAACTACGCGAAGTGAAAGATCTATGATAGGTAAATATTTGCAATTATCACGTATTATAGATCCTTCCCCGCCAGCTGGCGGGTCAGGATGACAAAAAATAAATAGTTTCGTAATTCACAGTAATTTATAACTTCCCGTATTTTAATTTTATACCACAGTATTGTTGATAATGTAAAGGCGGGCATAATCCGAATGACACGAATACGAATGTATAATGTTGTGAAAATAACTTATAATAGTTGACTATATTGGAATTATAATATAATCTATAACAACATTCCAATCTTTAAACTTCCAACTTTAAATTTTCAACTTATTTTTAATAATTCGCATGTCCCGCCTTATTCGCATGCTCGCCATTTGTAGCGGCGAGTCTAATCTACTCATTTGTAGCGCGGGTTCGCGTCATTCGGATGTGCCCCATTCGTAGCGGGGCTCCCGAAGGGATAACATAGCGAAGCGAATGACCATGTATTGCATTATTCTCTGCGGCGGTTCAGGCACGCGGCTCTGGCCGCTGTCGCGTAAAAACTTCCCTAAACAATTTTTAAATCTCTACAGCGATAAATCGTTATTGCAGGAGACGTTTTTGCGCGCGCGGAAAATTACCCGGGCCGAGAATATCGTGTTAGCGACCAATAGAGAAAATTATTTCAATGTCGTTAATCAAATTAAGGAAGTTGAAAAGGAATTTAATGAACAGCAGATTTTAACCGAACCGGCCGGCTTAAACACCCTGCCCGCCGCCGCTTACGCCGTTAAGTATTTGGTGGAGCGAAAAAAAATTAATTTAAACGACCCCATAGCCGTATTGCCGTCCGACCATTATATAGGAAACGAGGAGGCGTATTTAAAATTATTAAAAACCGCTATGGAAAATATTGGAGATAATATAGGGACAATCGGCATTACTCCGACAAAGCCCGAAACCGGATACGGGTATATTAAAAAAGGAAAAAAGGAAGGTGAGTATTTTAAGGTTGACGAGTTTGTTGAAAAGCCGGATATAGATAAGGCTAGAATATACGTCCATACCGGCCAGTATGTTTGGAATTCGGGAATGTATATTTTTATTCCGAGAACATTGATAAATGAACTTGAAAAATACGCGCCCGAGATATATTCTTTATTCTCAAAATGCCCGGAAGAATTTATAAAAAAATTCCCGGGGTTGCCCAGCGTGTCAATTGACGTAGGCATTTCAGAGAAGTCGGATAAAATGGCGGTTATTGAGGGGGATTTCGGCTGGAATGATATCGGATCATTTGACAACTTAGCTGAAATCACCGGGGATGAAAAAAATCCTAAGCATATCAGCCTGGATTCAAAAAATATTTTTGTCCATAGCGCCAACAACCGCCTTATCGCCACTTCCGGCGTAGAAGACTTGATTATCGTGGAAAATAATGACAGTATTTTAATCCAAAAGAAAGGCAAAAGCGAGGATATTAAAAAAATCGTTGAGCATCTGAATAAGCACAACTATAATGAAGCGGAGCATAATATAATCGTGCATCGCCCGTGGGGGAAATACGAAGTTTTGATTGAAGAGCCGGGCGTGAAAGCTAAAAAAATAACGGTTTACCCTGGGGCGAAACTGAGCCTGCAATACCACTACCATCGCGCCGAGCATTGGGTGGTTGTCCGCGGTATGGCGAAAATAGTCAACGGAGAAAAAGAAATATTTTTAAAAGAAAATGAAAGCACGTTCATTCCCGCCATGAACAAGCATCGGCTGGAAAATCCGGGCAAGACCAACTTGGAGATAGTAGAAGTCCAAACCGGAGGATATACGGGAGAGGATGACATTATCAGGATTGATGATGAATATAATAGGGGAGTGTCGCCGGATCATCCACTGAGATAAAAATTTCAAGTTTATTTATAGGGACTGTCGCCGAGCCGACGGTCTTTTGCGTTTAACGGCATCAAAAGGATTGCGCCTTGACAGTAATTTTCATAAGAGCTATACTGTTTATATACCTATACCCTAGGTATAGGATAAAAAATAATTAAGTATTATTATGGTTAAAAAACATCCTAAAACTCCCATTAATAAAAAAGACATAACCAGAAGATTAAAGATAATTGACGGCCACTTGAAAAAAGTTATTCAGATGGTTGAAAGCGACAGATACTGCGTTGATGTCTTACAGCAGAGCGCGGCGGTTCAGAGCGCTCTTAAGCAGGTTGACCAGCTTCTTTTATATAATCATCTCCATAGCTGCGTTGCCGATGCGATTAAGGGCAATAAAGGCGATAAGGCGATTTCGGAGTTGTTGCGGATTTTTAAGAAAATAAGAAATTAATATTTGGTTTTTAAATTTAATTATTTATTATAATCTAATTTCAAAAGTTAATTATAAGTGTTTATTTTATTTTTACTCTTGATGTTAGAACTAATTTTATGCCACAAGAAAACATTACTTTGCCAATCGCCGGTATGACCTGCGCGTCATGCGCGATGACAATTGAGAATGCTTTAAAAAAGGTAGATGGCGTTATTAGCGCCAATGTTAATATTGCTACCGAAAAAGCGACAGTGGAGTACTCCAGCGAAAAAGTTAGCATAAATCAGATCAAAGAAGCGATTAATAATACCGGATATACGGTAGACGAAGAATAAATCGGCAATTTTAAAATTTCTATCGAGCTTTAGCTTCGTAGCGTCACGGTACGCGGCTAAGGCCGCCCGAACCTTGAGCTAAAGCTCGGCAGAAGTGTATTTTTAAATATATGTTTTATAATAAAAAAGATGATTCTCTCTCTAAGGACGAAAGAAAAGCAAGGGCTGCCAGCTTTAAGATGTGGGCCGCTTGGGCTTTTACCGTCCCGATTATCATCTGGATGCTTTTTGAGATGAGCGGTCGTGTTTGGCCCAGCCAATTTGTCTTTGATTTGGGGATGATTGTTTTAGCAACGCCTGTTATGTTTTGGCTGGGTAAAAGCACATTGCGTTCAGCATGGATAGCGGTATCCCATAAAAACGCCAACATGGATGTGCTGATATCCCTTGGAACCCTTGTTTCTTATTTGACCGGATTTGCCGCCCTGTTTTCATCTCTGGCTAATTACGCCGGCGTAGCGGCGATGATTATGGCCTTTCATTTGACCGGCCGCTATGTGGAGGTTAAGGCCAAGGGCCGGGCTTCGCAAGCCATTAAAAAATTATTGGAACTTGGGGCTAAAACAGCTAAAATTATGGTTGATGGGCAAGAAAAAGAGGTGCCGATTGAAGATGTTAAACTAAATGACATTATGATTGTGCGGCCGGGCGAGAAAATTCCGACTGATGGACAGGTCGTTGAGGGGCAAAGCTCTATTGATGAATCAATGGCAACAGGCGAATCAATGCCGGTTAAGCGGAAAGTCGGCGACGAGGTTATCGGCGCCACCATAAATCAAAAGGGGCTGTTAAAAGTAAAAGCGACTAAGGTCGGCAAAGACACATTTTTATCGCAAGTTATTAAAATGGTGGAAGAATTGCAAGGATCCAAGGTCCCGATTCAGGAGTTTGCCGATAAAGTGACTAGCTATTTTGTGCCGGCAGTTTTGGGTATTTCCGCTGTGACGTTTATCCTGTGGCTGATATTCCCAGGCGGCCTGGGAGCGATAGGCGTTTGGGCGCAAGATTTTCTTCCTTGGGTTACTCCCGGGCTGGGAATTTTAACCGCGGCCATTTTTGCCACCGTAGCGGTTCTTGTCATCGCTTGCCCCTGCGCTTTGGGGCTGGCTACGCCGACAGCTCTAATGGTCGGCAGCGGACTGGGCGCGGAGAATGGAATTTTAATCCGCAGCGGCGAAGCGATTCAGACTATGAAAGATCTTAAAGTTGTTGTATTTGATAAAACCGGCACGATTACGAAGGGCAAGCCGGAGATTACGAATATAGTTGAAGTCCAGGAATCAAAAGTTAAAAACCAAGAATTACTGCAAATAGCGGCATCGCTGGAAAACGCCTCCGAACATCCATTAGGACAAGCTATTATTAACAAGGCGAAAGATGATAAGCTGGAATTATTGCCGGTTGATAAGTTTGAATCAATTACCGGGCATGGCATCAAAGGAATAATAACAATTAATAATCAGCGGTTAACGGTTTTAATCGGTAATGAAAAATTAATGCAAAATTTTAACATCGCGATAAATTCTGAAATCAAACAAACAAAAGGAGAATTAGAGGATGAAGCGAAAACCGCTATGCTGATGAGCGTTGATAATCTGCTGGTCGGCATGATCGCGGTGGCCGACACGATAAAAGATGATTCTATTGAGGCCATCGCGCGGTTAAAAGAAATCGGCGTGAAAACCGCTATTATTACCGGCGATAATAAGCGAACAGGAGAGGCGATAGCTAAAAAGGTGGGAATTGACGAAGTGTTGGCCGAGGTATTGCCGCACCAGAAAGTTGAGGAAATTCAAAGATTGCAAAAAGAACATGGTGTTGTCGCTATGGTTGGTGACGGCATTAACGACGCGCCGGCGTTAAAACAAGCCAATGTAGGCATCGCTATCGGCACCGGCACCGACATTGCCATTGAAGCGGCTGATGTTACTTTAGTCTCCGGCCAGATTATCGGCGTGGTCAGAGCGATTAAGCTCTCCCAGGCCACCTTTAAAAAAATAAAACAAAATTTATACTGGGCTTTTGGCTATAATATTGCCGCCATTCCTTTGGCAATGATAGGGTTATTGCACCCGGTTATCGCCGAGATTGCCATGGCGACAAGTTCAATTAGCGTGATAGCTAACGCCAATAGCTTGCGCAAGGTAAAATTAGACTGAAATTTAAACCACGACAGGGCGGCCAGCCCTAAATAGACAAAAAAATAGATTATTGGTACACTATATAATAGTAATTTGTTATTAATAAAAGTGAAAGTGTAAAAATATTTTTTAAATGGCGCGCGCGGGTCAGCAGCGAAACAAAGGGTAAATAAGATTTTGTGAAATTATTGAATTTCAAAAACAGTCTTAGCATAACACTTTGACGTTAATCGGAGCCGGAGCCGCCAATGAACGATATTTTTCCGCAGTCTAAAATTATATGAAAAAAATTAGTTTGGCTTTTAGCTTGCTGGCAGTCTTATTGCTGAGCGGCTGCGCCAATAAAACAACAGAAAATACGGCCAAAATGCCTGTCGGCGGCATGGATATGGCGCCGCAGGAAGAAGCTAGGGCCGGCGCTTCCGCCAATGTCGGCTACATTGATTTTGAGGCTATCATAGTAACCGAACAAAACTTCAATGAATTAAATGCCGAGTTTAGCGGCAAGCTGAGCAAAACGGCGATAGATTCATCAACGCAAATAGCGCTGATTATGAATAATCACCGTGAAAACCTGTCAGCCTTTAATTATGAGGAGCTGGCAACGTTAGACGGAGCGGCGGCTCAAAGTTGGCAGCAATTTAGCGAGCGGATGGGCGGCCATCATGTGGGCGGCGTCCTCACTTTCCCTAAAGCGGATAATCCGCAATTACTTGTGATTACAGGATTACCGGTAGGTGATGTGATTTTAACTTTTTAATTAGCCGGCGGCAGTGTTTTAGCGCCTGTTGCGCCCTTTCCGTTTAAAACCGCAGGGATGCCGCTGGTCGGAGACCGGCGGCCAGCGGCCGGCAAAATTCAACATTAGGATATTATTAGAAATTATAATTTGAGTATTACCGATAGATAATTATTATGAAAACAAAAATTAAACCGATAAATGCCGGTTTACTGGGGTTGTTCGGCATGATGGTCTTTTACTACGCCATACTGGCAACAACCACCGGCGACTTAGTTCATCCGTTCCTTTTTTTTCTTAAAAAATGGTATTTTTTAGCTCCACTTTTTTTGGGCTTTGGACTGCAAATGTTTTTTTTCCAGAAATTGCGGATAGTTATTCATGAGAATAGTTTAAAAATGGCCGGAACCGCGGCCGGAACCAGCGGCGCGGCAATGGCGGCCTGCTGCGCCCATCACTTGGCAGAGATATTTCCGCTATTAGGATTAGCCGGCGCGGCGGCGGCAGTAACCGATTACCAGGATTGGTTTCTGGGCGCTGGTGTTATAATGAATATTATCGGCGTGGTTTATATGTGGGTGAAATTAAAACAGCACACTAATATGGCATGCCACAAAACAAAATAATCAATAATTATTAAGCCGGCCGTTTTAAAATTTTTTTACGCTTTTAATCTAATGGGACTGTCGCCGAACACCAGTTTGTTCTAAATTTCCAAATCTCAGCTTGTACTCGCTCAACGGGTATAAATTTTGCTTGTACTCGCTTGACGTGTGAAAATTTATGCCAAAACTGGCATTCGGCGACAATCCCCTAATACGAGCTCCCGCCAAATATTTTTTGGCCGGCTATTTTTTATGCGGCAAATAACCGCCTCCGAAAAACAAACTTTTGAATTCGCCAAGAAACTCGCCCAAAAATTAAAAGGGGGAGAGATTATTGGGTTGGTCGGAGATTTGGGCGCCGGCAAAACAATTTTCACGAAAGGAATAGCGGCCGGACTGGGGATTAAACAAAACATCACTAGCCCCACTTTTGTTTTAATGAAAGTATACGAAGTTAAAAGTTTAAAGTTTAAAGTTAAAAGTTTGTGCCATATTGACGCTTATAGGATAAAAACCCCTCAAGATATAATTGCTATCGGCGCGGAAGAGTATTTTAACCGGCCCGGCACGGTGACAGTTATTGAATGGGCGGATAATATAAAAAAAATCTTGCCTAAGAAGACAAGATATATCAATTTACTACAGGAAGGGAAAAGGAAAAGAAAGATTATTTTTTAGAAATATAAATATTCCCAACCTCGGGAACGCCCAACTCTTCGCCAGTGTAGGCATAAAAGAACAAATTGTCCGAAGGTCGCCCAGTAGAGACCGTAAACTCGCCGAATATGTCATTCATCCTTTTTGACTCTCCTCCATCTCCCAACATTGATTTAACGGCTTCTTTAATTTTTTCCTCAAAATAATTTGAAAGTTTAACATCTTTTATTTCCATGGTTTTTACCTCCTAAATTTTTATATTATTTTTTATTAAAGAATCCATATTTTCTGAGATGCTTTCCAAGTTCCACATATAAAGAATCTACCTTAGTGTCGTCGTTAGGATACATTGTTTCTTCTGCCCCCGCGGCGCCTACCCTTCTATACGGATCTTCGCCGGACAGATGAAGATACGCGGCATCTCCAAAATCAATAATTACCGGTTCTCCATTTTCATCAATTAAGATATTGCCGGCGTGCAAATCCCTATGGTATACCTTTTCGTCATGCATTTTTTTAACTTCTCTCCTTAGTGTTTCAAAAAATTTTTTAAAATCAAAATTTGGCGGCAGCTCTTCAACCTTTCCTCCACTATCATCTTTTAGCAAGTCGTCAACACTTACTCCGTATCCTTTTTTCTCCATAAAAAAATAATCTTTTCCATTGGTTATTACGGCGCAAACCGGCGCCGGAACGTGTATGCCTTTCTTGAACAGCATATCATTAAAACTCATTTCTTTCTCAACTCCGTTAGAACTAATGGTCTTATTATGAATTGCTTTCATGCAGATGTCTTCATCTTTTAATGTCAAAACATTTGCGGCTTTTCCTGAGCCAATATTAATACCTTCTTTTTCCACTTCTTTAATAGATTCAGCTACAATTTTTTCACAATATTTTTTTTCTCTTATTTCTACGGAAGGAAATTTTATTTGTTCTTTTAGCATATTAAGATAATGGTTAGGAATAAATAATATTACAATAATTTTTTATTTTTGTCAAGCATCATCCATCCCGCCCCAACAACCCCTAGGACAATCATCGCGTCCGCTATGTTAAAAATCGTAAAATAGCTTAAATCTAAATAATCTATTACATATCCATGCTTAAGCCTGTCCATAAAATTGCTTGTTGCCCCCCAAATAACAGAAATTAGAAAAACCGCTTCTAATGGCCGTTTTTTATTTATTACATAAATTAAATTATAAATAAGTCCCAGAATAATGAAAATAATGAGTATATTTAAGAATATGCCGTTAAATGGCAGGGAAAAGGCGATATTGTAGTTTGCGGCAAAGTTTAACTTAAAAAAATCTCCAAAAATACTTATTCCGTTTTTAAAATAGCCGTTAATGGCCAAAAACTTAAAAAATCGGTCTAAAATAACAAAAAAGATGATAATTACGTATAATGTTATCATCTTTTTCTTATGTAGGGCCATATTTTTTAGTAATATCCGTAATTTGTTAAATTAGCGCTTACCCATGAAAATAACTTTTTGCTGGGCAAAAATATGTAAATTTAGCGCAATATTGCGGTTTAAGCGCTCGCCTGAAGCTTACTCTTACACGCAACGCAAGCGCTCGCCACCGGACGGGCCAGCATGCGTTTTTCGCCGATTTCCTCACCACAATACTTGCAAACGCCGTAAGTGCCGTCATCAATTCTTTTTAAAGCGCTGCTAATATCCCTTAATGTGCTTTCCAGCACTTTTTCAGTAGCTAAATTTGTGGTATATTCACCGATTTCCATAGCGTTTTCCTCCGGCTTGCTTCCGATATCGGGAAATTTGGCTCTGAGCTCTCCCTTCTCGCTGATATCTTCCTCTGTAATGTCTTTTAACTCTTTCTCAATTTGATCTTTTCTTTCAAGTAATTCTTTTTTAATTTTTTCTACGGTCTTTTTATTCATATTATTAATTATTTTATTGTCAATAAATGGTTAGCGATAAAAACCATAGAACAATAAATCATTAAATTATATTCTTATTATATATTATATATTAAATATAATATTTTTTCAAGTATTTTTCCAATTAAAAAGGAGCCCAGAAAGGGCCGTTTTATATAAAATAATTTACCCTATGATCTGAGCTCCATTCCTAAGAGTTTATTTCCGGCCCATCTTGCGATAAGCCTTGAAAATCCCCGCCCTCAGGATGTGAGCTTTGTCCCGACTTTTAAAGCGCAATCTTTTACCAGATGTGGCAAAACTCAATAATTTTTTATAAATTGCTAGGTTTTACCGCTTTTTTGTTTTTGTTTTTTATAATAGCCGTGTCGGTGGGCGGCTTGTATAACAACCAGTAAAAGATAGAAAGATTTTTCCAACTCTACGCTCATATTGGGAGTTAGGAAAATTTTTCTGTGGTTATTAAGTTATAAATGTACTGTATGTCTTAATAATACCACACAAAAAGCAAAAAGTCAACGCTATACTCCATTGTTTAATAATTGCTAATTTTAGCAATAAATAAGTTTTGTCTAAATATTAAAAATAATGTTATCCACACTTTAGTCCACAAATTTGTGGACTAAAGTGGTAAATTATTAAAATAGCCCGCTACTTATCCACAATTACTGAATACTGGACTTTAGTCCACAGGAATGTGGACTAAAGTAAAGACGAGACAGCGCCTCGTTTCTGCGCAAGCAGTTCTTTGCGGTATAACGGCCCATTAAGGGACTGTCGCCGAACACCAGTTTGTCCTAAATTCCCAAATTTTAGTAAATTTTCCTTAAAAAATATTGGCCTATATTAGCACATAAGCAAAAATTTTT
>VAPH01018880.1_pt1 | contig 10994 bp, 7 predicted proteins | sample 3393861 | NCBI WGS metagenome assembly VAPH01 (sample SAMN08290439, study PRJNA428436) | hydrothermal vent metagenome | isolation source: Deep-sea hydrothermal vent chimney | place: Atlantic Ocean: South-mid Altantic Ridge | reverse complement strand
GCAGGTCAAATAATTCCATGGAATTTCCCCTTGTTAATGGCTTCATGGAAACTGGCCCCAGCCCTTGCTACAGGTAATACTGTTGTTTTAAAACCTGCTGAAACTACGCCATTAACCGCTTTAAAATTAGCCGAAATTATCCACGAAAGTGGTATACCTAAAGGTGTTGTTAATATTGTTACAGGTGCAGGAGAAACCGGAGCTGCCATAGTAAATCACCCAAATATTGATAAAATTGCCTTTACGGGTTCAACCGGTGTCGGAAAATATATTCAAAAAGCCACTGCCGGAACCAAAAAGAAATTAACGCTTGAACTAGGTGGTAAAGGAGCAAATATAATTTTTGAAGATGCTGCAATTGATCAGGCCGTAGAAGGTATTATCAATGCAATATTTTTTAATCAAGGACATGTTTGTTGTGCCGGTTCAAGATTATTTGTGCAGGAATCTGTTGAAAAACTGGTTGTTCAAAAGTTAAAGGATAGAATGGAATCACTAATTGTTGGAGATCCATTAGATAAAAATACTGATATCGGTGCAATTAATTCAAAAAAACAACTGAAAATAATTGAAAATTATATTAAAATAGGTATCAATGAAGGTGGTGAAATATATCAACCCAAGTGTAATTTACCAAAAAATGGAAATTGGTGTGCCCCAACCCTGTTTTTAAATGTTTCACAATCGCACCAGATCGTTCAGGAAGAGATATTTGGACCTGTATTGGCCATTCAGACTTTTCGAACTATTGGTGAAGTTATTGAAAAAGCAAACAACACACCTTATGGTTTATCAGCCGGTGTATGGACCGATAAGGGGTCGAAAATATTTCATCTAACCCAAAATTTAAATGCAGGTGTTATTTGGGCAAATACTTTTAATAAATTTGACCCAACTTCTCCTTTTGGTGGCTATAAAGAAAGTGGGTTTGGTAGAGAAGGTGGATTACACGGACTTAAACCTTATGTGAAATTTGAATAAGATAACCTCCTGTCAGGTTTTTTAAACCTTGCAGGTATTGATACCATAGTCATCAGATGACTTTACAAATGAAATATAAATTGGAAAAGCAATTTTTACTTTAAACTTTTAACTTTAAAACTATGACAAGATTAAATATCAATAAAACATACAAATTATATATTGGCGGCAAGTTTCCGCGAACTGAATCAGGAAGGTATTATGCTATTAACAATAAAAAAGGTGATTTAATTGCAAATATGTGTTTGGCATCGAGAAAAGATTTTAGAAATGCCGTTGTAGTTGCAAGAAAAGCACAAAAATCGTGGGCTAAATCGACAGCTCTTATCAAAGGGCAGATCTTGTATCGTATTGCAGAAATGCTAGAGGGCAGAAAAGAACAATTTATCGACGAATTAATCCTGCAGGGTGAAACAAAAAATAATGCAATGAAAGAGATTGAAGCTTCAATTGATAGATTGGTTTATTATGCCGGATGGAGTGACAAATACCAACAAATTTTTAGTGCGGTAAACCCTGTTAGTAGTAATCATTTTAATTTTTCAAGTGTTGAACCAGTAGGTGTAATATCTATAATAGCACCTGAAGACCAGAGTCTGCTAAGCCTGATTTCTATTGTAGCACCTGCCATAGTAGGCGGAAATTCTGTAATCGTTTTAGCTTCCGAAAATAAACCCTTAACAGCTATATCATTTGCCGAAGTACTTAACTCTTCAGACGTTCCCGGCGGAGTAGTAAATATTCTTACCGGAAAAAGAAAGGAACTAATAAGCCATATGGCATCTCATATGGATATCAATACTATGATCTATTGCGGTAAAGATGTTGACGACATAAAATTGATCAATGAGCTGGCAAGTAACAATATAAAGAGAACTGTTTTTTACAAAAAGACAGACTGGTTTAATAAAAACAGTGAATCTCCATATTTTATAGAAAAAACACAGGAGGTAAAAACCACCTGGCATCCGACGGAAGTTTAAATTATATACCTATTTTAAACATTTAAAGCCCATAAATATGGATAATGAAAAATATTTTGCCCATGAAACAGCAGTTATAGATGATGACTGCAATATTGGTGAAGGAACTAAAATATGGCATTTTAGCCATATTATGTCTAACAGTTCAATTGGTAAAGGTTGTAATATTGGTCAAAACGTAGTTGTATCACCACAAGTAACTTTAGGAAATAATGTAAAAGTTCAAAATAATGTTTCTATCTACACAGGTGTGAATTGTGAGGATGATGTCTTTCTGGGTCCGTCAATGGTCTTTACCAATGTTATCAACCCAAGAAGTGCGGTCAATCGTAAAAACGAATACATGAAAACAAGGGTAAAAAAAGGAGCAAGTATTGGAGCCAATGCAACTATTATTTGCGGTAATGATATTGGTGAATTTGCTTTTATCGGTGCCGGTGCTGTAGTGGTTAAAGAAGTAAAAGCCTATGAATTGGTAGTAGGAAATCCTTCTAAAAAAATAGGTTGGGTCAGTGAATATGGTCACCGTTTGAATTTTAATGAAACCGGAATTGCCACCTGCCCCGAGAGTAAGGAAAAATATGAATTAAAAAATGGTCTTGTTAATAAAATAATATAGATTTGTATCGTTTTTTAGTATTTTTAAAACCCTTATAAAATGCTATTGAAAATTGAAAAAATATTTATGCAAAAAATACTTATACTTTTATCTTTCTTATTTGTTTTTTTATCTGCTATCGCCCAAATTGAAAAACCTCCTGTATATAAATATTGTGATACAGTAGATCTGAAAAATCTGGAGATTTGTTTTAGCAATAACTTAAAAAAGGACATTATCAAAGAATTCAAGGTTCCGGAAAATGTAGTTCGAGAAAATTATAAAGGTCAATTAAAAACTGTATTTGTTGTTAATAAAACAGGTGAATTTGAAGTTTTATATGTAAATGCAATGTATCCCGAATTGGAGGAGGAAATTAAACGAATATTTAAAAAATTACCAGCTGCACAACCAGCTACATATAATGGTCGCCCAGTTGATGTAAGATATGTAATACCTATATTAATTCCTTTAGAAAGAAATAGTTTTGATCAAAAATTGACGGATGATGATACAGAAAAACTAGATATCCAGCAAGAGGTTCAAAAGAATTATTCAGATAGTAACACTTTATTTCCGGAGTTCAGTAGTGAGTTGAACATCCCTTTTACACATCAAGAGTATGCTGATATTGACTTTGCTCTCAATAAAGGAGAGAATACGCATAGTACGTCAAAGCCGTATTTGTACAATGAAGTAAAACCATATATTGATTTAGAAGAAAAAAGAAACAAACTTTTATATAAAAAAAATTCCTGGGGTGGAAGAAAATTATTTAATGAACATTTGGCATTGGTCAAGGGTGAAAATTTTTGGTTTACGCTTAATCCTCTTTGGGATCTTCAAATTGGTAAGGATAATTCAGATGTAAAATATACTTACAACAATACACGAGCTATACAAATTCAAGGTGCTTTGGGTAAAAAATTTAGTTTTTCTACTTCCTTTTATGAAAGCCAGGGTAGATTTGCAAATTATGTAAATGACTATTCTAGAGCAAGAAGAGCCAATGATAATGCATATGGAGTAGTACCCGGTCGTGGCAGGGCCAAGCAATTTAATAATGATGCCTTTGATTATCCTGTGGCGGAAGCTTATTTGAGTTATACCCCAAATAAGTTTTTTAATTTTCAGTTTGGTAACGGTAAAAATTTTATCGGTGATGGTTACCGATCTTTATTTTTATCGGATGTAGCTTCGCCTTATCCATTTTTAAAGATAAGCACTCAATTTTGGAAAATAAAATATACCAATCTTTGGATGTGGATGGATGATGTTAGACCGGAAGCATCTGTAAACGGCTCGAATTTTAGAAAATTCGTAGCCATGCACCATTTAAGCTGGAATGTTACCAAAAAATTTAACCTTGGCTTGTTTGAAATGGTAATTACTGATCAGAATAGCAGTCCAAATGGATTTGATATTTCATTTTTCAATCCCATTATTTTTTACAGAGCGGTTGAATTTTCAAGAGGTTCGCAAACTGGAAATGCACAAATTGGTTTAGACATGAAATATAAACTAAAGGATAATATTTTGTTGTACAATCAATTCCTGATCGATGAACTCACTACTGGTCGTGTTTTTGATGGTAGTGGATATTGGGGAAATAAATTTGGTCTACAGCTAGGAGCAAAATATTTCAATGCCTTTAAAGTAGATAAATTAATGTTACAGGGTGAATTTAACTGGGTAAGACCTTATACTTTTTCACATAATACAGTTACACTAAACAGTAGTCATTTTAACCAGCCTTTAAGTCATTTATGGGGTGCCAATTTTTGGGAATTAATAGGAATTGCCCGCTACTCTAAAGATAGATGGTTTGCCAATGCAAAACTTATTGTTGGTCAAAAAGGTTTCGATTTTGAAGGATCAGATATCAGTTATGGAGGTAATATTTTTATTTCTTATGAACAAAGAGTTTCCGATACAGGAAATAATGTGGGTCAGGGAAATTTAACCAATATCTTTATTGGTGATTTACAAGCTGGATATATTTTAAATCCTTCAACAAATTTACAATTATTTGCAGGTTTTGCTTATCGGAATTTCTCTCCAAATCAAAGTGGAAATGTTGTTAGCCAGGATAATACAACCTGGATTACTATTGGACTTAAATCAAACTTATTTAACTGGTATTTCGATTTCTAAAAATAAAATCCAAACCCACCCTTTACAGCAAAATTAGTGGCATTTGGAACATTTCTGTAGCTTCCTCTATACTCAAAATCAATTCTAAATATTTTAAATATATTTCCAATACCAAAATGGTACTCCCAATATAATTTTTCAGGAGCTACATAAGTTACGTCAGACGCGTTAATATCAATATTTTCTTGAGAAATGCTTCCAATTACACCTCTAATTCCAACAATTTCTCTCCATTGGAGTTTTCGTAAAAATGGAATTTTAGCAAAAAGCCTACCATTAAAATTATGCTCAAAGTGTAGAGAAACGTATTGATCGGTAACAAATTCATAATAATCAAGCAGATCAAATAATTTTCTCGAAGTGAAATAAGTTTGATTTCCGGGAACTATATTTAGTAACAATAAGGGTACCGGATTGAAAGTTTTTCCAATTTCTAAAGTTGATCTCAACCTTCCAAATACACCAATTTGAAAAGGTTGTTCATAATAAAACTGAAACTTATTATAATTGAAATCACTATTAAAAACATTTTTTAATCCCCTTGTATAGCTAAAAAACAATGTAGCATATCTACCTTCATTACTAACACCTCTGTCAACACCAAAGCCCCATGGTACTCGTTTTGGCGTATACTGAACTGCAAAATTCACATCAACCTGATTGATATTTGATTGTATGTTTCCATTTTCATCAATATAATCTACATTAAACAATTCTGGAGCAGCTGATTTTAAGGTTTTAAAGGTAGAACTGATTCTGAAATTTACATTTTTAATTGGCTCTAAAGTAATTTTGACATTAGATAAATTAATGTTGGTTAATTTAGTATTATCTCCTCTTGTAAATAAAGATGTAGTCGCAAAACTTCTATCTAAAACATCATTTGCCGTAGTTAAACTAACTCCTAATTGTTCAATATCTCTTCTGTTTCCCAACGATAAAATCAAACGATTTTTATTTTCAAGCATCCATTTTCCTTCTAATCCATATTTAAATCTATTATCCCTAAATCCATATGCCATGAATCCTTTTAATCTCCATTTATCTGATTGCGTAAAAAAGGTTCTTCCGCCCAATTGCATTCTAAATCCTTCAATATCGTTAAACCCGAAGCTTGACATGATCGGGCCCCAATCAATTCCGTATGTAACGTTCCAATAACCTGAAGTTAAAATTTCTGCAACAGTTGTTAATTCCTTAAATCGCTTAACGGTTTGTAATGTATCGAGCATTTTGTAAATTCCAATTTCATCTTTACTCAATTTTTCTTGTCTGTTCTCAGCCCAATATTCACTCGTTTTATCGTAAAGATCCAGACTTTCAACAACATCTTTTTTATAATACGCATCAGGTCGTTTTGCATTAAAAACATGATTGTAATAATAGGTAGTTCGTTTACCGTATACGCCTTTAGATTTCTCTTTTCTGTTCAAAGAAAAATCACTCATAAAATGATCTTTTTCTAATAAAAAAATTGAATCATTCAATACCTTAAATTCCTGTTCAATATAAATTTCTTTTATCCAGTTTATATTGGCACTTTTAGTAGCATACATTTGGATTTCCTTAATTGCAAAAGTGGTATCATTAACCCAAAAATCACCCTTAAATGTCAATTCGTTTTTGCGTCTAGGGTAAAATAGAATATTATAACACCATTTGTTATCAATAAAACTACTATCCGTTAAAACGTAATTATAAATATCCGGGCCCAATTTTGACAAGGGACTCGCAAAACTTTTATCAAAAAATTTAATATGATTGTCATAAATATCATATTCAACATAAAGTTGTTTAACAAAAGCGATCAAAGCTTGGTTCTCAGAAAATCCTGAATTTCTATTTGCAACTATTTTTTCGTTTTTCTTTTTTGGAGCAATATTCTTTCCATAGATTTTAGATACTGATTCATTGATAAAAACAGGAAGATATGATTTTCCGGTAATTGCTGAAGTGTCTACCTGGTCAAAAATGAATTCCATCCCATTAAAGATCTTACTGTTTTTCATTTTATCATCAACATTATTTAAGTCGAATTCTATTTTTTCATACTTATCATATTCATATCTATCATAAAGATAAATACCGTTCTTATGTTTTTTTGTCCAAATTTTCTTTAAAATAGCAATTGCCGGGTTTCCTTTTTTCTTTATCTTACCTGAATATATCTTTACCTCATTCAATTGATCTCTAGCTTCCTCAAGAACTATTTTTAAATTGTAGTTATTTTTTTTAAGCGGAATTATCTGAGTTTCAAAACCAATGAATGAAACTTCAAGTTCTTTATATTCTTGATCTGATTGTAAATAAAAATGACCTTTCTCATCAGAGATTGTACCCTCAATAGATCCTTTAAAAATTACATTAGAAAAAGGTATGGGTTTATCCTCTTGATCAACAATTACTCCACTAACTTTTACTTGAGAGTTTATCTGATAAATTGATAAAAATAGAAAGGTGATATTTATTATTTTTTTAATCATTTACTTTAACAATAAAAATTCCTTTCAAAAAGAAAGGAATGATTATAGATAACAAATTTATTGTTTTTGATTCAAATTAGATTTTATTTTATAAAATTAATAACTAAGAATTGCAAGAAAAATTATAAGCTACTCATATATTTTTTAGGAGTAGATCCGTATTTCTTTTTGAAAGCGGCAATAAAATGACTTGGAGTGCTATATCCTACTTCAAAACTTGTTTCTGAAATATTATATTTTTTTGTTGCAAGCAATTTTCTGGCGTATTCCATTTTGTAATTCAGTAAAAAAGCAAATACTGTTTCACCATAAATATATTTAAATCCATCTTTTAAATGCTGTAGCGGTAAATTAATTTTATTTGCTAATTCATTTAATGTCAATGGGTCAATCATATTCTCAATTAATATTTTTTTTGCTTTTTGTACTTTTTCCACATTTGCTTCGTCCTCTAAATAGGGGCAATTTTGCACTCCATCATTGTCTGTTCTATTAAAATACAAACTTATTAATTCATAAACTTTACCTATTGTATATAATTTTTCTAAAGAAGAGTGTAAACCAAAATTAAATATTTGGTTGAGAACAATAATCTTTTTAGGATTTAATTCTTTATCTATATAATATTTTTTACTCCTATTTTCATCATCTAAAAATTGAATTAAACCGGCCTCTTGTGAAAAAAAAGTGTGAAATTTTTCAATCGAAATTAATAATGTAATCAATTTAGAATCGGGAGAAAGCTCAAGGTGAATCGGCAGATCTTGTAAAGGATTATACAACAAAAAAGATTTGTTCTCAGGTACATCTAAGCTATATCTACCTTCATTAAATATAAGTTTTGCATCATTTTTTAAACAAAAATGTATTTGTATATATGATTTATCAACATCTTTAAATACTTCTTTTTTTACTTTTTTATCATTGTGTATTTTCAGTATGCGAAACCCTTCTTCTAAAATATAATCTTTGTAATTATTTTTATCGTTGTTTTTTTTCATAACAAAAAGAATTCTTTTACGATATATTTTATAAACTGTTAATTTATATAAAACTAAAGCGTCAAATATACTTATTAAATATTATTAATTTAATATCTTTAATCGTTATTTAGTTTTATTTTTTTTAATAATAAAAAAACCATTCGCACATTTAACGAATGGTTTCTTCATAAAATTTCAATATTTTCTCTAAATATACATTACTTTTTTAACGGCATTTATAACATCATTGGCATTTGGTAACCACTCTTCTAACAAAACAGGTGAAAATGGAGCCGGCGTATCTGCAGTAGTTATCCTTTGAATAGGTGCATCTAAAAAATCAAAGGCATTTTCTTGAATCTGGTAGGTGATCTCTGAAGACACACTAGCGAATGGCCATGCTTCTTCTAAAATTATTAGCCTGTTTGTTTTTTTAACCGATTTTAAAATTGTTTCATGATCCATAGGCCGAATGGTACGAAGATCAATAATTTCTAAAGAAATTCCTTCCTTTTCCATAATATCAGCAGCCTTGTATGCTTCTTTAATTATCTTTCCAAATGATACTACAGTTACATTTTTTCCTTTTCTTTTAATATCTGCAACACCAATAGGTAAGATGTATTCACCCTCAGGGACTTCTCCTTTATCTCCATACATTTGCTCTGATTCCATAAATAGTACCGGATCATCATCTCTTATCGCTGCCTTTAATAAGCCCTTAGCATCATAAGGATTAGATGGTACAATAACCTTTAAACCCGGAGTGTTGGCAAACCAATTTTCAAAAGATTGAGAATGTGTTGCTCCTAATTGACCTGCAGAACCTGTTGGGCCTCTAAAAACAATTGGGCAATTAAATTGCCCGCCGGACATTTGCCGTATTTTGGCCGCATTATTTATAATCTGATCAATACCAACCAAAGAAAAGTTAAAAGTCATGTATTCAACAATTGGCCTGTTACCATTCATAGCCGAACCAACCGCTATTCCCGAAAAACCCAATTCTGCTATGGGCGTATCAATAACCCTTTTAGCACCAAATTCTTCTAACATTCCTTTTGAGGCCTTGTAGGCACCATTGTATTCAGCAACTTCCTCACCCATCAAAAAAATGGTTTCATCTCGTCGCATTTCTTCACTCATCGCTTCGGCTATTGCTTCTCTAAATTGTAATACCTTCATATATCTATATTAAAAGATTTGCAAAATTAACTATTTTCCTTGAATATATTTGCCGGTTTGCTTACAATTTTAATTCACCTTATAAACTTTAATAAATTCTAATTTAAAATATTTTATTATGCGTGCATAGTATATTGAAAATATTTCATAACTTCGTTGCATTAAAATTTGATTAACTATAATATAGTATAAAAGATGAAAATATTAGTTTGTATTAGTCATGTACCTGACACTACTTCAAAGATTAATTTTACAGATGATAACACAAAATTTGATACCAATGGTATTCAATATGTAATTAATCCTTATGATGAATTTATGTTAACTCGTGCCATGTGGTTCAAAGAAAAACAAGGCGCTACTATTGCTGTAGCTAATGTTGGAAATGCCTCAACCGAACCAACATTACGTAAAGCATTAGCTATTGGTGCTGATGAAGCAATTAGAGTAAATGCTGAAGCTACAGATGGATTCTTTGTTGCAAAACAATTGGCTGAAGTCATAAAAAATGGTAATTACGATTTAGTACTTGCCGGAAAAGAATCAATTGATTACAATGGTGGAATGGTTCCCGGGATGACAGCTGCCCTATTAAATTACAACTTTATAAGTGCTTGTATAGGAATAGAAGTTAATGACAATAGCGCAACAGTTTCTCGTGAAATTGATGGAGGAAAAGAAATGTTATCTGCAGATTTACCTTTATTGGTAGCCGGGCAAAAAGGGATTGTTGAAGAAAAAGACCTGAGAATTCCAAATATGAGAGGAATTATGATGGCTCGTAAAAAGCCCTTTCACATTGTCGAACCGGTAGCTTTTAATGAATCAACAACCACATTAAGTTACGAAAAACCAGCAGCTAAATCAGCTTGTAAAATGGTAGATGCAGAAAATGTAGAAGAATTAGTAAACCTTTTACACAATGAGGCCAAGGTGATTTAAGTTAAATCGTCAAGAATTTAATTGAGATTTCATCAATAATTCCTGAGAAAGAATCAATATAAAAAAATAAAATCTAATTAATTTTGAATTAAACCGGCCAGCAGGTAAGTAGATTCAGGATATAAAATATAAAAATATGTCAGTTTTAGTTTTTGCCGATAATTCGGATGGGAAATTTAAAAAATCTGCTTTTGAGGTTACATCATACGGAAAGAAAGTTGCCGAACAAGCACAAACAAATTTAGTAGTGTTAACCATTAATGCCAGTACCGTTGCAGAGTTGGCAGAATATGGTGCAGAAAAAATATTAAAAATAAATAATGAAAAATTAAACACTTTTAATGCCAAGGCCTATGCTGATGCTATCAAGCAAGCTGCAGATAAAGAAGCTGCAGATATAATTATTGTTGACTCAACAAATAAAGGTTTGTATTTAGCTCCTATTTTAGCAGTTAATTTAGACGCAGGATATACTTCAAACGTAGTTACCTTACCAATTTCATTAGATCCATTTACTGTAAAACGCAAAGCATTTTCTTCGAAAGCTTTTAATTTCACTGAAATTAAAACATCAAAAAAATTGATCGGTTTAGCAAATAATTCATTTGGTTTAGTTGAAAATCCTGTTTCAGCAACAGAAGAAGATTTTGATCCAAATTTAAATGAGGATGATTTTAAAATTCAT
>VAPH01077501.1_pt1 | contig 11019 bp, 5 predicted proteins | sample 3393861 | NCBI WGS metagenome assembly VAPH01 (sample SAMN08290439, study PRJNA428436) | hydrothermal vent metagenome | isolation source: Deep-sea hydrothermal vent chimney | place: Atlantic Ocean: South-mid Altantic Ridge | reverse complement strand
TCTTATTCCCAATTTATCGGCAAAACGGGAAGATACGTCAAAACCTCTTATCTCAAAATAATGTCTAATAGAATGAATGAATTTCATATTTCCTTTATTTGTTGCAATTTATTAAATAAAGTCAAAAGTCAAAAGTCATAAGTCGAAAGTTTTAAAAATATTAATATAAAATTAAAAAAATATTGATCTATATTGAATAAAAATTATACAGGATTTGACTAATTTTGCTGTTTTTCCAAATTATATATGAATAAGGTACAAGAATATATTGAGGTATTGGGGGCGAGGGTCCATAATTTAAAAAACATAGATATTAAAATTCCCCGAGAAAAACTGGTTGTAATTACCGGTATAAGTGGAAGTGGAAAATCATCTTTAGCCTTTGACACAATTTATGCAGAAGGACAAAGAAGATATATTGAAACTTTTTCGGCCTACGCACGCCAATTTCTGGGCAGTTTGGAAAGACCTGATGTTGATAAAATTGAAGGTTTATCACCGGTTATTGCTATTGAACAAAAAACCACTAGTAAAAGTCCAAGGTCAACCGTTGGAACAATTACCGAAGTTTATGATTTTTTGAGATTATTATTTGCAAGAATCGGGGAAGCTTATTCTTATAATACCGGCGAAAAAATGGTAAGTTACAATGACGAGCAAATAAAAGATCTCATTCTTAAAGATTTTCAAAATAAAAAGATCATTCTGCTTGCACCGGTAGTCAAATCACGAAAAGGTCATTACAGAGAATTGTTCGAACATATCTCAAAGCAAGGATTTGTTCGTGTTCGTATTGATGGTGAAATTAAAGAAATTGAAAAAGGCATGCAATTAGATCGATATAAAACTCATGATATTGAAATTATAATCGATCGTTTGTTTATTGATAAAAAATCAGATAAAAGACTAAATGAAAGCATTAAAACCGCCATGTACCACGGTGATGAAACTTCAATGGTTATTAATGCTGAAGAGATAAAATCAGATCATAGACCCAGATATTTCAGTAGAAATTTAATGTGCCCTACAACAGGTATATCCTATCCAAAACCAGAACCAAATTCGTTTTCCTTTAATTCTCCAAAAGGTGCATGTGACACATGTAACGGATTGGGAACAGTTCTTGTAATAAATTTAAAAAAAATTATTCCTGATGACAAAATATCTATTAAAAATGGAGGAATTTTACCGATTGGGGAACAAAAAAATTCTTGGATATTTAAACAATTAAATCATATTGCTGAAAAATATTCATTTTCATTATCTGATCCAATTCAATCAATTCCAAAAAAAGCGTTAGAAATAATCCTTCACGGAGGCAAGGAAAAGTTGGAAATTGATTCTAAAGAATTGGGTGTGTCGAGAACCTATCAAATAGATTTTGAGGGAATTAATAATTTTATATTCGATCAACACAAAGAAAGCCACACCAGTTCTATAAAACGATGGGCCAAAGGTTTTATGGATGAAGTTGACTGCAGTGTTTGTAAGGGCGGAAGATTAAAAAAAGAAGCCTTGCACTTTATAATAAATAAAGCTTCGATAGCCGATCTGTCGAACATGGATATTTCACATCTGGCAGATTGGTTTAATCATGTTTCTGAAAAATTATCAGACAAACAATTGAAAATAGGTTCCGAAATATTAAAAGAAATAAGAACCAGAATACAATTTTTATTGGATGTTGGATTAAACTACCTGGCTCTTAGTCGTGGATCAAAAACTTTATCGGGCGGAGAAGCACAAAGAATTCGACTAGCTACTCAAATTGGCTCGCAGTTGGTTGGGGTTTTATACATCTTAGATGAACCGAGTATTGGTTTGCATCAAAGAGATAATGTCAAGCTCATTAAATCATTAAAAAAATTGCGTGATCTCGGAAATTCGGTTATCGTTGTTGAACATGATAAAGACATGATGATAACATCTGATTACATAATTGATATTGGCCCAGAAGCGGGAAAACATGGTGGTGAAATAATTAGTAAAGGAACTCCTCTTGAACTTTTAAAAGGCAAGACCTTAACTGCAGCATATTTAAATGGTGACAAATTTTTTGAAATCCCAAAAAAGAGACGCAAAGGAAATGGGAATCAAATTATTTTAACCGGAGCTACAGGTAATAATTTAAAAAATATTACTTTAAAAATTCCTCTGGGCAAACTTATAGGTGTTACAGGAGTATCGGGGAGTGGGAAATCTACTTTGATCAATGAAACGCTTTACCCGATTTTAAATCGTTATATTTATAAGTCGGTAAAAAACCCTTTACCTTATAAAACCATTAAGGGATTAGAATTCATTGATAAAGTAATCAACATCAATCAAACTCCAATTGGCAGAACTCCTCGTTCGAATCCGGCAACCTACACAGGAGTTTTTAGCGAGATTAGAAGTTTATTTGCGAAAACACCGGAAGCACAAATTAGAGGATACAAACCCGGAAGATTTTCTTTTAACGTAAAAGATGGAAGATGTGAAACCTGTAAAGGTGGTGGTGTACGAGTTATTGAGATGAATTTTTTACCTGATGTTGAAGTAGAATGTGAAACTTGTCAAGGAAAAAGATTCACCAGAGAGACATTGGAAATAAGATATAAAGGTAAGTCCATTTCAGATGTTTTAAAAATGACAATTGATGAGTCGGTTAAATTCTTTGAAAACATACCAAAAATATATATAAAATTGAAGACAATTAAAGATGTAGGTCTGGGTTATATAACTTTAGGGCAGCAATCGACAACCTTATCGGGTGGAGAAGCACAACGAATTAAACTAGCCGCCGAATTATCAAAAAAAGATACTGGAAATACCTTTTATATATTAGATGAACCAACAACTGGTTTGCATTTTGAAGATATCAATATATTGATGAAAGTTCTTAATAAACTTACCGATAAAGGAAATACTGTACTAATCATAGAACATAATCTCGATGTAATTAAGCTTTGTGATCACTTAATTGATATTGGAAAAGAAGGTGGTGAAGATGGTGGAGAAATTCTTTGTACCGGAACACCAGAAGAAATTATTAAAAACAAAAATAGTTACACTGCGGCATTTTTAAAAAAAGAATTAAATTTATGCCTTGACTAGTTAAAAAATTACAATAGAATAATGTTAAAAAAAATAGAATATGACTCCTAATGAAGATAAAAGAATACGAGAAAAGCTAATGCAAAAAACATGGAATGAGGTTAAAACCAATGATTCGTGGGGTATTTTTAAAATAATGAGTGAATTTGTAAATGGCTATGAAAATTTAAGTAAAATAGGACCTTGCGTGAGTGTTTTTGGTTCGGCCAGAACAAAACCTGAAGATAAATATTATATACTGGCTGAAAATATTGCCTATCAATTAACCCAGCATGGATATGGGGTCATAACAGGTGGCGGTCCCGGAATTATGGAAGCGGGAAACAAAGGAGCTCGCAGAGGTGGGGGTGTTTCTGTAGGGTTAAATATTGAGCTACCTTTTGAACAAAACGACAACCAATACATTGATAATGACAAAAATTTAGAATTTCATTACTTTTTTGTACGAAAAGTGATGTTTGTAAAATATGCCCAGGGTTTTGTTGCAATGCCAGGTGGATTTGGTACACTGGATGAGTTGTTTGAAGCGATTACTTTGATTCAAACAAAAAAAATAGGTAAATTTCCTATTGTTTTAGTTGGTTCTGAATTTTGGAACGGTGTAATTGATTGGGTCAAAAATACTTTACTGGATAAATATCAAAATGTTAGTGAAAAAGATTTAGATCTTTTTAGTATAGTCGATTCTGCTGACGATGTAATTAAAATAATAAATGAATTTTACAACAAACATCATTTAAGCCCTAATTTCTAAAAATAAAGAAGAATATTAACGAAAATCAAAAAATTGCTAAGACAACAAATCATATTTGGATTTATTTTCTTTATGAATTTCATTGCTTTTTCACAGGTCAATGAAATATCAATTGATGCTGAATTGTTATTAGACACGCACCAGATAAGAATTGAACAGCAAATTATTTATTATAATAATTCAAATGTAAATTTGGATACTATTTACTTGCACAATTGGTCAAATGCGTACAAAGACAGATATACTCCTTTATCGAACCGCTTGATTGAGAATTATAATAAAAGTTTATACTTCGCTAAAATTAAAGACAGAGGCTATTCCAAGATCTCAGATCTTAAAATTAATAACTTAGAAATCTCTTTTAATAATTTGGAAAACGCTTCTGATATTGTACAATTGATCCTGACAAGTACTTTAAAACCAAATGACTCCATCAAAATAAATGCATCCTATATGGTGAAAATACCAATAGACAAATTTACAAGCTATGGTTATAATTTAGATAATTATTATTTACGATATTGGTATTTAAGTCCGGCTGTATATGATGAAAAATGGCATTTAATGAGTAATCTGGATATGGATGATTTTTTTATGGAACCTACTGATTATAAAATAAATTTTATGATCCCCTACGGATATACTTTATTTTCTGATTTACCGGGTAGTGTAGAAATAACTGAAAATCATGTATTGTATAAATTAGAGGACCAAGGAAGAATTGATATTGAAATTAATATTCAACTTATCAATGATTACTCAGTTTATAGAACTGATAGTCTTGAAATTGTATCTAATCTAAAGAGTAAAAATATTACCGAAAACATTAAAACAGATGTGCTAAACAGGCAATTGGATTTTATCAGTGAATACTTGGGAAGATACCCTCACAAAAAAATACTAATTAATAAAACAACCTATCTTAAAAACCCTGTTTATGGCTTTAATCAATTACCAAAAAGATTGACTCCATTTTCCGATGTCTTTGAATGGGATATAAAAATGTTTAAGGCACTTACCGGTAGATATGTTGAAAATACACTTATTTTATATAAAAGAGAAGACTTTTGGCTCACGGATGGGATACAGATCTTTTTAATGATGGAATATGTAAAAGAATATTACCCTGAAATAAAGGCGATCGGAAATATTTCAAAAATTTGGGGTATAAATAGATATTCTATAGCCAAATTAGATTTCAATGGAAAATATCCATTTGTATTTCAATTTTCTACAAGAACAAATCTGGATCAACCTCTAATAACCAGAGCAGATTCACTTTCAACATTTAACAGGAAAATTGTAAATAAATATAAAGCGGGTCTTGGATTACGGTACTTAGATGAATATTTGCAAGACAGTATCTTAAAATCGAGTTTAAATCAGTTTTATGCCAATAATGTAAACAAACTGACATCAAGTAATAATTTTGAAGATATTATTAAATCAAAAGCCACTAAGAATATCGATTGGTTTTTTAACGATTATCTCCAAACGGATAAAAAAATAGATTATACAATTAAAAAGGTTAGAAAAAAAGGAAATGATTCGATTCAAGTTTTTATTAAAAACAAAAGAAATTTTACCGTGCCAATTTCATTATATGGTATTAATAAAAAAGATATTGTATTTAAACAATGGATAGATAATATTGATAGTACGGCAATTGTTACAGTACCTAAAAAAAATATTGACAGGCTAGCTTTAAATTACGAATATTTATATCCGGAAACAAATCTGCGAAATAATTGGGAAAAATTAGATAATAAATTATTTGACCGTCCTTTAAAATTTACTTTCTTTAAAGACATTGAAGATCCCTATTACAATCAATTGTTTTATAATTTGTCTATTGGATATAATTTTTATGATGGTTTACTATTGGGGCCCGAACTTTACAACCAGACTATGTTCAAGAAAAAATGGTTATTTAAAGTGACTCCGGTATACGGGTTTAAGAGCAAAATTGTGACGGGTTCTGCTTCTTTTGCATACGAATACCTACCTCAATGGACATCAGTTTATCGTTACCGTGCAGGCTTCGCTTCAAGTAAATCACATTATAATGAGGGCTTAACTTTTAACAAGTTTACTCCTTTTGTTCTGGTAGAATTTAATAGAAAGACCTTACGAGATGTAGGTGGGAGGTCTTTATTAGCAAGATATGTTGTTGTTGACAAGGAAATTCCGATTGGAATTGAAGATCCGGAAGCATTTCAATATAGTATATTTAACTTAAGATATTCTTATTCAAGACCTGACATTATTAAGGATTTACGGTATTTTACAGATTTTCAATACAATAACAATTTTAGTAAAGTTTCACTTGATCTTAGATATAGAAAATTAACAGATAGTAACAGGCAATTCGATTTTCGCATGTTTTTTGGAACTTTCTTATTTAACAATACCAATAGTGATTTTTTTAGTTTTGCCTTAGACAGACCCACAGATTATTTATTTGATTTTGGTTATTTGGGAAGATCCGAAGAAGCAGGATTTTTCAGCCAACAAATAATAATTGCTGAGGGAGGATTTAAATCCAGATTTGAAAATCAATTTGCAAATCAATGGCTTTTAACCACAAATGCAAGTATAGGATTATGGAGATGGGTTGAATTTTATGCTGATGCCGGATTTGTAAAGAATCGGGATCAAAATGCCTTTTTTAGATATGACAGTGGTATTAGATTGAATTTCATACACAATTTTTTAGAATTTTATTTTCCGCTTCAATCCAGTATAGGTTTTGAACCTGGCCTTCCGAATTACGGATCTAAAATCAGGTTTGTATTAACATTAAGTCCCGGTAAAATTTATAATTTCATAAAAAGGGGATTCTACTAATTGAATATTTTGAATATATCTCAATTTATTCAATGGTTTATTGATTAAAATTCAATAATTAAATTAGCATCAAATATATTACTCAACTAACATTCACTTAGTTAACAATCTCGAAAAATTGCTATAAATTTCGTATATTTGCAAAACTACAAAATGCATACGAAATATGATTAAAAAAGCAATTGAAACTCCAAAAAAACTATCCTTTCAAGATTTCAGGAAAGAAGTTTTAAACGATTTCAAAATTGCATTAATCAGTAGAGAATGTAGCCTTCTCGGTAGAAGAGAAGTCCTAACCGGAAAGGCAAAATTTGGTATTTTTGGTGCCGGAAAAGAAGTTCCTCAGTTGGCTATGGCAAAGGCATTTAAAAAAGGAGATTGGCGTTCTGGTTATTACCGTGACCAAACATTTATGATGGCTATTGGAGAATTCAATGCCCAACATTTTTTTGCAAGCTTATACGGTCATGCCGATATAAAAGTAGATTCCTTTTCTGCAGGCAGACAGATGAATGGCCACTTTGCCTCACATTCTTTAAACGAAGACGGTACTTTTAAAAATCTTTCTGAGCAATACAATATTAGCGCTGATGTTTCTCCAACTGCCGGTCAGATGCCTCGTTTATTGGGATTGGCGGAGGCATCTAAAAAATTTAGAACTATTAAAGAACTAAATAATGTAAATAAATTTTCAAATAATGGCAATGAAATAGCATGGGGTACAATAGGAAATGCAAGTACATCAGAAGGCTTATTTTTTGAGACTGTTAATGCTGCAGGCGTACTACAAGTTCCGATGGTGATCAGTATTTGGGATGACGACTATGGAATTTCAGTCCACTCAAAATATCAAACTACCAAAGAAAGTATTTCAGAGATCTTAAAAGGGTTTCAAAGAGATGAAAACAATAACGGATATGAGATTTTTGTTGTTGAAGGATGGAATTATTCACAATTGGTTGATATCTACAGTAAAGCGTCTAAAATAGCAAGAGAAGAACATGTACCGGTTATCATTCACGTTAAAGAATTGACTCAACCTCAGGGGCATTCTACATCGGGTTCTCACGAAAGATACAAAAGTAAGGATCGCTTGAATTGGGAAAAAGAGAATGATTGTATTCCAAAAATGAGAGATTGGATCTTAAATTTTGAACTGGAAGATCAAGAAGGAGAGATTTTGAAATTTGTTGAAGATGAAGAAGAAATCAAGGCTTTGGAAAAAGAGGTGAAAAAAGAAGTTTCAGCTGCCAGAAGAAAAGCATGGAATGCATATATTCAGCCGATGATAGATGAAAGAAAAGAGTTATTACAACTTCTTCAAAATGCTGCTCAAAAAAGTGAAAATAAAATCTTTATTGAAAAACTCAAAAGAGAATTGGCAGAAGTAGATGAACCCATAAGAAAAAATATTTTAAACATCGGTAGAAAATCGCTTATCTATTTAAGAGATGAAACTTTCGAAGAAAAACAAATATTACAAGAATGGATAAAAAAATACCAAGCCGTACAACAACTAAAATACAGTTCTCACCTTTATAATGAATTGGATTCAAAAGCGACAAATATAGAAGAAATTGAACCTGAATATGATGATGAAGCCGAAACATTTGATGCCAGAATTGTTTTAAGAAATAATTTTGACGCCTTACTAACCCAACATAATGAGATTCTTATTTTTGGTGAAGATTCAGGTAAAATCGGTGATGTTAATCAAGGTCTGGAAGGGTTGCAGGAAAAACATGGTGTTAATAGGGTTTACGACACCGGAATTAGAGAAGCAACAATTATCGGACAAGGAATTGGTATGGCCATGAGAGGTTTGAGACCAATTGCTGAAATTCAATACTTAGATTATGTGTTTTATGCAGCTCAGGTATTAACCGATGATCTTGCTACCTTACGTTATCGTTCGTTTGGAAAACAAAAAGCACCATTGATCATAAGAACCAGAGGGCATAGACTGGAAGGGATATGGCATTCAGGATCACAAATGGGAAGTTTGTTAAACCTATTGAGAGGTCTTTATGTTTTGGTTCCACGAAATATGACCAAGGCAGCAGGGTTTTATAATACTTTATTGAAGAGTGATGAACCCGCTATCGTTATTGAAAATCTAAACGGTTACCGTTTAAAAGAAAGAATCCCTAATAATTTAGGTGAATTTACAACACCAATTGGTATCGTTGAAACTATAAAAGAAGGTGATGATATTACTATAGTTTCTTACGGATCAACCTTGAAATTGGTAGAAGAAGCTTCAAAAGATCTGTCACAAATTGGTATTGATGTCGAAATAATAGATACACAAACCTTATTACCATTTGATAGAGATCAAGATGTATTGGGAAGTATTCAAAAAACAAATCGTTTGGTTATTGTTGATGAGGATGTTCCGGGTGGAGCATCTGCATATCTTTTAGATGAAATAATTAATAAACAAGGGGCTTATTATTATTTAGACAGCAAACCGGTAACCATTACAGCCAAAGCACACAGACCAGCTTATGGTACAGATGGCGATTATTTTTCAAAACCTTCTGTTAATGATATTTTTGAAGGTGTCTATAAAGTAATGCATGAAGTTGATCCTGTTAAATACAAAAATTTATTCTAAAAATGTATAATTACTTAATTTATAGTTAATTCTGTCACAATATTTTCTTAAAAACTTTTTCAATTATAATAAATTACTACATTTGTTGCGTTAATTTCAATTGCACTTAAACTATTCAAATTGATTTTATTGAATTTTAAACAATTGTATTTAAGATATAGGGGGAAATGACTAAAAAGCTTTTATTAGTATTATTTATAGGAATAATTTCGTTTACAAATATTTCTTGGGTTTCTAAAAATACCATAAAATATATCAATACCGAATCTTTTTATTCGTTTGCACATAATTTATACAATGAATTAAACTTACCAGAGTTAGATTTTGAGGTTTTTGAATATGCCTTAAAGGGATATTTAAAAATCCTTGAAAACAATCAATTAAAAAATTCAAATGTATTGACCATTATTGATATGAGTAAATCCTCAAAGACAGAAAGGTTATTTATCATTGATATGAAGATCAAAAAATTTATTCATAAAAGTGTTGTTGCCCACGGGCAAAAATCAGGACTTGAATTTGCGAATAGTTTTTCTAATAAGATAAATAGCCATAAAACTAGTCTGGGATTTTATAAAACAGATAAAACTTATTTTGGGAAACATGGCTTATCATTGAGATTGGATGGATTAGAATCTTCTAATAATAATGCCAGAAAAAGAGCTATTGTTATTCATTCTGCTGATTATGCAAGTAAGGAATTTATCAAAAATAACGGTAGACTTGGCAGAAGTTGGGGTTGCCCGTCTTTACCTAAAAAAGATTATAAAAAAATTATTCTAAAAATTAAAGACGAGAGCATTTTATTTATTTATTATCCAAATCAAGAATACCTGAATACTTCAAAATTAGTAAATGATGATGTAGCAAGTATTAACTACTCCCATTAAAACTATATTAAGCTTTTATTAATTTTTTTAACCAGCCCGGGGCCTTCATAAATAAAACCGGTAAAAATTTGAACAAGATCAGCACCAGCATCTAATTTTTCCTGAGCATCTTTAGCAGAATGAATACCTCCTACCCCAATAATTGGAAACGCCTTATTTGATTTTTGAGATAAAAACCGTATCACTTCTGTTGATCTGTCTTTAACGGGTTTACCACTCAAACCACCCATTTCAATTTTATTGCCAGATTTTAAACCTACTCTTGAGATGGTAGTATTGGTTGCAATTATACCTGCTATTTTTGTATTCTTTACTATATCAATAATATCTAGCAATTGCTCATCTGTTAAATCCGGTGCAATCTTTAGTAAGATTGGTTTTTGTTTTTTCTTTTTCAGATTTTCATCTTGTAGTGTTTGTAATAAATTGGTAAGAGGTTCTTTATCTTGTAAAGCTCTTAAATCAGGAGTATTTGGTGAGCTCACATTGACCACAAAATAATCTACAACATCAAAAAGTTCGTGGAAACAAACTATATAATCATCTACCGCATTTTCATTAGGTGTTGATTTATTCTTACCGATATTCCCTCCAATAATAATATCTAATTTCCTTTTTCTTAATCTTTCTGCAATGACTTTTACACCATCATTATTAAAACCCATCCGGTTGATTATGGCTTCATCTTCTTTTAATCGAAATAATCGTTTCTTTGGATTTCCGGGTTGTGGTTTTGGAGTTACTGTGCCTATTTCAACAAATCCAAAACCATAATTGGCAAACTCATCAAAAAGTACTGCATTCTTGTCAAAACC
>VAPH01003470.1_pt1 | contig 11023 bp, 7 predicted proteins | sample 3393861 | NCBI WGS metagenome assembly VAPH01 (sample SAMN08290439, study PRJNA428436) | hydrothermal vent metagenome | isolation source: Deep-sea hydrothermal vent chimney | place: Atlantic Ocean: South-mid Altantic Ridge | reverse complement strand
TAGAAAGTCAATATCAGATTGGTATTTCACCGAATTCTTTACATAAGTTTTTTTAAAATTATCCTTGATAAAGCAGGTTTACTAAATAAAAAAATCCGTCAAATGACGGATTTTTAAAAACTTTATATTGTGATTTTATTGTAAACTTGTAGAATAGAATGCTGGGAAATCTCCTACATCATTTAAAGCTCCGGCTTCTTCAAAATTAGAACCATAAGTTGCATCAATAGCTTTTAACATTTCATTTCCAAGTAAAGCATAACCTCTTGCTGTTGGATGAACACCATCTAAAGAAAATGCACCACCAAGCACCAATTGGGCCGTTAAAACATAATCACCACTTGCAACACCCGGGCCTGCCAATTGTTGCATTAATGCATTTGCATCAAAAAATGCTAAACCGGCATTCATTGCTGCATCTTTAATTTTTATATTAAATATATCAACCGCTACTTTAATTTCTGTTTGCTCATCAGGTATTAAAACCCATTTATCCGCTAACGGAACTGAAACACCATTTATTAAAAGAGGATTACCCCCAACTGTAGTACCGATAAAAGAAGCACTAGTTAATACTAACAAGTCATCGGGAGTTGCATGCCTATATGATGGAAGCCCAAACCCACTTAAATCAGTTAGACTTTCATCTTCAATAACTACTGCATTTTGTCCTTCAACAAAATTAATGGTCCTAAATTCTCTTTCACTTGCGCTAATTGCCCCAAGACCCTCCAATTGTAACAGGCCTCCATTATATAAAGCGTAGCCTTGATTTAGAGCTCCTGCAGTTCCGGCATCTAATGGAACCGGATTATAAGGTACCGTTGTAAAATGGGGTATGGTTGTTACATACGGAATATTTGCAACAACACCTTTTGCTCCACCTGAAGTTAAGGTAGCTATCAGCCCATTATAAACTTGTGCAAATACGTTTGGATCTGTAATATCACTTGGACCATAGGTAGTTGGATCAAAATTACCCGCTTGATTTACCCCATCACCACCAGCCAAAGCATAACTTAGTACATCATTATTCCCTATCCATAGACTAAAAAATGTTGGATTTTGAGCCATTGCATCTTCCATTATACTCGCATTAGGGCTCGATGCCATTCTTACAAAGTATGGATTTGCTTTTCCAACTGCAACACCGGCAATATTTCCATATCCATTAGCCAATAAATGAAAACTTTTGGCTCCGGGAACTCCCATATTATTATACGGACCCGCCAATATATTTGACACTTCCGTTGTAGGTACACCCGGAAGTACTGCGGGACCAGATCCATCAAAAAATAATCTTGGGTTTTGAATAACATTACCTCCTAAAAGTAATCCTCCAATATTATCATTAGTTATTGGTTGAGATAAATCTCCTCCTCCGGCCAAAGCCATTTTTTCAGATAAAATATTAGGTAAAGAATTATTTTGACTTGCTATAAACAAAGCTCCATCTGTAAAACCTGCTGTTAGTGAATTTCCTATTGCAACATAGTTTGAAAAATCTGCTGATCCGGGAATTACTACTATTGGTTCTTCAACTTTAGGTTCGAACTTATCATCCTCACAAGCTACGAAGCCCAAAAAGATTAATAATAGCCATATATATTTAATTTTCATAATTTTATTATTTATTGATTTTACTATTGATTGATTACCCATGAAACATAATATTGCGATCCAATATATCCTGTACCAACAGCAGTTTGATATTCAACTCCACCAAGATTTGCTGCTCCGATTTTAAAAACGGATTTAATTTTCGGAATGGAATAATTAATTTGAGCATCAATAACAGTTCTTGAAGGAACTACCGCATTAGCAATACTTGCCTGCCATAAATATTCATCTGTCCATCTTACATTTACATTAAAACCCATATTTTCGAATACTTCGCCACCTAGTGAAAATTTTACTTTATTCTCTGGTGTATTGAAACCTACTTTAAAATCGGGATCTGATTTTTCATCAAAATCAAATTTGGCATATGTATAACTCAACCCAATATTTAATGTATTAAATATTTTGGTGTCTAAACCTATATTAACACCGTAGGAAGATACATCACTTTTGGAGTTGGTATACGTTTGAAACGCGTCAAAATTTCCGGTAACTATATCAATAACTCCTGACATATCACCGGTACTTCCAGAAATTGGGGTAATAACTATTGTATTATTAATAAATCCATCATATATATTATAATAGCCATTTATATCAACTGATATTTTGCCAATTCGTCCTCTATAACCAAGATCATATGCTGTTACTTTTTCGGGTTGAACCAAATCGGTAACTACTGGTACTAATTCTGCCGGATTACCTGTTGCTGCAAATGCTTGTACAGAACTTCTTGTATATGAATCATTGTACACATCAAAACCTGTTAAAGGTGTGCCTGGTAATCTTCTGTCCATATTATCAGGAGATGAGCCAACTAAAATAGCTCTCCCTACATTAAATCCAATGAATAAAGATTGCGTATCAGGATTTCTAAATCCGGTTTGGAAAGACCCTCTAAAATTGTGTTGTTTATTTTCACCGGCCGAATACACTATTGAGGCTCTTGGAGAAATATTAGCATCAAAAAAATCATTTTTATCATAGCGTATAGATGCAGTAAGTTTTAATCTGTCATCCACGAATTTTTTACTACCCTGAACATAAGCTGCAACTTCATTATACTCTATCGGTCCGTCATAATCTGTAAAAATTGTTCCAAATGAATTTAATGAATATCTTCTAAACGACCCGCCAACTTGTAAGTTGACCACATCATTCAATATTCTGGAAAAATTATAATTTCCTTCAGTATGGTACAATTTTGTATTGTCTAAGAATTTTGATCCTGTAGAAATATCCGGATCTGAAGTAACTTGATCAAAAAGTGTTTTAAATTCCGGTGTACCCGGTTGTATGGTAACATTGTCGTCAGCAAATATTCTCGCCCCGGCATGTGCTACTTCATTTGTTGCACCACCTAATATACCTTGTAAATATGCACCAACATAAGTACCAAACCACTGGGATGCTCCTATTTTATTCATATTGATACCTGTGAATCGCATATCATAAGAATCACCAGCATCTTCCATAGTAACATAGGCTCTTACAAAGAAATCTTTGTTTCTTATTTCCAGTTTGTGTTGCTGCATTGAAAAGTTCTTGAGTTGATATCTATTTGCTCCTTGATAAATAGTTCCCCCAAATCCAAATCGACTATTCCAAATAATTTCAAGATCATTGGCAAATGGTCTATAATTCAATGATACATCAAATTTTACACTTTCAGCATTATAATCTGTTAGGTCTTGTTCTCTATATCCTGTTCTACCAACATCAACACTCGGAATCAATGCACTTGCGCCGGCCGGAAGTATTCCTAAAGCTTCCAAAGTTTGAGCAACATCATTAATGTTTGTAGCAACTTCATCACCATATATGTTTAAGGCATCATGTGCTGGACTTGATCCAAATGGAAGAATATCATCCGGAGCATTTGTAGCGGTAAATTCATCACTGTATTCATTGGTGTCATTTGCAAACCAATCCGTACCACTAAACACAGAAATTGAAGCTTTTGCTGCAAATTTTTCACTAAAAGCGTGCGCTGCTCTCAATCCGAAGTCATAAAAATTATTATCACCTGCTTCTTTCTGACTAGTTAAACCTGATTTAAAATAAAAACTAATACCCTGATCATCAAATGGGCTTTTACTTGTCATAAATAAAATCCCATTAAAAGCATTTGCACCATAAAGTGCAGATGAAGCTCCGGGTAATAGTTCAATATTATTTATATCTAACTCGTTTATACCAACTAAATTACCCAAAACAAAATTCAGGGCTGGTGATGAATTATCCATTCCATCCACCAATTGAACAAATCGCGTATTTGCAAAAGTTGCAAAACCCCGAGTATTTACCGAGTTAAATGTTAAACTACTGGTATTAATATCAACACCTTTTAAATTTTCTAAACCAGTATAAAAATTTGGTGCAGTACTGTTCTTAATGTCTCGTATATCCATTCTTTCGATAGTAACAGGAGACTCTCGTATGCTTTCAGGAGTTCTCGAAGCAGATACTACAACCTCATCTAAAGAGGTAGCATTTTCCTGAATAGAAATTTCAATAACCTGATCACTTTCCGTAATTTCGACTGTTTTTCTACTATAACCAACATAGGTTAACTCAATTGTGAACGGTGGTTCTTCACTTACTTCTAACGAAAATTTTCCGTCAAAGTCTGTTGAAGTACCCAACGATTTACCAACAATTTTAATATTAACACCAGGAATTGGTTGCTGTGTATTTGCATCCGTTACGACACCTGATATCGTGGTTTGAGCCAATATAGTTGTTCCGTAACATAACAATAGAAAAAGAAATAATAATTTTTTCATAATATAATTTTGAGGAGTTAAGAAGGTGTAAAATACAATTTTTTTACAATTTTCATAAATTTTTATTGAAAAAAAATAAAAAAATACAAATTTGTTGCTTATTTATACATAATTATATATTATCTGATTTGTAGTTTTTGAGAAGAAACTTCATTTCCTCTTTTTACTTGTAAAATATATAGACCACTAGAAACTTGGTTAATATTTAAAGTTTCATTAAAGGAAGTTGCATTTGTAAAATATTTTTTTTTGCTTATTTTTCTACCTAAAAGATCAAATACAGTAATTTCAACATCACTTGTGTTTTTAGAAGTAAACTGGACATTAAAAATGCCATTTGAAGGATTAGGATATACCTTAAAATCTTCAAATACAAATAAATTTACACCCAGTACAAGTTCTGAAGTACACAATTCTAAACTCCAGCTTTCAATACTACCAGTATCACCTAAGGCATCATCAACTACTTTTAATTTCCAGGTGCCTGACGAATTTTCCCCGGCAAAACCGGAAAGAAATTGATTGGGTATAATACTTCCCGAAATAACCGGTGGTGTATTTGATCCTGAACATACTAAATTACCTCCATTATCATCAAAAATAACATCAATATCATCATTTGGCTCATCAAAGCATGCGCCGCTTAATAATTCAATGGTTGTTCCTGAAGGACTCTCTAATGTTAAAGTTAAATCACTCACCCATGTATGATTTATTTTTACAAATACCCTTAATCTCTCTACGGTAAAGTTATCAGGAACTGAAATAGATGAAATTGCTCCAGTTGGGTCATTATCGGGAATAAATACAGGTATATCAGTTGAAGTGTATACAGTACAAACCTCATTAAATTGTTCTATCGAAAAAACATTGGAATTAATTGCATAGAAAATATTGCCAACAGCCTCAACCATAACAAAACATTTAGATGCGGCTGTATTGGGTACCGTTATATTCTGACTGCCATCATTTGGAGTGCTTGATGCCAAAATTGTATCAAAAGTTAGTCCACCATCGGTAGATAATAAAATATTTACGTTAGACACATTTACGCCATTACCGGTTGTTCCTGCTACATCCCATGTAATATTTTGTGATGTGTTTTTATTCCAAACTAAATTAGCTGTATTTTGAGAGGTTACTAAAAAAGGTCCGGCAACATCAGTTACAGTAACTTTCAACGCATCTTCAGCAATTTGGCCGGCTTCAATATTATTGTCACGAACGGTTAATTTAAAGTTTATGTCTCTCGCTACACTGGGTGTAACTTCCCATAATGAGGAAACATTTCCTGCAACTACAGTACTTAGATCCGGCATATATCTATCTCCTGTTACCTTCGGATTTATCGACCTGTACAAAGCACCTGATGTAGCTGTTTCACTTGGCGGAATTGTAGTTATTTGACTATCCATTTGCTCCCAACAAAATGAAATAGGATCATTGTCACCATCACTCCCCTGACCTTTTAATATATAAGGTGTTGATATTGGAATTATAAAATCATTTCCGGCATTAGCCACAGGAACAAATAAATTAGAAGTTAAATTTGTAGGAGTTATACAACTTGCGGTATTTCCTGTATTAATATTTGTCCAAATCTCATCAATACTTACTATACTAAAATATAGATCGCTATGGTTTTGTACATTTTGAGGTGAGCATAAACTAGCGTAGGCCATAAGTGTTGACCCACTTCCGGGTTCAACTGCAGTAGCATTATTTCTATTTCCTGCACAATTACCGGCATCGCCATTAAAAGTATGATTTGCACCAAATTGATGCCCAAATTCATGTGCTACAAAATCAAAATAAAAAAAATCTCCTTTTGGATTTGCAGATCCGGTTACTCCTTTTGCTTTTGAACCGGTTGAACAAGCAGAAGCCAAAGCGGCTACTCCACCACCGCCAGTACTCAAAACATGGCCGATATCGTAATTGGCAGTGCCAATAACATCATCACATTTTGTTTGGTTTTCACTTAGCATAAGCGAGCCATTATCATTGGTATATTCGTCAGTAAGAGGATCAAGAAAAATTAATGCATCGTTGTTTGCAACCAATTGAAATGAAAGTGCCAGATCATTTTCAAAAATATCATTAATTCTTGTAATTAAAGTTGTCATTTCGGCTAAAACTGCCGCCTTTTTTTGCAAATCAGTACCTCCGCCAACTCCTGCAGCATCAATATGATATTGCGAATATTCGGCCGTAGCTGCAAGCGCTAAACGATATGTTCTCAGCATTTTATCATTAACAACCTTTAAATTGGAAATTGATTTTTTAAAACCTATAATACTTTCTGTAAAACATTGAAATTCATTTTCCGCAATATGCATATCTTTTCTGGCGTACACTCTATAATTTAAATTGTTCTTTGATATAGGATCAATATATTGTACTTTTCTATTCTTGTCAGTGATCATTGCGTGTAATCCTTTTTCATTTACACTAAATCTTATTCTTAAAGAATTATCGTCTACACCAAATCCTTTATATGATTTATTATTTGGAAACTTCTTTGCCAGATCAGGATGCATCACAGGATACTCCTTAACAAAATACGATATCATTTTTCCATTTGCGTCAGGAAACTGTATTTTGAAATTTGATGTTTTTAGGTCCGTATTTTTTTTTGGTACACTTCTTAAATCACTTTTCAGATCATTAACCTTTAAATGAAAAGTTTGATATCTTTTTACATTAGATGTCCTTAGAAGTTGGGTATTGCTTATTTTTGCTTCATCAATTTTTGACCAAAGATTTTTTTGCTGCGCAAAAAGTTGATTCGCAAATAATAGAATAAAAAGAAAAAAGAATTTGATATAATTTTTAACCATTCTTAATCATATAAATTTTTATAGCATGTACAAAACTATGAAAAAAAAAATTAGAAAATCTACAATTGAATTATCTTTACTAAAATATCATTAATGAGAATTGTTTATTTATTTATTCTAACTCTATCATTACTTGGTTGTAATATCAATCAAAAGACAGCGCAAAACAATAAACCAGAAGTCTTAAAATTTAATTGCCCGGGCGATGGAGATTGTGTTTTTGAGGTATTGAAAAATTCAAGCTTGCAACTAAAATATGATGAATTTGGAAAACTATATCCCGAAATTGTACCAGGAGATAAATTAGTTATAAAATATTTATATAAAAGGGATGAAATTGAAAATACTGCGGATAGTAGCTACTCTGAGTATGTTTATTTGGAGATTGATGAAAAAGACAAACAAATTATTTTAAAAGACAAAGATTTACAAAAAGTGAAAATGTTGTTTGGACGAATATGTTTTTGCAGAGATGCAATGGGATATTTTAAAGTAACTCAGGGAAGTTTGTTTATTTTTAACAACAATGACAGGCTACAAATAAATACAAAGTTTAAAGTGAGTAAAGTGCCACAAATAATTACAGAAATTAATGAAAATATTAATTACTAACTAAATTCAATAGTGAAAGTCCATCATTCAATTCAAAATTTCAAAGAAAAGAAGCACACATCAATATTAACCATTGGCACCTTTGACGGTGTTCATATTGGACATCAAAAAATTATCGAAAGATTGAATCAAATTAAGGATTATAAAAATGACAGATCAATAATTTTAACTTTTTTTCCACATCCACGCAGAATTTTGCATCATGGAGATGAAATCAAAATGCTGAACACGCTGGATGAAAAAATTCAATTATTAGATAAATTTGGATTAGACCATTTGGTTGTTGAACCTTTTACCAAAGATTTTTCTCAATTAACGGCTTTAGGATTTGTGAGAGACATTTTAGTTAATCAATTATATATTAAAAAATTGGTTATTGGATACGATCATCAATTTGGTAAGAACCGGGAAGGTAATTTTGAACAACTTCAAGAATACGGTGAATTGTACAATTTTGAAGTAGAAAAAATAACTGCTCAAGAAATCGAGAATGTTTCTGTAAGTTCAACCAAAATAAGAAGGGCTCTTGAAAATGGCTTTATAGAAAAAGCCAATAAATATTTGGGTTATGCCTATTTGCTTACAGGAGAGATAGTCAAAGGTCATGGTCTTGGAAGAAAAATAAATTTTCCGACTATAAATTTATTGATCAAAGAGCAGTACAAACTAATTCCAAAAAATGGAGTTTATATAGTAAAAACATCTATAAATAAAAATGTTGTTTTTGGTATCATGAACATTGGTTTACGTCCAACGGTTAACGGAAAAGGCCAAACTATTGAAATCCATCTTTTAGATTTTAAAGAAGATCTTTACGGCAAAAAGATGCAAATTAAAGTATTGAAAAGACTTCGTGATGAACAGAAGTTCACTTCTGTTGAAAGACTTACAGAACAAATAAAAAAAGATGAAAATATTGCCCGAGAATGGTTGAAGGATTACCATTGAAATAATTGCAAAATATCCATACCTCATTTTCATTGCATTCCTTATCTTTGCAATCTTCAAAAACAAAATACAATATGTTAAAGGTTGATTTTATAAGAGAAAATAAAGAAGTTGTTTTACAGGGATTAGCCGTTCGTAATTTTGCTGATGCAGAAAATATTATTGATCAGGTCATTGAAAAAGATGCTTTACGCAGATCAACTCAATCTGAATTAGATAATATCTTGGCAGAAAGTAATAAATTATCAAAAGAGATTGGTATTTTATTCAAAGCCGGTGAAGTACAAAAAGCAAATTTAGTCAAAGCAAAAACAGGGCAACTCAAAGAACAATCTAAAGAATTAGTTGAAAAATTATCAAATTTTGAAAGTGAATTAAACGATTTACTATATCAAATTCCAAATATCCCCAACAAATTGGTTCCGGCTGGAAGTAGTGAAGAAGATAATGTAACCATTTTTGAAGAAGGAGCAATTCCAAAGTTATTTGATGGTGCTTTTCCTCATTGGGACTTAGCCAAAAAATACAATATCATTGATTTTGAATTGGGAAATAAAATAACAGGTGCTGGATTCCCGGTTTATATTGACAAAGGAGCAAAATTACAACGGGCTCTTATTGCTTATTTTTTGGATAAAAATTCCGAAGCCGGATATACAGAAGTGCAGCCGCCTTTAATGGTTAATGAAGCTTCGGGTTTGGGAACCGGGCAATTACCGGATAAAGAAGGGCAAATGTATCATGTTGGAGATGACAATTTATATTTAATTCCGACTGCCGAAGTTCCTGTTACAAATTTTTATAGAAATGTACTATTAAATGAAAGTGATTTCCCGATTTGTAACACTGCATATACTCCTTGTTTTAGGAGAGAAGCAGGGTCTTATGGTGCACATGTTCGAGGTTTAAACAGATTGCATCAATTTGATAAAGTTGAAATTGTAAGAATTGAGCATCCACAAAGATCTTATGATGCTTTAGATGGAATGGTAGAACATGTAAAAGGGATTTTAAAAGAATTAGGACTGCCTTATCGAATTTTACGCCTCTGTGGAGGGGATTTAGGATTCACGTCGGCGTTAACTTATGATTTTGAGGTTTTCTCAGCTGCTCAAAACAGGTGGTTAGAGATCAGTTCGGTCTCAAATTTTGAAACTTATCAGTCCAATAGATTAAAATTGCGATTTAAAAATAAGGAGGGCAAAAGTGAGTTAGCTCATACTTTAAACGGTAGTTCTTTAGCTTTACCCAGAGTACTTGCCGCATTATTGGAAAATTTTCAAACAGAAAGTGGAATAAAAATACCGGAAGTATTACAAAAATATACCGGATTTGATACTATTGATTAATTCTGAAGATCTGATCTATTAAGTTAAACATCTCAATAAATTCTAATCTTATTGTGAGTTACTCAATTAAGCCGCTTCCATCAATTTTTTATAGTGATTCATTATTAGTAAATCATTTAAATAATCATTGATCTGACCATTTTTCATATGGTTTTTAGCACTTTGTTTTGCTCTTTCGTAGAATTTTGTTATTTCTTTCATGATAATTAATATTTTGTTATTGTTATCTTTATTATTAAGACATGACTTTGTAATAAACGTTACATTATATAATTTATTTTATTAAAATTTTAACATAGTATATCTTTTACCATCAAATAATCAAATATTAATACCAATAATTGAACTTAATACCTCCAAAAATTAAAACAACTTATAATGTGATAATCATTACTACTGTCTTGCAATCAGTCCATATATGAATTCAAAAAAAATTATTTTTTAATCTCAATTCTTTGTTCTTTTTTATTACTTTACAGCATGCAAAAAAAAATCGTATTTTTTCTATTATTTGTTACATTTTCTGTTTTTGCACAAAATGCGCAACTGGCAAATTCATATTTCAGAAAAGGAGAATATGAGAAAGCAATTATGCTATACAAACCATTGCATCAAGAAAATCCGATAAGACAAGACTATTTTAAAAAACTTTTAACCAGTTACCAGCAGATTGAAAAATATAATGAAGCGTCTATTTTATTACAGAATCAATTGAAAAATTTTCCATACCAAACTTATTTAAATGTTGAAATCGGCTATAATTATCAGTTACAGGAAAAATTAAATGAAGCTAAAATCTATTATGAAAAATCTCTGATTTTAGTTAGAGAAATTCCAAATTATGTATTTGTAATTGGCCGGGCATTTC
>VAPH01010008.1_pt1 | contig 11026 bp, 6 predicted proteins | sample 3393861 | NCBI WGS metagenome assembly VAPH01 (sample SAMN08290439, study PRJNA428436) | hydrothermal vent metagenome | isolation source: Deep-sea hydrothermal vent chimney | place: Atlantic Ocean: South-mid Altantic Ridge | reverse complement strand
GTTAAAATGATTTTGTGTTTGATGAGCGAAATTTCTTTTATTGCACCTTCAAAAGTTTTCTGTTCTCCAAAGAGGTTCCTGAGAAATATCTTTCCTCCATCCTCAGGACGCAGCAGATCCACACTCTCGAGATACAGGTCCTCTATTCCGTTGTTTTCAATATACGCGTTGGCTTCACACATTGACTTTCTCCTTTACAATCTTAATCAGTTCTTCAACAAGATGTGGAAGAGGTTCCTTTTTAAGCCCTACCATAACCACAAGTTCCTGGTTTAAAGGTAGTAGAAATTTGTCGGCATGGCTGGAAGAAAGAGCCTCGGCCATCTTCGGGGTTACCTCTCCAAGCATTCCGTTTGCAAGAACCACGCTGATAGGGCCGGTTATCATATCTGCCAGTGAGCTATTCCATACAATAGCATTTTCACCAGTAGCCCCACGGTTAGCTTTTGCTCTCATCATGGCCGCAGTAGCCGCAGCATTGGTTCCAAGCGCTGTTATATCCACGGTTTCGCCAAAGGTTTCCCTTATTCTTTTTACGATCAGAGCTCCAATTCCACCTCCCTGACCGTCTACCACGGCGATCTTAAGCATAAACGGAGTATATAATAACAGGACAAACATCTGTCAAGCTTAAGCTAAGACGTGAAGCTTCATGGGTAAAGTGAGCTGGAAAGCTGAAAAAAGGAGGTATGAATGAGTTGCAGCCATAAGAAGAAGACGGCGATTATATTGACACTGCTTGCTGTCCTGGCTGTTTCGGCAGGAATGTATATGCTGAGCAGCCAATATCTTACGAAACAATTCAGAACACATGTTCAGCCTCGCCTGGAGGCTTATACCGGACTTCAAATAAGCATTGAAAGTGTTGCTGTATATCCATTTAATCTTCTTGTAGAAGCCAAGGGAGTGCGTATTTCCAATCCTGCCGGAGTAGAACCATCTGTCTTATCAGTGGATAAGGTTAGAGTGTATTTTGACCTCGTGCCACTGATAAGCCGAGGCGAAGTTCTTATCGACTACCTTTGGGTAAGCGGTGCAAAGCTTAAGGGTGATCTTCGTGGTCTGGGTATGATTACTTCATCAATTAAAGGCTCGACACCTTACACCTATGATAAAAAAGATAAAAAAGAATTTGCGCTGAAGTTTGGTATCCGGCGGATTTTACTTGAAGAACTCGGGTTTGACCTTAGGGATTCCTCTGGGGGTATCAGATTAATATCCGGGGATTTCCGCATTATAGGGGAGGGGGACAGTAAGAGGCCCTACCAGGTAGAGGTCGAACCGGGAGACATACTTGTCCGCTACCGGGATCGGCTGGAAATTCCGACTCGCCTATCTGGAAATTTTTCTCTATTATCCGGTGATCGATCAGGTATCAATCTTAATATTAAAACTCTAAGAATCCAAGCGCTTGGATCTCAGGTGGATTTTCAAGGAGATATATTTGAGGAGAGGGTAGATATAAATCTTAAGGCAAATATCCTTATGGACTCAATTAATACGGTCCTTGGACTAAAGGGACCAAGTGGTGGAAGCGTATCTGCCACCGGTGTTCTGGTTAAAAAAACTTCTGAAGAAGATCTTGGGCTGAACCTTAAGTTAAGCGGGGATGGATACATAGAAAATCTTTTTGAGTCGCTTGGTATTTTGACGGTTGTGCAAGGTCATGTATTGGCTGATGCACGTGTTTATGTCTCTACAGCCGGAGTTCAAGCCGACGGAGAGATTCTGCTTGAAGATGGCAACATTCTCACAATGGATGAAGCTAACCTTAAAACTCATTTCCACTATGGTGGGCTGGCGCTTGATTTTTCCGGCGGCACCGGCGAAATCATAGGCGGTATAGCTGATGAGGTCAGCGTGGGACTTGTATTTGGTAAAAAGGTTGATTACAAAGTTAAGTGCCGTGTTTCGGATGTTGACAGCATCAGACTTTTCCGTATGATCGGCTGGACGCCTCCACACAGTCAGGGAAGAATTACGGGATACGTTGAGGTCGCCGGAACAGCAGGAGATAACTCCAGCATAAAGCTTACCGGACTAGCAAACTATAAAAGCGATGGTATAGGGACTGCTTTGTACGAAAAGGTTACACAAGCTACGGCTGGTTTTGCTTTAGATGGAGGCATACTGTCTTTAGAGCCGGTCACACTATTTGGTCCATCAGCAGAGGCGAAGGTTGCAGGCAGAGTAGATCTTGGCAGAAAAAGACTGGCAATCGACTTTACCTCATGGGGCAATGATATTGCAGAATTGGTATCCGACTATTATCACGGCCTTAACGGCGCTTTCCGCGTGGACGGTCGTGTGGACGGCCCATTTACCAGCCCCCTGGTAGCAGGACATGCCAGCCTGACAAAGGGATCAGTTGCCGGAGTTGAGTTTAATTCCATGGATGGGGATATTAATTTTCTGGAAAGACGTCTTGGGGTAGATCACGCAATCCTAAGGGCTGGCGATGCAATGATTGACGGCATCGGTACGGTTTCTTTCAGTGGTAAAGGGCTGTCTTTTTTTAACGATTTCCATCTCCAGGTTGGTGCTGATATTCGTAAACTGGATCCTAATCCAATACTGACAGCACTCGGTGTTAAGGGCGATATATTTGATTCCTCCACGGTCTCTGGAAAAATCAGCATGTCCGGAAACTTCGATATTTTCAGACTTGATCTTAAAATTAACTCCGGTAATGGAACGCTCTATGGACAGTCTTACGACCGCATGGATCTGGACCTTAAAGTTGAAGAAGGTGAAATCAAACTTCGCGGCTTCGAAGCAAAAAAGAACCGATCGGTTCTGCGGGCGTATGGCAATATTATTAAAAAAAACTTTGGGACTCAGACAGAAAGTGGATATTGCCTGAACTTCACAGGCTCGGATATTTATCTGGATGACGTGGATCTTCTGCCCGATAAATTAAACGGCAGAGTCACCATAAATACCCAATGCTCCAAGGACAACAGTGCTGCCAAGAATATTAATGGAACGGGAGCATTTCGTATACATACTTTGTCATACCGGGACGTCGACCTGGGTGGAGGCGAACTCAAGCTCAAACTTTCCGGCGACCGTCTTTCTTTAGACGGCACCGTAATCAACGGGCTTTGCCGTCTGGAAGGCTGGACTCTTCTTTCTAATCTAATCGCTAAAAAACCTGTGTGGTCAATAAATGCCTTTTTAAAACAGTCGGATTATACCCATTTAATCGTACCGTTTTTTGATGAAGAGCTTCCTCCAAAGGACCTCTCTCTTGTCGGAGGCGGTCGGCTGAGTTCGAAGAAGTCCCTTGGCGAAGATATATCGGTTAACGCAGAAATCGAAGGGCTGAGCCTTAAGGCGTATAATACCCTTTTTAAGGCTGACAAACCTGTGGTTCTGGCACTGAAGGGCCGTAAACTCACTTTTGAGTCATTTTCCTTAAGAAAAGGGGAAAGTCGTTTTGAAATAAATGGAGGCCTGGTACTAGGTCGCAAATACGATTTTTCTATGGACGGAAAGCTGGATCTTGTTCTGTTAGGGAGACTTTTTCCAACTTTTACGAGTCTGCGCGGAGATGGACGAATTGACCTGGGTGTGACAGGACCCTGGAACGACCCTGAAGTGGCAGGCAACTTATATCTCAAAGGTGTAAGTCTGGCTCTAAAAGACATGCCAGGTCGTTTAAGCAGTCTGACAGGGCAATTGTTTTTTAAAGAAAATCGCTTGAGCATTCAGTCGTTAAACGCAAATTGGGGTGGCGGGCGGATAGAGATGACCGGAACCGGAGTTCTTGAAAAATTTACCTTGAGGGATTTTCACTTTGAGGTGGCAGCTTCCAATGTATCTCTCAGGCCTACAAAGGATCTTTATGTACTCTTCGACGGGCAGGTATATTTGGATGGAAGAGACAGTGGAAGATTGATAAACGGCAATATATTATTTAAAAAAGCGGTTTATAGAGGCAGGGTGGACTATAAAACATGGCTGAAAAAAGCCAGACGAAAAGAAGCTCTGGCACCTAAAAAAAGCTGGCTTGGTAAAACCGAGCTAAATCTGCATATTACCGGAGAAGAGGACCATATTCGTGTAGAGAACAACATTGCCAGAGCCCGGCTTAAGGCGGATTTGTATCTAAAAGGTACGATTGCCAAACCCGGACTACTGGGATGGCTGGAAGCTGATACCGGAAAGATATTTTTTAGGAGTCATGAATTTAAGATTCTTACCGGAAACGCTGACTTTATTGATTCGCACCGTTTTAATCCGACACTTAATGTTTCTGCTGAAACCTGGATACAGGGCTACCTGGTACGTCTCAACCTGGAGGGTCCGATGGATCAGTTTAAAATGACACTATATGCTGATGATCCCAACTTATCCGAAACAGATATTCTGGCCCTTCTTACTGTAGGAACTGTAGGAAAAAAACTGGAAAATATGGGAGAAAACATAGGAGCTGCCGAAGCAGCATCGTTTCTTGCCGGAGACCTGCAAGACACCATTGAAAAGCGTTTTATAAGCCTAACAGGCTTTGACAGATTCCAGCTGGATCCTCATGTGAATAAAACACTTGGAACCATGGGACCAAGGCTTACGGTAAGCAAAAAACTTCTTTCCGACAAGTTATTCGTCACATATTCCGCTGATATCGGAACAACAGAGGGACAGTCCGTACAACTGGAATATCACCTGACAAGAGATGTGTCACTGATCGGCCAAAGAGATGAACTTGGAGCCACAGGTGCGGATATCAGAGTACATTTTAATTTCGACTGATTTTTTACTATTTTAGACTGGAATATGATTTTTATCTGTAAACTACAACAGAATTCTAAATTTTGGATACTTGGTATTTTGACATTGCTTTTTCTATTTGAGGGAGTTGCGTCATACGATGCCGATGCAGTGGAAGATATATCAGGCTATAGCGTCTCATCCATCACTGTTGAAGGACTTAACGGAATGGAGCGTGATTACTTCCTTGAACTCCTTGATTTAAACCCCGGCACTAAACTCACCCCTGAGAGGATCAGAAATGGAGTTGCTCGGGTCTTTCAGAAAGGTATATTTCTGGATATACGTGTGGAAGCTCTGGAACTGAACTCGGTTACTGACGAAGCATCCCTGCTGATTGCAGTGACCGAGAAACAGCGTGTGGCCTCTATAAAAATAAAAGGTGATGATGTGGTTTCATCTAAAGATATATTGAAGGTTTCCGGTCTTTTCCGCGGCATGGAGTTTCGGACAAACCTGAACGCAAAGGTCGAACGTAAGGTTTTGACTCTTCTGGCACGTAGAGGGTTTCCTGAAGCCAGAGCTGGAATCACGGCCAAATCTTCAAACCGCCCGAATTTTGTTGATGTGACACTAACCGTTAATGAAGGCAATGCAGAACGTATAAAATCAATCCAGATAGAGGGAAGCAGTAAATATTTATCGCGTGCTGAATCCTTATTGAGACTAAGCGCATTAAACCGCTTTGATCGCTTAGTCCTTGAAGAAGACATTCAGAAAATCAAGCAGGATATGAAGCAGCGCGGCTACTACAGAGCAAAGTTGCCTGAGTGGCGATTTGATGATGAAGAAGGCACACTGCTTATTCGGATAGATTCCGGACCTCGTTATGAAATTCGTTTTGAAGGAAACAAGTCTGTTTCCAAGGGAGAACTGAAAGCTGAATTTAGTTTCGAAGAGCTGGAAGAGGATCCGGAAAAGGGCACGCTGGAAGAGGCTGCCTGGCGTTTTACGGCTTTATATCACCGTAAAGGGTATCCTTTTGTCCAGGTTGCGGCTTCTTTTGAGGAAAAGAAAAATATTACAACTATGGTTTTCTATATATTTGAAGGCCCTAATGTCCTGGTCAAAAGTATCCGTTTCAACGGCACATCCATTTCGGATGAAAGACTTAAGGCAGTTATGGACTACTATGAGGATAAACCTTACGATGAAACACGGCTTCAAAAAGCGGTTGTTCGTATGATCTCATTTTACAACGCTCTTGGATACCTTGAAGCAAAGGTTATAGATGTAAAGAAAGATTTTGATACTTTCCCTGATAGTGTGATTATCAATATCTCGATCAATGAGGGGGAGTCCACCCTTATCCAAAAGATTATGGTAGCAGGAAACTCTGTTTTTCGGGATCTAGAATTGCTTGATCAGATAGCTATCAAACCGGGTGATCCTTACAACGAAATTGACATTGCAGATGCCAGGTATCGCCTACTTGAAAAATACAACCAAAACGGCTATCTAAACACTTCAGTTCAGGTGGTGCAGAATTTTTCTAATGATATGAAGTCGGCACAGCTTGAGTTTGTGGTGCACGAGGGGCGTGGATTTAGGTTCGGTAAGGTAATTATATCCGGTAATGCAAGAACCAGGGATGCAATTATACGCAAAGAGCTTAACCTGCCAGAAGGTGATTCATATGACTACAGAAGGGCGCTAGCCGGCAAGCAGGCTTTACACAAAATGGGATTATTCTCTTCTGTAAGTGTTACCCCTCTAGAGGGACTCGAATCTGATCAGCAAGATGTACTTGTCCAAGTGCGTGAGGGTCACTTTGGATCTGTTGATCTAGGGGCAGGATACAGTGACTATGAAAAGGCCAGGGGATTTATTGAGGTATCACACCGAAACCTTGCCGGCCTAAACAGAAGAATCTCTTTGAGGGGTGAATTCAGTTCGGTGGAAAGAAGATATATACTGAAGTACGATGACCCCTGGCTTCTACTTGATTACAAGCTGCCTTTCAGAGCCGCTCTTATAAAGGAATACTTGAGAGCACTGGATGCCGACACATGGGAACTCCGCTATGAAAGTAACCGGACATCTCTTCTGGTGGGTATCGACCATGTTTTTTCGGATAGAGTTAAGGGCTCATTGGACTATGAATATTCTTTTCTGGATATATTTAATGTACGCCAAGGCGAAGCACTGACCCGCCAGGATGTGGGAACTCGTTCGGTCAGCAGCATAAGCCCTTCTGTGGTAAGGGACACACGAAATAACCCATTCAATCCCAAGCACGGATCCATAAACGCCGTGGTGGTTAAGCTGGCAAACCAGATTTTGCTTTCCGAAAGCGAGTTTATAAAAGCTACTTTTCAAAGTAGCTGGTATTTTCAGATGGCAAGATCCCTGGTGGCTGCCTTATCTTTCAAAGGCGGAGCGGCTCAAGGCATGGGAGAAAGCGATACACTTCCGATTGAAGAACGCTTTCTTCTTGGTGGAGGCGTAAGCGTACGGGGATATGACAGAGATAAATTAGGCCCTAAGGTGAACGGCATTCCTACCGGTGGTAACTCATTTTTGCTGTTAAACACCGAACTGCGTCTGGATGTTTGGAAAGGACTTGGCACAGTAGCCTTTATAGACGGAGGAAATGTCTGGCTTAAAGCGCCGGAAACCGATCCTTTTGATCTGAAATATTCCTGGGGATTTGGACTCAGGTACAATACGCCTGTGGGGCCGTTAAGCCTGGACTACGGAAGAAAATTCGATCCGGAAAAAAACGAGGGACCGTTTGAGATACATTTCAACCTTGGACATGCGTTTTAGTAGACAGGGATTTCTTATTGTTTTTTGTATTTTTATACTGGCAGAAGTGGCCAGTGGAACTGTCCTTGAGCGTGTTGTAGCAATAATTGAGGATTCCCCTGTGTTTTTGTCCGAGTTCCTTGAGTTTAAAAAACACTCTCTTTCTTTAGACAAACCTGTCTTGTCAGATGAAGAAATACTGAATAAACTTATCAACCGAAAGCTATTGCTGATGGAGGCGCACAGACTACGACTTGACACTGTAGGGGGCGAAAAGAAGAATCCCGATACCCTTATAAATCATTACCTGGATATAACCGTTAGAACGTTTATACCGCATTCCTTGGCAAAAAATAAACTTGTGCAGCCTAAAGATGATGAGTTCAACCGCCGATTGAAAAAGAAAATTGAGAATTTGAGAAAGCAATATGACATACGAATATATCCGGAAATGTGACGAAAATGCTGAAAAGCTGTAGTATTAGAATCACATTCGTACATTATCGATTTTGTTTGAATAAATGACTACTTATACTGTAAAATACAATTTACTTTTGACCAGGTGTAAGGCGGTGTAGCTTGTTTTTATGTGCGGGCGTAACTCAGTGGTAGAGTGTCAGCTTCCCAAGCTGAAGGTCGCGGGTTCGACCCCCGCTGCCCGCTCCATAATTTTATTGATATATTTATATTAAGGAATTTATAAAGAAATTATAAACGGAGGCAAATAATATGCATGCGATTGTTAAGATGTCAGGAAAACAGTATCAGGTAAGCCCTGGTGCAGTTATAAAGGTAGATTCAATAGAAGCCGAACTCGGAACATTGGTGACTCTGGATGAGGTTTTGATGATTTCTTCAGAGGATAAAACCGTGGTGGGAGCGCCATATGTGTCCTCGGCTAAAGTGATCGTCGAAGTAAAGGGTCAGGGACTCGGACCCAAGTTACGGGTTCTTAAGAAGAAACGGCGTAAAAACTACCGTAGAGTGATTGGTTGCAGGCAGGCCTTCACATCTCTTGAGGTAAAAGAGATAGTTGTTTGATAAAATTTTAGGTATAGTTTTATAGTTTGGATATAGTCAAATAACTGTTCGTATTTTTTGTTTCCGGCTCGACCGGACTAGGGTATGTCTCAAGATAAAGCATCCAACATAGCTCAAGCCCAACGCTACGCTGCCAAGGGACAGATAGACAAGGCCATAAAAGAATGGGAGAAGGTTGTATCCCTTCATCCCAACGACGGCAACATACACAATACCATCGGCGATCTTTTGTTAAGAAAGAACGAAATGGAAAATGCTATCGAGTGCTTCTTCAAGGCCGCCGGTCTTTTTAAGAGTGAAGGTTTTGCCTTGAAAGCCATGGCTCTATATAAAAAGGTTCTGAACCTTGATCCTGAAAGAATTCAGGCGCTTGTACTTCTGGCAGAGATCAACGCAGAGCGTGGCTTGATAGGTAACTCCAACGAAAATTATCTTTCTGCCGCAGATCTCTATATTAAAAAAGGTTCTGTGGATAAAGCCGTGGAGCTTTACGAAAAGATAATGCTTCTGTCCCCTTCTAATTTCCTTCTATATATCAGGATAGCGGACTTGTACGCTAAAATTGGCCTGGCATCCGATGCTAAAAAGGTCTACCTGCAAAGCGCTCAGGGTTTTCTGGAAAAGGGCGATCTAGCCAGGGCTGAACGCCTTTATAACAAGATTGTGGAAGTAGATCCTTTCGACCCTGCGGGTTTTATAGGACTAAGCAAAATCCTGATCGACAAGGACCAGCTTCAAGAGGCCATGTCTGTGCTAAACCGGGCCTCAGCCCGTATCCCTGATAATGTAGATATACTACTTGCAAAGTCCAGAGTGGCCTTTAAATCCGGACGTGCAGAAGAAGCGCTAGAGTCAACTCGGGCTGTAATACAGTTGGAACAATATAATCTGCCTGCACAACGCCTTTTGGGTGAGATATGTCTGTCTATCAACAAACCTGATGAGGCATGGGAGCAGCTTCGCACTACTGTCGAGTCTATGGTATCCGAAGAACTGTATGAAGAATCTCTCGAACTTCTGGAACTTATGGATGGCATTAAGGAGTACCGCAGTGAAGTAATGCGGCGTCAGGCCACCATATACAGGCAGATAGGAAACATAGAGAGTTCGGTGGAAAGACTCAAGTCTCTGGGGTTTGTCCTGCTTGCAAATGGCGAAACAGATGATGCTCTAAAAATCTTCAGAGAAGCGCAGTCACTAGCTCCAGAGGACCAGGAAATCGATGCCAAAATCAGAGAGCTTATGGGAGAGCAACAGCCGCAGGAAGATGTAGTGAACGATCTTACGGATCAGCAACCGAACATATCTACTGAAAGCTATGATGTAAATACATTTCAAAATATTGATACTATGCTTGAAGTCAGCAGCAGTGATGAACCAGCCGATAGCAATATGTTATCCGAAGAGTTGCCCCTGCCTGACGAAGAAGGTATCGACCCTGTTCTTGATGCAGATCAGTCCTCTTCACCGGACTTCGAAGAGTTCGTGCAAATGTCAGATCTTCAGCAGAGTGAGGACGTGATTATTGAGGGATGGGAAGCGTCTGAATCAGATACAAATGAAAAATTTGAAGAGGATTGGGCTGAAGCGGAGTTCTATCTTCAGCAGGGCATGAAGGAAGAGGCTGTTAGCGTATACCAAAGACTGGCAGCCATGTTTCCAGATCGAGCAGAGCCTGTTGAACGTCTTGCCGATTTGCTGCCGCCATCCAGGCCAGTGGATACTCCACCGCCGGAAAAAACCAGAAAAGCAATAGATGCCGATAGTTTTTTTAAGGATCTAAACGCTATCTCCAACGACCCCGGAGAAGAAAGCACTACTACAGAAGTCACCGGAAAAACAATAGATGCCAATAGTTTTTTCGAGGATTTAAACACTGTATCTGACACCCCCCGGGAAGAAAGCACTGGCACAGACGAAGAATTGGCAAACATCTTTGACGCTTTTAAGAAGGGAGTTGAGGATGAAGTGGAAGAAAACGATTTCGAGACCCATTACAACCTTGGAATCGCGTACAAGGAGATGGAACTTCTTGATGATGCCATACGTGAGTTTAAGGTAGCCTCAAGTGTGCAGGGTGAATCCTTTCAAAGCAGCAGCATGCTTGCTATGTGCTACATGGAAAAGGGCCTTCACGAACAGGCAATTTCAGAGCACAGAAAACTTCTGGATATGCTGGATGATACCGATGACCGATACCTGTCTGTTAAATATGACTTTGCTTCTGCTGTTGAAAAATCAGGAGATACCAGGGGCGCATTGAATATATTCATCGAGATTTATAATGCGAACCCTTCTTTTGAGGACGTAACTGCCAAAATTAACCATCTAAAACAAGGGGGGGTATGATATGGATAAAAATTCATTTATACCTCACTCTGCGACTTACGGCCATTCAAACATATCTGAATTAAAGAAAGGATCAGTCGCTAATTTCTTTATTGTTACAGTCAGGCTGTAATTT
>VAPH01006743.1_pt1 | contig 11026 bp, 12 predicted proteins | sample 3393861 | NCBI WGS metagenome assembly VAPH01 (sample SAMN08290439, study PRJNA428436) | hydrothermal vent metagenome | isolation source: Deep-sea hydrothermal vent chimney | place: Atlantic Ocean: South-mid Altantic Ridge | reverse complement strand
TCATCGGATAGTTGCTCGGGCAGGTATTGCTGGATGATTTCTATTTCAGAGGCTTCCTGCGCCACCAGCTCATCGCGGCCGGCCTTGCTGAACTGTTCGATAGAATCCTTGCGTTGCTTGAGCATTTTCTCCAGCACGCTAATGACCTGATCGTCATCGAGGGTGATGCGTTGATCGACTTCGATCTGTTTGATGGCCGCAGTAATCAGGCGCAGCACGGCAAGACGATCTTTGTCCCTGCTGCGCATGGCAGCCTTGACATCATCGGTAATGCGGGTGGTGAGAGTAGCCGTGCTCATGGTTGGAAACAAATTTTCTGCCGGTGGCAGAAAACCGGTATCAATAGAGGCGTTTGGTGCGGGCGCGTTCGCGGGATACTTTTTTCTGGTGGCGCTTTACTGCAGCGGCCATTTTACGCTTGCGAATGGACGTGGGTTTTTCGTAGAACTCGCGGCGGCGAACTTCAGACAGGACACCGGCTTTTTCGCAGGCGCGCTTGAAGCGACGCAGGGCGACATCAAAGGGTTCGTTTTCTTTTACGCGTACAAATGGCATCTACCATTCACCTCAGGTTAATAAAATAAAGTGTTCAGTTCCGCCTGTTAAAGGCAGGGCGCGCAAGTTTAATACCCTCGCCCGGCAAATGCAAAAAAAATACGAAAGCGGGTGCGAAACGGGGCCGATCTTTTTGGATTTGAGGCCAAAATGCGGCGCAGAGTCAAAATTATCAGGAAAAAAAGAGTTAGATGCTGGAAAATACCCCCCATGCTGATACTTGGGATCGAAACTTCCTGTGATGAAACCGGCATCGCTTTGTATGACAGTGAGCGAGGCTTACGGGCGCATGCGCTTTACAGCCAGATTGAGCTGCATGCGGAATACGGCGGCGTGGTGCCGGAACTGGCCTCGCGAGATCATGTGCGCAAGATTCTGCCGCTGATCCGCCAGGTGCTGGATGAAGCGCAGATTCAGCGTCATGAGATCGAAGGGGTGGCCTACACGGCCGGGCCGGGGCTAATGGGCGCGCTCCTGGTTGGCGCGGCGGTGGGGCGTAGCCTTGCCTGGGCCTGGGGGGTCCCGGCAGTCGGGGTGCATCATATGGAGGGGCACCTGCTTGCGCCGATGCTGGAAGCTAATCCCCCCGCCTTTCCCTTTGTTGCCCTGCTGGTGTCCGGCGGCCACACCCAGCTGGTGCAGGTTGAAGGCGTGGGTAAATACCAGCTTCTGGGTGATTCGCTGGACGATGCGGTTGGTGAGGCTTTCGACAAGGCCGCAAAAATGATGGGGCTGGGCTATCCGGGCGGGCCGCGCATTGCAGAACGGGCGCTACGGGGCAATCCTGACCGCTTTACTTTTCCGCGGCCGATGGTGGACAGGCCGGGACTGGATTTCAGTTTTAGTGGCCTGAAAACCTTTACCCTCAATACGCTGCAGAAACATCTGCAGGGCGATCAAAGCCAGGATGAACAGACGAAGGCGGATGTGGCGCTGGCGTTTGAGCAGGCGGTAGTGGATACCCTCGCCATCAAATGTAAGCGAGCGCTGATACAAACAAGCATGCGACGCCTGGTCGTTGCTGGCGGAGTGAGCGCTAACACGCGCCTGCGAAAAAAACTGCAGGTGATGACGGCCGGCATCGGCGCCGAGGTTTTCTATCCACGCCTGGAGTTCTGCACCGACAACGGTGCGATGATCGCCTTTGCCGGTTGCCAGCGCCTGCTCGGCGGGCAACAGGAAGACCTGGGTTTCGGCGCCATGCCGAGGTGGGAGCTGGAAAATCTGGGAACAGCCTGATTAAATAATTTACGACAGGTTCCAGCGCGTTTCAAACATATACCATTATTTAGCTCATGTGTCTCTCCCTTCACCCTGTCCGAGAGGTTGAGAATGCCCGGCTTTTCTCCTAAAGACTAAATTTATGTAGCCGATACAGGTAATTATGCGGCTGTATTGATAACGCTGAAGTTTTCAATCGTTACATTTTTTATCCAATACTTTATTTGAGGTTATAAGATGAAACATCTAGCACTGTCTTTTATTGTTCTTTTATTTTCAATCACAACTGCGGCTACAGCGGGGGGCAAGATTTCTCCTGTCAGCATTGATGGCGCAACCACAGTCGATACGGCCAAAGCCAAGGCGCTGTTTGACAAGGGCGTTATTTTTCTTGATGTGCGCAAGGATAAAGACTGGGGTGCGGGCCGCATTCCTGATGCTATCCATATAGAGCTGAAGAAGGTTTTAAGTGAAGATACCCTCTCCAAAGAAGTGAAAAAAGATCAGGAAGTCGTGATCTACTGCAATGGTGAAAAATGCATGCGCAGTTCCAAGGCCAGCGCTAAAGCCGTGGCCTGGGGATTCGGCAAGGTGTACTACTATCGTGATGGCTTCCCGGCCTGGAAAGCAGCAGGTCACCCGGTCGAATAATTATGGAAGTTCTGATTAATTGGACTGTTGTCATTCCGGCGAATGCCGGAATCTACGCTACGTCCGGAATGACGAATTAATCAGAGTCTCCTTGGCAATCTTTTAGTCGAGAGTCGGATTAGCTGAAGGTCGGATTTCATGGGTCGGAATTTATGAGTTTGAGAGCGCGGGTTATTTTGTTCGCTGCCAGCATTATTTTGCTGGTGGCGGCCGGTTTGCTTGCCACAAACTGGTTTAGTCAGAAGCAGGTTGAAGAACGTTACGAGCAGTCTACGCTCGATAGCAAGATATTTCTCTGGCGCATGATCATGGCGTCGCAGATGGAAGACATGGGCGCCAGTACCCAGGCGCTAATGCGCGACCGCGCTACTCGTAATGCGCTTAAGAACAGGGACAGAGAAGCGCTGGCCGAAAATGCCCAGACCAGTTATAACCTGTTGAGTAGCTCCGGTATTATTACCCACCTGCAATTGACCGACCCGCAGGGCAATATCCTGTATAGCTCATCGGCCGAGCTTGCGGGTAAAAGCGATAATGTGTTGATCAAGCGAGTCATTAAAGAAGGCAAAACCCTGTCCGGGCTGGAACGGGATAATGACGGGCGTCTCTATGCCGCGGTGGGCTTTCCCATGTTAAGTCGTGGCAAGATGGTTGGCGTGGGCATGTTTCTTCGTGATCTCAGCGATGCCGTTGAGGAGCTGAGCCTGAATGACGAGTCCGAAGTCTTTATTGTCGGCCACAAAGGCAAACTGGAGTATTCGGCAAGGGATGACATGTATCAGAGTCTGGGGGTGGAGTTACCGGAACCTGGCCACAGGACTTTACATGTAGCCAGTTTTGATGATGGTTATTATACCGTTACCGCACAGTGTATTTATGATGCCAGCAGTCAGCCGACGGGGTATCTGATTACGGCCAAGGATTCTACCGAGAGTTATAAGGCGCAGAATTATTTTAAGCTGGGCTCAATGCTGGCCATCGTGATCCTGATCGGTGGTGCGCTTATCCTGCTGTACTGGTATTTGAATCGTTCCCTGCGTCCCCTGCAGGGCCTGGTGGGAGGCATGCAGAGCATTGCCACCGGTGATTTAAGCGTGCAGATAGACTCGTCATCGTCAAATGATGAGATAGGCCAGTTACAGCAGGCCATGAAAACCATGGTGGATAAACTCCGTGAAATGATCGGTCAGATTAATGGAGCCTCTGCGGATATAGGAAGTTCGGTAGCACGCATGAGTGAGATTACCGAAGAAACCAAGCTAGGCGTTGATCGTCAGCAGAATGAGATTGCCCAGGCTACCACTGCGGTCACCGAGATGACGGCCACGGCTCAGGAAGTTTCACGCAACGCCCAGGAAGCCGCCGGGCAAACAACGCAAGCCAACAATGAAGCAACGTCTGGGCAAAGGATTGTGCAACAGACTGCGGGCACGATTTCGGGGCTGGCTGCGGAAATAGAAAAAGCCTCAACAGTTATCAGCGAGCTGGATGCCGATAGTACTAACATTGGTTCGGTACTGGATGTCATCAAAGGTATTGCCGAACAAACTAATCTTCTGGCATTGAATGCGGCAATCGAAGCGGCGCGCGCCGGTGAACAGGGGCGGGGCTTCGCCGTTGTTGCCGATGAAGTGCGCAGTCTGGCGGGGCGCACTCAGCAATCGACGGCAGAAATACAGGAAATGATCGAGCGACTGCAGTCCCGCGCCAAAGAGGCTGTTGCGGTCATGGAGCAAAGTCAGGTTCAGGCGCAAAGCAGTGTTGAACAGGCGACCCAGGCGGGTGAATCTCTGGAAGCCATCATGCAGGCGGTCACCTCAGCCAACGACATGAATGCTCTTATTGCAACCGCAGCTGAAGAGCAGCACGCGGTAGCTGAAGAGATCAATGGTAATATTATTAACATCAATGAAGTTGCCGAGGAAAGCGCCGCCGGGGTACAGCAAACCATGTCTGCCAGCACAACACTAAGTGAACTGGCGGAACGCCTGCGCGAGATGGTGGGGAATTTCAAGACTTGAGCTGCACAGGATAGTTGGCGCGGGCACAAAACCCGCGCCTACCCTGCGGTGCTACGTTATTTGCAGCGATGAGGTTACAACTACTTGCTGAAACTGTAGTTCAGCATGGCAGTGCCGCCTGCCCTTACTGTCACTTCCTGGCTGACCTCGCCCAGTTTTTCATGCCAGATTTTGACCTTGTAGGTTCCTGCTGGAACATCGGTAAGTGAAAAATTGCCATCGGAAGTTGTGACCGTTGCGTAAGGATGGTTGGTAACATACACATAGCCCAGCATCCAGTCATGCGCATCACAGTGGACTGTTATAATGCCTGCTTTACGTATGGGTTTTTTGATGATCCTGTTTTGTAATGGCAAGGGAATGTTGTACATGGTCTTCATGTTTTCGCCACGATAAAAATGCGTGTTGTGTAAAATTGGATCACTGTTGTTGATCCATAGTTTCTGGTTTTTTACCGCTGTTGTCACATGCGGCGAAAACATACAGTTTTTATTATCAAAGGAAACGGCGCCACGTTTCTCATATTTTTTCCCCCGGGTGATATTTTCAATCGCCACGACAACATTCTGTAAGCCACCGCCTGAACCGACATAATAATCAGCCCTGATCCTGGTGCCACAAACTCCTGTGTCCCTGGTGACTTCCAGGACAGGATTGGTGGGCAGTGCGCCATTGAACGAGATCCTTCCGGAAATGGTGCCGCCGTTTGAAACAGTAATAGCTTCATAGGCGCCAGCCGTCGAAGCCAGCATCAAAGCTGCTGTAACACCGAACCAGTTGCCTGTGTGATTCATTCTCATACTGCGTTTCCCTCCATCAGTTCTATTCAGACAATGAACGAATATAGTTGATTAAATGCCAGACGTCATCCTCGCCATCTTCAAAATAATCGGCATAAGCGGGCATGGCGCTACCATCAAAGCCGGCCATGATAGTACGGTATAAATCGGCAGGTTCACTGCCGTTCTTGAATGAATTCGGGCGGGTCAGATCACGTGGTGGCAGGGGCAGGTTCCAGTCATCTTTCAGATCCGGCGCCTTATTGCCATTACCCCGGCCACCGCCGCCATGACATTCCCAACATTTAAATTGTTGATATACCCTGTAACCTTTGCGAATGCTGGTCACCGTGGGCGGAACAGGCTTGCCGATAATCCTGATTGTTTCTGGGGCCGTGTCTTTAAAGTCAGGAAACAGACTCTTGACATAATAGACCAGTTTCCAGCGATCGCTGGTTGAAAGACTGCCAAAGCCTGGCATATAGCCCGTTACTCCACGCGTAATAGTGCGAAATATATCCTCATCCATCGGCAACTCACCACTGGCGGTAGAACGGAACTTGAATGTCCCGGAGGTCAGATCACGCGGTCGAGGTGCGCTACTCCGGCCAAGATAGAATGCCACCGGGCCATCACCCTTGCCACTCATGCCGTGGCAATAGGTGCAGGCACTGTCATAGATGCGCTTGCCCTCGGTGATAGATTTATCATTTTCATGTGGGCGTTTGGTATATGTTGATACGGTTATAGGCAGGGCTACCGTTTTTGCCCTCTGCCCGGCCGCCTGCACCAGACTAAGAGTTCCGGCCAGCAGTGACAACATGGTGGTGGCTGACACACCGTAAAGAAAATATCTTGTTATGTGCATTGTCTGCTTCCTTCAGAACGCCATATCAACACCGAGAGCAAACAGGGAAGCCAGATTACTTACAGGATTTTCATCATTATCAGCACTGACTGCTGTCGGCAATTTTACTGAGCTTTCAAGGTTATGGTGATAACGCGCATACAGGCTGATATTGGGGGCAGGATAGTATTTCGCCAGCAACGCAATAAATGAAGCATCCTGCGCCATATCACGATTCCATTCAGGGGCTGCAGTATTACCACGCAGCAGACCGCCGGCATTCATGGCATCGTAGCGAGCGCCCAGCATCCATTTGTCATTCAGTAGATAATCTATCTCAATACTGATGCCTGACGATTTGTTATCCCAGCTTGAGTTTCCTCCCATCATTGCACTCAGGCCTGAAAAATCCGGCGTATCTATCTTGTCCCGGATCACGGTGCCGTAAACATCCCAGGCCTTGTATTGCCACCGGGCGCCGAAACCATAGCGATTCCAGTCCACGGCGCTCCTGGCATAGCGCAATGTTCCGCTCATATTTACAGTCGGCATGGCGGCCTTTCCAGCCGTGTAGTAGAACCCCGAAACCTGGAAGTTGGAATACTCGCCCTGTATGTCATAACGCAGCATGATGTACTGATCCCAGCGGGTTTTGGGGGAGGCTTCTGCGGTTTTGTTTTGTGCGATACCCACTTGATAGAGGAAGCTGTCAGCAAACGGGCGGCCATGTAGCGAAATGCCTTTCTGGTAGGGAGCATTAAACAGGTAAGGTTCAAACGGCATAATCGCAAAACCGTCTTCCGTCGTTGTAAAAGTATCACCACCTGCGGTTGTGGTTGTCGCTATCTTGCTGGATCCCGTAGTCAGTCCAAACATCCTGGACGCAAATGCCAGTGGCAATAAGGGCATGCGGGCAATCGTTGGCGGAAATTCATTTGATTCAGCGACCGCTTTAACCGGATTCAACTGCTGGCGGTGAGTGGGAAAAGAAAAGAAAGACGAGGGGTCAAAAACACCCAGCTTAACGCTGGTAAGCTGATAGCCACCCAGATTATCGAACATTAATACACTGCGCTCAAAGGTCAGTGTCGACTCGGCCGGATCCTGGGTGTCATATTCCGCTTCAAAAAAGAAGCTGATGTCACGGGCTGCGGTTCCGGCCAAAAACAGGTTTATTGTCCCTGGCGCCACAATTTCTGCCGCATCTTTATCAACATTGAGCTCACTCATAGCGCCTGTTTGAGACCGGTAATTTGCTTTCTGAATATTCGCACGCAGTCGAACCGCCAGATAGTTACTGACATCATCCAGGCTTACACCGTTGACTTGATCACCGAGCAGATGTTTTTGCGTGCGGCCGCCATCGCGGGTTCCGGGTAGCTGGTAGCCGTTTTCCATGAATCGTTGTCCGTAAGGATTAAGGCGTGGCTGGCGGGTATGACAGACATTACAGTTTACGGCATACTTTCTTGCAAAAGCCGGCACGGCTTCGGCGTCTTTAATATTCAAAACCGACAATATCGAAAAAAACATGGTGGCCAATAAGGCGTATGCGCCACGTGCTAGTCGCTTGCGCCAAATATTATTATTTATGCTTTCTCGCCCCTGGTTTTTATTTGAATGTTCCATCATATCGGCCAATGTTGTTGCTCTTATATTGCGATTTATTGCTTTTCTGGTATCAGGTTTCCTCTCCGCTCAACAGCCGTCTGATATTGCTGCGATGGCGCCAGTAGAGCAGGACGGTCATGAGGGTGGTAATAATGATAAATTCCCGGGAAGGCATGATTAGCCAAATATAGAGAGGCGCCAGCAGGCTGGCGACCAGCGCAGAAAGAGAAGATATCTTCAGGACTTTGGCGACAAACAGCCAGCTACCGACGGTGGCGGCGCCCACCGCCCAGTGCAGGCCGAACAGTGCGCCAAACATTGTTGCCACGCCCTTGCCGCCCCGGAAGCCAAAAAAGACGGGATACAGATGGCCGAGAAACGCGGCCAGCCCGGTCAGCGCCAGGGTTAGATCGGGCGCATCCAGTGAGCGAGCAAGCAGAACCGGCATCAGGCCCTTGAGCAAGTCGCCGGCAAGCGTAATCGCGGCCGGCTTCCTGCCACCTACTCGCAGCACGTTGGTGGCGCCGGGATTGCCGGAACCCTGTGAGCGGGGATCGGGTAGCCCCATGAGCTTGCAGACGATGATGGCGGTGGAAATGGAGCCGAACAGGTAAGCGCCGACGATCAGGCTGTAATCAATTATATCCATTAACATAAGGTACTAGGGACGAGGGACGAGGTACAAGTAAAATCTTTTGCACCGTATACACTTTAACATCGGAGCGCAGGAACAAAAATCAAACTTGATCCAGAGCGAAAGCTAGAAGTGGATTTTTTCTGGAACTTTGCATTTTCCCCTTGTCCCTCGTCCCTCGTCCCTAGTACCTTATAGAGATGGATATTATTTACCTGAGCGATTTACGCATCGAAACCATTATCGGCATCTATGACTGGGAGCGGCGGGTCAGGCAGGTGGTGAGCCTGGATCTGGAAATGGCGACTGACATTGCCAAAGCCGCCGCCAGTGACGACATCGAAGATACCCTGAACTACAAGGCAGTCGCCAAGCGCCTGATCGGCTTTGTCGGCGAGAGTGAGTTCCAGCTGGTGGAAACGCTGGCGGAACGAATTACCGGGATTGTCCTGGATGAGTTTAATGTGCCCTGGGTGCGCCTGCGCCTGAACAAGCAGGGCGCCGTGCGTGGCGCGCGCGATGTCGGTGTGATCATCGAACGCGGCGTTAAACCTGATTTATAATCACCATGTCCCGAGTTTATATCAGCATCGGCAGTAACATTGAGGCTGAAAAGCATGTGCGTCTCGCGGTAGCGGAATTACGCCGGCATTATGGCGAGGTAATGCTGTCGTCGGTGTATGAGAGTGAGGCCGTGGGCTTTGCGGGCGACAATTTTCTCAACATGGTGGCGGGTTTGGATACCGATGAAAGTGTACAGGCGGTGTCAGCCGTATTGCATGAGATCGAGGATCGGCACGGTCGTTTACGCGATGGACCCCGCTTTTCCGCGCGCACACTGGATCTGGATCTGCTGCTTTATGATGATCTGGTCGTAAACGAAAATGGTCTGCAGATCCCGCGCGATGAAATTACAAAAAACGCGTTTGTGCTCTGGCCGCTGGCGGAACTCGACCCGCAACACCGGCATCCGCTCAATGGGCTGAGCATGGCGGAGCTGTGGGAAAACTACGACAAGTCCTCTCAGGCGCTGTGGCCGGTCGAACTCCTATTTCCCCGCTAACGCACCCACTTTGCGAATAGATATTTTTGAGCCCTTCAAACTGAAGGTTTGTTTGCCCACATCAGGCAGCGATAGTTCAATATAGCGACGTTCTTCCAGCAGGATTTTGCTGCGAGCTGTATCAGTGAAAAAATAGAGATAGTGGTAATCGCCTTCATGGGCAATTTTACGGCAGAGCAGTTCGATCCTGGTTTTACCTGCATCGGTTTTTGCCTGAATGACCGTCCTGCTGTTTTCCTTACAGCGAGTATTTGTGCGTAGATAGAAAAAACAGTTATTTTCTTCCGAGCTACACCAGAAACCGATAGAGTTACCCGCCGCGTTTTCGGTATAGGCTTCGCTATAGGTATTGGTAGAATCAACCGTCCAGTCGCCAGTCTGGATAGTTTCGGCAAAGGACGGCCCAGAAATAGAAAATAAAATAAAAACGAATAGACTTGCTGAAAGATAGTGCATGGCCCTTCTCCAAACCTGGATAAACCACAAGATAAGTACCTTCACGAAATAATTTTCTACAAAATGCGCAGAAAATTATTTCTAAGGTACTAAAGTTAAAGACATACTCCAGTTGCAAGGTGATGAGACAGCTCAGGAATTCAGACTGCGGCCGCCATCGATAGTCAGTATTTGCCCACTCATGTACTGGGCGTCCCGAATCAGATACAGAATGGCGCTGGCAATGTCATTCGGCTCGCCTTTGCGTTTGAGGAAGGTGCGGGAGACGATGCGCTGCTTGGTAATGTCGTCGATATTTTCCGGCCACAGGATGGCGCCCGGCGCGACCCCGTTGACCCGGACTTCCGGGCCAAGCTCACTGGCCAGAGCGCGAGTCATCATGACCAGACCGGCCTTGGCCATGCTGTAAATGGGATAGGCCTTGAGCGGGCGCTCGGCGTGAATATCCACCATGTTGATAATGCAACCGTGATTTTTTTTCAGTTGCGCGGCGGCGGCTTTGGAAAGAAAAAAAGGCGCCTTGAGATTGGTGCCCATCAAATCATCCCAGTGTTTTTCGGTGGCCTTGTTGATGGGCGTTTGATAAAAGGTGGAGGCATTGTTGATCAATACATCCAGGCGCCCCCAGGCGTCGGTGGCTTCCTTGACCAGTGCCGGCAGATTGTCGATTTTGTGCAGGTCGGTCTGCACCAGGATGACGGAATCAGGCCGCTTTTCCAGTAGTTTCTTCTGCAGCTTCTGTGCGGCGTCGCGTGAGCTGCGGTAATGCAGCACCAGGTTCATGCCCTCTGCGTGTAGCAGTTGGGCGGTGCTGGCGCCAATGCGGTGAGCAGCGCCAGTGATCAATGCAACCTTTTTGCCAAGCATGCCTGTGGTATCCTCCTGCTAATATTCCACTGTAACCCAGATCAACAGGACAAAACACCGCTATATGATCAACCAACGCGATGATTTTTCCGCCCGCCTGTATGTGGCACAGAAATCACTGTCCTCCCTGCCTGTGCCATCCACCGATGCACAGGCGCTGAGCGCGGAATTGTCGGCGCGACTCGCGGCAGCGATAGCGGGTGGCGCACTGCCCTTCTGGCATTATATGGACATAGCCCTGTATGAGCCGGGGCTGGGATATTATAGCGCCGGTTGTCGCAAGCTGGGAAAAGAAGGAGATTTTGTCACCGCACCGGAGCT
>VAPH01064345.1_pt1 | contig 11049 bp, 9 predicted proteins | sample 3393861 | NCBI WGS metagenome assembly VAPH01 (sample SAMN08290439, study PRJNA428436) | hydrothermal vent metagenome | isolation source: Deep-sea hydrothermal vent chimney | place: Atlantic Ocean: South-mid Altantic Ridge | reverse complement strand
CAGGTTTTCCTTGACCAGTTTGATCGTCTCAGGCTCGATGCTGATGCTGTCGATGTCAAACAGGGGAACGCCGAATTCTTCCGCAGCTGATTGAGCAATGACCTGGCTGTTCACGACTTTCTTGCTGACCAGATGGGTGACAAAGGGTGTTTTTTCCTTTTGCGCCGCTTTCTGGGCCGCCATAGCCTGTTCATCGCTGAGTATGCCGTCAGCAATCAGACGTCGGGCGAGACCGCCCAGGTGAACTTGAGTTGCAGGGGTTGCCATAATTTTAGTCACTATCTTCCAGTTCTATCCGCCCGGTTTTGTCGGTCCAGCAGGGCAGGGAGAAAATGCAATAAACCCATCTCTTATAACCATTTGGCATAGCTATTTCAAGCAGTTATCGGGGATTCCTGGATCTGGTTCAAGTTTATTTATCGGCGCAGTCAGGGGGAACTTGATTTAAGGGTGTAAAAATTGCGAGCTATTTCCCCCATGAGCGACTTCGCTGGTTGGAGATACATACAGCGAAGCACTGCTTTTCCAGAGAAAGGCTTAGGGGCTGTTGATCTTTCATCTATTGTCTGATTTTGGCTAATTTTAGCCCTGCCTGCGTTATTTTTTACTATCAATGGAGTGTATTGATACGTAAAAAATGCCTTGTCAGGACTAAAATTTTCTCAAAATCAGCCTAACATCTGAAAGATCAACAGCCCCTAGTTACTGTCCACTATTACATCGTTAACTGTCAGCATATTTTGACCCGTTGCGGTGATGGTATAACATTGGGTTGGGTTACCTGCGCCATCTACAGCGCCATTGCCACCAGCGGGCAGGGTACAGTTGTCGACATCATAAGTGAAATTCAGGTTGGCGATATTGACAGCATCCGTCAGCGTGGGATCCCAGGGTGTTGGTAGCCACAGGCGGTTACTGCTGGCGATAACCGCTGCGGTATTGGCCCCGGTAAAGAAAAAACCATTTTCCTCGAAAAACTCGACCTGGGCGAGGTGCATGAGGGCAATGCTGTCGGAACCTTCGCTCATGCGGGCAGTATGGACGTAGCCGTTATAAGCGGGAATGGCAACAGCAGCGATAATAGCGATGATGGCCATAGCAACCATGATTTCAATCAGGCTAAAACCGGCATGTAATTGTTGACGACGATGATGCATCTACTGTCTCCTGGATCAAGCGTTACTCTGCTAAATAAATCAGAACGTTCTTAAGTTTAGCATCAGTTTGATTACAGTGTGTTTTTCTGCGTATTTTTTCAACTCAGAGGGGGGGGTAAAATGCAGTATTTGTGATTAATGTCCGGAAAATGAGCCTTTACTTAAGGCACTGATATTGAGGGCAACTTCAGCTAATTCAGCGCCAGTGGAGACTGATGGAGGACAAAAAAATTGTGAAACTGTCGCGAGGGATGCGGTAAGCTGGTATCTGAGTTCAAACTTTAATTTTAGAATATTGTTAAAATCTATAATTTAACCGCTATCTATTGAATATTTCCGGAAAATGCCGACAAGAATATTACAAATGCAAAACTGCCGGTGGAACAGAGGTAGGCCTATCCTGGTTGATTGCCTGCATGGACTGGAACTATTGTGTATAAATCTCTTGCCAAAATAACTTATGCCTGAATCACTCAGTATCATTTTGCCGGCCAAAAATGAGGCCGCCTCACTTGAACAGCTCCTTCCTGAATTACGTCGCCGCTATTCCGAGGCCGAAATCATCGTTATTGATGACGGTTCGACTGACAATACGGCCGAAATCTGCGGCCAGAACGATGTCAAATGCGTGAGACATGCTCACAGTCTGGGCAATGGCGCGGCCATCAAGCATGGCGCACGCTTCGCCAGCGGTAAAGTGCTGGTTTTCATGGACGCGGATGGCCAGCATGATCCAGCTGATATCGACAGTTTACTGGAACGTCTTTATAGCGGTTTTGATATGGTGGTCGGCGCCCGGGATAGTGCCTCACAGGCGAGTCTGGCGCGCAGAATAGCCAATGCCGTTTATAATCGCCTGGCAAGCTGGATTGTTCGACGTCCGATCATGGATCTGACTTCCGGGTTCCGGGTTGTGCGAGCAAAGAAATTTCGCCGTTTCCTGTACCTTTTGCCCAATGGCTTTTCCTATCCGACGACCATAACCATGTCCTTCTTTCGTGCCGGATACCTGGTGGATTATGTGCCTATCCGCGCAGCCCGCCGACAGGGCAAGAGCCATATTAATTTGCTCCATGATGGACTTCGTTTTTTGCTGATTATTTTCAAAGTCGGCACGCTCTATTCCCCACTCAAGATTTTCGTACCCATCAGCGTGTTCTTTTTTCTCACGAGTATCGGCTACTATAGCTACACGTATATTACCGCCGCGAGATTCACCAACATGGGGGTGCTGCTGTTCATTATGTCGGTGCTGGTTTTTCTCATTGGTCTGGTTTCTGAGCAGATCACAAGCCTGATGTATCAGAACCAGCATCTGGACAATGAAGACTGAGTCTCTTCCTGCAAGGGCACGTGCCTCGTGGTTGCTACAAACAGGCGAAGCTCTGAAATATACGCTGTTGCATCCCCAGTGGCTGGCTAATCGACTGCACCGACAATCCTATCGTTGTATTGATGACATCAATATGGCGCTGGTGCTGGATATCGGCAGTGGCGATGCCACCTACCGGTTACCGGAATCAGCCCGGCTTGTGCGCATGGACTATCCCGAAACAGGCAGGCATTATCGGAACAGATCGGATGTCCATGCCGATGCGAGGATACTGCCTTTCAGGACTGCATCTGTGGATGTGGTGCTATTGCTGGAAGTGCTCGAACATATACCGGATACAGATTTGGTTCTGGATGAGATTCAGCGTGTATTGAAACAGGATGGGCAATTATATATCTCGGCGCCCTTTATCTATCCTGCGCACGACCTTCCGTATGATTATTTCCGCTTTAGTGTAGAAGGGTTGCAGTACCTGTTGGAAAAACACGGGCTGCAGCCGAAAACGATTCGGCGGCATGGAAATTCTGTCATGACCCTGTTGCAGATTGGGAATCTAGTATTGCTGGAACCGGTTAGATGGTTGCTGGAACGAAACCGGTTTCTGGCCGCAGGCTGTTTTCTTCTGCTTTATCCATTTTGTCTGCTGAACAATGTACTCAGTATTCCGGCTGGATGGTTTCGCTGGCAAGGCCGCTTATATCTGGGATGTTTCATCAAGGCGGTCAAGTGCGGAGGTCGAAGTTCGTCCGCATGAGGATCCTGGTGCTTACGACGTCCTATCCCCTGTTTGCAAAATCGGCCAGTGGCATTTTTGTCAAACGCCTGCTGGATAATATGCCGGAAGATGTACAGTGTCGGGTGTTAGCACCTGCCGATCCACATGCAGGCATCAGCGGAACAAACAGGGGCAACATCTCTATCGTACCCTTCCGCTATGCTCCGGGATTTCTCTCGAATCTGGCGCACCGGCCCGGCGGCATTCCAGTTGCGCTGAAACGAAACCGATTTCTCTATCTGGTTGTTCCACTTTTTCTGCTGGCGATGCTGGTTACAACTCTACGGCATGCGCGCAAGGTGGATATAATTCATGCGAACTGGGCGATCAGTGGCGTGATCGCCGGTCTCGTGGGGCGGGTAACCGGGATTCCCGTTGTGACGACTCTGCGGGGTTCGGATGTACCACAAGCTGGGGCAAAATCTTTCAGTCGATGGCTATTATCTAAATCCCTGGCGTTGAGCACCCGGGTGGTGACTGTCAGTGAGGCGTTCGAGAAAAAAATGAAAGCGGAATTTCCACGCTACTCTGACAAAATTACGATGATCGCAAATGGTGTCGGCGATGAGTTTTTGTCCATTGCCGCTGCACGTTCAGAGCCTGCAAAGATTGTTAATCTGCTGACGATTGGCAGTCTGATCCCCAGAAAGGGTATGCAGCAGATTCTGGAAGCCCTGTCGAGTCTGGCAGACGAACGGAGTTTCATGTTGCGAATTGCGGGAGATGGTCCGCTACGGAAGTCACTTGAAAAAAAAGCGCAGGATCTTGGCATCGATGACAGGGTGGAACTTATGGGCGTGGTCGAAGCTGACAGGATCCCGGCGTTGTTGAAACAGACGGATGTTTTTATTCTGGCCAGCCACTGGGAAGGCCGTCCCAATGTCGTGCTGGAGGCCATGGCGGCAGGTCTTGCAGTCATCGCCTCAGATATCGAAGGAGTGAATGAACTGGTTGTCGATGGGAAAACCGGGCTGTTGTTCAGGGATGGGAATAGCCATGCGCTGGGAGCCTGCATTAAGCAGATGCTGGGAGATCCGGCGCAGGCATATGAGTATGGGCAGGCAGGATCTGCGAGGATCGCCGAAAGAGGATTGTATTGGCGTAATACGGCTCAACGATACGTGGAATTATATCGAACCTGTATTACTGCAGAGGGCGCCGGAAAATACTAATGTGCGGAATACTCTTTATTCATAACAGAGAGATAGAACAGCCCGTATTGCGGGAAAGGTTGCAGCGTGCACTGGCAATGCTTGCACACCGGGGACCGGACGAGTCCGGAACCTGGTTCGGGAATCCGGTGGGGGTCGGTCATACACGGTTGTCGATACTTGATCTGTTGGCTAGCCGGCAGCCCATGACCGATCCCGGCGAACGTTATGTGCTGACTTATAACGGCGAGATCTACAACTATCAGGCTTTGCGAAGGGAGCTGGAAAACAAATGGTCGTTCACGACCCAGGGGGATACCGAAGTCCTGCTTGCAGGACTGATCACCCGGGGTGAGTCGTTTCTGCAAAGCCTTGAGGGTATGTGGGCCTTTGCTCTCTGGGACAGGCGCACCGAAACGCTGCTGCTGGCAAGAGACAGAATGGGCAAGAAACCGCTGTTCTATAATCTGTCAGGGGAGAGAATGACCTGCGCCTCGGAACTTCCAGCGCTGGCCACACTGGAGGATTGTCGCTGGCAGGAGGATCTGGATAGTACGGCGGATTATCTGCGCTATGGCTATTACCTGCCGGGTACGACGGCCTATCAGAATGTCAGGGAAGTGTTGCCGGGGCATGTTTTACGCTGGAGGCCCGGAACAGAACCTCAGCAACAGGCATACTGGTCGCTGGATATTGGAGGGTTTCAGGGTTCGAAACAGCAGGCGCAGGAAGCCCTGCGAGAAAGACTGATAAACGCCGTGAGCGCACGCATGGTGGCGGATGTCGAGGTGGGGGCATTCCTGTCAGGAGGTATCGACTCTTCTCTGGTGGTGGGTATTCTTTGCAGAGAGCTTGGGATCAAGCCAAAGACATTTACCATCGGATTTTCTGAAGATTCTTATGATGAGCGGCAGTTTGCTCGGCGAATAGCAGATTTCTATGCAACAGAACACTACGAAGAAGTTCTGGCTGAGTGTGACAGCGACAATCTGAAAGTACTTATTCTAAAGCATATCGGGCAACCCTTTGCTGATTCCTCATTGCTGCCTACCTCCCTGCTAGCCCGGATGACGAGCCGGCATGTCAAGGTGGCGCTGTCCGGGGATGGCGCCGATGAACTATTTAGTGGTTACCAGCGTTACCAGGGGCGTGCATTATTGCGCTGGTATTTTCGTATGCCGAAGTTTATGCAGCGCCGCATTGAGCGGAGCATTGAAGCGCTGCCTGAACCCATGGTGCATCATAGTCGCAGCCTGCTTAAGAAGGCTCACCTGTTCTATGATTTGATCAAGCGCCAGGAAAGTGAAATGCCTTATATCGCACCCGTCAACTACGCTAGACACGTTTTTGCTCGTCTGGCGCCTTCCATTTCGGAGCGGGGCCACAGTCCACCCTTGATTCCGGCAGCGGCGAAGGCGGATTCAATCCTGGAAATGATGGCGGCTGATGCGGCGGTTTATCTACCCCAGGATATTCTTGTTAAAGTCGATCGGGCAACCATGGCAAGTTCACTGGAAGCCCGTGCGCCTTTTCTGGATACCAAAGTGGTCGAACTGGCCTTCTCTCTTCCCAGAACCTGGCATCGTCGTGGCTATTCAGGCAAGCACATGCTACGGGAAAGTTTCGGCGAACTGCTTCCCGCCGCAACCTGGAAACGCAGAAAACAGGGGTTTGGCGTGCCTATTGATAAGTGGTTTCGTTCAAAGTTAGGGGATGAGCTGCGAGAATTGCTGCGCAGGCAGAAAGATCACCCGTTTGATACCTCGGAAGTACTATTCATGCTGGATGATCATTGTCTGGGGCAGCGGGATCGCGGCTATCGGCTCTGGAACATCTATGTCTATCTGTTCTGGAAGGAACACACTGCATGGCTGTAGTGCTGACCTGTTATTACCGACCTAAGCCGGGAGGATGCTGTAAGCGTTACTTTCGTGCTATTAGGGCGCTGCTTGAGCGGGGGCACAGCGTCCATTATCTTGCTGTTTGCCCTTTCCCCATCAACCATCCCCACTGTTATTTTCATCGCTTTCCGTGGCCTGAAAAGCGAACGGAGAATCTTTTTTTCTGGGGCGTGTTTTTTATGCTGGCTCCCCTGCAACTGCTTTTTCTGGGATTGGGGCGTCGGGTTACGCACCTGTTTGCTTTTGATTCCCTGTATGTTTTTCTGTTGCAGCCGGTGCGGATTCTGAAGCGGATTCCACTGTCTTTCTTTATCCGGGGCGATATAGTTAAACAGCACAGGATAAAAGACCACGGCAAATTTATTATCACTGCCGAGATTTTTACCGAGGCAATGGCTATTGCGAATGTCCGGATGTACAGTGTTTCAAAAACGCTGGAGAAAAGCGTTCTTTCCCGCCACCGTTATTTTAAACCAAAGTGCCACCGGGTGTTTCCGAATGAGATTCCACAACTGAATCTCACGGAATCAGGTAGACAACTATCCCCTCTTCGTATGGCCTGTGTCGGCATACTGGATAAAAGCAAAAACCAGTCACTGATTATTGACTGTATGCAGTATATCAGGGCGGAGTCAGCAAAGCTTTTTCTATATGGAACGGGAGCGGCTGAGACGGCACTGAAAGAACGGGTAAAAACTTTGCATCTGCAGGATCGGGTTGTGTTTGCTGGCTGGATCGAGGCAGAAGCACTTTGGCCACAGGTTGACCTGCTCCTGTTTCCCTCTTTATTTGAAGGTGCGCCGAATGCGTTACTGGAAGCAATAGGCTGTGGTGTTGCCGTGCTGGCGAGCGATATCCCCGAGCATCGTGAGATTCTTCCTGATACATGTTTGCTGGGTCTGGAAGACAGAAAGTCGTGGGTTCAGTATATGCAAACAGTAATACAGGAAAAAGAGCCCATACTTTTTCGATTGCGAGAGGAGCAAGCTGAACATACGAAGCGCTTACGATTTGACTGGGATGCTGAAGTGGTGAAAATTCTGGAGAATTAGTACCTTAGAAATAATTTTCTGCGCATTTTGTAGAAAATTATTTCGTGAAGGTACTTATCTTGTGGTTTATCCAGGTTAGGTTGCCTTACTGTTGCTCTGAAATTACGGTCTCTATCACATCCTCCCATTGACGCATTATTTTTTCCAGTGAAAATCGATCTGTTACTTCTGCTGCACGACAAGCCAGTGACTGACGAAGGTTTTTGTCCTGCATCAGTTTTGCCATTGACTGTGCCAATGCTTCGCTATCCTGTGCTGGAACCAGTATTCCATCAATGCCGTGGCGAATAATTTCAGCCGGGCCGCTGGGGCAGTCAAAGCTGATTACGGCAACACCTGCACGCATGGCTTCCAGCAGAGCATTGGGAAAGCCTTCGTAAAGGGATGAAAGCACATAGATTTTTGCATGGCTTAATATTGAATCAGGATATTTGATTCTCCCCGGCATATGGACAATGCTGGAAATTCCAAGCTGTTCAGAAAGTTGTCTAAGGTTTGGGCGCTCTTTTCCCTCCCCAATAAGAATAAGTTCCCAGTTGCCATTTTTATTAACTTCTGAAAATGCTTTTATAAGAAGATCGAATCCTTTGTACTTGTCCATCCGGCCCATGGATACAATGAACTGTTTTGGAAGATCAAAATCTGGATCAGGTATGGTGCTTTTGTCCTGTACACTAATTGGGTTTGGGATCACGAACAACCGGTTTGCGGCACAAAAATTGGCTGCCCATTTTTTAACGGACTCTGTTTGAATCACGAGTGCCTGTGCGGATGAGTAAGTCAGGCGTCGAAGTAGTGACCAGAGAGGGCCAATTTTTTGTCTCCGGGGTTCGGTGCGTTCGGATATTATGATGGGTATTTTCAGGTCGCGAGTCGCAAGAAGCGTCGCAACATTCATGCGGTCCATAAAGCATATAACCACATCAGGCCTTGATTCTTTAATAGCGTTACGCATCCAGAATAAACGGAGAGTATGCTTTCGCAGTATTCCCCATGGCGTATTGGAACCACGTAGGAGCGCGAGTGCGTAGCGCTGTATATCTGGGTTAAGAATATAGAAATCATTGTCTCTGGAGTCGAGGGTAATGAAACTAATAGCATATCCTTTCTCAGCCCAGTAGTTGGCCATAATGGAGAGTATGCGCTCGGCACCTCCAGCATGCAGAGAGGAAATTACAAATGTTAGTCGCACTTTGTTTAAGACTCTATTGTTATAGCTAAAGTAAACGGAGGTCATGTTAACGGTTAATTTAAGTTCGTCAGCAATGAAGTTTCTACCACATGGTGGTTATAATATATGGAAACTCTGATTAACCCCGTTCGTCCTGAGCGAAGTCGAAGGATATAATATTTAAGACATTGATCTTATTGAATTCGGTGTTCATGGTTCGACCAGGCTCTCCTGAGCGAAGCCGAAGGGCTCACCACGAACGGCGGAATTAATCAGAGTTTCCATAAGAATTAAAACAAATCATAATTTAATAACAAAGGCCTGGCCAGTTGATAATGCGACGATCTCTTCGGGCTTGTCACTGAAAAAGGTGTCCATTGCCTCTTTCGCGCCAGGGCAATAGATGGAACCATAGTCGTCACATAAAATAATCCCACCCTGCGTTGTTCTTTTGTAAAAAAACTCAAGTGAATCATATGTTGGCTGGTGCAAGTCAACATCAATATGCACAAAAGAAAAATTACTGGATTCTATGTCTTTGTTGTGAAACGTGTCAGGTATCCAGCCTATATGGTATGAAACGAAATCAAACTCTGACAAGTTATGTTTTATTTTATTTTCAACCGAATGCAAGTCGCCTTTCTTCCAATATGAACCATCGTTAGTGGATGGTTCTGACAGACCCTGAAACGAATCAAAAACATGATGAGTTTTGTTCAGGCCAACGATACGCTGGCACATAAAATAAGAAGATGCACCCTCGTATGCGCCACATTCGGCGGTATCTCCAGATATCCTGGTGGTAATTTTCATCAACTGGTCAAGGGTGTATTTCCTGTCAAGGGAGTGATAATTTTCCTTCCCGGCCAGTTTTTCATATTGTTGTATAAATGTAGTATCCAGTAGAAAAATTCTTCCGTAGTCACTAAATTTATACAAAGGATATATTAATGATGTTATTTTTTCTGCAAGCAAATAACGGGAAAACTCATCTCCTTTTGTTAGAGCAAGATATATTCTTTTTAATACTGATAGCGGTTTCATTGTGCTCCTCTACTACTATCTCGATAATTTTCGGGGCTGGTAAATTTATTAATATAGTAAATCATCAAAAGGAATGACGTTAAATAAACAATTGACGTTGACAGGGCTATGCCTGCAACACCAAGATACTTCATGAGTATAAAGTTACCTGCGATATTAACAACAAGGCTGATGAAGCCAATATTCATCAATAAATGATTTTTGGATAAGGCGTTTAGCAGTCTGGCACACATGATGCCCAGCATGTAAAATGGTATTTGCAATAAATAGAATACCTGTACATGGGAAACAAGTTGAGTGTCACTGGAACCGAAAGCACCACGTTCAAATATTACTTCTATCAGCGGATATGAAAAATAGATGATGAGCATAACAAGTGGAATAGTTGTTAGCAGAATCAGGCGCATATAAATGATCAATGTATGGCGGATAGCTTGCCAGTTCTTTATCGCCGCCTGTTTCGAAAAATAAGGGAAAATAGCGGTTCCCAGGGCTATAGAACCGATCCCAGTCAGTAAGGCGACAATTTTATTACTATAGCTTAAAGTAGACACGCTGCCGGAACCAAGCATTGCCGCCATAGCTTGATCGACAAGTTCTGTACTGCTCATCAGGATAATACCGGCAGCCATGGGTAAGAATTGATCAATGACCTGTCGTGTCGCGGTATCCATACCTGACCAACGGGGTAAAGCAATAAGCCCAAGTCGTTTAAGACTAAGTGCGATCCAGAAAAACTCAGCTATGAAGCCAATGGTTGTTCCTGCAGTTAAGGCATAAATTCCCCATGTATCAGCAAAAATGACAAGACTAGTGATGGCTACTAACTGGATAATTACTGGCGCCAAAGCAACTAATGCAAAATTCTCCCTGGCATTAAGAATGGCTCCAAAAATTGATGCTAAACTACCGATAACCAAAACCGGTAATAAAATAAACAACAGGGACTGTGTCAGCATCAATTTTTCGGGACTAAATCCGGAGGCAAGAAGCTGTAAAATATAAGGCGATGCTAATGCTAATAAGAAAGACGCGGCGATGAGTAAGCCCAGTGCCAGGAACAGGATGCCGGATAAAAGGTTCTTTGCCTCATTCGGGCTTTTAGTTTCGGCCAGATTAATATAGACAGGAATAAGCGCAGATTTTATTGAGCCGGCGACAACATTGATAATAAATGAAGGAAGTAAAAAAGCGATTATAAAAGCATCTAATGCATCGCCAGTGCCGAATTGATTCGCGACTAATAATTCTTTTGCAATAGAAAATAGTTTTACAATCAGGGTGAGAAAGGCGATTGCAAGTGCGGCAGAAAATATTTTCCGATTTGTGGAGCCCCGCACCCATGTCGCCCATCTGTTTGAAATATATTGTAACCCTGGATGCATAATGTCATCGTTTCGACTGGGTGATTTTTTTGTAATCTAGCATTGAATATTTAGATATGCAAAGTTTAGCTGTGTAAATT
>VAPH01016748.1_pt1 | contig 11071 bp, 10 predicted proteins | sample 3393861 | NCBI WGS metagenome assembly VAPH01 (sample SAMN08290439, study PRJNA428436) | hydrothermal vent metagenome | isolation source: Deep-sea hydrothermal vent chimney | place: Atlantic Ocean: South-mid Altantic Ridge | reverse complement strand
TCCGCGGCGAGAACCCGAAGGGCGAGATGGGGTACTACATCGTCTCCGAGGGTGGCCGTATTCCCTATCGAGTGAAGATCCGCACCGCCTCATACTCGAACCTGGCTGTTCTCCCCGAACTCATGGACGGCGCTCTCCTGCCGGACCTTGTCGCGATTCTGGGAAGCCTTGACTTCGTACTGGGAGACGTCGACCGATGAGTTTCGGCATACTTCTCACGATCAAGGTCCTCGCTGTCCTCGGGCTCATGATCGGTGGCGCCCTGATCGTCATATTCGCCGAGCTAAAAATCGGCGCTCACATGCAGAACCGCATGGGCCCGTACTTCGCCGGCGGTCGATTCGGCTGGGCACAACCGTTGGCTGACGGTCTGAAATTCATGCAAAAGGAGGATCTCGTCCCCGATGGTGCTGACGAGCGCGTGTACAAGCTGGCGCCGTACGTTGTGTTGATGGGAACTGTCGGCGTGTTTGTGGTTCTCCCGCTCTCGCCACGGTTTGTCGCCCGCGACCTAGATCTCGGTGCGTTCTACGCACTTGCGATTTCGTCGCTCACGACACTCGGCGTGTTGATGGCCGGTTGGTCGTCGAACAACAAATACTCCCTGATCGGTGGTCTCCGCGCCGCTGCTCAGCTGATCGCCTACGAACTGCCGTTGGTCCTCGCCGTTGTCGCGGTCGCGATCCAGGCGGGCACCCTGTCGATCTCTGGAATCATCGAGGCTCAAGCAGTCCCGGTCTTCACGATCGGCGAACTCAACGTTGCATTACCGTACATCCTCACCGGCCAGATCATTGGATTCGCCATCTTCTTTATCGCATCGATCGCCGAGTTGAGCCGCATCCCGTTCGATATGCCGATCGCTGAATCCGAGCTCACGATGGGGTTCGTCACCGAGTACTCGTCTATACGCTTCACGATGTTCTTTCTCGCCGAATATGCGGGCATGTTGGCGATGAGTGCACTGGCAACCGCGTTCTATCTCGGCGGTTACCAGCTTCCCGGCTTGTCGAGCACAGCTATTGAGATTCTTGGACCGGTGATCTTCATCTCGAAGGTGTTCCTTTTGTCCTTCGTGTTTATCTGGCTGCGGTGGACGCTTCCGCGTTTTCGTGAGGACCAGCTTCAGTCCCTTGCGTGGCGTTGGCTGATCCCCGCCGCCCTGGTGAACATCGCAGTCACCGCGACCTTCAAGGTGGTGTTCTAGTGGCATTCACGACATCCGGATTCCCTCTGAAGGGAATATTCAAGGGTATGGGGATCACGCTGGTGACGCTGTTCAAGCGCACCCCTACCGTTAACTACCCCCTCGTTAAGGAACGCCCGACCGAGCGAGCCCGCGGGGTTATCGCGCTCGACACGGATGCGTGTACGAGCTGCATGTTATGCGCCCGCGAGTGCCCGGATTGGTGTATCTACATCGAGGCCCACAAGGAAGAGATCCAGCCCGACAAACCGGGTGGGCGCGTCAAAACGCGTGCCAAGCTTGACCGCTTTGATATTGACTACGCACTGTGTATGTATTGCGGCATTTGCGTCGAGGTATGTCCGTTTGATGCTCTCTTCTGGACTCCGGAGTACGAGTACTCGGAGCTCAAGATCTCTGACCTTCTGCATGACAAGGACAGGCTCACCGAATGGCTTGATACCGTTCCGACTCCTCCCGCATTGGAGGCATCATGAGCCTCGGTGACTGGATTGGGCAGCTGGAGAACTGGGTCTTTGCGATCCTTGCGATTGGGACACTCTCCGGGGCCTTCCTTGTCGTGCACAGTCGCAATGTCATTCACGCCGCTCTCGGCCTCGTCCTCACACTGGGATCGTTGGCCGGACTATTCCTCTTGCTCGGTGCCGAATTTGTGGCGTGGACATTGGTGATGGTGTACATCGGAGCGGTCATCGTTCTGTTCCTTTTCGGCATCATGATCACCAGAGCTCCACTCGGATATGAAACCGACCTCAGTCACCCGACGAGTGTCAAGGTCACGGCAGCCATAGTGTCCGGTTCCTTGTTCGCGCTTATTGGATGGGCGTTTCTCGATGCCTTCGGGTCAGTCGAGTTTGCCGCGGTCGACGGACCCACTCGAACGGCAGACATCGGCATTTCAATGTTCACGAACTATGTAATCCCGTTCGAAGTCATGTCGGTCCTCCTGCTCGCTGCTCTTATCGGTGGCATCGTGCTGGCTCGTCAGGATCCTGAGGAGGAGGACGAATGATTGTGAATCAGTTCCTCATACTTGGCGCCGCGGTGTTTGCACTGGGCGTCTACGGGGTCTTGTCACGACGCAACGCCGTCATGGTGCTGTTGTCCGTTGAGCTCATGCTGGCCGCCGTCAACTTGAACCTGGTGGTCTTCGATCGGGCGTTTCGTGATGAGCTCGCTGCCGGCCAGATCTTTTCGCTGTTCGTGATTGCGATCGCCGCCGCCGAGGTGGGGATCGGCCTCGCAATCATTCTCCTCATTTTCCGTAACCGATCATCGGCAAACGTCGATGAACTCGATTTGATGAAGCTGTAATACCGATGCTTGCTTTTCTTGCGACGAACGCGAATCAGCTCATCCTCGCTACCGAGGAACTGGGCGAGATCAACGATGGCGGTTTGCTGGCTTCGTTAGCGTGGCTGATTCCAGTCGTTCCGATGGTGGCGGCGTTTGCGATCGTCTTTTTCGGCCGCCGGCTGCCGCACAAGGGGTGGGAACTTGCCATGGGCGCCATGGGTTTTGTGGGGCTCTACGGGATTCTCCTTGCGTTCGCGACGATGAACGGCGAGATAACGTACGAGGGAGCGATCTCAATGGGCGAATTCGGCCCGATCGTTCTCGAGTGGGGATGGATGGTCGACGGTCTTTCCTCCATGATGTACTTCGTTGTCGGGGTGGTCGGCTCGCTGGTGTTCGTCTACGCCAAGTCGTACATGGCCGGCGACATTCGATTTACATGGTTTTTCGCATCGTTCAGCCTGTTCGCCGGGGGAATGCTGGTCCTCGTCGCAGCGCCGAACCTCATCCAACTCATCGTTGGTTGGGAGCTTGTCGGCGTTGCCTCATACCTGCTGATCGGGCACTATTGGGAAGACCATGACAACTCGTCTGCGGCGATCAAGGCGTTCCTAGTCAACAAGGTCGCCGACGTCGGGCTCTTCCTCGGTGTGATCATCATTGGCACCACCGCCGGTACATTCCGGTTTTCGGAGATCCTCGCCCAGGTCGCCGCTGGAGAGAACGACCTCCTGAAGAAGTTCGCTTTCCTCGGTGGGCTCGCTCTCTTCATTGCCGCCATGGGTAAATCTGCGCAGTTCCCCTTGCACGTGTGGTTACCTGATGCCATGGCCGGCCCGACGCCGGTTTCGGCGCTCATGCACGCCGCCACGATGGTTACCGCGGGTGTCTATCTTCTTGGGCGAACATTCCCGTTGTACTTTGTTGAGGGATACGCCGTGGACGTGCGCCCGATCATCATGATTGTCGGTGCGCTCACGCTGTTTCTGACGGGTCTCATCGCGCTCGTCCAAACCGACCTCAAGAAAATATTGGCGTACTCCACTTTGAGCCAGCTTGGGTATATGGTCGCTGCGATGGGCGCCGGCGCGTACACGGCCGCCCTGTTCCATCTCTTTACCCACGCGTTTTTCAAGGGCCTGCTGTTCCTCGCTGCCGGCTCGGTGATCCACTCGGTGCACTCGAATGAGATGACTGACATGGGCGGTTTGCGCAAGTACATGCCGACCACCTACAAGACGTTTGTCATCGGATCGTTGGCGCTCGCAGGCATTTTCCCTCTCGCCGGGTTCTGGTCCAAAGATGAGATCCTGGTTGCGTTTGGTAAGGCGGGCGGCAGTGCGGCCAACTTTGCCTTGTACCTCGGGATCGCCGGTGCATTTATCACGGCGTTGTACATGACCCGAGCGGTTTATCTCACGTTCTTCGGGGAGTTCAAGGGCCACGGCACGCCGCATGAGTCGCCAAAGATGATCACGGTTCCACTGGTGGTCCTTGCCGGTTTCTCGTTGGTCGCCGGACTCATCAACATGCCCGGATTCACATCCTGGTTCACCGAACTCACCGCCGTGAGGTTCACGGTGATGGGTGATTACCACCCCAAGGCAATCAACTTCGGCATGGCGGCGGCCGGTCTCTCGGCCGCGCTCCTCGGCATACTGATCGGCTATGTACTGTGGAACAAGGACGCTGAGACGCAGGAGGCCCGTGACAGGTTCAGGATTCCGTTGCTGTATCCGCTGTTGGAGCGAAAGTATTACATTGACGACCTCTACATGGACGGCATCGTGCGTCCGCTGCGCGGGCCGGTGGCGCGCGCCGTGGATTGGTTCAACGGCCACGTCATCGATCTGTTTGTCAACGGCGCCGGCGCGCTAGCTAAGTTTGTTGGGAAGTACGTCTACAGGTTTGATCAGAGCGGCCTCGATAGTGCGATCACCGCATCGGCGGCTGCAACGGGAGCGGGCGGTAGTGTGCTGCGCCTGCTCCAGTCGGGTCGAGTGCAGCAGTACGCAGTCATGATTTTCGCGGGAACGGTTGTTCTCGTCGCTGGATTCATTGTCTTCTGACAGGAGGAACGTAGAACATGGGTTGGTTTGAGAGCGGCTGGGGTATAAGCCTCATCGTCTTCTTGCCGCTGGTCGGCGCCGTTGCGGTTCTTGCCGTGCCAAAGGCACAGGAGGAATTACAGAAGGTCGTCGCACTGGGATTCGCCTTGGTCACGTTTGGTCTGTCCATCGTGTTGGCCATTCAGTTTGACTACGGCGCAAGCGAGAAGATTCAGTTTGGGACAAGTCGAGAATGGATCGCGGCGATCGGGTCGAATTACACGGTCGGCGTGGATGGTATTTCGCTGCCCATGATCGTGCTTTCAACCTTCATAACAGTGTTGGCGATTGTGTACTCGTGGGACCATTGGCCCGAACCACGCAATCCCAAGATGTTCTCGATGCTGATTCTCGTGCTCTTGACCGGGATGGTCGGAACCTTTGTCGCACTTGACCTCATCTTGTTCTTCGTGTTCTTCGAGATCGTGTTGTTGCCGATGTACTTCATGATCGGCATCTGGGGCGACCGCACCGAAGTACGGATTCCCGTCATCGGCAAGGTGACGGAGATGCGGCTCTATGCGTCGATCAAGTTCTTCTTGTTCACTTTGTTCGGGTCGGCGTTCATGCTGCTCGGGTTCATTGCGCTCTACTTCCGGTCGGGTCCCGCCGGAGACCGCACATTCGACATGCTTGAGCTCGCGGCCCGTAGCGATCTGTTCACGGGGTCGTTCGCCTTCTGGGTGTTCGCTGCGCTGGCTCTCGGTTTCGCCGTCAAGGTGCCGATCTTCCCGTTCCACACCTGGCTCCCCGATGCTCATACTGCCGCTCCGACGGTCGGTTCGGTCCTCCTCGCGGCTGTGCTGCTGAAGCTCGGCACGTACGCGTTCATCCGGATCAGCATCCCGATCCTTCCGCAGGAGGCCCTCAATTGGGCGCCGGCCATCGGCATTCTCGCGGTGATCGGCATCATCTACGCGTCGTTCGCGTGTCTTGCGCAGACCGATATGAAACGTCTGATCGCGTTCTCATCGGTCGGACACATGGGTTTTGTGATGCTCGGCATCGCCACCATGACAGACATCGGTTTTAACGCCGCCATCATCGGTATGGTCGCCCATGGTGTTATCACGGGCCTGATGTTCTTTATTGCGGGCTCGATGAGCCACCGTTATCACACGCGTGAAATGGCGCGTCTCGGCGGCAACCAGAAGTTGATGCCGATCATGGGAGCGATACTCGGGCTGTCCGCCATGGCGTCACTGGGTCTCCCCGGGCTCGCCGGGTTCTGGGGCGAGTTCATGTCGCTGCTGGCTGCTTTCAATCCGAACCCTGCACTTAATGTCGGACTGTTCCGGACACTGATGGTCATCGGTGCGATCGGCACCGTCCTCACGGCCGGTTATCTCCTGTGGATGATGCAGAAGGTGAACTTCGGCGAGCCGCGCGAGTCCTGGGACGACGTCGATCTTCACGATGTCGACAAGTGGGAGATGATGGCCTGGGTGCCGCTTGTGATCTCGATCATCGCCATCGGCGTGTACCCGCGCATCGTGACCGGGGCAACCAACGACGCCGTCGTCGAGCTGATCAAGAACGCCTTCGGAGGCTAGAGCAGTGATCCTCGACTACCACGCACTTCTTCCCGAGATAATCCTCGCCGGCACCGTCATGTTGGTGCTGGTCACCGATCTTCTCCCTGTGAAGAAGTACTGGTCCGCGATCGTCGGGATTTTCGGCACCGCAGCCGCCCTTGTGCCGCTGCTTACGCTGTCGTTCTGTGACTCGCTCGAGTTCTGCGAGTCGACCGGGGTGCGCAGCATGTTTTCCGGGACGTACGTGGTTGACTCGTTTGCGCTGGTTCTCAAGGGTCTGTTCCTGGTGGTCGCTCTCGTCGTCTTGTTGATGTCTGTCGGCTACCTCGAAGGTGGCCGGTTCTGGCAGGGTGAGTACTACTTCTTGTTGCTCGCCTCCGTCCTGGGAGCAGTCGTGATGGCGTCGAGCCGGGACTTCATCTCGATGTTTGTCGCTCTCGAACTTGTTACCGGTCCTACCTTCTTGATGGCCGGTTGGCGTAAAGGAGACGACCGGTCGAACGAAGCAGCCCTGAAGTACTTCATTATCGGGGTGATCTCCGCGGCGATCCTGCTGTTTGGAGTTTCGCTGGTCTACGGAGTCACCGGCCAGTTGCGTTTCGCCGACATTGCTGCGGCGATCGCGGTCCGGGGAGAGTCGCCGCTGCTCACGATCGGAGTGATCTTCACGATCCTCGGGTTCGCGTTCAAGGTCTCTGCGGCACCGTTCCATTTTTGGACCCCTGACACTTACGAGGGGGCGCCGACACCGGTCACCGCCTATTTGGCGGTTGGCTCGAAAGCTGCCGGGTTTGTCGGACTGTTGACTGTTGCTTACGTCGCCTTCGGCACGACGCGGGGACTCTGGGCAGCCTTGATCTGGATTCTCGCCGCGACGTCTATGACCCTTGGCAACGTTGTCGCGATCAAACAAACCAACATCGTGCGTATGCTCGGTTACTCGTCGATCGCTCAGGGTGGGTTCATGTTGGTGCCGTTTGGAGCGCTCGTTGCGGCAGATGCCACTCCGGACGTACTCGAGAAGGCCTTCTTCGCGACTGTTACCTACATAGTGATTTACGCCGCGATGAACCTTGGGGCGTTCGCCACGATCATCGCGATCGCGAACCGGATCAAGTCCGGTGAGATCAAGGATCTTGCCGGACTCGGACTGTACGCTCCAGGCCTTGCCGGACTGCTGGCGATCTTCTTCTTCAGCCTCGCCGGCATTCCACCGGTGGCTGGTTGGTTCGCCAAGCTCGCCATGTTTAATAGCGCAATCGGATCCGGTTCCGGGTGGGGTCTCGCGCTCGCGGTTATTGCGGCGGTGAACGCTGTGGTGGCCTTCGCCTACTACGGCAAGGTAATCAAGAGCGCCTGGTTCGATCCTGTGCCGGACACCGTGTCAGACGCCATGAAGAGTGACTCGAAGGTGGCGCCGCCGCTGGTGCTTGCTCTTGGTATCACGTTTGCGGGGACGATAGCCTTCGGCATCTTCCCCTCACTCGTCACCGGCCTGTCCGAGTTTGCGAGCAGTCTTTCCAGCGGCCTGTAGGAGTCCTTTCCGATAGGCTGGGCGCATGACTGTTCCCGAAGACTGCTCTGGGGATTGCGTTGTCTCGGTAGCCGGTTCGCCGGCGTCTCTCGGGGTTGAGAAATGACCGACCTGAAACAGCGCATTATCGCTCTCATCGAGGATGAGGGACCACTTCCCTTTGACACATATCAGGAGATGTGCCTGTACGACCCGGACGAGGGTTTCTTTAGCGCAGCCGCGGGAGTTCGGTCTTCCTACGGCGGGGATTTCGTCACCAGTCCGGAGGTCACGGCACACTTTGGGGCCGCCATCGGCCGATACGTCAACAGTGAGTTGATCCGCGCAGGCACTCGGTCCCAGGTTGTTGAAGTCGGTGCGGGGTCCGGGTCGCTCACGGATGCGATGCGATCTGAAGTGACAGATGCTGACTTCTATGCGGTCGAGAGCAGTGAGATCGCGAGGCGACAGCTCCGTGAACTACTCGGTAGCGGCCGGGTGGTGGAGAGTATTGACGGGCTTCCGGCCTCCCAACACCGGATCACCGTGGCAAACGAACTGGTGGACAACATTCCCGTCGCACTCGTTGTTCGAGCTGACGACGGCTGGGTCGAACAACGAGTCGGTTGGTCCGGGAGTGAGTTTGGGTTTGTGCACGTGGCGCCGAGACCAGCAGTCTTGGACTGGGTGGAACGCCACGCACCGTTGGTCCCGGTCGGATCTCAGGTCGAGGTTCAGCTCGGAGCGGGGGTCTGGCTGCGGGAGCTGGTCGGTTCATCGCCAACGGGTTCCGCCCTCGTTATCGACTACGGCGGCACAACCGAGGAACTCTTGACTCGCCGAACGTCAGGGACACTCCGGACGTATCGGGGACACCATCTGGGTCCCCACCCATTCCTTGATCCCGGGAAATCCGATATAACCGTCGACGTCGACTTCTCTGCACTGCTCGACGAAGCCGCCGGTCTTGGAGCGCAAGCCGAGCTGCTTCGTCAGGATGACTTCCTATCGTCACTCGGGTTGCGCGATGTCGTGTCTAACTTGCGGCGAACCGAGCTGGCTCTTGCGCGCGAGGGCGACGTCATGGGCCAAATGCGAATCAGGTCCGAGCGTGTTGATGTCGAGACGGTGCTGCATCCGCGGGGTCTTGGTGATTTCCGCGTATTGATCGCTCGCTGGTAGGGAACCTCGATACCTGATGATGCGTCTTAGCGTTGTGAGAATGAAAGGGCGCACACAGTGAACCGCATCATTGTTCTAAGTATGGGGCTCCTCGTGGTTGCTGCGGCGTGTGGCGCTCCGCAGGCCGACGACGCTGCGGGGAGTCGTGTTACCACGCTGGTGACGACAACAGAGGCTGCTACCACGCCGTGTACTCCGGGATCTGCAACCTGCGGCACCGAAGAGGCTGTTCCCACAGACCCGGAGGCCATCGTGCCGACACCGGTTCCTCTCGACCCTCCGGCAGTACCGAATCCGACAAACACTGCCCGCACCGATCTTGCCCTACGTCTGGGTGTGCCGATGGATCACATCGAGATTGTGTCGATCAAGGAAGTCGTATGGCGCAATGGGAACCTTGGCTGCGACACGGGCGAACCCGCAATCCAGGTGTTGACCGATGGGTATCAGATCGTGCTCGAAGTGCACGAAGTGCAGTACTTCTACCACGGCAAGACCGGCCTGGACCCGGTGTATTGCGCGATCCCTGATGAGCCGCTTCCACCCGGGGACGCGTGAATCCGGGTCGTCACTGCGGCCGGTCGCCGCGGTTCGGCAAGTAGAGTTGCATCATGATCTTCCGAATCCTCTCTGCTCGTTGGGCTCTGCCGAAACTGTTCGTCGGGCGCTCCAGGTCTCGAACCGGGACGACGTGAGTTCTTCCGTGCCAACGCCCTCTCGGGTCGAGGTCATCGAGGGCCGTCGGATCGAGATCGAATGGGAAGACGGCAGCACGACATCGATGTCCGCAGCCGCGCTCCGCGCGCTTTGCGCGTGTGCAGGTTGCCTCCAGAATCCACCTGAAGAGCGCACTGCCCGGGCTCACGCTGCGGCTCGCATTGATTCTGCATCCTTCGTTGGTAGTTACGCCATGGCGTTTGTGTTCTCTCCGGATAACCACACCACAGGCATCTTTCCGTTTACCGGGCTCCACGGCTACGAACCCGAGTAGCCGGGCAGCCGCTTCCGTCCTGTGATTCGACGAATCGAAAGACTCGATCGGTAGAATCAACGCATGCCGGACTCGTCCCATTACCCGGTTTCGGCGTCCAAAACCGCACGATGATGCGTTTTTGGACGCCAAAATCGAACGTATTCAGTCGGCCTCGATCGGCAGTAACCGGGAGTCAGCCAGGGCGGCAGTGCGGTGGCCCGCAATGGCCTGGTACTCGGGGCTCTGGATCATCTGGACGAACGCTTCGAGATCAGGGTATTGCACGACCAGTACACGATCCCACCGGGTTTCGACCGGTCCGATCAACAGTGGTCCACCCGTGCCGGTGAGTAGCACGGTTCCACCAACCTGCGATAGGAGCGGGAACGTCAGGTCCATGTAGACGCCATACGCTTCCTCACCCGAGAGTGGTTCGGAGGGTGCGAGTTCGGGGGCGTTGGTGTAGTCGGCTTGGTCTCGGAAGCGAAGCAAGTTCAACATCGTGAGAGGACCGGTGATCCCCCTCCCCATGAGTGCAGCGGTGGACTCGGGTGTGGGTGATAGATACATCATTTTGATCATACTCACCGCTGCGAGTAGTCATCCCGCACGACATGTGGCATATGAGTTCTTGCCCCGACATGTCGACGCGGCTACTTTCGCGGCTCAAGGCCGCCACCGAGATTTCCGAGGATACGACGATGAGTACTACGTCGGATACCGGCCATGATGGCGAGTCCACAAAACCTCTGGTCCTGTGGGCCCTGCCTCTCATCGGCGCAACTCTGATTCCAGGCTTGGTCTGGACTCAGGTGAACCAACCATATGCGTTGCATCCCGGCCTCGTCCTGACGATGACAGGCTTTGCAGCGATCTTTGCCGGCGTTGTCCTTGCGTTGCTGTCGTCCGGGTTCCGTAGCCGGCTTCGATGGGCGTTGGGACTCACGACCGTCGTAGTCCTGGTGGCTTTCCAGTGGCGGGCGTTGGCGGAAATCGGGGCAGCGGTGGCGGGAGTTGTCGGACTCCCTGTGCTGAGCGATCTCACTCCTGTGACGATTGCAGGGTTGCTGCTGTGGGTCGCAAATCGACTTGCCGACGAGTGGCCGTTCGCGGCGCTTACGGGCATCGGGGTTTTGGCGGTTGTGGGAGTCCTGGGGATCGGTGCCCTGGCAATAGTCGCTCCGGCGCCACCAGACATCGGCACCGTAACTGCGAGACCGGGGTCGCCCGATGTTCTTCTCCTCGTGCTTGACGGAT
>VAPH01064356.1_pt1 | contig 11079 bp, 11 predicted proteins | sample 3393861 | NCBI WGS metagenome assembly VAPH01 (sample SAMN08290439, study PRJNA428436) | hydrothermal vent metagenome | isolation source: Deep-sea hydrothermal vent chimney | place: Atlantic Ocean: South-mid Altantic Ridge | reverse complement strand
GCTCGAACCAGGGACCCAGTGATTAACAGTCACTTGCTCTACCAACTGAGCTATCGGGGAATTGTGGAGCGCGAATATTACTGATACAGGCTTATGTGGTCAAGCTATTACTTGATTCAGCGTGCTGAAAAATGCGCTTTTTATCCTAGCGCCGTTGTGATTCTCTGCAGTGCCTGATCCAGCAATTCCATGCTGGTGGCATAAGAGATGCGCATATAGCCCTCGGCACCAAAAGCGGAACCGGGAACCAGGGCGACTTTGGCCTCGCCCAGCAGGTAGTCAGCCAGTTCTACATCGTTGTTGAAATTGCTGTTACTGGCAATGACTTTGCGGAAATCGGCGAAGGCGTAAAAAGTGCCATCGGATGGCAGGCAGTCTACGCCATTCATGGCATTTAGCCGTTCGACGACGAAGTCGTGGCGTTCTTTAAATGCCTGCAACATCGGTGCGATGCAGCCCTGATCGCCGTTTAGCGCCGCTTCTGCTGCTACCTGAGATATCGAGCATGCATTTGAGGTGCTCTGTGACTGGGTTTTTTTCATGGCAGCCACCAGCTCAGCGGGTCCACCGCAGTAGCCGATGCGCCAACCGGTCATTGAATAGGCCTTGGAGACGCCGTTCATGACAATGGTGCGGTCATACAGGGCAGGGCAGGCGTTGACGATGTTGACGAAGGGCGCCTCTGTCCACAGAATATGTTCATACATATCATCCGTTGCGATGAGTACATCTGGATATTGCAGCAGTACTTCAGCCAGTGCAGCCAGCTCCTCGTGGCTATAGACTGCGCCGGTAGGGTTGGACGGGCTGTTGAGAAAGAGTAATTTTGTGCGATCGGTGATGGCGGCCTGTAATTGCTCGGGTGTTATTTTGTAGGCCTGCTCAATGCCGGCGGTAACGATGACCGGCACTCCTTCGGCCAGCAGTGTCATGTCGGGGTAGGATACCCAGTAGGGGGCGGGGATGATTACCTCATCACCGGGGTTGATCAGCGCCTGCAACAGATTGAAACTGGTTTGCTTGCCGCCGACCGAGACCAGGATCTGGTTCAACTCATAATCCAGCTGATTATCACGTTTAAACTTGTCTATGACAGCCTGCTTCAGGCTCGGTGTGCCGTCCACTGCGGTGTATTTTGTGAAGCCATCACGAATGGCCTGGATGGCCGCTTCTTTAATATGATCGGGTGTATCAAAGTCGGGTTCTCCGGCTCCCAGCCCAATAATATCCAGCCCCTGTGCCCTCAGCTCTTTGGCACGCGCTGTAATGGCGAGTGTCTGTGATGGTTTGATGTTTTGTACGCGCTTTGAGAGGCTGATGCTCAAGATATTTACTCCTGCTTTTTCTGTCACTGTTATAATCGTTGTCTGAGATTCAGCTGAATAATACGACAATTGTTTGCAGGCATCTAGAACATAAACAGGAAGATAGTTTTCCATGGGTAGTTTTAACTTACATACAGAGTTTGAACCTGCCGGGGATCAAATTAGCGCCATCAATTCTCTGGTCGAAGGGCTGGAAAACGGTGAAGCCTGGCAGACTCTGCTCGGTGTCACCGGTTCCGGCAAGACGTTCACCATGGCGAATATCATCAAACGCACTGGCCGGCCTGCTATTGTGATGGCCCACAATAAAACACTGGCTGCACAATTGTATTCTGAATTTCGTGACTTCTTCCCTGAGAACTCCGTGGAGTACTTCGTTTCCTACTACGATTATTATCAGCCTGAGGCCTACGTGCCGTCATCGGATACTTTTATCGAGAAGGACGCGGCCATCAATCAGCAGATAGAGCAGATGCGTCTGTCTGCCACCAAGGCGCTGCTGGAAAAAGATGACGTCATCATCGTGGCGACGGTTTCAGCCATTTATGGTCTGGGTGACCCGGCCGCCTATCACGACATGATCCTGCACCTGAAAAAGGGCGATGAAATGGATCAGCGCGCGATTCTAAAACGGCTGGCCGAGATGCAGTACAGTCGCAACGACCAGGTGCTGGAGCGGGGTAATTTTCGTGTACGAGGCGACGTCATCGATATCTTTCCTGCCGAAGAGGAGCACAGGGCGACACGTATCGAGTTGTTTGGCGATGAGATCGAACGGCTCAGTGAATTCGACCCGTTGACCGGTGAGACCCTGGCAGAAAAAGTACGAACCACCGTTTATCCAAAGTCGCACTATGTCACGCCACGAGAGCGTGTGCTGGATGCCGTGGAGATGATCAAAGACGAGTTGCAGTTGCGGCTGGCTGAATTACGTTCACAGAACAAGCTGCTGGAGGCGCAGCGCCTGGAGCAGCGCTGCCTGTTCGATATCGAAATGATGCAGGAGCTGGGCTATACCAACGGCATCGAGAACTATTCACGTTATCTGTCCGGGCGTGCGCCGGGCCAGCCGCCGCCGACCCTGATTGATTATTTACCGGCCAACGCCCTGATGTTTATCGATGAATCACATGCGACGATTCCGCAGATAGGCGGTATGTACCGGGGCGACCGCTCACGTAAGCAGACGCTGGTGGAATACGGCTTCCGTTTGCCCTCAGCGCTGGATAATCGTCCTCTGCGTTTTGATGAATTCGAGGCATTGATGCCGCAGACGGTTTTCGTTTCGGCTACACCGGCCCAGTATGAGGCAGATCACAGCAATAATGTTATCGAACAGATCGTGCGCCCGACCGGCCTGCTGGATCCGGTAGTGGAAGTGCGCCCGGTCGCCTCACAGGTGGATGATGTGCTGTCAGAGATCAATCGCCTCGCTGCTTTGGGTGAGAGAATTCTCGTCACAACTCTAACCAAGCGCATGGCCGAAGACCTGACAGATTATTTACTGGAACACGGCGCACGCGTCCGTTATCTGCATTCTGATATCGATACGGTTGAACGGGTGGAAATCATTCATGATTTACGCGCGGGTGAGTTTGATTGCCTGATCGGGATAAACCTGCTGCGGGAGGGGCTGGATATACCCGAAGTCTCCATGGTTGCCATTCTCGATGCCGACAAAGAAGGATTCTTGCGCTCGACGCGTTCGTTGATTCAGACCATCGGCAGGGCTGCCCGCCATATTAATGGCAAGGCGATACTTTATGCTGACAAAGAAACGGATTCGATGAAAGCCGCGATATCGGAAAGTGAACGTCGGCGCAAGAAACAACAGCAGCATAATCTTGAAAATGACATTTCACCGCAAAGCGTGAAGAAGAAGGTCAAGGACATGATCGAGGGCATAGGCAGCAAACGTAGCCGGGGCCCCTATACCAATAAATCCGCAAAGGCCTTACGCGCCGCCGAAGAAATGGCGGCTTATAAAAGGCTCTCGCCTAAGGAGCTGGCAAAGAAGATTCAGCAAATGGAGAAAGAGATGCTTGATTTCGCCCAGAATCTGGAGTTTGAAAAGGCGGTTGTGCTGCGTGATAGTGTAGCCATACTAAAGGCCGAATTATTGGAACTACCTGCGTGATTCAGCTGTCACAGGGTCACACGTAACGAAACTCGATGTTTTTCTGTTAAAAGAATAAAATACGCATTTACCTTCAATTTCACCCGACAACTCCCTATAAATACCGACCAACCGCATGCTCGAAGTTACTAACCTGGAATGTATCCGTGGTGATCGCTGCCTGTTCTCCGGCCTGGAGTTCAGTCTTGAATCCGGTGAACTGCTGCACCTGCAGGGCCATAACGGTAGCGGCAAAACCACACTGCTGCGCACCCTTTGCGGTTTGATTGCACCTAGCCAGGGTGAGGTTCGATGGAAAGGAGAGAACATTCGTCGGCAGCGGGATGAATTTGCCGCAGATATGCTGTTTCTTGGCCATTTAAATGGTATTAAAGCCGATCTGACGGCGGTTGAAAATTTATGCGTACTCAGTCAGTTAGATGGACTGGACATCAGCAATGAGGATGTGTGGCAGGTATTAGAGAAAATGGGACTCTATGGACAGGAAGACCTGCCGGTACGTGTCCTGTCGCAAGGCCAGAAACGGCGGGTGACGCTGGCCCGGCTATTACTCAGTCAGTCCGCACTATGGCTACTGGATGAGCCCTTTACCTCACTGGATAAAGCGGCTGTCGACTTCCTGCAAACGCAGATAGCCGAGCACATCAGGCAAGGCGGAATGGCCATTTTGACCACGCATCAGGAGGTCGCTCTGACCACCGGTGATGTCAGGCAATTGAGACTCGGCTGGAAAAAAGACGACGATGTTTAACGCATTTTATATCGTAGTTAAGCGTGATTTGTTACTGGCGATGCGCAATCGCTCAGATATTCTGACCACCCTGTTTTTCTTCATTATCGCAATCAGCCTGTTCCCGCTGGGTATTGGGCCAGAGCTGGATACCTTGCGCGAAATCGCCCCCGGTGTGTTCTGGGTTGCCGCACTGCTCGCTTCAATGCTGGCTCTGGAAAGATTGTTTGCCATTGATTTTGCTGATGGAACCCTGGAGCAATTGCTGTTGACGCCCCAACCAGCAACCATTCTGGTGCTGGCAAAAGTGCTGGCCCATTGGCTGATAACCGGAGTACCATTGGTGTTACTCTCACCCCTGCTTGGGTTACAATACGACCTCTCAGCAGAAGCGATACAGGCGTTGATGTTGACATTATTGCTGGGGACCCCATCTCTAAGTCTGATCGGAGCCATCGGTGCCGCTTTAACGCTAGGATTGCGTGGCGGCGGCGTACTGGTTTCTTTGCTGGTTCTACCTTTGTATATACCCGTTCTTATTTTTGGAGCCGGCGCCGTGGAGGCGACAGTTTCAGGGCTTGGAGGCTCAGGTCATATTTCAATGCTGGGGGCAATATTTCTGCTATCACTGGTGATGGCGCCACTGGCAACCGTTGCCGCGCTTCGAGTATCAGCCGAGTAGGGCTGCCAAATCAACTAAAGCATATACTTCTCAATGGTCTCAAAAAATTTAAACTGGTTTAGATTCTCTTCGCCATCCACTTTTTATCCCCTGGCAGGGAAGCTGGTGCCGTGGTTCTCAGCCGTTGCAGTAATACTGATTGTTATTGGTCTATATATGGGTTTCTTCGTGGCACCGACGGATTACAAGCAGGGTGAAGGCTATCGGATAATTTTTGTGCATGTGCCGGCCTCCTGGATGTCGATGTTCATCTACCTGGTGATGACCTTCTGGGCCATACTGGGACTGGTTTTTAATACGCGTGTATCGGGTATGATGGTGCAGGCACTGGCGCCTACCGGGGCAATGTTTACTTTTCTTGCATTGTGGACCGGCGCATTCTGGGGCAAGCCGATGTGGGGAACCTGGTGGGTTTGGGATGCCAGGCTAACTTCGGAGCTGATCCTGTTTTTCCTGTATATCGGTTATATCGCATTGCATTCATCAATTGATGATAATCGACGAGCTGATCGGGCAAGCGCAATTCTGGTAATAGTTGGGGTAGTGAATATCCCTATCATCTATTATTCGGTAAAATGGTGGAATACCCTCCATCAGGGTGCGTCTATCAGTGTGGAATCCGGTTCCAGCATGGCATCAATCATGCTGATCTCCATGTTGATTATGGCGCTGGGTTTCTGGGCCTATAGCATTGCCGTCGCACTGGCAAGAGTGCGTTCAGTCATTCTTGAACGTGAACGGGACACAAACTGGGTAAGTGAATTACCCGAGATAAAACGATGAAAGAATTTTTTAACATGGGCGGCTATGCGCTGTATGTGTGGGGTTCATTCGGCATGACAGCATTACTCATGCTGGCTGAACCACTACTTATTCGCCGCCGACGCAAAACAACCCTGCAACGTGTTTCACGTTTTGTACGCAGTAAGTCAGCACAGCGGTCAAATAGACCATCAGCAAGCATCACGGGTGAGATTAAATGAAAGCCAGACAGAAAAGATTGATAATTATACTCATAGGGTTAGTGGCGCTTGGACTCGCTTCCTGGCTGGTTTTTAATGCGCTGGGAAATAATATGTCCTATTTCTACTCTCCCACTGAGGTAGTGCAGAAAAAGGCACCTCAAGACCATCTATTCAGGCTCGGTGGCATGGTAGTAAAAGGCAGTGTGCAGCGTGGTCAGGAGTTGACAGTGCGCTTCGCCGTTACTGATACAGCAAATGTGGTCAATGTCGAGTACACCGGAATTCTGCCTGATCTGTTTGATGAAGAGCAGGGCGTTATTACGCAGGGGAAACTCAATGACAGTGGAATATTTGTGGCCACGGAAGTGCTTGCCAAGCATGACGAAAATTACATGCCGCCTGAAGTAGCCGATGCGCTGAAGAAGGCCGATAAAATGAAAGCTGACGCGCCAGCCACCGGAGTGGAAAAATGATTCCAGAAATCGGACAGCTTGCACTTATCCTTGGGCTGATATTTGCACTGGTGCAAACAGTTTTGCCGCTAGCTGGCGCGCATTTCGGTATTGCCAGCTGGGTGGCAGTAGCCAAACCGGCAGCCCGGGCGCAATTACTGTTTGTCGCTATTTCTTTTGCTGCATTGACCTGGAGTTTTCTGACACATGACTTCTCGGTTAAATATGTAGCGATGAATTCCAATATCGCATTGCCCACTATGTATCTGTTTTCGGCAGTGTGGGGTGCTCATGAAGGCTCATTGGTGCTCTGGGTACTGGTGCTTTCCTTCTGGACCACCTGTGTCACCGTCTTCAGCCGCAGCATTCCGCCCGTTATGTTAGGACGCGTACTGGGAGTTATGGGCTTTATCAGCGTCGGCTTTCTTCTTTTCATTCTGTTGACATCAAACCCTTTCGAAAGACTGGTTCCGGCTGCAATCGAAGGCCGTGATTTGAATCCTTTACTGCAGGATTTAGGCCTGATTCTTCACCCGCCTTTGTTATACATGGGCTATGTCGGTTTTGTTGTGCCGTTTTCGTTCGCTATTGCCGCCATGCTTGGTGGGCGCCTGGATGCCGCATGGGCGCGCTGGTCACGTCCCTGGACCCATGTTGCGTGGGTATTTCTGACTCTCGGTATCGCACTGGGCTCGTGGTGGGCCTATTATGAACTGGGCTGGGGCGGCTGGTGGTTCTGGGATCCGGTAGAAAATTCCTCCTTTATGCCCTGGTTGGTTGGTACCGCATTGATGCATTCGCTGGTAGTGACGGAGAAAAGAGGCACATTCAAGGCATGGACAGTATTGCTGGCCATCTTTACTTTTTCTCTTAGCCTGCTTGGCACTTTTCTGGTTCGTTCTGGCGTTCTGACATCAGTGCATGCCTTTGCATCAGACCCGACACGAGGAACATATATACTCTTCTTTCTCAGTGTGGTCGTAGGTGGCTCACTACTACTCTATTCATGGCGCGCCTCGCAAATTCGCAGCCATGTCCATTTCGATCTTATATCTCGCGAAACCGGACTGCTGTTGAACAACGTTTTTCTTGTAGTGGCGGCCATCAGTGTTTTACTCGGAACTCTCTATCCGATATTTGTGGATGCCTTAGGTATGGGTAAGATTTCAGTTGGCCCGCCTTATTTCAACAGCGTGTTTATTCCCCTGATGACACCGCTGGTACTCCTGCTGGGCGTTGGTCCTCTATTGCGCTGGAAACGCGATACTGTCGGTCGCCTGTGGCCAAAGGTCTGGCTGGTCGCCATCCTTAGTCTGGTCATTGGCTTACTATTCCCACTACTGGTTATGGATTTTTATGACATCCGCGCAGCCTTCGGCATGATACTGGCAATCTGGGTGTTTGGCATGACCCTGAAATCACTCTTTGAACAGTTTAGAGGGCGAGGTTTTGTCACCGTCTCACGTTCTTTCTGGGGTATGACATTTGGGCATATTGGCATTGCGGTATTCATTGTCGGCATTACCCTGACTTCTGTCTACAGCACTGAAAAAGATCTTCGGGTAGAACCTGGTGCAAGTTACAACCTGGCAGGCTACGTTTTTAGATTTGATGGCGTGACGAAGATCGAAGGGAAGAATTACTGGGCATCAAATGGCAAGCTAACGGTAACGAAAGACGGGAAGTTTGTCGCCACCATGGAACCGGAGAAGCGTGAATATCTGGTGCAGAAGGCTCCAATGACCGAAGCGGCAATTGACGCCAGTCTGTTCAGGGACCTGTTTGTTGCACTTGGTGAACCGTTGGGTGACAAAGGAGCCTGGAGCGTACGTCTCTATCATAAGCCATATCTTCGCTGGATCTGGCTGGGCGCTCTAATCATGTCCTTTGGTGGCTTGCTTGCTGCCAGTGATCGGCGCTACAGAAAAGTAGCTGGAAAAACGAAAGCACAGCGTGTATCCAGAGCTGAGGCGGTATCGTGAAACGGTATTTAATTCCCTTTGCGGTCTTCGCCGTTCTGGTCGTTTTCCTGGCTATCGGTTTGAAGCTGGATCCTAAATATATTCCCTCGCCACTCATAGGGAAGCCGGTTCCGGAGTTTAATTTACCCGATTTGCACAATCCTGAGCTGCGTATCAAGTCCACAGATCTAAAAGGAACCGTGTGGCTGTTGAATGTATGGGCATCATGGTGCACAGCCTGTCGTGCAGAGCACCCGGTAATGAAACGGCTGGCCGCCATGAATCTTGCTCCGATATATGGTTTGAACTACAAGGATAAAACCGAAGATGCCAAAAAATGGCTGCAGGAACTGGGTGATCCCTATAAATACAATCTGGTCGACAGGGACGGTGATGCCGGTATTGACTGGGGTGTTTATGGGGTACCGGAAACCTTTGTTATCGATAAAAAGGGAACTATTCGTTACAAGTATATAGGCCCCCTGAATGATGAGGTCGTCAACGAAATAATCGTCCCTCTGTTGAAAAAATTAAATGCGGAGGCTATTTAAAAAATGCGCATGATGAAAAGAGTCATTCCCATTGTACTGGCATTGCTGGCGATTTCGCTGACATCATTTGCTTCTCCTATTGATGTCTATCTGTTTGAGGATCTGGAAAAGGAAGCTTTATACAAGAAGATCGTTAAGGAATTACGTTGCACTGTTTGTCAGAATCAGGATATCGGTGCTTCCAATGCTGAACTGGCACAGGACCTGCGCCGAAAAACTTACGAGATGGTTGCAGATGGAAAGGACCAAGAGTACGTGCTGAATTTTATGGCGCAACGCTATGGAGATTTCATCCTCTATAACCCACCATTGCAGAAAAATACCCTGGTGCTCTGGATCGGTCCACTCATCATATTAATTATTGCAATTATTCTCCTGCTACGGTTTATACGAAGAACAGATTTTGATGCGCCGTTATCAGAGTCAGATCGAGTTCAGGCAGAAAAAATACTGGAGAGAGACGAATAATGTCATTCTGGATCATTTCGATAATCATGGTAGCTGTCGGTCTTCTGTTGATTACCCCGGCGTTACTTAACAAAAAATCTATCCAGATGGAAGATGATCGTGAACAGGACGTCAACATAGCCAGAGAGCGGATGCAGGAACTGAAGGCTGAGCTTGAAGCTGGAACATTGTCTGAAGAGATATATCAACAGACACTGGAAGAGCTGGAGAAAAACCTGCTTATTGACGTTTCTGAAGTGGAAGCTGTACCAGAAAAAACCTCGACTCGTTTTGTCTGGATACTGTCCATGGTCGTGCTAGTCATTGTCCCGGCACTGAGTTACGGGTTATACAATGTATTGGGTTCTTCTCAGTATCTTGATGTCCACGGGCCGGGAACACCGGCTATGTCACTTGCCAGCCAGGCCAGTGACGGAAAAGTCCCCACTATTGAGGAAATGATCTCCGAGCTGGAAAAGAAAACAGTAGAAAAACCGGATGACCCGGATGGCTGGTATTTACTGGGACGTTTGTACGCTGCTTCTGACCGCTTTGCCGAATCAGTGAAGGCGTATGAAAGGCTTGTCGAGCTGTCTGATCGCCAACCAACCGCATTGGTAGTTCTCGCTGACTCAATTGCTATGACACAGGATGGAACCTTAAGCGGGCGTCCAATAGTACTGATAAATGAAGCCTTAAAGAAGGATCCGACTCATACCACTGCATTATGGATGGCAGGGCAGGCCGCTGCTGATCAAAAGCAACACACTAAAGCGATTGATTACTGGCAACGTGCGGCGCAGGGATTAAAAGACAATAAAGAGATGTTGGATGATCTCGGCAAGATGATTGATGAGGCGGTAGTTCTGGCAAAAGAAGCGGGAATGGAAGTGCCCGAAATAAAGCTACCGGATGCTTCAGCCATTATATCAATATCGATAAAAGTGACTATAGATCCGTCGTTGCAATCCAGGCTGGAAAAGAATGACGTACTCTTTATCTTTGCCAGAGATGCCTCCGGTTCACCAACGCCGGTGGCTGCGATTAAGCGACAGGCCAGTGAATTGCCGATGACGGTCGTGCTGGATAATTCCTCTTTATTGCGTCCGGGCAGCCGTTTGCTGGATTATAAGCAATTGAAAATAGCGGCAAGGGTGTCGCACAGTGGCCAGCCAATTGCGCAGAGCGGAGACCTGCAAAGCCAGACTCAGCTGGTAGATCCCGCAGCAACCGCCGATATTAGTCTGAAGATTGAAGAATTAGTACCCTGAGATCAAGCTGTAGCGGAATGCAGGCTTGCCAATTATGCTTGCAAAAGTTAAAGTGAATGGGTAAGTTTAAATATTAACTTACTGTTATTTCTACAAAAAATAATTTTCACTTTATATTTTAAACGATGAGCGACGACAATAAACTCTACCGGTTAGTGTTTACAGGCAACTTATTGCCTGGGCATAGTAAAAACAAAGTTATCTCACGTTTACAGAAGATGCTTCATCTTGATGAGGAGAAGGCGTCACGCCTTGTTACCGGAAAGCACAAGCAGATAAATAAAAAATTGACCCTGGACAGGGCCGAGAAGCTTCGGTTACTCATCCTTAAACAGGGGGCAGAGTGTGTTTTACTGCCCATAGAGGAGTCGTTTGTCTCCACCCAACAGCTACCCATGTTCATCCGTAATGAGGATAATGGTGTTCCCCAGAGTAACAAGCCTGTTACCACTCGTAGTACTACTCCTCACTCAGTAGACAGTTCAGTTGATTCAGAAGAATCAATCAGTCGAATCAGAAAGCGTTCGATACCTGTTAGTAAAAATACAAAATTAAAAT
>VAPH01012581.1_pt1 | contig 11082 bp, 13 predicted proteins | sample 3393861 | NCBI WGS metagenome assembly VAPH01 (sample SAMN08290439, study PRJNA428436) | hydrothermal vent metagenome | isolation source: Deep-sea hydrothermal vent chimney | place: Atlantic Ocean: South-mid Altantic Ridge | reverse complement strand
CCTTTTTCACCCTGGACGACACTCGATAACTATATCGGTCTGCTGGATAAAATTGCAGAACTAAAACTAATCATGAGCGTCAACCCGGTGCAACTTTCTCTACGCCTGTTAATACCCAGCGGCTCCCGTTTACTCGAACTGCCAAAGGATGAAACCTGCATTACCGATTTTAATCCTGCATCATTGGGTTATACCTGGGTACACAAAGAATCCAGAATTGACCTGTTACAGGAAAACATTCGCCACTGGACTGAAAAAGCTGAAAATGACGGCCTGAGCAGGCTGCAGATTTTTAATGGCATACGTCGTATCGCACTAAAAGCCGCCGGCAAAGAAGCTGAGGATATTACTGAAGAATATTCTGGCAACACCGTTCCCGCACACTCGGAATCCTGGTACTGCTGTGCCGAACCGACTGAACAGCAGTTGACGAGATTCTGAGATGCAACTGTCCGGCATCCGCTTTTTACTCATTGACGGGCCAAACCTTATTCGCCGTATTCATGCTGCCATTCCAGCAGAAGATACGAGTCAAATCATCGAGCAAAGCATCACATCTTCTTTGCAATCGCTCTCCCGTGCTCTAAAGCAGCACACACCAACTCATGCTCTATGTGCCTTCGAATCTGACGGCCTGACGTGGCGGCATAAAGAGTTTCCTGACTACAAAAAAGACCGTCCGCCGATGCCAGAAGAGCTGGTCGAAATTTTTTCGCGACTGAAACTGGAGATTCAGAATATCGGTGTTTTTACATTAGACATTGCGGGCATGGAAGCCGATGATGTCATCGCCAGCGCCGCCGTTAAAGCCGCCGCGCAGGGGGCGGAAGTTACTATACTGTCAACGGATACCGGGCAGGCACAGCTATTACAACCCGGAATCAGACAATATAATCACTTCAAACAGGAACCGATCACGGAAGAGACGATACTAAAACGTTTTTCGGTCAAAACCACTCAGTTAAACGATTACCTGGCGATGGTCGGGGATAAATCACATTCATTGCCGGGTGTGCCCGGTATTGGCGCAAAAACGGCTGCACGGCTGCTTCAAACTTATCCGGGTTTACAGGAGATCATTGCTTCCGCCGATGAAATTGGCGGTCATATCGGTAAGTCTTTAGCAGAACATCGTGAGATGGCAACCCTGATCAAACAGCTCCTTGCGCTGAAAACCGATATAAATCTTGGGCAGTCATTCCGCAGCTTTCGTTACTTAGGCAAGCTCTGATTTCATGCCATACAACAGCCCCTTCAGCAAACATATAGACGTTGCCGTCGCTGTCATCAGGCGTGAAGATGGCAAAGTGCTCTTCGCTGAAAGACCAGCGGGTAAAGCCTGTGCAGGAGAATGGGAATTTCCAGGCGGAAAAGTCGAACCAGATGAAACACCTCGACAGGCCCTGGATAGAGAAATCAGGGAAGAACTGGCCATTAGTATTACTGAGGCGAGACCCTGGATCACTCTGAAGCACACCTATCCGCATGCTTGCGTGTTATTGCACTTCTTCATCGTCAGTCACTGGACAGGACAGGAGCACGGAGAAGAAGGTCAGAGGCTTTCATGGCAGAACCTTTCAAACCTGACAATTTCCCCGTTGTTGGCAGCAAATGGACCGGTCATTCGTGCTCTGTTACTGCCTGACACGTATGCCATTTCGTGCGCAGATGAAATGGGAGACGAAGAATTTCTGCAACACTTAGCCAAAGCAATAAAAAATGGGCTGCAATTGCTGCAAATACGCGAGAAAAACATGACTGCCTGCCAGCTGAAACGATTTGTAAACCGGCTGTTACCCATCACCGTGCCTGCCGGCGTAACTACCTTGATCAACTCCGCAATGCCCATAGATCAGCAAAAGCGATTTTCTGGCATTCATCTGACCAGCAGCCATCTGATGCAACTTAATCAGCGTCCGAATTCCAAACTTGTGGCGGCTTCCTGTCACAATCGCCAGGAACTGCAGCACGCCATGCAACTCAAGCTGGATTTCGCTGTCCTGTCACCCGTCAGCAACACCCCATCACACCCTGAAGCTACACCATTGGGCCTGAGTAAAATGCGCGAAATCATTTCAAATTGCCCAATCCCCGTTTATGCCCTGGGTGGAATGAACCTGGAACTATTAGATGAGATACAATCATACGGTGCACACGGCATTGCTATGATGAGAAATGCCTGGCAGTAAATAATCAGGAGTCCCTATGCAAGCAGATTTTTGGCATCAACGCTGGCAAGCTGGAGAAATCGGCTTCCATAAACACGAATACAACACCCACATGAAGCGATTTATCGATCTGCTCGGTATCGAACGTGGTGATCATGTGCTCGTCCCTCTTTGCGGAAAGTCCCTCGACATGATCTGGTTACACAAGCAGGATTTCCGTGTGACGGGCATAGAAATCAGCCCACTGGCGGCAGAAAGCTTCTTCGCCGAAAACAATCTAAAATTCAGCATCAGCGAACATGACTGGGGATTGCGATATCATACAGACGGGATAGATATCCTCTGTGCAGATTTTTTCGACATTCACTCAGCAGATTTTCCTCATATCGATGCTATCTACGACCGCGCATCCTTAATCGCCCTGCCGCAGGACATGCGATCAGATTACGTCGCTCACCTGGCCGCCCTTATGCCCGATACAGCGCGATCACTGTTAATAACGCTCGACTATCCACAGCAAGAAATGGATGGGCCACCATTTTCTGTCAGTGAATCAGAAGTCGAAAAACTTTTCGGGCAGCAATTTATCGTCGAATCAATATATTCAGAAGACTGCCTGGCCAATGAACCACGTTTCCAGAAAAAAGGGCTGAGCAGGCTAGATGAACGGGTTTTTCTTTTGATAAGAAACATTCCCTGATTCTGCTTGCACCGAGAATCATATAAGTGTATTTTGCCACCTGATTTTTAGCCAAAAAACCTGCAATGAACCTCGAAGCACATCCACAACTTCCTGACGACAGCCTGCCTGTCCGTGATGCAAGCCATAAAATCAGACGCCTGCCCTGCTGTCTCTACCTGGAAGATAGCGAAGGCAAAACATTAATCAAACTTAATGATTCCAGCTCTCTGGTCTGGTCACTGTGCACCGGTGAATTCTCTGTCAGAGAAATGATTGATCTGCTGGAAGAAAGCTACCCCGATGCAGGAGACGTAATCGCGAAAGATGTTTATCGCGTGCTTGATGAGTTTATTGCGGAAGATATTATCGAACTAAAGTCGTAGGAGCGCCGCTCGGCGCGATTTTTTGCAGGGCACATCGCGCCGAGCGGCGCTCCTACAAAAACTGATTACAACGCCTCAATAACCGGCAAACTTATCACATCACCCAGCTGCAACTGTGTGGTAAACAGCTTTGGGTTATAGCGCTTCAGTAACCACAACGGCACACGCTGTTTAATAGAGATGCTCCACGCACTGTCACCAAAACGTATTTTGTAATCCTCGGTTTCGGTGATCTTAAAACGCGATCTAAATTCATCCTGTAGCTCACGGTGGTAGTCCAGGCGTTGCAGATTGAATTTTTCCCGTTGCGGTGTATTTTTAATCGGTAAATAAATCACCTTGCCTATGCGTACCTGGCGTGAACTTTTTAATTTATTTAATTTTCGTATACGGCTAGCTGAGCGCAGACCCATCCAGTTAGCAAATAAACCCAGCGACTCATCAGGCTCGACAACAATTAAATATCGAACCCTGGCATCGTCTTTATGCAGCTGGATAAGCAGGTCATCACCGACTCCAAATATTGACTCAGGATTATCGGGAATTAATTTTATAACTGGCTCGGGTTTATGTGGGTTAGTGCTGACAGCAACAGCAGCTATTGTTGACTTTTCAGTCACCGCCACTAGCTCAACATCTTTTTCATCTTTAACAGAAGCAACCTTAACCGGTTTCTTTACGGGCTTTATAGCGACTTTTTTTACAGGCTTGCTGACCTTCTTTTTAGCCACTTTAGTTGGCGTTCCGGGGATAGTCAGTATCTGGCCAGTTCGAATAAAGGCGCGACGCCCTAGATTATTCAGTAAAATCAGTTCACGACATGACACCATTTCCTTCTTTGCTATGCCACAGGCCGTATCCCCACGTTTCACACGGTAGGCATATTCTTCATATTTTGGCTCTTCAGCCTGCATACTGTTCAGTTTTGCCACTTGCTCACTGCGTCCATAACTGGACTTTGGCAACTTAAGTTTATAGCCCTTAGGAACAAACCGTCGGCCTGACCATACCAGGCGCATCAATGAGGTATTATATTTCTTCAGTGTCTTCTCGTTAACTGAAAATACAGCCATCAGCCTCTCTGTTGAAACAGGTGTCCTTATTGTTACCACGTCCATAGATAGCGGTTCCAGGAATTTGTGCTCTGGATAATATTTATCAATATTTTGAGCAACATGCCGTGCCGCAAGAAAGCTTGCATAGAAATTTTTCACGGCTATGCGAAATCCACGGGCTTTGTATTTGTTTAGCACATCCATGTAATCAGTACCCACCTTATCCATAGCACGCAACATACCCGACGCACCGTAGTTGTAGGAGGTAATAACAAAGGGATACAGGCTGTTCTTTTTTGATGATTTCTTACTACGAGCCTTGTCCCCCAGCCTCCTCCTGCTATCAAGGAAATAACGCGCAGCAGCAGCCGATGCAAGCACGGGGTCGAGTCGTTCGTCAACGGTAGAAGAGATTTTCAGGCCTAAAGCTCTCGCTGTTCGCGGCATAATCTGCCACATACCCGCCGCACCAACTCGAGAGTAGGCTGTCGGTCGATAGGAGGACTCAACAAAGGGCAAATACTGGATATCTGTCGGCAGGCCAGCCTGCTTCAGGGTTTTTACCACCATCGACCCATAAATATCATGCCTGCCGAGTGCCGCATGAAACTGGTCAGCCACTCCACCCTGACATCTTATACGCTTTGCTGCACGACGAATTTGAGACGGCCTGTCATTTTCGAGCAATACCGCCAGGTGTTTTGTCTCGCCGTTGAAAGTCGTAATGCCTTTGGCACGCTTATCAGCGATCTGCAACAGCTGCTCACGCAACTTGTTCTTTGCATTGCGTATGGAGCGTGGCTCTTTTCTTCGAGAGCATCGAGCCTTAGTCTTGATGACCTTGTAAACGCGATGGGGGTTATTTGAATCATGCAGTACGATAGTGTCTTTACCGTATTCTGTGAAGACATCTACCCAGAAGGCGACGCGGGGTTTCAGTTCATCTGGACAGGGAAATATCGTATCACACTGTAAATCATGGTCCCCTAGCAGGTGATCTGCACTCGCTGTCTGTGGAAATATCCACAAGCCGCTCATCACGGCAATGGCAGGCACTAAAAAGCGGCCATTGCCATTGAAAATATTAATGAAAGAGGGCATAAGACAACGAAGTCTGGTGCAAAATAGGCTATATAGCTGGAGCATTTTTCAGATTATTATTATCGCCACTGCAAAGGCAAAAATCGAGTCCGTACTATACTCGACCGCCCCTTTATTGAAAAGATAAAGATTTTTTATTCTTTTCATTTCGTGCACAGAAATTTGATAAGTGCTATGATTACATGAGCTTATATTACATGAGTTTATAATAATATTTTCGTTTGGAGAGAAAATGCCCACTTTCGATATTGTTTCCGAATATGATTCGCACGAAGCATCAAACGCTGTAGACCAGGCTAACCGTGAAATAGATACCCGTTTTGATTTTCGTGGCAGTAATTCTACGTTTACTCTTGAAGATCAGGCCATCACCCTGGAATCAGACAATGACTTCCAGCTGAAACAGATGATTGATATCCTGAACACTAAACTCGTAAAGCGCGGTATCGATATTGCCTGCCTGGAGGTTGGCGAAGCCGAACTGCGAGGGCACAGGGCCAAACAGGTCATTACCCTGAAAGAAGGTATCGACCAGCCCACTGCAAAAAAGATCGTAAAAATTGTTAAAGATAATAAGATGAAAGTACAGGCCGCCATACAGGGTGAAAAAGTTCGAATTACAGGCAAGAAGCGCGACGATCTACAGACAGTCATGGCCTTGTTAAAAGAAGAAAAGCTAGACGTACCACTCCAGTTCAACAATTTTCGGGATTAAACATATTATCTCTTTATCAAAAGTAAGCTCAAAGATCAGATCAGAAGTAAAACAGGCCGATAGCAATACTCGTTTTCTGGCCCTGCTATTAACAATTACTTTTATCGTATTACTCTGGTCTAATATCACACCGAAGGATCGCACGACCTGGTTTATGGAAGTGTTGCCTGTATTAATTGCGCTACCGATACTCGCCTATACCTGGCAAAGCTTTCCCCTTACCCGCCTGTTGTATCTTCTGCTTTTTATCCACGGTGTAATCCTGATGGTAGGTGGTCACTATACCTATGCTGAAGTTCCTGCGGGCCAGTGGTTCCAGCAGGCTTTTGACTTAAGTCGTAACCACTATGACCGGCTCGGACATTTTGCACAGGGATTTATCCCGGCCATGCTCGCACGTGAAATATTGCTTAGAAAAACAAACCTGCTACCCGGTAAAATCCTGTTCTTCATCGTCACCTCAATAAGCCTGGCCATCAGCGCTTTCTACGAACTGATCGAATGGTGGGTAGCCTTGATGTATGGTGGTGAAACAGACGCTTTTCTTTCCACACAGGGCGACATATGGGATACCCAATGGGACATGTTTGCCGCCTTAATTGGTGCTATCGTTGCGCGGTTGTCACTGGCAAAGGTTCACGATAAGCAATTGATGGATATGGGGCTTAGGGCTTATGGGACAGCAATGACGTAATACCTAATACATAAATCGTAAAACTTTTTTTACTATCCGCCAAACAAAGCCGGCACTTCATTACCATTTCCCCGACGGGTATTACCATTCACCTGTTTTTTCCGGCCTGATCCCTGTCCATAAGGCGTGCTTTTTGTGCGATTTCCTGAAGCGTTTCCATTGCTATTTTTTGCACTGGATTTACTGCGTGATCGTTGCTGGCTATTTCTTTTTTGAGCGGATTTTTTCTGGCTGTTTCGTTGCTGCCCCCCTCGTCCAGCGGGGCGGCTCTGACGACGGGGTTCACTGGCTTGTTCATCAGAGACCGAGCCCTGATCAAAGCCTTCAATCTCCTTACGTGGAATCTTCTTGCCGAGTAATTTCTCTATGCCTCGCAGAAAGCTGTTTTCATCTGGCGATACCAGTGATATGGCTTCACCATCACTGCCAGCTCGACCGGTGCGGCCGATGCGATGCACATAATCCTCCGGGATATTCGGCAATTCGTAATTCACTACATGCGGCAAAAGTTCGATGTCCAGGCCACGGGCTGCTATGTCTGTAGCGACCAGCACCCTGACCTTGCCGCATTTAAACTCAGAAAGCGCCCGCGTACGTGCACCCTGGCTCTTATTACCATGAATAGCAGCACTGGTCAGACCATCACGTTCCAGCTGCTGCGCCAGTCGATTCGCGCCATGTTTTGTACGGGTAAACACCAGCACCTGTCGCCAGTCATTCGATCCTATGAGAAATGACAACAATGCGCGTTTACTGCTTTTTGCCACTGGATGCACTAATTGGGAGATTCTCTCAGCCGTAGTATTGCGTGGCGCTACATCTATATTTTCAGGGCTGTGTAACAGGCCTTCAGAAAGACGACGGATCTCGTTTGAAAAAGTGGCTGAGAACAGCAATGTCTGACGCTTTTTCGGTACCAGTTTGATAATACGGCGGATATCATGAATAAAACCCATGTCCAGCATACGATCAGCTTCATCCAGCACCAGTATTTCGATTTTTGATAAATCGATATTGCCCTGTTGAACATGATCCAGCAGGCGACCCGGCGTCGCCACAATGATGTCGACACCCTGGCGTAGCCGCTGAATCTGCGGGCCAATTTTAACACCACCGAAGATGACCGTGCTGCGTAGTGGCAAGTGCAGGCCATAGGACTTCACACTTTCCTCTACCTGTGCGGCAAGTTCGCGAGTCGGGGTCACAATTAACGCCCTCACATGGCGGTGATTTCGCTCATGCGGGTGCCGGTTCAGAAGCTGCAATAATGGCAGGGTAAAACCGGCCGTTTTACCAGTCCCCGTCTGTGCACCAGCAAGGATATCGCGGCCAGCTAATATAGCGGGGATAGCCTGCTGCTGGATAGGTGTGGGATCTGTATATCCCTGTTCTGTGATTGCACGTAAAAGTGCAACGTTCAAGCCGAGTGATTCAAAAGTCATTTGTTCGGGTACTCCGTGATTATGCTATTAGAAATCGGCAGTATCACGCAGGTCAGCAGACACATCGTTTCGATCTGTGCTGTACTGGGTATTGCCGGAAAAGTGTAGTTAGTTTTGCAGGGTTTCTCGTGGAATGTAAAAATTTGTCTAGCGGCGACGTCCGCGGCCTTTACCTTTGCTGCGTGTAGTATCTTCAAAACGGACTTTAAGTGCAACGTTGTTGTGCATCCGGCCATCAAGTGCCTCAATGGCGGCGCGTGCTTCGTGCCCTTCCATCTCAACAAAACCAAAACCGCGGCAACGGCCGGAAAAGACATCTGTCACCAGCTTAACTGAGCGAACCGTGCCATATTCCGAGAAAAGCTTGGTGACACTTTCGTCATTTGCATCCGGTGAAAGACCACCGACAAAGATTTTTTTCATGTGTTTCCTGCTGACCAGTAAAAAATAAGAAATGTGAATCAGACAGGGCGAGGCGGGAAATAAGGCAATGGAACCATGCTACCTATAAGGCTCTGTGCGAAAATCGCATTCTGCGCGCATAGTACACGAATACACGCTGTGGCGCTATCTATTCCCTGCTACCACATCAAATCATCCGGCACTTTATAATCTGCATACGGATCACTCTGATCCGCCTCATCAAGCTCAGAAACGTCGAAATGCTTCACGTATGAGCCATCGCGCAATCGAATTTTTTCAGCCACGCCAGCAGGCACCAGCTTATAATCAGACCCGAGCTTCACGATAGCCAGACGTCCACGCACCAGCTGTTGCTGCAGCTTCTCTGTGACTAAAATCCGCTGCACATTTTTACCATCAACAAAGTTGAAGGCAATCTCTGCCTTTTCGACATCTACCAGGTTCATTTCAATCAACTGCCTGATCTGAGCCGCCACGGCCTTTTTCTCAGCCGCGAGCTTATGTTGTTGATTGAGCTCACGATCGCGCTGCGCGCTCTCAGCTTGCGCCTGCCGCGCGCGCACTTCGCTCTCTGACAATGCCTTTACCTGCTTGCCCTTTTTCTTTTTGGTCTGCTGGTACCTGGTTTTTTTAGCCTGCTTTGCTTTATTTTTATCCACCAGACCGGTTTTATTCAGCTGATCGAAAAGGGAATTCCCCATGTTCCTCTCCTATCAATAATTCGTCTTTAACTTTTTTCATTTTGCTCATCGAGTTGCTATTATATATCACTATATTCAACTTCAGGAACCGTCCTTGATGACACTATCAGAAGAAGAAATCAAACAAACAGTCCTTTGGTTCAAACTCACTGCTGTCCCATAAATTGATCCAACATACTTTATAAGCTATTGTGATTCATAGGAAATGCGGAAGCATGCAAAGAAGAACATGAAAACAAGAAAAACCACCTCCGTCATGCCGGGCTTGACCCGGTATCCACTAAGCCTTTGAAAAACCTGGATTCCGGATCAGCAAAAAACGCTGTCCGGAATGACGAGGCACTATTTGATTTTCATGTCTCAAAGGTTTCTATGCATCTGCTTGCTTTTTATTAACAAGGCTTCTAACCGAATTCATCGAAAGTTAACGGGACAGCAGTGATTTACATCGTCAGGTTTATTCGCGCTGACTTTTATCATGTCGCCTTCGAGCTCAATATAGACACCATCCCTGCCTATAGTTACAGCCATACCAGGTGCTTTTTTACTGCGGTATCGTGTTGCCATTGTATGTTCCTTTTAATTTTAAGCCGATGAACGCCCCTTCAATGCCCAGAAAAATATTTCTTATTCTCTGGCCGGCAGGCATAAAGCTTAGTTCTGTCTTTTAGTGCAAATAAAATAGCATGCTGCTGATAGCTTCTGCCGAGCTCAAGCGCATCCTCCAGATTAATACCAGGCACCAGGATACTCGGCTCTACCGGCCATTCACCACTCAGGCCAACAGCTTCACCTGGCAAACACTTCCATTGCTTTGATACTTGCAGGATTAACCCATCTTGATTCTTTTCATTGGTGGCGTCATCCACCACATCACTATACGGATTATAAGCGGTGATAAATGCGGAACAATTAACAGCAAACGATTCGTGTAATGCAGATAACTCAGCCGAACAGCCGTCTCCCTGAAGCACTATCGTACCTAATGGAGTAAAAACTCTGTATTCGGTAGTGTAATATGCTTTTATAAGTTCTTCAGTAATGTTCAAATAAATACCTGCTCATATATCCTGCAAACAAACCACTTCTCCCTAAATAACAGACTAACTATTATTACAGTATGTTAATCATCCCCCACAGCCCCGATTCAGACCTTGCCCGACAACCATGGATTACATGGGCAATCGTGGTGCTAAGTCTGCTGATCTATATTGCTCAGGAGAGCAGCCGTGGTGAAGTCCTAAGCTCAGCAGCAACCTATTGCGACAAGGTGTTTTCAGACCCGGTGGAAGCAAACAATGTCGCATGGAACAATCCCGAGGAGTGTGCCTCAGATCTGGCCAATCTACATTCATTACCTGACCCAGAATATATAATTGATCGCTCAGAAAAAGAACCCAGGTTTTTCTCCGGCTGGCAGCCCGAACAAATTGATAGCTATTTCGAAACACTGCGCAAACATTATCCTGCTTTTGCACTGATATCACCACCAAGTCTTGATGCCAAACTTACTAATCCGAACGTTGGTTAGACGACACTCAGCCGTTGTGTGCTTGCTCACGGCAAGGCATCGAAACGCCGCTGTAGCCACTCTACAGCAAGTTTCGATAACGCAGCCCGTGAGCAAGCACACAACGGCCTGTCATTAAATTTCAATACGTTAGGGGCTTCAAGAAGGGTTCAGCTCGGTGTTGCGGCTCTTGACAAGGGCTGGCCAT
>VAPH01057969.1_pt1 | contig 11125 bp, 8 predicted proteins | sample 3393861 | NCBI WGS metagenome assembly VAPH01 (sample SAMN08290439, study PRJNA428436) | hydrothermal vent metagenome | isolation source: Deep-sea hydrothermal vent chimney | place: Atlantic Ocean: South-mid Altantic Ridge | reverse complement strand
CTTGTGGATGTGGGCTCGCACGGGGCGGGCGACGTCGGCGACGAGGCCTTGTTGCTGGCCCGCGCCGCGCCTGCCTGGGTATCGCCCGACCGCGTGGCGGGGTGCCGGGCGGCCGTCGAAGCCGGGGCGGAGGCGATCGTCATGGATGACGGGTTCCAGAACCCGTCCTTGGAAAAAGACCTCTCGGTGCTGGTCATAGACGGCGGGTACGGCTTCGGCAACGGCTTGGTCATGCCCGCCGGACCCTTGCGCGAAAGGGTCTCGGACGGCTTACGCCGCGCCGACGCCGTTGTTCTGATCGGGCCCGACCGCGCGCGCGCGCTTGAACGGGTGGCGCGATGGGGTGACGTTCCCATCCTAAGGGCGGCCATAAAACCGGGCGTCGAGGCGGAAGGATTAAAAGGCAAACCGGTCTTCGCCTTCGCCGGGATCGGCCGCCCGGAGAAATTTTTTGAAACCCTTCGCGACGCGGGCATCGATGTGGTGGAAACGAAATCCTTTCCCGACCACCACCCCTTCACCAAGGCCGATATGGACGCCGTGATGGACCGCGCCTCAAACCTCGGGGCCGCCGCCGCGACCACGGCCAAGGACGCCGAACGCCTTACCCCGGAGTTCCGTTCCAAGGTCGAGGTCATAACGATCGGACTCCATTGGCGAGACGGCGCGGCCTTCGATGAGCTTCTCAGGCGTTTCCATGGCGACTGAGAGAAAACTTCGCCATCTCGCCGAGGCCGCCGTGGCCAACGGCGTCTTTTTCACCGTCCGTTTGATGCCCTTTGCCTGGGCCTCGGCCTTGGGCGGCTGGATCGGGCGCGTTCTCGGCCCGCGTATTTCGCTGAGCGACCGGGCGCGGCGGAATTTGCGCAACGCTTTTCCGGAAAAGCAAGACCGCGAGATCGAAACTATTCTCCGGGAGATGTGGGACAACCTGGGCCGCACGGTTTTCGAATTCCCCCATCTGGCCAAACTCGATTGCTTCGATCCCGAGGGCCCCATAGAAGTGGTCGGGGCCGGAATCGTCGATGCGCTGGCCGAAGACGGAAAGCCCGGCATCTTCTTTTCCGCCCATCTCGCCAATTGGGAGACGGTTCCCTTGAGCGGCGCGCAACGCGGATTGCCGGTCCACTTGATCTACCGCGCGCCCAACAACCCGCTCATGGAAAGCCTGTTCTCGCACCGCTCTCCCGGGGCCGGGGGGCTCATCGCCAAAGGCGCCGCCGGGGCGCGCCGGGCCTTGGCCGTGTTGAAAGACGGCGGGCATCTGGGAATCCTCGCCGACCAGAAAATGAACGACGGCATTCCCGTTCCTTTTTTCGGGCGCGACGCCATGACCGCCCCGGCCCTGGCCCAGTTCGCCCTGAAATTCGAGTGTCCCGTGGTCCCGGTCCGGGTCGAACGCCTGGGCGGGGCGAAGCTCAAGATCACCTATTATCCGGCGCTCGCCGTCGAAACCACCGGCGAGCGCCGCGCCGACGTCGCCCGTTTGATGGCGCGGGTCAACGCCATAATCGAAGGCTGGGTGCGCGAAAGGCCGGGCCAATGGCTCTGGCTGCACAACCGCTGGCCCGATTAGGGCGTTTCTTTTTCCACGGGCAGGCCTTGGGCCTTCCATTCGGGGTATCCGTCTTCCAGGCGGCGCACCTCAAATCCTTTCTTCCGCAAGGCGGCCACCGCCTCGAAGGCGAGGACGCAATAGGGTCCGCGGCAATAGGCGATGATCTCTTGCCCCTTGGGCAGGTCTTTGATGCGTTTTTTAAGCTCTTTAAGCGGCAGGTTGACCGCGCCCGGAATGTGGCCCGCCCGGTATTCCTCGGGCGGGCGGACATCGAGAACGGTGACCAGGCCGTCCTTGGTCCGCTTCAGCAACTCCTTGCGCGAAAGGGGCTCGAGGCTGTCGCGCTCGTTGAAGTACCCCGACACCACCCTGTCGACTTCGGCGATGTGGCGTTCGGTGGTCCTACGCAGGGCGCTAAGAAGGTCGATGACGTCGTCGCCGGCCAGACGGTAAAACACCTGAAGGCCTTGCTTGCGCGACAGCACCAGACCGGCGCGGCGCAGGTACTGTAAATGTTGCGACGTATTGGCCAACGCCAGCCCCGCGACCTTAGACAAGCCGTCCACGTTGCGCTCGCCTTGGGCAAGAAGCTCCAACAGGTCCAGCCTGGACGGATGGCTCATCGCTTTGCCGACGATGGCGAATTGTTCGAGAAGCTGATGTTTCGGACTCTGGCCTGACACTTTATCGCCCCGGAATTTATGGGTATTCAACTGTTCAATCGAACATACGTCACGGACTTCGTCAACCGGCCCCCGGACGGAAGGTCAAAAATCATACCGCAGATTGATGTAGGCGTTGTCATCCTGATCGAACTGGCCGAAGAAAGTCGTCCGCTTCCCGCCACCGAACACGTTGGCACCGAGGGCGGCGGACAGGGTGTCCGAGATCTTGTAGGCGGCTTGGGGTTGGATCAGGAAATCGGTGTCCGCCGGGCTGTATAAAGTGAACAGGGACAGTTTCCAGGTCTGATGGGCCAGGAACCGGGTCAGGCGCAAGGTCACGATGTCTCGGTATTGATTTTTCCGGGCGAACCCTGCGGGAAGAGCCCTTTTATACGCGCCGTAATCCGCCATTATTTCGGCGTAATACTGGACTCCCAGGGTAAAGTCCGGCCAAAGCTGGTTCTGGTAGCCGACCAGGAAGCGGGCCTGGGAGTTGGGAACCGCCAGGTCGCCGCCGCCCCGGTCGTCCCGCGAATCGTAATACCCCCCTTCCAGGCTGAGGACGCCGCCAAACGCCTGTCCCTGGGCGCTCAGGCCGTAAACCGACAGGGGCGGATAGATCGACGTGACGCGGGTGGCGGCATTAGGGTCGTCGGCCCGCTGTCCGGGAGAGCGCCAGCGGCCGCGATAGGCATAGGCCGAGAGGTCGAACCCGCCGAGGCGGCGATAGAGCCTTAGCGCGAGTTCCGTGTTGCCGAGGCTGGTGTCGGGAAGGTCCTCGTCGCGTCCGCCGGCCGATGGGTAATCGTCGTGCATGAAGAACCGCTTCGAGGTCGGCATGGTGTCCGGCTCGAATCGCGGGACGGCCAGGAGTTCCGCGTTCAGGACACCGGAGGAATAACCCGCGCGCAGGCCGTCGACGCCGATCTTGAGGTATTCGAGAGGACGGCCCGAGAAGAACGACACCCAGTCTTTCGGGAAGACGTCGTTGATGAACAACAGATCGCCGACGCCCCAGGTCGCGATTTGCCGGCCGAGCCGGAAATCGAAGTCCCCGGCGCTATAATCCAGATAAGCCTCGCGAAGGTCCAGGTCGACCTCGTCGCCGACCGCATCGTGAACGCCGTCCAATTTGACGCGGACTTGGGCTTCGGCCGCTTCCGTCCAGGCGGTGAGGTCGAGGCGCAGGCGTTCCTCGCCGAGAAGCAGGGCCCGGCCTTCGGCCCCGGAAGGTTGGTGGCCGGTGGTCCGTCCCGAATAGACGCCGAGCGCGAACCCGCTGAAATCTACCCCCCAATCCTCGCCGAAGGTCTGGGCCGGGGCCGGGCCGGGGACGGCGAGGGAAGCCAGGACCGCCCCCATGGCCATGAGCCGCCCTAATGCGCCCGGCGCGCTCACCGGGTCCAGGACCTGGGCGGCCGGCGCATGCGCCTCTCGCTGAAGTCGGCGTCCTTGAGGCCGATGCCGTAGGCGACCGCGGTCACCGTCACCACCGTGCTATGCCCCGTCTGGACGTTCTTCATGGTGCGTTTCATGGGCGTCGGGTAGACGGCCCCGCCTTTTCCGTCGGCGGCGGCGATGTTCTTAATATTTTCGGCGGTAAAAACACGGTGGAGTTCGTTTCGGGCGTCGTAATATTCTTCCTTCAGGGGCAGGAAATTTTCCTTGTCGATCCACGAGATCCGCTTGCTGTAGGGGGCCGCCCGGCGCGGCACGCTCTCGATGACGTAGGTATCGCGCCCGCCGATCCTTTCCTCGCGAAGAAGGCTGTGCCTGTCTTCCGAGACGTCGCGGCCCGAGACGTCCTCATAGCTGAAATCCGATCCGACGAAGCTCGAATACTTGTCCTCGACGGCGATGCGCCGGATGAGATCGACCGATGGAATGAATATCCAACGGTCGTCGTCGCGCCCCGGATACTTCCAGACCATGAAGGTCAGGCGGCGGACGTCGCCCGGTTCGTGAAAGTACATAAAATATTTCTGCTCCCCGCCCTCGCCCTGGTTCCGGCGCAGCATGGTCAAGACCCGCACGCGCTTCCCGCCGTCGCGCTCGATCAGTTCCATGGTGATCTTCCCCTTGGCGTCCCCGCCGGCGTAGTAGAAGGCGCGTTGGGAACGCGCCACGATCTCTTCGGCGGTCGCGGCCAGGGCGTCGGCCGATTGGAAGGCCGCCAGCCCCAGGATCAGGGCCAGGACCAGGCGGGGAGAAGTCGGTTTCATGGAGCGCCTCCGGGTATGATGCGCGCGCCCAGGTAACGAAGGGCGGCGGGCAGTAGGAAAAGCGTCGCCAGGGTGCAGAAAAACATCAACGACGCGAAAAACAGGCCGACGGTTACATAAGGCCCGAGGGTCGAGAGCGTGAGCGGCAGGAAGCCCAGCGTGATGACGATGGCGTTGCGCGCGATGGCGCGGCCGGGCTCGCCGAACATGTACCGGTTGGTCACCTCTGCGTCCCCGGACTCGATGATGTGCGCCTTATAGCGTTGCAGGAAGTGAATGGCGAAGTCGATGCCGAGGCCGAGCGTCAGCGCCGCGGTGACGGCGATGGGCATGTTGTAGTCCTTGCCCAACCAGCCGACGAGGCCGTAGGTCAAGATGATCGACGCGGAAAGCGGGACCATGGCGAGGACGCCCAGGGTCAAGGAGCGGAACTCGAACAACATGAGGGCGAAGACGACCACGAAGCTGCCGAACACCGCCTTGAGCATGCCGGTGACCATCAGGTCCTGCCAGACCTTGTTGATGTAGGTGAGGCCGGACCAACGCAGGGTGAAACCCTCCGGCGGCGGGTTCTTTTGAACGAAGTCGGCGAGGCGGTCCTCGACGTCTTGCATTTGCCGGTTGTCGCCGCCCTTCATCTGGATCCAGATATTGGCCTTCCGCGCCTCGCGGTCGATGAAGTTATCGAGGTCGTTGGGGTCGCCGGAGGACTGGAACAGAAACAGGAACTGGCCGACCGCGTCGCTGCTGTCGGGCACTTTGTCGTAGGCCGTGTCGTTGTCGTGCAAGACCAGGTTGATGCGCTTGACGATATCGGCGACGGACGACGTTTTGCCGATCAGGGGATCGGCCTCCAGATAATCCTGGATGGCGTCTATGTAGGCGACGACGTCCGGGCGCTTGACGGCGTCGGCCTCGTTCCCCTCCATAACCAGATAGGCCATGTAGGTGCCGCCGAACAAACGGTTCATGACCGTATCGGCGACGCGAAGCGGGTGGCCCTCCTTGAACCATTTCACCGGGTTGTCGTTGACTTGTATCCGCGTGAGACCGACGCCGCCGAAGGCGAACGCGGCGAGGCCGAGAACCAACACCACGCGCGCGCGCGAAAAGGCCGCTTTTCCGATGAATTCGAGGGCGCGGTCGAACACCGTGTGGGGCGGTCCGTCGGCGTGGTGGAGCCGGCGCTTTAGTTTGTCGTCGTCCATGAGGCTGATCACCGCGGGCACCATCGTCAGGGCCAGAAGCCAGGCCGCCCCGATGCCGAAAGCGACGAAAAGGCCGAACACGCGCACCGGCGGGATATCGGCGAGCGCGAGGGAGGCGAAGCCCACCGCCGAGGTCAGCGAGGTATAGAGCATCGGCTTGTAAAGGGGCCGCATGGCTTCGAGCAAGGCCCGGCGCTTGTCGCCCAGGACCCGGTAGCGGTCGAAGAACTCGCTCAGGATATGGACATCGTCGAGGATCGCGATCGGCATCAAAAACACGGGAATCATGGAGCTCATGATATGGACGGAAAAGCCCATGCCGATAAGGAGCCCCATGGCCCAAAGGACGGAGAACATGGCGGTCAGGCCGATGGGAACGAGGAAGGCGGTCTGGCGGAACATGAGAAAGACGATGAGCAAAATCAGCATGAAGGCGAGCGGTGCCACGATGGCCATCTGGATGAACATCTCGGTGCCGAAGGTGTCCTCGGACACGGGCAATCCGGCCAAGTGGTATTGCTGCCCGGGCGACAGGTCTCGGGAAAGAATTTCCTCGATCTCGCCCGCGATGCGATAGCTCATGTCCTTGGCCTCGATGGGCACGTAAAGGGCCACCGCCGTCCCGTCGGCGGAAGCGATTTTCTCGTTGAGGAACGGGTTGGCGGCGATGTCCCGGGCAATGGCGTCGGCGGCCTCTTGCGTGGCCGGCGGCTCGCGCAAAACCGGGCGGATGTCGAGAAGGCCGCCTACGGATTTCACGTTGTCGGTGGTCGAAGGGCTGACCACGTCCTCGACGATCACCCCCTTGATCTTGAGAATCTCGGACGTGACGCGGGCTATTCTTTCCAGGGAGGCGGGACGAAAGACGCCGCCTTTATCGACGATGCCGACGACGATCAGATCGTTGATCCCGAAGTCCTTTTTAACCTGGGTGTAGTAGGCGCGGTCGGCCTGATCGGCTTCGAGCATGTTTTCCGGGTCGGCGTCGATGGTGATCTTCGGAAACTGGAGGCCGAAGAGCACCGTGATGAGCACCAGCGCCCCGATAACCGTTTTCGGCCGGTTCATGGAAAATATCGTCAACCGTTCAAACATTGGAGCCCCCCCGTTTTTTCTTTGGAAATTCTTTTTTCGTCCTTTCGGGCGCTACCACACCCACTTCGGGCTTCTGGTGGCGCCGCGCCGGAGCTTCCACAGGTAGTAGTTGGAAAAGAACCGCTTGGCCCAAAGCCAGCGCTTGCCCTTGCTCAGTTCGGAAACATTGCGCGGCGGGCGCACCGGGTCGGCGACGATATGGACCGCTTCGTCGCCCATATCCATGATGCATTCGGCCATCAATTCATGGCTCGTCTTTTCGCCGCCTATGATGTCGGCGGCGATGTTGTGGGCGGCGATCTTGGCCATTTGTTCGGTCATGTGGCCGGTCTTGGGGAAGTTGACCGGCACCGGCGTCTCCTCGACGGGGGGAAGGGCGACGGCGACGCCGACGGCGTAAATATTGCCGAAATCCCTATGCCGGTAATGGGAATCCACGGGAATGAACCCCTTGGGATTGGCCAGGCCCTTTGCCTCGGCGACGGCCTTGACCCCGGCCAAAGGCGGAATGATGAGCGAAAAACGGGAGTCGAAAACCTTGCCGTCGGCCAGTTCCACGGCCCCGTCCGTGATCTTGGCGACCGCCGCCGAGGTATGATAGCGCACGTCGCGGCCTTCCAACTCGCCTTCGAGGAATTGCCGCGCCTTGCCGAAACCGCCGACCCCGAAGTGGCCGAGGAACGGTTCGGGCGTGACGAAGGTGATCGGAGCCTTATGGCGAAGTTTGCGTTTTTTAAGCGCGTGATGGACCTCGAACAGGAATTCGTAAGCCGGGCCGATGCAACTGGCGCCAGGCGCGCAGCCGATCACCATGGGCCCCGGATCGTCCATGAACGCCGCCAAGGCGTCCCTCGCCTCTTCGGCTTCCGGGGGCGACATCAGCGAGTGTCCGGGGCCGTCGAAGGGGCCGAGGCCCGGCACCGCTTCGTTGGCGCTGCGGTGGCCGGTGGCGACGAGCAGACGGTCGTAGTCGTAAGACCCTTTTTCGGTATGGACCCGGTTCGCCTCCGGGTCGATACGGGTAACCGCCGCCTCGACGAAATCGATCCCTTTCGACGTCAAGGGCCGCTCAAGATCGAACGAAATGTCCTCGATCGTTTTCTCCCCCATGGTGACCCAGGGAAGGGAGGGAATGAAAATAAAACGGCGCTCTTTGGAAATGACGGTGATGTCGTGTCCGCGCCGGGAAAGCTTCCGGCGCAGATCATACGCCGCCGTCAGCCCGCCGAAGGACCCGCCGATGATAACGATATGCATATCCTGGCTCCCTGTATTTATGTTTTCTTGGGCGTCCTCTTAATCAGAACACCAGGACCTTGTCGGCCTCGGCCGTCAGTTGGGCCAGTTCGGGCATGGTTCCGCGCGCCGCGCCCCCGATCAGTTCGTCATCGCCCAATCCCCTGGCGTCCATGCAGGTGCCGCAGAGGACGACTTTGGCTTTCCGGGCGACGCCTTTGATCATGTGGCCGAGGTTGTAGTAGCCGCTCGGGACCGACTGGCCTTCCTTGGCGCAGATGACGGCGTCGGCCATGAGGAAGACGGAAACATCGGGCTTCTCTTCGCCTTTCAAGAGGGCCTGGGCCAGCCTGATCGCGTTGAAGCTGCGTTCGGTTCCGTATGGCGGGTCGTTCAAAATAAACAATACCTTCATATTCCTGCTCCTTGGTTTCTCTGGGGTTTCTCTGGCGTCGAATTTAAAGCCCCGTCTTGGGGGCCCTTGACAGGGGGGTTGTCTCTTTATTATGCTATTCAATAAGACAGTTGAATAATAGATTATTGATTTCCGGCTGTCAATCCATAAGTAACCCTGGACTCGAACGGAAAAAGGACATCAAGAAATGACGGCGTTTGTTCTGGCCAATGAAACGGTCCTCCGGCTGGGGATTTTTATATTCATGCTTGCCGCCGTGGCGGCGTGGGAATGGATCGCGCCCCGGCGCGCTCTTTCATATGGAAGGCTGACCCGCTGGCCGGGCAACCTCGGAATCGTCGTCCTCAACACGGTGGTGTTGCGCCTACTTTTTCCGGTCGCGGCGGTAGGAACGGCCTGGTACGCCGGCGCGCAAGGCTGGGGCGTCTTTAACGTGTTGGGCCTCCCCTACTGGCTGGCCGTCGCCCTCTCGATCGTGATCCTGGACTTGGTCATTTATCTCCAGCACGTCATGGTCCATGCGCTGCCCGTCCTTTGGCGCTTGCATCGGATGCATCATAGCGACCTCGATTGCGACGTGACCACGGGCGCGCGCTTTCACCCCCTGGAGATCGTCCTGTCCATGGCCATAAAGCTGACCGCGGTCGCGCTGATCGGGGCGCCGCCGCTCGCCGTGGTGATTTTCGAGGTCGTTCTGAACGCGGCCGCCATGTTCAATCACGGCAATATCCGCATACCGCGGGGGATCGAGCGGGTTCTACGCCTGTTCGTCGTCACCCCGGACATGCACCGCGTTCATCATTCCGCCGTGGTGGAAGAAACCAACAGCAACTTCGGCTTCAATCTGCCGTGGTGGGACCGTCTGTTCGGAACCTATAGGGATCAGCCCGCCGCCGGTCACGAGGATATGACCATCGGCATCGAGCAGTTCCGCGACGGTAAATACCTGCGCTTGGACTGGCTTTTGATTCAGCCTTTCATGGACGAGGTCGGGGACTACGCCATCAACGGGCCCAAAGGGTCTGCAAAAGAGCCTGCTAGAGCCCGTTCTCATTGATCCGGGGGAGCCTGGGTTATAGGATGCCGTGCTTCTCTTTTCAGGCAATCTCTTTTCGATCCGATGGCGCATGGCTTTAAAGTGTCCGGTGGGTCCTTCATGGAGCTTTCAATCTTGGGCAAAAAGCTTGTTTTCGGCATTATCGGGGTGGTTCTTCTGCTTGTGGGCGGGGTCTTCGTCGCACCGAATTTCATAAATTGGAACAACTACAAGGAAGAGCTTACGGCCCAACTGAAGGACCTGACCGGCCGTGACTTCTTCATTGGCGGGAATATTAAAATCACCGTTCTTCCCACTCCCGCCGTCGTCGTCGAGGACCTTCGGATGTCGAACGTCCCGGGGGCGGCGACGCCTGATATGATTTCCTTGAAGTCGGCGGAAGTGCGTGTGGCCCTGGGGCCGCTGCTCGGCGGCGAGATCCGGGTCGACTCCATCAAGCTGGTCGATCCCGTCGTCCAGATCGAACGCTTCAAGGACGGCGCCAACAACCTGGTCTTCGATACCGGAGGATCCGAGGAAGCCCGGGAAGATGTTCGGGAAACCGGCGCGGAAAGGGCCGGGGCTTCCGGGCCCGTGACGGCGGGTTCGCCTGTTCCGGCCATTCGGCTGGATAATTTCATCATAAAGAACGGAACGGTCGTTTATCGCGACGCCGCAACCGGAACGACCGAGCGGGTCGAGAAGATCAACGCCCGCTTTGCCGCCGCCTCGCTTCTGGGCCCGTTCGAAAGCACGGGCCGGGTCGTCTTTCGCGGATTGCCGCTACGCTACGAGATCTCCGTCGGTAAAATCATTCAAAGCAGGACGGTTCCGCTTAATGCCGATATCGGCGTCGGGTCCGCGCAAGCCTCCCTGAAGGTGTCTGGGGCCCTGCTCGGCCTCGGTGGCGCGCCCCGGTTCAAGGGCTCGCTGAAGGCCGGCGGCGGGGGCCTCGCCGAACTTATCGCCGCGGCCGGCGGGACGCGAGGACTGCCGGGGTTCCTCGCCCAGGATTTTCAATTCGAAGGCGACGTCGTCGCATCGGCCGAAAGCGTCGAGATCAAGGATTTGTCCATACGCCTCGGCAAGGCGCGCGGCAGCGCCAGCCTTATGGCCGAGTTGGGCGGCGTCCCCACTGTTTCGGCGGAGCTCAAACTCAATACGATCGACCTCGATGCCTGGCTGGTCCTGCCTGAGACAAAAAGAGGGACGGGGGGAAGGAAAGTAAGGGCCTCCACCGTTCAGCCTGTTCCCGATGGCAGGAGGACGCGAGGGACGTCAACCGGTAAGGGGGGCCCTGGCGGCCCCGGGTTCCAATTTCCAAAAGGCGTCAACGCGTCCGTGGATGTTTCGGTGGACTCCATCTTGTTCAAGAACGAAAGAATCAGACAGCTGCGTGGAAGCGCGGAGCTCGCCGGGGGTGAACTTACGCTCAGTCAATTTACCGTCTTGTTGCCGGGCGGGTCGGACTTGGCCTTGTTCGGGTTTATCTCGACCGCCGGGGGCAAGCCTGAGTTCGAGGGTGAAGCGGAGGCGACCGTCAATGATTTGCGCCGGCTCGCCAAATGGCTCGGCGTCTCGATGCCCGAAGTATCCGCCGGGCGGTTGCGTAAAGTGACGCTGACGAGCAAGGTGGACGCCACGCCCGAAAACATCCGGATATCAAGCCTGGACGTGCAAGCCGACAGTT
>VAPH01032385.1_pt1 | contig 11128 bp, 9 predicted proteins | sample 3393861 | NCBI WGS metagenome assembly VAPH01 (sample SAMN08290439, study PRJNA428436) | hydrothermal vent metagenome | isolation source: Deep-sea hydrothermal vent chimney | place: Atlantic Ocean: South-mid Altantic Ridge | reverse complement strand
GTCGCGGCGGAGGGGCTCGCGTTCCCCCAGTACAGCCGCGAGACGCACGTGATCGAGAAGACTGCGGTGTTCGAGGACCACCACGGCGGGCTGGCCCCGGACGGTTTCTACCGCGACGAGGACGGCGAGCTCGCCTTCATCGACTACTTCGCCGCGATGGACTTCGGCTGGACGAGTCCCGGCGCGATGGGCGTGTTTGGGGTCGACCAGGACCGGCGCGTGTTTCTGATCCACGAGATCTACGCGCCGGCCAAGCAGCTTGACTGGTGGGCGGAGTGGCTCGAGGGTTTCTGCGCCAGATACGCCATCAGCAGCGTGACGGCGGACTCCGCGGAGCCGCGCAGCATCGACTACCTGAACGAGCGGCTGGGTCACCAGGGCGGGCGGCGTGGCATGGGGCACCTGGTGCAGCCGGCGGAGAAGGACGCACGCGCTCAGAAGGACCTCTTGCGCTGGAGCCTGAAGTCGGATGTGGACGGTTTAGCGCGTCTTTTCATCCTCGACAGCTCCCTGGACGAGCCCTACGGGTACGCCGGGCAGGACGACGATCCCGGCGTGGTCCAGGGCTTGGCCCAGGAGCTGCCCACGTTGAAGCTGCGCAAGCCGACGCCGATGGATCCCGAACCTGACCAGTACGACCCCAAATGCAGGGATCATGCTACGGACATGGCGTGCTACGGTCTGGCAACCTTCTTCGATGTGCAGTACGCTAGAGCACGCGCGGGCGAGCTTTACGCCCCTGGCACGATGGGGGCTCAGTTCGGGCACGCGCGCATCCTGGGCCTTGACGGGCGCCCCAGGCGCGGCTTGCGGGGACTGGGGTGATGTGTTACGGGACAAGTGACCCACAACAGCTGAGGATCCGACCATGCTGAACCCGAGAGTCCAGAGTTTCCCGAAGGGCGGCCCGAAGACAGGCAAGCAGGCGACCCCCGGCTCGGCCGGCGTGACCCAGAGCATGTCCGGCGGAGGCGCGCGCGTGAACCAGCCGATGTCCGGGGGAGCGTCGAGGGGCAACAAGACGCCGGGCTTTGCGGACGGCGCCAAGTTCACCAAGGTCGAGAACGCCTTTCCGGGCGGGTTCCCCGCGACGCTGGCGCTGAAGAAGCGCCGCCAGAACAACCCGCCGATGAGCGATTTCGAAGCCAGGGGATAGGAGCGCAGTGAAAGGCTGGAGACCCTCGATTGCGGACTGCCGCACGGAGCTGAACGCGTCGAAGTCGCAGCAGGCGACCCGTCGCCGCTGGCGCCAGGACGCGATTCGGCGCTTCACGGGCTCGGCCTACGAGAACTGGGACGCGAACCGCGAGCTCGATCCGGAGAACACGGCCTTCACGCAGATTGCGACGATGATCCCCTCGATGGCGAGCGGGGTGCCCCAGTGCCGCCTGTCCTCTGCGCGTGGCCAGGACACGGCGAAGAAGACGCTCGCGCTCCAGGCCGCGGCGAACCGCGCGGCGCGTGAGCAGAAGATGGCGACCGTCTGTGAGCACGTTGCCACGGACATGCTGTTCACTTGGGGGGTCGCCAAGGTCCTGCGTGCTCCGCGCCCCGGGCAGGGCTATCGCTCCACGCCGATGAACATGCCGCGCATGCGCTACGTGCCCGCGCGGTGGTTCTTGCACGACATCGCGGCGATGGACGCAGAGACCTGGGCCTGGAGCGCGGACGCGCGCGTGGTCTACCTGACGGACCTCGAGGACGAGGCCGAGAACGACCCCACGTCCGGCTGGGACGCCGAGGTGCTCGAAGGCTACCAGACGAATCCCCTGCCCAAGTACTTTCGCTCTGGCGACACGTACGGTCGCAGCGAGGAGGGCACGGCGATCGACCGCGGCGAGCTGGTCCTGTGGGAGCTGTGGGTCCGCGACTGGGAGTGGGACGAGGAGGAGCTCGACGAGTGGGAGGAGCAGCTCGGCGTGCGCCCGACGCGCGCGAACGGCTACAACGGGGCGCTCGTCACGATGACCGACGAGGCCACGACGGAGGAGATGAACTCCGAGCGCATGGGCGACCAGCAGTGGATCCGCGCGCCGCGCCCGTTCTACGGCGAGGCCCATGGCCCGCACGTGCTGTTCGGCTCGTACGTGGTGCCCGAGGAGTCGGACCCGCTCGGTCTGCTCGCGGCGACCGCGGACCAGAGCGAGGAGATGAACGACCACGCGCGGGTCATGTCCACCAGCTTCCGCCAGTACAAGCGGATGAACGTCTTCAAGAACGAGGAGGCCGTCGACCTGGTGCAGAACGCGGGGCACGACTTCGTGGTCGCGGCCCCGATGCTCAACTTCGAGGAGGGCAAGGGCTGGGTGAAGATGGAGATTGGCGGCGGCTCCGACCAGCAGCTGATCCACATGAAGCTCCTGCACGACCGCTGGGAGCGCAACGCGGGGCTTGACCAGAGCGGCATGGGCAGCGCGGACGCGGGCGCCACGGCGACGGCGGTCATGACCGCAGCCGGCCGCTCGGCGTCGCGCTCGGGCTGGATTCTCACCAAGTACCAGCGCGGCCTCTCGGACGTGTTCCGCAAGATGCTGTGGTACCTGTGGCACGACGAGACGATGATGATCCCCGTCGACGAGCGCGCCGCGAAGGAGATGGGCGAGGAGAACGTTCAGGGCTCGACGTGGTTCTTCGGCGGCGACGACCCGAGCGCCTCGCTTGCGCGGCTCGAGGAGATTCGCGACGAGGAGTCGGGCCGCGAGCGCGAGGCGTGGGCCGCAATGGTCGACGAGATGAAGCGCAACATTGCCATGGCGCCCGCGGACGACCCAATCGCGGGCAACGCCTTCTCCGACCTCGAGATCACGATCGACCTGTCCACGCTGACCGCGGACTCGCCGCAGACGCAGGCGTTCAACGCCCAGCAGATGCAGGTCGGCATTCAGGAGTCGGCGATGGTCGCCCAGATGCCGTGGGTCAACCCGCTCGAGTGGGTCAAGCTGCGCTCACGCATGATGGGCATGCCGCAGTTCGCCGAGGTGATCATGGTCGACCAGATGCAGCAGGCCCAGCAGGCGGCCATGCGCGCCATGCAGGCCGGCGGCGAGGAGCCGGGCGACCGGCCTGGCCTCCAGCGCACCGGGGCCAAGGCGCCCGCCTTCCAGGGCCGTGGCGACCAGTTCATGGCCAACGCCGCGGGCTCGACCAACGGCAGCGGCGCCTCCTCGTCGCAGCGCGGCCAGGCGAAGCCCCGGCCCACGTCGGCGGGCAGCTCGGCCCCGCGGACCGGCGTCAGTCCCGCCGGCGGCGCGTCGGCCAACGGGAGCGGCTTCTGATGCTGTACGCCTTCGATGACGTGAAGACCGGCGAGCGCCACGTGCTCGAGTTCGACCACACGAAGGTGCCCGTGCTCTTCGCGCGCATCAAGCGCAAGGGGCGCCTGCTCGAGCGCGTGGCGGCGCTGGGCGAGATCTACGTGCAGCGCGACCTGTCGAACGGCTCGGGCGGTGCGTTGCATTCGACCTCGCTGCCCACGAACTGGCCGTATGCGAAGCAGCACGACAAGGCGGGGCACCCGGTGTTCGAGACGCATCGCGAGGCGCACGAGGCTGTGGCGCGCGCGAAGGACGACGGCGAGTATATTCACGCCTACGACTCTCAATGGGGAAGAAACTGAAGTGAGTGACACCGAAGAGACGACAGAGACGGATCAGGAACCCGACGTTCCCATGAACGAGCAGGGTGGCGTCGATATCGACGCTGCACTCCGCGCGCGCCCCGCCGAGCTCACACCAGAGCTCGAGTCGATGGGCCTGACGCTGGCGGACCTGGCTCCTGACGATACGAGCACTTCATCGAACGGCGTTCCGTCCGGTGAAGGCGACGAAGCAGACCCGCTTCGTACCACTCCGCAATTCACGCGAGCGGAGCAACACTTGAAACTGCTTGGCCTCGATACGGCCGACGAGATCGCAGCGATGAGCACCCTCGAGGTGCTCCGCCGTGGTGACGTCGCCCAGGGGGTCGTGCGGCGAGAGTCGGTGCTCCGGCAACAGCTCGCGGAAGCTCACAAGGCTGGAGAGGCCGCCGCACAGGCGAGAGGGGCGAGTACGGAACTCGACCCCAAACTCGTTCTATCTGTGCGGCAGACCCTCGAACCGGTCTATGAGGCGCAGGGGGAAGAGGCGGGCGACGCGGCGTTGCGTGCAACCCTGGCCGCGATGAATCCTGCGGTCCCGAACCAGACGACGACGCCGGTGCAGCCTGCCACTGCGCAACCGACGACGCCGTCCGACGGAGGGGCCGAGGATCTCCGGTACCAGATCAAGGTCGCGCGTGATGAGCTGGTCGGGGACTACCCCCAGCTCAACGATCCCTCCAAGCTGCGGACTGCTTGCAGTCACTCGGACTCGATGGGAGTCCCGTTCGTCGACGCGAAGTCGGCGATCAGGGCTGCCGCTGAGGACCTGTGGGGCAAGAAGCCCGCGGGGAGGGGCAACACGAAGGCGACCGCGCAACGTGTGGCATCTCCATCAGAGCCCGGCCATCCTCAGCGCCGAGGTCCCGACAAGCGGACCGACGAGCAGAAGGAGTGGGCGCTCTACAAGGCCATCAGAAAGCTGGGGCCGGGACGTGTGGAAGAAGCCAAGCGGAGTGCTGGTCTGACGTAGGAGACCAACAATGGCATCAGGAAACGCCCTGCTGGAGTTCAACGACCTCCAACTCGGCACGTCCAGTGCATTCGTTACCGGACCGGACAAGTTCGTGAACGAAGCGTCGAAGAAGACGTACTGGTGGGGCCGCTTCATGGACGGTGCGTTGCCGCACACGATCGTGAAAGGCGGCGTCGACATCAAAGAGAAGCTGTTCTTCGAGACCGGCAAGGTCACGAAGAACTACAAGCCCGGCGCGTGGCAGGACTGGGAGAACCCGCAAGTGCAGGTCCAGACCGTCGCCGACTGGCGCTTCACGATCTCGCACAAGTCCTGGGTGGAGCAAGAGATCATCCTGAACGAGGCGATCAAGTACGGCTCCGAGTCCGTGCGCTTCGCCACGTTCGCTAACATCGCCAAGCAGAAGAGCCAGGTGATGTGGACCGACATGTGGAACTTCCTCGACGCGGCGATGTTCGCCGTGCCGAACCAAGACGAGATGGAGGCTTCCGACGGGAACGACCAGTACTCGCTCTTCGCGATGGTCAACGAGTACGTGAACGGGCTGTTCCAGAACGGCCCGGGCGCGGCGTGGACCACGAAGCAGGGCATTGACCCCTCGCTCGCGAAGACCGCGAACTGGCAGGCGCCCCAGGTGCAGTACAGCTCGAGTTCGCTCGACTCACAGGACAACATCCTCGGGACGCTCGACAAGGCGATGCACCGCACGCACTTCGAGCGGCCGGCGACCTACAAGGACTCCTTCGAGGACCCGGCGGCGCGCAAGCGCGTCATCCTCACGTCCGAGTTCGGTCGCACCGCGGTCATGCACCTGCTTCGCAGGAGCCAGGACCACTTCGTGACCGGGCCGCAGGACGCGGCCTACATGGACCCGAACCACAACGGGATCCAGATCGCGTACAGTGATCAGCTCGACACGGCGGCGGTCTACCCGGCAACGGGCAGCACCAACAACACCGAGCTCGACTCGGCGACCGACAACCGGGGCCCGCGTTTCTACCTGTGGGACGCGAACTACATGCACCCGGTGATCAACGACGAGCGGTTCTTCTACATGGACGAGCCGATGCGCAACATCAACGTTCGGGACACCTGGGTACAGCCGTGCCTGGTCTGGTGGAACCTCTTCACCACGTCGCTGCGCCGCCAGGCGTACGTCTACCCGACCACCAACCCCTTCGGACTGCCGTAGGCAGCAAGGAGAACCTCACATGTCTCGACTCCAACCCATCCAGGGCCCGGGCCCGGGTATCCGGATGCAGGGCGACGGCGGGCCGATCACGGTCAGCGCCGACGGGCTCACCAAGGGCCGCATCTACTCGATCGATGCCCTCGGCACCGATGCGTACGCCACGAACGAGGCGACCATCACGGCGGACAAGCAGGCGAACGGCCTGCTCGGCGTCGGCCTCAAGGACGCGATCGAGGGCGAAGTCGCCCAGGTCGGCATCACGGGTCACCACCAGTGCCTCGCCGGTGCCGCAATTCCGATCGACACCCCGGTGACGTGCATCCTCGCGACCGGCCGCCTCACGGCGACCGTGCTCGGTGTGCGCGTGATCGGTCGTACGCTGGAGGCCTCGCTGGCCGACGGCGATCTGATCGAAGTGGACTTCGACGGAGACCAAGGCTTCGGCCAGGGCCTCTAGCCCGCGACCTCCCAGGGGGCGGCGGTTGGTGATTCCCCAGACTCACTTCCACAGCTGTCGCCCCCTCTAACCACCCAACACCATGGCCCTCTCAGTCGCTGAAGCTCTGACGTTCGTGTCGCACTTCGCCTACGGGAAGTCCGGCCCGGTGCTGGGAAAGACGTGCATCAAGGAGGCGCTCCGGGAACTGGACGTCTCGCACCAGTGGAAGTTCCTGCACGCGCCGATGACCCCGCTGACGCTGGTCCTGGACCAGGACTACGTGACGCTGCCCGCCGACTTCCGCGAGTTCATGGCGTGGGAGGCGACCGAGGGGCTGCAAGGCCGTTTTCGGCTGGTCGACATCGGGGAGATCCTGCGCCGGCGGGCAAACCTCACGAGCTCGGCGACCCAGTTCTTCATCGGCGCGCTCGAGTACGTGCCGAGCACGGCCCCGAAAGGCGGCGCGCCCACTCCGCGCCTTGCGGTCTGGCCCACGCCCGCGTCGACGCTGGTGGACTGGATCACCGTCGTGTATCGGCGCTCGCTGCCAATCCCCAAGCTCGACGACGACGACGTGCTGGAGTTCCCCGACTACATGAACTCGGTCTTCAACCGCTTCCTGGAGGCGGTCGTCAAGGGCTACGCTTTCGATGACGCGGTGCAGCGTGGCGCGCGGCCGGGGCGGACCATGGAGGATCGCCTGGCCGAGGTGCGCAAGGGCCCCACGTTCATCACGGCCGTCGCTCGAGACGGCACCCAGCAGACCTCGATGGGGCACATCCGCAACGGCAGCGTGTCGAACCGATTCCGTGGCCCCTACAACCTGGCGACCGCGGTCGCCCCACCGCAATGACACTCTATCCCGAAGTTCTCCACACTCGCGGAAGCCGCTGGATGTCCGTCACACAGTCCGCGGACAACGGCGTCTTTCGCTGGCCCTCCGATGGCCAGGGCGGAAACCAGTCCGTCTCCGCCGGCAACGACACGGAGGACGACAACCGCGTGGTCGCCGGTCGGCTGGTCTTGTACTCGACCGCGGCGGGCACGGCGACGATCACGGTTCAGGCAGGGACCCCGGCGGTGACGCTGCTCTCGCTCCAGGCGATCGGTGTGGCGGCCGCCCAGCGCCGCGTGATCGACTTCGGCGGGGCGCGCCTGCCCCCGGACCTGACCATCAACGTCGCGTGGACTGGCGGCGCGACAGAGGGCGTGGCGGACATGTTCTACAACAGTTTCAGGTTCTAGCCATGGGCACCTTCGAGACCTTTCACGACCAGCTCGTCGGCTGGTTCATCCCGGACGGCGACGGCGAGAACTCCTACCCCGACGAGAGCCTCATGGGCCCGGGGCTCTCTTCGACCGGGCAGTCGCCGCCCACGGGCAACGCTTTCGAGAACCCCGACACCCGCGCCTGCGTCCTGACCGGGCTCCTGATCACCGCGATCACGGGCGGCACCAAAGTCGTGCAGATCTTCGACTACAACCCGGCCAACAACTCGGGCCCGCTGCGCATGACGATCACGCAGTCGATGGATCCGAGCACCCGCTACGCGCAAGACTTCCTGGTACTGCCCGGCGGGGGGATCCGGCTCGTGCGCGGCATGCGGGTCGTGGTCACAGGGCTCGAGCCCGGCGTTACCGGATCCGCGCAGGTCAACTTCCGCCGCCTCTGATGCCGCTCTTCCGCGAGATCCCCCTGCCGCTCAAGGGCCTGCACCTGTTCACAGAACGGGAGAAGCAGCCCTTGGGTACGTCGTCTGAGATGGTCAACTGCCGCACGGTTGATCCGACGACCGAGGCGCGCCGGCTCTCGCGCCGGCCGGGGCTCGTGAAGCACAACACGACGCAGCTCAGCCCGACCGAGCCGATCATGGCCATGGCCGGGTTCACCGTCACCAACAAGACGCTGGACTACACCGCGGTCGCCGACATCGACCTGCCGAACAGCTACGAGTGGCAGAACGAGAACGAGAACGGTGTGCCCGCGCTCGACATGGACGCCGACCTCTACGGCAACCTGTACGTGCTCGACGGGGCGTCCGCGCTCTCGATCTACAACCCCGAGGGGCGGCTCGTCAACACGGTCTCGCCCACGCTCGAGCACGATCGCGTGGGGCTCGGGATGATGATCGCCGACCCGCTCGGCGGGTTCATCGTGGGCGTCGGCTACGTCTCTGGCGTGAACACGCTCGAGGCGGAAGAGAACGCCACGGTGCACCGTTACCGGCCGGACGAGGACTACGAGTACGACGAGGCCTGGGTGATCAAGCCCGGTGGCTACGTCGCGGACGGCTTGCTCTTCCAGGGCACGATGTACTTGCTTGTCAATACGCCCACGGACAACAAGGCGGTCGTCCAGCTCTGGGACTCGATTGCGACCACGGCGCCCGCGAAGCGGCGCGAGTGGGAGGTGCCCTACCCCGCCGCGTCGCTCGACGTGCGCGACGACGGCAACGTGTTCGTGGCGTCCCTGGCCAACGCCGACCGCGGCAAGGTGCCCGAGAACGATCAGTTCAGCGGGCAGTCCGTCGTGTGGCAGCCGACCGACATCTTCGAGTACAAGAAGCGCATCTGGTCGTGGTACGAGGCGTCCGACATCGGAAAGCTGGTCGGGATGGAGGACGGACACGAGGCCACTTTCTGGCCCGACAGGTCCGTCAACGGGCGCGATCTGTACACAATCTTCGGCGGCCAGGTCTCTGGCCCGACATGGCGCGAGAAGGGCTTTGGCAACAAGCCCAGCGTGGAGTTCCGGGGAACCGGCGGCGGCTACGCGCTGTCCACGCCGGCGCTGCACAACGCCCTGGTGTCCGGGCCGAACCTGACGCACCTGGAGAAGAACAAGGACGACCAGCGGTCGATGCTTCCCGGCTACGTCGAGTTCGATGACGAGGGCACCAACGTCCCAGGCGAGTTCTCAAAGTTCGCCATGGTGGGCATTCTCCGCTGCACGGACCCCGTGCTCCCGATGGGCGCACTGAAGCAGGGCGTCGTGTGGCAAACGGGATCGAGCAACTCGGTCGCGGGATACACCAAGGTCGCCGGGTTCCAGTTGCAGACGAACACGCTCTTGCAGGGGCTCGCGGACGCGGGCCAGCCCGGGTTCCCCTTGAGCGAGGGCGCCTTCTCCTTGCACTGCCAGACGGGTCCGTCTGGTGCCGGGACCGAGGGTCACGGGCAGCTCTGGGGTCCCGCCGGCGGCGTCGCGGACATTCGCGGCGTCCGCGACGGCAGCTTTGACAACAGCCTCGGCTGCGTGCTTTTCAGCGTCTACGGCTGCGCCGACTTCGAGGTGCCCGTGTCGGCGGTGAGCATTTCATCGCTCTTCCGGACCAACGGAATACCGATCGACCGCTTCTCGATGGCGCGCTTGCTGCTCGACTCCACGACGCCGACGGGGTCCGTGCCCGCGGGCGCGGCGCCCGAGCAGGGTGCCGGAGTCGGCGCGTTCGCCTGGGCAATCATCATCCAGAACGCGCTGCTCCCGTTCGTGGACCTGCCCTTCTCCGGCGACTGGATCGAGATGCTCTTCTTCCACTGGAAGGACGACGCGGACGCGATCAGTGCGCCGAAGACCTTTCTGTTCGCGGACGAGGACGGCCTCGGCTGGGCCGGCGAGACCCATGGCGCCTACGTGGCCACGCCCGGCAACGGCACCGACCTGGAGAAGATCGAGGGCTACCTCGCACACAAGTACGGCGTCCAGCACCTGCTTCCAGAAGGGATCGGCAACTTCGAGCACCCCTACAGGTTCGAGCCCCCGACCGTCGTGGCCAAGCCCACGCTGCCCGACCTGTTCACGACCAAGCCCGTGCTCACCAAGTGGCTGCCCGATGGCACGTTCGGCTGGGCCGCGGCGAATCTTGGCGGCGTGGGCCTGGGTGTCGCCGTCGATACCGAGGGAAACATCTTCAGTTCCGGCGACATCGACGGCGCGGATCTCACGACCGTCCGTCGCATCATCGACCAGGGCAACGACTTCTCCGTGCTCGCCGCGGACGAGGCCTGGGCCTCGGCGCTGCCGCGGCCGGACATGACCGTCACGCCGATGCTGCGCGAAAAGCTGCGTGTCGACGAGGTGGGCAACCTCTACGCGCCCCGCCGCTGCGTGACGGATCCCTCCACGTTCTCCCTGGTGGCCCTGACCCAGGACCCGAGCGTGCCCGGCGGCGGAACGCCGACCCTGCTGCGTCTGCTCGACGAGCAACTCACGGGCAGCCCCGTGGGCGCGTGGTGCGTCGCCTTCTACCCCGTCCGTCCCGACTACGAGGACGACACGGATCCCGTCGGCGACGTTGAAGAGACCATCTTCATCCAGCTCCACAACCTGAGCAACGCAGCGGGCACGGTGCCCACGCCGCTGCGCCGCCTGCGCCTGGTGACCGCCAGAAAGAACAACGAGCCGCCGCGTGAAGCCAAGTCGCTCGCGGTGCTCGGCGACGGCTCAATCGTGACGTTCGACAACGCCTCGACGGTCTCCACGCCGGCCATTGATGGCGATGCGGTGCTGGGCGCCGCGCTGCCCTACTACCACGCGACGGTCGGCTTCGAGAAGGTCTTCGTCTCCGATGGAGAGAAGGTCGTCTACTACGATCCGAAAGACGGGCCTGACGGCACGGTCAAGCTCTTGCGATCGAACACCTACGGCACGTTTCAGTTCCGGCCCGAGATCCTCGAGGTCTGGCGTAACCGCCTGGTCGGTGCGCGCTTCAGCGACAGCCCGGCCAACTGGTTCATGTCCGCGGTCGGCGACCCCTTCGACCACGACATTGCGCCGCCCGTGGCCGTCGTCACCCAGGCCGTGTCCGGCTCGTCCCCCGAGGGCGCGGGTCTCGTGCCCGATGCGATCACGGGCTTTGCCCCGGTCAGCGACGACTGGGCCGT
>VAPH01014827.1_pt1 | contig 11130 bp, 11 predicted proteins | sample 3393861 | NCBI WGS metagenome assembly VAPH01 (sample SAMN08290439, study PRJNA428436) | hydrothermal vent metagenome | isolation source: Deep-sea hydrothermal vent chimney | place: Atlantic Ocean: South-mid Altantic Ridge | reverse complement strand
GCAGAAATCTACGAATAATCATTTTCCGCAAAATCACATTATGTATTATACCTTCTACGTTTAAATCTGTTTTTTTGTTTGGCAGGTACGGTGTAAATGTGGTAGAATAATAACATAATGCGAATCTACAAATTTATGTAAATACTACAGATAAGCATGGGTTTATTTGATGATTTATAATTCGCATTATTTGTATTTGCGGTATTCGCTCCGCCAGCTGGCGGATTGTAGTATCCGCGTTATATTTATGGATATTGTGATTGACTTAACTCAAATAAATGAATTTTTAAGCCAGCCGGCTTCGGTTATTTTAAAGCAAATATTGCTTACTGTCGGCTGGATACCGGTTGCCATTGTCCTTTTATGGGGCTTTAAAGAGCTTTGGCTTTTTTATATACAAAGTAAGTGGGGAGCGACCCAAAGATATATATTCTTAGCTATAGACATACCGCGCGGGAATGAACAATCGCCGAAAGCGGTGGAAAATATGTTTAGTTATTTGGCGGGAGCCCACGGCACCATTAATTTAATTGAACAATACTGGGAAGGTAAATTCCAGTTGTCGTTCAGTTTTGAAATTGTGAGCATAGAGGGGTATACCCAATTTTTAGTCCGCGTTCCGGCGCAGTCCCGCGATTTAGTGGAATCAGCGGTTTACGCCCAGTATCCTGATGCGGAAATTACCGAGGTAAATGATTACGCCGAGGGCATGCCGACTAAGTTTCCCGATGACGAATATGATGTTTGGGGGGCGGAATTTGTTCAGGCTAATAATCCGGCCTATCCTATTAAAACGTATGTGGAGTTTGAGCATCAAATGGGCGATCCGAAGGTGACGTTCCGCGATCCGATGGCGTCGTTAATGGATTTGACCAGCAGTTTAAGGCCGGGCGAACAGCTTTGGTATCAGATTATCCTAGTGCCTATCGGTTTTGATTGGCCGGAAATGGGGGAAAAGGAAATAAGTAAAATTTTAAAGGAAAAAGTTAAAGCCAAGAATAATATAGGGGACTGGATAGTTAATTCAATTATGGGAATATTGGAAGCATTCAGCGAGATGGTGTATAAAATGTGGGGAGATATTGATGATAAAGACAAGAAGGATGAAGATGATTCTTTGAAAATGATGAACTTGAAGCCAAGGGAGAAAAAGCAAATAGAAGCGATACAGGAGAAAGTGAGCAAGATAGGATTTGAAACCAAGATTAGATTTGTTTATATCGCCAAGAAAGACGTTATGAATAAGCCGAAAGTCGTTAACGGGTTTGTCGGGTATATGAAACAACTAGCCTCTATGGATTTGAATAATTTAAAGCCGGATATGAATGTTACCGCTACCTCTACCCATTATTTTTTTAAAGAAAAACGGCTGAATTGGAGAAAGAGCAGCATCGTGAAAAATTATGTTGACAGGAGCAGTTCAGCGGGAAGAAATAGGGGGTTGTTAAATATAGAGGAGTTGGCGACGATTTGGCACTTTCCGGTTGAGAGCGCTGTTAAAGCGCCATTAATACAAAAAGCGGCCCGCCGCAAGGCCGAGCCGCCGATGACGCTGCCGACCGCTATAGAGGCGTCGGCGACAGATTTGAAAGAGCCTATTTTTGACGAGGAAATTAAGATTGGCGGAAAGCCGAGAAGAGTTTCGGCTGAGCCGGATTTTATGGAGGAAGACATTGAAAAAGATGATGGGCGGGAAGCGGATGAGCTCAAGGGGGCGCCGCCTGATAATCTGCCCATAGCGTAAAATAAGGGGGCGCCGCCGCGGCTTTTGGTATCGGCGCAGTCCCGTAATCAGTAAAACGCGCAAAGCGGTTAAATGTGCATTTACGCCTAACTTGTGGTATAATATTATTATGGTGGAAATAAATAATAAAACCAGAAGTAAGATTAATTCAGCATTGGTTAGAAGAGTGGTGGAGAGGTTTTTAAGATTAAATAAAATAGATAATTACGATACATCCATTGCTTTTATTGGAGACGCGGCGATGCGGAAATTAAATAAAGTATATAGGGGCAAGGATAAGCCGACCGATATTTTGGCTTTCCCGGGAGAAGATGATTATTTCGGAGAAATTATTATTGATTACGCGCAGATTAAAAGGCAAGCTAAGGTGTATAAAAATAGTGTACGGCAAGAGTTGGTTTTTATTTTAGCCCATGGGCTGCTGCACTTGCTCGGGTATGATGATGATACGGAAGAGGGGGCGGGGGAAATGGAGAAGCTAAGCAGAAATTTTATAGAAAAGCACGCCACATAGTTTAATTTAATGTAAATTTATTTTTTATGTAGTTTTGAATTTTTCATTGTCATTTTGATATTTGATTTTTACATTTTGATTTTATATATATATATGATTAGATTTAAAAGGTTGTTTAAAAGTTTCATCTATGCTTCCCGCGGGCTTGTAAAAGTTTTCCGTGAAGAGCAGAATTTGAGAATTCAAGCTGTTGTTGCTTTAGCCGTTGTTGGATTGGCGTGGTATCTTGGAGCGGGCCGCATAGAGTGGGCTATATTAATTTTAACCATCGGCATAGTAGTGTTAATGGAAATTGTAAATACCGCCGTTGAGCTTGTAGCTGATGTGTTTAAGCCCCGCATAAACGAATATGTTAAAATGATAAAGGATGTGATGGCCGCCGCGGTAATGATGTCTTCAATTATAGCGGTAGTTATCGGCATAATTATATTTTTGCCGTATTTGTTTAAAACTTGGCAATAGCGTATAATTTTAGTATAATAATTATAATGCGAATCCGCAAATTTATGCAAATGCCGCAAATTGCGAATAATGCAAATAAAATCAAATAAAATTATGTAGATATTCGTATAATTCGTATTCGCGGCATTCGCATACTAATTTGCAGTATTCGCATTATATTCTTATGAAAGACAATGTAATCGCCGGTTTAGATATCGGCTCAAACGCGATTAGGTTGGTGGTCGGGCAGCGTACATCTAACGACGGCGGTGAGCGAATGCAGGTAATCGGAGCGATAGAAGTTGCCTCAGAGGGTATCAGCAAGGGCGCCGTTAACAGTATTGAAGATACAACTTCATCTATTTCGGCGTGCATGGAGAAAGCCGAGCGTTTGGTTGGCGTGCCTATAAGCAAGGTTTGGGTAAGTATAAACGGCCCGCATATAAAATGCGAAAAGAGCCGCGGCGTAGTGGCGGTGGGGGAAAACGACGGCGAGATTACCGAGGATGATGTTGAGAGAGCGGTGGAAGCGGCGCAAGCGGTGTCGGCTCCGCCCAATTATGAAATTCTGCATGTTATTCCGATTAAATTTACCGTAGATAGCCAAGAAGACATCAGGGATCCTATCGGTATGACCGGAGTGCGGTTGGAAGTGGAAACTTTGGTTATCCAAGGGCTGTCTTCGCAAATTAAAAATTTAACCAAAGCGATTTATCGCACGGGGATTGATATTGAAGATTTGGTTTTGTCTCCCTTGGTCGCGGCTGAAGCCGTAATAGGGTCAAAGCAAAAAGAGCTTGGAGCAGCCTTGATTAATGTCGGGGCGTCAACAACAAGCTTAGCCGTGTTTGAAGAAGGCGAGCTTCTGCATGCGGCCGTGCTGCCAATCGGCTCCGAGCATATTACCGCCGATGTGGCGATTGGGCTCAGATGCCCGATTAATTTGGCCGAACGCATCAAAATGGAATACGGCAACGCGGATCCGGAAAAATTCTCCAAAAAAGACGAGGTTAATATCAGCGATTTAATTGAAGAAGAAGGCGCGGACGGAGTGGCGGAGGAAGTGTCTTTGAGATATATCGCTGAAATTATTGAGGCGAGGGTGGAGGAAATTTTTGAAAAAGTTGACGAGGAGCTGAAAAAAATTGAGCGGTCAGGCATGTTGCCGGCCGGAGTATTCTTAACCGGCGGGGGAGCCAAGCTTACCGGCATGGTTGACGCGGCCAAGAAAACTTTGCGCCTGCCGGCTTGTTTGGGCGCCAATAAAAATGTCAGCACGGTGATTGACAAGGTTAATGACTTAAACTTTTTAACGGCCTTGGGCCTCGCGGCTTGGGGCAGCCAAAAAAGCGAACAGGGAATGAGATTGCCGGGTGGCGCGGTAATTGAAAAATCAGTTGAAAAAGTAAAGAAGTGGTTTTCATCCTTAATGCCGTAAGTTAATTACAAATCAACAAATTATAACACAAATACACAAATTATTTGTGAATTTATGAGTAAATTTATATATTTGCAATCTGTATAAATTATTTATACACCTTTGTATTAAAGGGTATTGTGTTTTTTTTGGCAATAGGGTATTATAGAAATATAATAATTTTTCAATTTTTAATTTTGTAATTTTTAAATAATGCTTTAATTTTTAATGTTTAAAAAATTTAGACATTTATAAATTATTTAAAAATTAAAAATTATAAAAATTAAAAATTCTCAAATATGCCTGAAGTAAAACCAAATATTGAAACTTTTGCTAAAATTAAAGTAATCGGAGTGGGCGGCTCGGGTGGAGCCGTTATTAACCGCATGATTGACAGCGGTATTAAGGGCGTGGAATTCGTGGCGGTCAATACCGACGTGCAAGCGCTCCATTACAATAAATCTTCCAAAAAGATTCATATCGGAAAATCCATCACCCGCGGGCTTGGCGCCGGCATGAACCCCGAGTTGGGCAAGCAGGCGGCCGAGGAATCGCAGAATGACATCAGGGATGTTTTAAAGGATACTGATATGGTTTTCGTCACTTGCGGCCTAGGCGGCGGCACGGGAACAGGCGCGGCGCCGATTGTGGCTGAAATTGCCAGAGACTTGGGCGCTTTGACGGTCGCGGTAGTCACCAAGCCGTTCGCTTTTGAAGGGGCGCAAAGGAAAAATATCGCCGAGCGGGGCTTTATGGAACTCGCCGATAAGGTTGATACGATTATCACCATCCCCAATGATAAATTATTGCAAGTGATTGACAAAAAAACCTCTCTGCTTGACGCCTTTATGGTGGTTGACGAAGTTTTAAGGCAGGGCGTTCAGGGCATCGCCGAGGTAATCACCGTCCCCGGGCTTATTAATGTTGACTTTGCCGACGTAAAGGCGGTGATGGCCAATGCCGGCAGCGCTTTAATGGGAATCGGCGAAGCATCCGGCGAAAATAAAGCGATTGAAGCGGCCAAAGCCGCGGTCAGTTCTCCTCTTTTGGAAGTATCCATTGAAGGCGCCCGCGGCGTGCTCTTCACTATTGTGGGCGGCCCGAATTTATCTATGAACGAAGTGAACGAAGCGGCCAAAGTAATTACCGCCTCGGCCGACGAAGACGCCAAGGTTATATTCGGCGCGGTAATAAACGACAAAATGAAAGACGACATAAAAATAACCGTGGTGGCAACCGGCTTTGATTCTGCCCGCGTCGGAGGGCCGAAAGAAACCGTCAGCGAAAAATCATACACCCCCAATACTTTTATTGAACAGGAAGAGCAGGAAGACAGATCTTCTAAAATATTTGACGGAGAAAAAAAGAAAACAAAAACCCCTCCCCTGAAAGCGGCGCAAGCCGAACCGGCGCAAAAGAAGGGCGCTCAAGAAGAGGAAGAGGACGAACTGGGCATCCCGGCGTTTATTCGGAAGAAGATGCTGTAGGTTTCAGCTAATATTGAATAAAATATATATAAAACTCAGCTAAAGTTAAAGTTGAGTTTTATTTTAGCTCGGTTAAAATCAAATCAAATTTTATTTTAGCTTATAATGATGTATAATAAATTTAAGATTAATGGGACTGCGTCCAAACGGCATTGATGAAAAATTATCCCGTCCGTATTATCGACAGCCCTGTTAAATAAATAATGAAAATTACCAAAGAACAATTAAAATATATTTTAGGCGATGACTGGGGGATTTTTGAAGAAAAAATCCTAACTAGTTGTTTTTGCCGCAAATGCGAGGATGGAAGCATTACAAGGATTGTTGATTGGCAAGCGGAGTTAAGCGATATTAATGATGTTGTCTTGCGCGGCAAATGCGCCAAGTGCGGCGCCTCAATATGCCGTGTTTCTGAAACCGGGGAGAGGGAGGAGTATTTGGGGAGGATTAGGGAGATAAAAAAATAATTTAAGAAAATTAAATACAATTCAATTTGTTCCCTTTCGTAAAGGGTGATTCTTGATAATTTTGTCATATAGGCGGTTTTCATGAATTAACCGCCTATATTATCATTACTTACTGGGTCGTGCAATAGGTGTTGATTCTAGTATTTCTAAATTGCCTCGACACCTATGAAAAATAAAATAACAGAATCAAGCTTAGAGGATCATGTAATTGAACGGTTGTAGCCGTACAAATGGATGGCAAGAAAGAGAAAATAGAGAAAAATGGCGATATTTAGGATAAAATTGCTAAAAATCTATGTTTTATGCAGAAATATTGCAAAAAGTGTTGACTTTTGGAAAAATGTTTGCTAAAATAGGGTTATATAAGAATTTATAATAATTCAAGCTATATGTTATTAAATTTTAAAGTTAAAAATTATCGTTCAATTAAAGATGAAGTGATTCTTGATCTGCAGGCCACTAGGGACAAGGCCATGAAAAATGAATCAACTTTTGATTCAGGTGATATTTCCTTACTGAAATCCGCCGCTATATACGGCGCAAACGCGTCAGGCAAAAGTAATATTTTAAAGGACTTAACGGTTTTTCGTATGATGATTTTGGAATCGTTTCTCCGCGGCAATGTAGCGTCTGATTTGCCGAGTGAATATTTTAAATTAAGTTCGGAAACAGAAAATAAGCCGTCTTTTTTTGAAATGACTTTTTTGCTTGACGGAGAGGTGTTTGCTTACGGCTTTGAGTTTGGCAAGAAAAAAATTCATACTGAATGGTTAAAGCAGGAAAAAGGAAAAAAAACATTATTCAACAGAAAAGGCCAAGAAATTAAAAGTAATAGAAATTATTTTCAGGAATCATCCGCGGTTTTAAAACAACAAACATTAGAAAGAGTTTTGTTTTTATCCGTGCTTGCCAACAACAATACTCCGCTATCTAAAAAAATTATTCAGCTAATTCAAAAAATTAATTTCATTTCCGGCACGAATAGAGGGAATACTTTGAATTTTTCATTTGGACAATTTCTAAGTAATGCCGGCATGGCAGAAAAAATGAAAGATTTTATCGTGAAAGCGGATTTTGGAGTTATGGATATTAGAGCCAGTGAAAAAATGATATTGGCAAAACAGATACAAAACATTCCCGATAAATTCAAAGAAATATTATTCAGAGAAGATTCTAAAATAGCGGAACGAAATTTAAAATTTCTCCATAAAAAATACGACGAGAGCGGAAAAGAGGCGGGGAGCGAGCCATTAGATTTTTTTAGCGAAGAATCGGAAGGCACTCAGCAAATGTTCGCCCTGTCCGCTCCGTTTATTGATACCTTAAAAAACGGCAAGATTTTATTTATTGATGAAATTGACGCGAGTCTTCATCCCTTGCTTTGCCAGTATTTAATTTCTATATTTAATTCTAGGGAAAAAAATTCAAAAAACGCCCAACTGATTTTTACGACTCATGATATCTCGCTTTTAAGCGAAGAGTTTTTACGCCGGGATCAAATTTATTTTACCGACAAGAACAAAAGAGGCGCCACGGAATTATTTTCATTATCTGATATATCCGAAAGAAAAGGAGTTGATTTTGCCAAGCGATATTTAGAGGGCAGATACAACGCCTTGCCGTATATAACCGATTATGAAAATATAAAATTTTCTAAGTAATATGATAAGATATAGAGGCAAAAAACAACATCGCCCGGTTCATCCTAAAATTTTTGTTTGGTCGCATACCAAAAAAGCTGAAATAGAATATTTTCAGGAATTTAAAAATTACCTTAAAACACCCTTACTGATGCCTGAGAAAGAAATTTGTTGGACGCCGCAAGAATTAATAGAAAATGTTATTGCATGGAAAGGGAAAAAAATTAGCGAAGAAGACAGAGATCAGGTGTGGTGCATTTTTGATATTGATGATTTTTACAAAAAGGACAAAGAAGGATTTATGAAAGCGGTTGCAAATGCTGACAAAAATAATATAAAAATAGCGTACATAAATGAATGTTTTGAACTTTGGATTTTGTTGCATTTTGAAAAACCGACATCACCAATTCAGAGAGGTGATGAAATTGAAAAGAAAATTATTCAGGCCTATAAGAAAAATGGCTTGGGTCAATTTGAAAAAAATCAAGATGTATTTCAAAATTTACTGTACCTTCAGCCAGAGGCTATAAAAAATGCTAAGAAATTATTGCCGGTGGAATACGGTAAGATTAATTGGCGGCAAGCGATGAGCATCGGCGGCAATCCGTCAACAAGTTTGCATTTCTTAGTTGAGGGGATTTACTCATTGATTGCGACGGATAAAAAATAAATTTTATGTCTAATAAAATAATAGAATCAAACATAGAAGACCATGTGATTAAATTATTAGAATCATAAGGATATAAATATTATGCAGCGAATATAATACTATGACAAAAAATGATAACCAGCCCACTCTTGAAGAGTGGAAAAAACTATATAAATTGGCCGCTAAATTTGAAAAATTAGCCCCATGGGAGTGGATGTGCGATGTTGATGTTTTTGGGGTTATGGATCCGTGGACAAAAGAAGTCGCGTATTGCTCCATTATGGGGAATAATAGGGAATTCTACGGGATGGGTGTTTATGTCGGCGCGGCCGGGTTCGCGTCTCTTGATTCAATCGCGCGAGGCGAGATTCCTGACGGCATTGATGATAAAATTAATACGCAAAAATGTTTGCTTATGGCGTATGGCAAGAGGGATCGTATTACGAAAGAAGAGATGGAAATAATTAAAAAAACAGGAGTGAGGTTTGAACGCAGGAATTTTTGGCCTATGTTTAAAGATTATACGCCCGGTTATTATCCGTGGACCATATCCGGTTCGGATGTTGAGCTTTTAATAACAGTGGTTGAGCAGGCGATTGATGTTGTCTCGGACTTTAAAAATAATAAAGACAAGCTTATTTCCCGCGTTCCCGAACAATTTTTGGTTAAAACGCCGGCAGAAAAAAACGGAAAAATATCTTGGCATTATGAATATTCAGCTCCTGAAAAATACATTGAAAATGAAAAAATACCGGCGTTAAGCGAGCCGGATGAAATATTGGCGCGTAATATGAAAAAAGAAATGGAGCCGGATGATAGGGTTGAATGGGAATTTGATTATTTTCGCGCGCGCGAGCCGATTCAGGATGATAAAAAATTATCCCGTCCGTATTATCCGTATATACTGTTCGCGGTTGACCGTATATCGGGAATGGTCATAAACATAAGCCTTTCAGATCCGGGTGATGGCAGATTTTGTATTTTTAGAAAATGCCTTATAGAAGCGGTTCAAAAATCAAATATTTTACCCAGAACTCTGCTTATTAGAAAATATGATTTAGCGGAGATTATGAAGCCGATAGCTGATGTTTTTGGAATTAAGATAAAAATGAGCAATGATTTGCGGATGTTTGATGAAGCAAAAGAACAGTTTCATATACGGCGATAGCCCTGTTAAATAAATAATGAAAATTACTAAAGAACAATTAAAGTATATTTTAGGCGATGATTAGGGAGGGTTAAAGAAATAAAAAAAATAGTTTAATAAAACTGGGTTTAAGATTTAAAATGCAAAAATCCCGCCGCTAAGGCGAGATTTGCTGATCCCGAACCCATATCCACGGGCAGGGCAATCAACTTGATTGCATTTTAATCGTAGTTTAATTTTTCCGCTGAGTCAACGCAGGTTGTAGGTAATTATAATGTGAATTATGGAAATAAATACAATAAAGAAACAATACTTAGTAAAATTTATAAAATGGGCGAAACTTAAAATAAGAATCCATGTTTCTGAAGTTGAGCCGGTTTATTTTAAAGAAAAAGATGTTTGGTGGGCAAGCTTAGGAATAAATGTTGGGCACGAACAAGACGGAAAAAATGAAAGCTTTGAAAGGCCCGTTCTGGTTTTTAAAAAATTTAATAAACACATGCTTTGGGTCTTGCCTCTTACGAGTCAAGATAAAGCAGATAAATATTATTATTAATTTGAATACAAGGGAAATAAATATTCCGTTATACTTTCGCAAATTAGAACAATAAGCAGTAAAAGATTATTAAGAAAGATTAGAGTATTTTTAGAAGATGATTTTAATAATGTCAGAGAAAAGATAAAAGAAATTATATAAAAACAAAAACATCTCAGAGAGATGCCTTTGTAAACGATCTTCCTCCTCGCGGAGAAAGTCTCGGAGCTATCGGGCGATAAAACCGTTGATAGCCATTTGTACTTATACTATATCACTCCGTTGACAACATTGTCAAGGGATTTAATATATTATATTAAAATACAATATATATTATATAAATTAAGCTAATATTAAATAATAATGAAAATCACCAAAGAACAATTAAAGTATATTTTAGGCGATGACTGGGGGATTTTTAAAGAAAAAATCTTGACTAATTGTTTTTGCGGCAAATGCGAGGATGGAAGCATTACAAGGATTGTTGACTGGCAAGCGGAATTAAACGATATTAATGATGTTGTCTTGCGCGGCAAATGCGCCAAGTGCGGCGCCTCAATATGCCGTGTTTCTGAAACCGGGGAGAGGGAGGAGTATTTAGGGAGGATTGGAGAGATAAAAAAATAGGTTAAAGGGATTGGGCTTCTAAAAGGTATTAAACTATTTTATATTTTTGACTTTTACCCCTAAAACTGGTAAATTAAAGGCAGGTTATAGTTAGTAGCCTGTTTTTAATATTAATAAAATTTAAAATTATGCCGTCAATAACAAATGAAAAAGAGAATAATTTAGCGGTAGCCTTGAAAAATATTTTGCCTTGCTCCAATAAAATGGATGCCTTGGTGGGGTATTTTTATTTTTCCGGTTTTCAGGAAATTTATAAAGAATTGCAAGATCAAAAAATTAGAATTTTGGTTGGAATGGAAATAGATAAGAATATTTTAAGTAAAATTTCAGCTGTTGATTTATCGGAATTAGATAACCACTTAAAGCCCCATGCAAACACTTCAAAGATTGCCGGCAAGGAAAATTATTATGATGAATTTTCCGCGGTATTTAATAAAACGGATTTATTTGACAATAATGAGG
>VAPH01005213.1_pt1 | contig 11146 bp, 10 predicted proteins | sample 3393861 | NCBI WGS metagenome assembly VAPH01 (sample SAMN08290439, study PRJNA428436) | hydrothermal vent metagenome | isolation source: Deep-sea hydrothermal vent chimney | place: Atlantic Ocean: South-mid Altantic Ridge | reverse complement strand
TATTTAGAAGAACTGACATTTGAAATTGCTGAAAAAGCATTCCAAATTTTTAAAGATATTGAAAAAACAGGTGGTTTTTTAAAACAACTGTTTGAAGGAACGATTCAAAGAAAAATTAATGAAAATGCGCATAAAGAACAAGTGCAATTCGATACCGGTGATTTGATTTTATTAGGAACAAACAAGCATCCCAATATGCAAGATAAAATGAAAGATGAATTGGAGATTTATCCTTTTGTAAAAAAGAAAAATTATAAAACTGAGGTTCAGCCAATCATTGCTAAACGACTTGCTGAGAAGATAGAGAAGGAGAGGATTGAGAAGGAGTGAAAAGTGAAAGTGAAAAGGGGCAAGGGAAAGAAAAGAAAGTAATGATTATAATCTGCGCGATCTGCGAGAAAAAAGAATAGAGAAAAGAGAAAGGATAGTAATTATAATTGTCTGCGCCATTTGCGAGAAATATATACAAGAAATATAATTTGCATTATCCTGGTAGCTATCAGGGAGCAAGAAATAGAAATAATTAATTTATGTCAAGAAAGAACATACAAAATATAAAGATCCAAACAAAGAGTAGTAAACCGGAGAATAACAGTTTCCCTCATGAAGATTTCGTGGCCGGAATACCACCATATCTTCGCGGTCCCTATTCTACCATGTATGTTCGTCGTCCATGGACGATTAGACAATACGCCGGATTTTCAACAGCCGAAGAAAGCAATGCTTTTTACCGCAGAAATTTAGCAGCAGGTCAAAAAGGATTATCTGTTGCTTTTGATCTACCCACCCACCGTGGTTATGATTCCGATCATGAACGGGTTCAGGGAGACGTAGGAAAAGCCGGAGTTGCTATAGATTCTGTAGAGGATATGAAAATATTATTCGATAATATTCCTTTAGATAAATTGTCGGTTTCCATGACTATGAACGGAGCTGTTTTACCCATTTTGGCATTTTATATCGTTGCGGCGGAAGAGCAGGGTGTGTCACCTGAATTACTTTCCGGAACGATCCAAAATGATATTTTAAAAGAATTCATGGTACGTAATACATATATCTACCCACCTGCATCTTCGATGAAATTGATCGCAGATATTTTTAAATATACCACTGAAAAAATGCCAAAATTCAATAGTATTTCTATTTCAGGATATCATATGCAGGAGGCCGGTGCATTGCCGGAAATTGAATTGGCTTATACTTTAGCTGATGGATTGGAATACATAAAAACCGGCATTGCTTCGGGAATGGATATCGATACTTTTGCACCTCGTTTGTCCTTCTTTTGGGGTATTGGTATGGAGCATTTTAAAGAAATTGCCAAGTTGCGCGCAGGAAGGATGTTATGGGCAAAAATTGTAAGTCAATTTGAACCAAAGAATCCAAAATCAATGGCATTGCGAACCCACTGCCAAACCAGCGGATGGAGTTTAACCGCTCAGGATCCATTTAATAATGTTGCCAGAACTGCTATTGAGGCCATGGCAGCTACTTTGGGTGGCACACAGTCATTACACACCAATGCATTGGATGAAGCCATAGCCCTGCCTACAGATTTTTCGGCAAGAATTGCCAGAAATACGCAGATATATATTCAGGAAGAGACCTCTATCACCAAAACAGTCGACCCTTGGGCAGGTAGCAATATGGTTGAAAAGTTAACCGATGAGATTGCTAACCGTGCCTGGGAATTGATTCAGGAAATTGAAGAACTCGGAGGTATGACCAAGGCCATTGAAAAAGGTATCCCGAAAATGCGAATAGAAGAAGCAGCCGCTAAGAAACAAGCCAGAATTGATAGTGGTGCAGATATTATCGTTGGAGTGAATAAATACCAACTAAAAGAAGAAGATGAAATTGCTACCCTGGAGGTGGATAATGATGCAGTTCGCAAGTCACAAATCAAAAGATTGAATCATATAAAGTCATTAAGAAATGATAAGAAGGTAAAAGAAACATTGAATGAATTAAGTAAAAGTGCTGAAACAGGTGAAAGAAATTTATTAGATTTGGCAGTAAAGGCAGCAAGGGAAAGAGCAACTTTGGGTGAGATATCTCAGGCCTTAGAAAATGTTTTTGGCAGATATAAAGCACAAATAAATACCATTACAGGCGTGTATAGTAAAGAAATTAAAAATGATGATAGCTTTAAAAAGGCTGTCGAAAAAGCAAATCAATTTGCAGAATTAGATGGTAGACGACCAAGGATCATGGTTGCCAAAATGGGGCAGGATGGTCATGATAGAGGGGCTAAGGTGATAGCTACAAGTTTTGCCGATATGGGTTTTGATGTTGATGTTGGTCCCTTGTTTCAAACCCCGCAAGAGGTTGCTAAACAGGCCGTTGAAAACGATGTTCATGTGTTGGGTATTTCTTCTTTAGCAGCGGGTCATAAAACCTTGATTCCTCAGGTAATCAATGAGTTAAAAAAATATGGCAGGGAAGATATTTTGGTCATTGCCGGTGGGGTGATTCCTCCACACGATTATGACTTTTTGTTTAAAATTGGAGTAATAGGTATTTTCGGTCCGGGTAGTAAGATCAGTGAATCTGCCATTTCTATTTTGAATGTTTTAATTAAAAATTTGACTTAAATTTAATTTTGAATATTACTTTTATTCAGTTCAATGAGAGTACTATTTGTACGAATTATTATATCAATTTGGAACTGGACATATTTTTTGTAGCTTTGGATTAATAATTTATAAAACCATTTGACCATGAGTAAATTAATTGATTTTACAACATCATTAGATAATAAAGATGAAATAGGATACGGTTTAATAAGAATTTTCTTGGGTGCTGCCTTATTTATTAGAGGCTGGATGATCGTGTCAAACCCCGAATCAATTCTTGAATTGGGTGTAGAAAGAGAAAGCTATATATGGATTGCATTGGTAGGTATTTCACACTTGATTGGAGGTGCCTTATTGAGTATAGGCTTTTTTACACGTTTGGCTGCCTTAATACAAATACCGATTTTGTTTAGTGCTACCTTTTTTGTTTATGCTCAATCTAAATTAATGATGGGAGGTCAATCATTTGAATTGGCAGCTTTAGTTTTATTTTTATTGTGTGTTTATTTTGTTTATGGAGCAGGACCTTTTTCGATAAGAAAATATTTTTATCATTAAAAGATGATTGAACTGATTTAGAATAAAAAACACAGTAATCATCTCACCAATAAGTTGTCGATAGAAATATTTGCTAATAAATATATTTTAATTGTTTGGATTTTTTTACCAGAGGCGCTAATTCTTCATCCATCAATTTTTTATATTTTTTATATTTTTTTTTACCCAAAAGATCAATCAAATCTTTTTCGGTATCAGTATTCAATGCTTTAAAGGCTGATTTTTTATCATTTTTAGACTTATCACTATCCAAAATATCATAAACCTTATCAACGAAACCTTTATTGTATTCCATTAATTGCGATGTTTTTAAATTAGATAGTTTCAGTTTGTTTACACTGTTTAAGGTATTTAATAAAACTTCTTTAGGAACACTTTCCTGAGCGAAAGAATTATTGCCAACAAGAATAACAAGTACAAAAGTTAAGATTAGAGAAATATTTTTCATGATTTTTTATATTAGATTTAACAAAATCAAAAATACAATATTCTAAATACAATTAAAATATTTTGAATAAATCTCTTAATTTTTATTTATGATGGATTTAAATCAGTTACAAAATTTATTTTTCACTTGCCAAAAGTTTCTCACGAAAATAAAATGAATTAAATCTGTTTTTTAATTTTGCTTGTGAAGAAGTTAGGCTTAAAAGTTATCATTGCCCAAGCCCAGTTATTGGTTTCATCTTTGCTACCGCCTTTTATAATTTCCATGGTTTCTGTTGCAAACATTTGCGAATAACCAATTTTAAACATTACATTTTTAACTAAGCTATAACCCAAAACCAAATCAATTTCTGTTCCTAAATAAGAACCGGCTTTAGAAAAATTAGTATTCAGAACGTCACCCTGAGCAGAGAAGAAATGAGGAACCAATAAACCAGAGAATTTATTTTTTTTGTAACCGATAGGAGCATTAATATCTATCAATCCTACACTTCCTATAAAATTGCCAACATAAAAATAATCCATCCAACCGTTAAATTTATGATTGGTGCCATAAAACGGTGTAAACGCCTTGCTTTTTGTGCTTGAACTTCCCTGATCATTTCCTGAAAGTATTTCAGCACCTGCTCCTAACGAAAACTCATTTGTAATTTTAAATTTTGCATTTAAAGTAAAATAATAAGCTGATAGATCAACTTTATTATTTTTTAACTTATCCGGTGTTTGACCTGTTTGTAAATACGTAGCTCCGTCCAAATTGAATATCCCTTTTTTGTAGGTTAATCTACCACCTGTAGTTTGGCTATAAGCTACCCGTTGATTTGTTTCATTCACGTTTATTACCTTATCATAGGGTAAACCATTGTTTAAAAATAATAAGCTTAAACCCAAGGCATTTTTAAAATCATTATGATACCACGCATATTGAAAATTCTTGTATTGATTTACTGCATAATCTACATTAAATACGGTTTCACCATTAGCATTTAATGCAAAACCAAGGTCTAATTTACCTGTTTTACCCGGTTTAAACATGAAGATCATGGCATCATGACTTCTCGCTTGCTGAGTCCAACCAACCGGACCGAAAATTCTTTCATCATCATAATTAATTTCCTGACGACCTAATTTTACGGAAAACTTAGGGCTAAAAAAATATTGCCCCCAGGCTTGATGAAATGCAACTCCGTTTTTGTCACTTCTGGAAAGGGAGAAGACATCACCCCAAACCCTTATATTTTGAATGGAGAAAAACACTTTATATTTTTCTGAGGAATAATATAAGTTTATTCTCGATCTCTGTGAAATGAAATTGGCTGCATCATCATCGGGTGAAGCCAGGGTCTTATAACCATGACGAGATTCAAATCTGGGTCGTAGTTCACCTGAAATACCAAATTCTTGTGCGTTTAATGAGGCTGTTATGCAAACAACCAGAATTGTAGAAAAAATAATTCTTTTCATTTGACTAATATTTAATATTGAGTTGCTCACGTTAACTAATGTCACAAGCAAATAAAGGGATGCTTGTTTTTTGATAACGGATGATTTATTTTTTAAGATAAATGATTAAAATAAAAGACTTATTTATCTTAAATATGATCAAATATAAAAGAAAGTACTTTCTAATTTCATGATTTATGTCATAGAAGTTACAAACTTGTTAAAAATTATAACAAGTTTGTAATTTTCTTTAAATCAGGTATTTGAAGTAATAATTATTAAATTTTTTTAAATTTAACAGTGAAATGCCGCATAATTGGTGCCTCGTCTATGATAGTATACCCGGACTTTGCTTGATCTCGGCTTTCGTAAATATTTTTTAAGACAGCTGCAATATAATCCATGTGATTTTGGGAATAGGTTCTTCGTGGAACTGCCAATCTCACTAATTCTAATTCAGGATACCTGTTTTTTCTGGTAAAGGGATCTCTATCAGCTAGAACGGTTCCAATTTCAACGCCTCTAATTCCACCGATAATATATAATTCAATTGCCAAGGCTTGTGCTCTGTATTCATTTCTTGGTATGGTTGGAACAAATTTATTGGCATCAATAAAAATGGCATGACCTCCAAAGGGTTTTTGTACGGGTACTCCGTATTCAACCAATTTGTATCCTAAGTAGGCAACTTGTTCAATTCTGCTTTCTAAATAATTAAATTCCGTAGCTTCATCCAATCCTACTGCTAAAGCCGCCATATCTCTTCCATTCATGCCACCATAGGTAATGAACCCTTCATACATAATAGTAAAAACGGTTGATTTTTTATACACTTCTTCGTCATTCAACGCAATGAATCCTCCCATATTTACCAAACCATCTTTTTTACCGCTCATGGTCATTCCATCACCATAAGAAAAAAATTCTTTAACAATTTCTTTGATGGTCTTATCCTGATAGCCTTCTTCTCTTTTTTTAATGAAGTAAGCATTTTCAGCAAACCGGGCTGAATCAAAAAATAATGGAACGCCGTATGTTTTGCATAAATTGGATACGGCTTTGATATTTTCCATAGAAACAGGTTGTCCGCCTGAACTATTACAAGTTATCGTTAAAATAACAAAAGGGATTTTGTCTTTCGGATTCTCATGAAGAACATTTTCCAGTTTTTGTAAATTTATATTCCCCTTAAAGGGATGAAGAATGGATGTGTTAAAGGCTTCATCAATTGTACAATCAATTGCAGTGGCCTTTCTAAATTCTATATGTCCTTTTGTAGTGTCAAAGTGAGAGTTTCCCGGAACCAGATCACCTTCTTTTACCATGGCAGAAAATAAAACGTTTTCGGCGGCTCTTCCTTGATGTGTTGGTAAGAAATAAGCGAAACCGGTAATTTTTTGAACCACTTTTTTTAATTCAATAAACGAAGCAGATCCGGCATAACTTTCATCACCACTCATCATTGCAGCCCACTGTTTATCACTCATAGCACCTGTACCTGAGTCGGTTAACAGATCTACAAATACTTTCCTGGATGAAAGATTAAACAGATTATAATCGGCTTCTTTGATCCATTTTTCACGTTGATCCTGCGTTGACCTATTAATAGATTCAACCATTTTAATTTTGTAGGGTTCTGCGTATGGTAATTCCATAATAATATGCTTAATAATTATTAAAGTAAAAAAATAAGATTGCTATAAACTGGCTAATATTTGGATAAAAATTAATGAATATTGTCAGGGCATTTGATATTTAAATAAATATCCTGAAAAAGCAGATCTTTGAAAAGAATAAACATAAATCCAAAATTTTGATGCTAAGTTAAAAATTATTGAAGGATTGAAATAATGAAATTTAATTTTTTTTATCACCTTGAAGTCACTTAAAAATATTGCAAAAAACGTACATTTGCACAAATTAAAAATAATGAGATGTTTAATAAAAATATAAAATTAGTAATCGCTGTGCTGATAACTGCCTGGGCTGTATTTGAGTTTACCAAAGGGCATATTATGAATGGTATTTCTATTTTGTTGCTCGCAGGGTTGTTTGTGTTTTTCTATTTTAAAAATGAAATTTTGTTATTTTCATTTCTAAAATTGAGAAAGCAAGATATGGAAGGAACAGCTAAATTACTCGATAAAATTAAGAATCCATCTTCGGTTTTAACCACAAAGCAAGAAGGATATTACAATTTTTTACGAGGAATTACCTTATCACAAACCAATTTAACACAGGCTGAAAAATTCTTTAAAAAAGCATTAAGAATAGGATTATCAATGGATCATGATAAAGCCATGGCCAAATTACAATTGGCAGGAATAGCCATGACAAAAAGAAGAAAAAGAGAGGCTACTAATTTAATAGCAGAAGCCAAAAAATTAGACAAACACGGTATGTTAACCGATCAGATTAAAATGGTTAAACAACAAATGAAAAAGATTTAGTTTGATTTAAAATAATAAAACTCGACTCCCAACCTTGGGAGTTTTTTTATGAAAATGAATTAAAAAGTACCAGACCTTGTAGAAGTTTAAAAAATTCACGTTCTTCATAAAAATAAATAGAAACATATGAAAAACCGTAGAAATTTTATAAAGCTTTCGGCCCTTGGCGGAATGGCAATATTATCAAAAACCGGATTGGCTGCAGAATTTCCTGACCAAAATATTTTGTCAAAAACCATTCCAAATAAAATAAGCAAACCGATTGTAGTTTCTACATGGAAACATGGCATAGAAGCAAATGAAGTAGCTTGGAAAATATTGTCACATGGAGGTATTGCCTTAGATGCTGTAGAAGCAGGAGTTAGGGTGACAGAATCAGATCCTGATAATACGAGCGTAGGTTTGGGAGGTTTGCCGGATAGAGATGGCTATGTTACTTTAGATGCCAGTATAATGGATCATGAAAACAACAGTGGAGCTGTGGCTTTTATTCAAGATATTGAAAACCCGATTTCGGTTGCTCGAAAGGTAATGGAGGAAACCCAGCACGTGTTGTTAGTTGGTGATGGAGCAAAACAATTTGCATTGGAGAAAGGTTTTAAAGAAACAGATTTGCTTACAGATAAAGCTAAAAAGGCATGGGAAGAGTGGAAAATTAAATCTAAATATCAACCGGTGATCAATAGTGAAAATCATGATACCATTGGTTTATTGGCCTTAGATGAACACGGGAATTTAGCCGGTGCCTGTACTACGAGTGGAATGGCGTATAAATTACACGGTAGAGTAGGTGATTCACCTATTATCGGGGCAGGATTGTTTGTTGACAATGAGGTAGGTGCAGCTTGTGCAACAGGAGTAGGGGAAGCGGTTATAAGAATTGCAGGAAGTGCTATTGTTGTTGAATTGATGAGAAATGGCATGTCGCCAAACGATGCATGTAAGGAGGCGGTGAAAAGAATTATTTCGAAACACAAAGATCTTACCAATCTTCAAGTCGGATTTTTAGCTTTAAGCAAAAATGGTGAAGTGGGAAGTTATAGTGTGTCTTCAGGTTTTAATTACGCAATTCACACAAAAAATGAAAATGAATTGATCGATGCAAAGTATGATAGAGATTGGAATTGAGGATTTGAATATTATTAAAAAAATAAGAATAAATGATTTTTGAACTTTGCACTGATTCTTTGGAAGGGGCTTTGGCTGCCGAAAATTTTGGAGTTAAACGAATAGAATTGTGTTCCGCTTTGTCAGTAGGGGGTTTAACTCCCAATTATGGATTGATCAAACAATGTGTTGCGAAGGCAAATGTTGAGGTACATGTGATGATAAGACCCCGGGAAGGTAATTTTTTTTACACTAAGGAAGATATAGAATTAATGAAAACCGATATAGATATTGCCAACCAAATTGGTGTTCAGGGTGTAGTATTTGGTATGTTAGATAAAAACAATGAGGTTTTAATATTAAATAAAGAGTTGTTGGAATATGCAAAATCATTGAATTTGCAAGTTACCTTTCACCGCGCTTTTGACCTGGTTTCTGATTATAAAAAAGCCATTGAAAAAATAATTGACTTTGGATTTGATAGATTGTTAACATCAGGTTTACAGGAAACTGCTGAACAAGGTTTGGGTGTAATTAGGTATTTACAAGATAATTATAGTCGTAAAATTGAAATAATGGCAGGTAGTGGGATAAATCCTTCGAATGTATTAAAAATTGCAAAATCAGGAATTAACAACCTTCATTTTACCGCCCGAAAAACTATGGATGAATCTTTAAAATTGGATATGGGAAGGCAGATGAGAACAGACCAAGATAAGATCAAAAACATTGTAGAACAATTTTAATAATTTTTAAATTTATACAATAATGCTTTTACCCTTGGCCGAAATATTTTTTGCATCATCAAAAAAGAAATCAATTCGCCCTACATTAATTCCCCATTTCCCAACTTGATTGATTAACATATTTTCACCTTTATTGTTTTTAGTTACGGTAGGTTTTTTTAAAAAGGTATGTGTATGACCTCCAATGATCAAATCAATATTTTCGGTTTGTTGAGCTAGGTTTAGATCACTAATAATTTTGTTGTCGTATTTGTAATGATAACCAAGGTGAGACAAGCATATGATCAGATCACATTTTTTTTCATCTTTTAAAATACGACTCATATCCCGGGCTGTTTCAATCGGGTTTATGTATTTGGTTTCTTTGTACAGCATAGGGTCAACTAGTCCGTTCAATTCTATTCCTAGTCCAAAAACTCCAATTTTTACACCATCTTTATAAAAAATTTTATATGATTTAGTTTTGCCATCCAATATGGTATTCGAAAAATCATAATTGGAAATTATAAAATCAAAGGAAGCATTAGGCAATTGCTTATTTAACCCATCTGTACCATTATCAAAATCATGATTACCAATTGTTGAAGCATCATATTTTAGTTTACTCATTAATTTAAACTCAACTTCACCTCCAAAATAATTGAAATAAGGAGTACCCTGAAAAATATCACCGGCGTCAAACAGCAGGGTGTTCGGATTTTCTAATCTAACACTATCGATTAAAGAAGCTCTTCTTGCAATACCACCAAGACCCGGATAAGTTGGATGTGATAAGGAAAAAGGTTCTATATGACTATGTACATCGTTGGTATGTAAAATAGTGATTTGTTTTTTTGGATTTGAATAACATGATGTTAGTGACAAGCCCCCTAAACCAATAACCGTACCCGATACTGTTATATTTTTTATAAATTTCCTTCTTTTCATCCTAATCTGTTTTTATAAATCTACCATCTAAACTTGCACGGCAAGTATCCAAACTATTTAAATGATCTATAATGGCATCCCTCACTTTATACTCTGTATTGAACAAACTTAAAGGATCTTTAAAAAATGACATATTATCACCTCCGTGTTGTAAATAATCATGCGTTACAACATAATAGTTTTTTGAGGCATCAAATGGTTGGTTATTTATTGAGATATCGATTAGTTTATTTGCTTTCATTTTCAATCTTAAATGAGATATTGGATGTGCTTCTTTTCTATTTTCAAGATAGTTGAATAAAGATTGTACTTGTTCTCCTGATAGTTGAACAACTACTAGCTTATTTTTAAATGGCATTAATTCAAAGATATTTTTTACGGTGATGTCACCTTTCGGAATTGCGGTTCGAATTCCTCCGTAGTTAAATAAGGCAAAATCAATTCTCTTTCCGGTTTTTTGATAAAATATACTATCTGCTTTTTGAAAACTAATGTCGGCATACATATTACCTAATGAACTTTCAAGGTCTCCTTCTTCTCTCTTTAATGTTCTGGGATTATAACATAATATCTTATTTATCTCAGTTTGGAGGCTATTTTTATATGACTGAATAAAATGGACAAATGTTGAATCAGAATCTAAATTTTGGTTGATTTCTAATTGTTTACCTTTAATTTTTGTTATCTGGATGTTATTTTTTTTACAAGAAATAAAAAATGTGTTCAATAATCCTGAAATAATTATTAGTACCAATATTTTGTATAATTTTGCTGACATAAATTATTTAGATGGGAATTTTAAATTTAAAGTATAAATCTGCGTATAAATTTATTAAAAACAATACGAAAGAAACTAAAAATTTTGACAAAAAAATAATTGGCAAAATTAATA
>VAPH01009339.1_pt1 | contig 11150 bp, 8 predicted proteins | sample 3393861 | NCBI WGS metagenome assembly VAPH01 (sample SAMN08290439, study PRJNA428436) | hydrothermal vent metagenome | isolation source: Deep-sea hydrothermal vent chimney | place: Atlantic Ocean: South-mid Altantic Ridge | reverse complement strand
TGAAACTTGTTATATTTGTCGGTCCAACAGGTTCTTACCACAACCGCCGTGGCATCGTTGGTCGGTCTTACATAAGAGACAGGGGGACCATTATCGCATACTGAGACAATAGCGCCGGCAAGAGCGCCGGCAGCAGCACCGTCACATGGGTCAACGCCAACAGGCGTGTTAACAGAAACAGGATCTATCCTGCTGCAAGACGGAAAAACCCACACCACCCTTGTGTAATCCACACCGCCTGTGGTCGAGCTGTTATAAGTAGAACTATCAGGATCGAATACGCCTGTAGGATTAAATACTCCACTAGCCAAGGCATCGTATGGCATAGACATTACCTGCTCTACAAGATCCTGCCCCATATTGGTTGCAATTCTCATCTGCCTGCTTACAGCATTGCCGTGTACGGCCATGTACTGCATTCCCATAGCACCGAGCATGCCGGTAACAAGCACAAAAAGAGCCACTACCACCTCGACAAGCGTAAAGCCATCCTGTCCAAGCCTGTTTTTCATCGGACCTCCCTCCATGTTATTACGGCATCGTTCTTTGCATCTCCATCCCATTGCCATAAATTAATCACTCCAGACAAATTCTGCACTTCGACTTCGTAGGAGAAGCCTTTATTTGTCCCCTGAATAAAAACCCGCCCCATATTCCCGAACGCGCCGGAGACCGCAAACGTTTCACTTGTGTCGTTAAAGGTGCCAAAACAGACTGTTCTGCCGTTACAGCCAGCCGTATCACCGCCATCCGAATCAACTGCAGCAAGAGTGCCAAACTCGACATTGCTCCCATAATCCGAAAGGTTTATGACTTTTATACAGTCAGGTATGCCATCACCATTGGCGTCTACGTCATTAACCGGTACCCTAGGATCTCCAGCAACAGCAACACCGCAGACCCCAAATCCATCTACAGTAAGATCAAGAAGATCGCCATCTGGTGGACTAGAGCCATCAAAACCAATTAAGTACCTTTGATTCGCCAAGTCAAAAACCATCAAATATTCCCTATTTCCTTTTATGGCCATGGTGCTTGCACGTCTCATCTCCTGAAGTAGATCATTTGCCGCATTTCTTACCTTGTTTTTGGCCACAAACCTCCCGTATTCAGGGATGCCGATACCAGCGATAATACCCATAATCGCAACTACAATAACCAGCTCGATAAGCGAAACTCCACGCCGGTTAAAAAAAGGAATGTTTTTTGTGCTAAACATCATTAATAAGCTCCCCCTAATTCATAAAACATATAACAAATTACAATTCACACTTCCATTCACATAAGCTATATAGCATCTTTCATACCAGGATATCAGAGCTTTGCTGATCGGACTAATTCGCTTGAAACTTAAATGTTTTTTCAGACACAGAAAAAACAAGGCGCTCACAATTATGTAATGAATTACATAATATACGGAAACCGCTTACATACATTTATGCATTCAGCAGCGAAGGCCTCCACTTTGATTACTCACTACCGCAGCTCCGTCCAGTAAGGAAAACTTGAAGGCGGTTTACCCTTTTCTCCATTCCAGCGCCATAGATTAATGCGCGCCGAAAAGGTACTAACCACAACAGCATAGCAAAACCCACAGGAGCCGAATCTGCCAGGGTCGTATTGAAAGTATACCGAGCCCTTCAAGCCAACCGAGCCACTGGGCTTGAATATTTCGTGGGCAGGCTTGGTGTTACCAAAGCAAGCAGTCTTCCCCTTGCAGTATGAGCCGTCCACCAACTCGCCACTTGTCTTACGATCAGAAAGGGTCCCAAACATAACAGCCGATCCATAGTCAGAAAGGTTAACAATTTTCACCGGGCCGTTTTGATACCCATCGACTCCAGGTGTAAGCAAGTTGTTATCACCGTCACCGTCAAAGCCTATAAGGTATTTGTCATCATGAGTGCTAGCGTCGGAATCTGGATCTGGATCAAAAACCATTAAATACTCTCTGTTCTGCAATATTGCGATTGTTCTGGCAAGTCTCATCTCCTGAATGAGATCGTTTGCAGCTCTTCTTACTCTGTTCTTGGCTGCAAACCTGCCATACTCAGGGATGCCGATAGCCAATAAAGCACCTACAATGGCGATTACAACCACCAACTCGATAAGCGACACACCTCGTCCATTGCAAAAACAGTTTTTTCCCGGATTAAACAAGATAACAGATTGCCTTTATAACATTATTTTTAGACAGGATGGTGCAGAAAATGCAGAAGTAAAAAATCCCCGCTGCAAGCAGAGGGGGAGTAAACCCAAGCTACACAATAAATCTCAAATGACTGCTAAAAAATTTCTGCGATTATCTTTATTGACTACTTCTTTGTGGTTGTCCCTTCCGATGTTTTTTTCTCTTTAAGATCTGCAATTTTTTCTTCAAGCTTCCGTATTTTATTGACGATTGTTTTAGCTTTTGAGTCTTCTATCATAATTTTTTCATTCTTATTGAGATAATAAATTCTCGCGCCAAGTTCGGCTATTTCGTTATGAACCTTGGTTTTCAGATCAAAGGCCTGGTAGCGCTTCTTGCCTTCCTGGGTCAACTCATCCACCTTCTTTGCAGCCAGGGTCGCCCCGCTTTTGACCATGGACATTCCTTCTTTTATACCTTTTTGAACATCCTTTTTGACCTCTTCCCAGAATTCCATATTACAAATCTCCTTAATCGGGTAATTGTTTTTAGCGCGCCCTACGGAGTCGCCTTTTATAGGAAAATAATACCCTAAAAAAACGCCATTCGCAACATATTTCTTCAGTCCTGTCTTCCCACGTTTTCCAAAAATTTGATAACAACCTCAATGCCCTTGTAAAACTGGGCTATTTCGAACTTTTCATTTGGTGAGTGAAGTCCGTCATCCGGCAAGCCGAGACCCATAAATATTATATCCAGTCCCAGTATAGAGTTAAAGACCGTGGCCACGGGTATTGAGGCACCTGACCTGGTTAACACCGGTCTACGGCCAAAAACATCTTCCATTGCCATACCGGCTGCCTCGAAGTACGGATTTTCTGTATCCAACAGTACTCCCTTGGCCAGGTATACGGGTTTGCAAAATACATCCACTCCTTTTGGAGCTATTGTTTTAACATATTTCGTGAGCTGCTGCAGAATAATATCCGGCTCCTGATCAGGCACAAGTCTCATGCTTACCTTGGCAGCAGCTTTTCTGGGCAGCACTGTTTTTGCCCCTTCTCCCTGAAAACCGCCGGATATGCCATTTATGTCAAGAGTAGGGCGCGACGTTATTCTCTGGTAAGTCGTGTATCCTGCTTCGCCCCAGTCTGCCTTAACCCCAGCTCTGCCTAGAAAATCCTCTTCGTCAAAAGGAACCGCAGCGGCATACTGTCTATCCTTGTCGCTGATCTCAACTACATTGTCATAAAAACCAGGGATCAAAACCCGGCCTGACTCCAGATCCAGGAGTCTGTCCAATATGCGGGCCAGTGCGCTTAAGGGATTTACTACACCCCCACCGTAAAGTCCCGAGTGTAAATCGCGGCCCGGGCCACTAACTTCTATTTCCACGTAGGCTATTCCCCGCAAGCCATAATCAATCGAAGGAACATCCCGCCTTATAAAGGCCGTATCTGAAATCAAAACAAAATTAGCTGCAAGTTTCTGCTGATTTTCGGATGCCCACTTCTCGATCGAAACACCGCCTGCCTCTTCCTCACCCTCTATGATCAGCTTTACGTTTATGGGCCATTGTTCATCCCCCCACTTCTTTGACAGTTCCCTAAGCGCAAACAGGTGGGCCGCAGACTGTCCCTTGTCATCAGATGCTCCACGAGCAAAGATTTTTCCGTCTCTTATGGCCGGCAGAAATGGAGGGCTATGCCATTCATCAAGAGGATCCACCGGCTGGACATCATAGTGGCCGTAAAGCAGAACCGTAGGATTTCCAGGATCGTCCACCCTGGCAGCGTAGACAAGAGGGTGTCCGTCATCAACTGTGTGAAGTTCAACTGTATCGATACCAGCCATGCGGATACGCTCAGCCACCCACTCAGCCGCCTGCTTCATATCCTCTTTGTGGGCAGGCAGGGTCGAGATGGAAGGAATACTCAGGAAGTCCAGAAGTTCTTCAAGATACTTAGGATATTCTTTCATAAGTTATTTCATGTAAGTTATTTCATGAGTTGTCTATATTTTTATTCAACCGGGCTTCGACCGATGGATATCTGGACATGTCCGTGTGGGGCAGAAACAGAGCAGACATGTACTCATCCATAAAACTCGAAGAAACGGAAAGCTCGAGGTAGGTCATCTTTGATGCAACTTCCTGCGCTTCAACTCGTATATCCTTTGAAAGCAGACAGAGGTACGAGCCTATAATCGAAGTATTTCCCAAAAATACAAACTTGCTTCTTTCAACATCAGGCAGCATGCCAAGCAACACAGCCTTTTCAATATCAAGATAGTTGCCGAAACCACCGGCGATATAGATTGTATCGACCATATCCATTGTAAAACCGATATTATTCAGTAGAACAGAATAACCTGCATGAATGGCAGCTTTAGCCCTGAGAATATTTTCGATATCCGGCTCTGTCAGAACTATTTCCACCTCTCTCTGCTCATCCCGGTAAAGAACAATCTCCATACCTTCTTCACCTTTTCTTACCTGCGGTGATACTGGCTGGAGCTTGCCCCTCTGATCAATTATACCCTTAAGAAACATATCGCCTATAGCATCAATCATGCCCGAACCACATATACCTAAAGGCTTATCAACTCCTCCTACAACTTTGAGTTCGGGAATAAATGTTTCAGGAGAAAACTCAACTCCCTCAATAGCTCCCTCAGTGGCCCGCATACCGCACTTTATTCCACTGCCCTCAAAGCAGGGGCCGGCTGAACAAGCTGCTGTCATAAGCATTTCGTTGTTACCAAAGACAAGCTCTCCGTTTGTGCCTATATCCATAAATAGACTGAAGACCTCTCTCCTTGCCATACCGGATGCGACAACACCGGCCACGACATCGCCTCCCACATAGCTGGCCACGCAGGGAACAGTAAATATCGGCGCCCCGTTGTTGACACGAATGCCAGCTTGTCCGGCGTGGATCTCAGGATAGGCGTTGGCCGCAGGAATGTAGGGTTCTTCACGAATGTATTGAGGATTCAGCCCGTAGAAAAGCTGTGTCATAGTGGTATTTCCAGCAATAACCACGGAATCCACGTCATCAGATGTCAGTTTGTGCCTTTCAAGAAGTGGGTCGAGTAAAGCATTAATATCTGACCTGATTGCTTGTTGTAAATCTTTCATCCTTCCCTGTTCTGTTGCATGAACAATGCGGTTTATTACATCGTCACCGAACCGCATCTGCGAGTTGTAGGTTGATCCCACGTCTATCAGTTTACCGGTAATCATATCCACCAGATAAAGCACCACGGTTGTGGTACCTATATCCACAGCCACGCCGTAATAAGCTGTGGCCTCGCTACCAGGATGTACAGCCAAAAGCTCAGGTATTTCACCGGTGCCGATCGTTACGGTTACCTTCCAGTTATCTTTTCTCAGGGCGTCAGGCATAAGCCGCAATAGATCATAACGTACATGTAGGCGTTCAACAGACTCCAGATCTTCAGCATTAAGGCCACGCTTTATTCGCTCAAGATCGCTTATGTTGTCTTCAAGCGTTGGGTGCCTCAGTTCAAGAGGGATACGTCTTACCAGCGGAGAAAGAGTAGTAATGCCAAATTTTTCTGTGAGTTTAATAAGGTCATCAGCACGACCTACGGCTATCTTATCACCGACTATAAGCCTGGATTCCTTTGGAATTTCTATGCTGAGATCGCTTTTTGGATAGGCCTGACAAGCCAAGGTATAACCCTGTGCTATGTCCTGTTCCGTAAGCGTTATTACAGAACGTATATCTGCCTCGCCGTGGGTTATGCGAACTTTGCACTTTCCGCAGACACCTTTGCCGCCACAAGAGGCGACAAGGTAGACCTTTTCTTTCCGCAAAGCAGCAAGAATACTTTCGCCCGGCAACGCGTCTATTTTCTTTTCGTTTGGCAGAGTTATATACATAATCAGTTAGCTTAATTAAACCCGTATCGGAAAATCAAAACGGCGATGATGTTAGTTGGTTTTAGTTTATGTCGGTTAATGTTAAATTTGACATATTCAGATTATTTCGTAAAAATTATAAGTTCCGGTTTTTCCGGCCATATTAATTCGAGAAAGGTTGATCCGTTGAAGAAGGCTAGAAAAAAGACCAAGAAAAAGAGAATCAAGCTTGCCGGCTTTAATAATCTCACAAAAACCCTGAGTTTTAACATCTATGACATCTGCTATGCTGCCACGGCTCATGCACGCAAAGAGTACCTGGAATATATTGACGAAGAATATAACTCGAAACGGCTGAAAAAAATAATGCACGATCTGGCTGATATCGTCGGGGCAACTATCCTCAATACCTCGACCCAGGACTATGATCCTATGGGCGCCAGCGTTACGATGCTGATAAGCGAAGACAACAACAACTGCCCATTGCCGGAAACCCAACTTGCTCATCTGGACAAAAGCCATATCTGCTCGCATACATACCCTGAAAGTAACAAGAGAACCGGAATCTCAACATTCAGGGTTGATATAGATGTGAGTACCTGCGGAGAAGTCTCTCCGCTTAAAGCATTGAATCATCTTATTTCAAGCTTCGAGTCGGACGTGGTTCTTATAGATTACAAAGTGCGAGGGTTTACACGCGATACAAAAGGCCGGAAGCTTTTTATCGATCACAAAATTCTTTCAATCCAGGAGTTTATTAATAAAAAACTGCTCAAACATTATCGTACAATTGATTTCAATATTTACCAGGAAAACCTATTTCATACAAAAATGATTCTAAATGAATTCAACCTCGACGATTACCTCTTTGGCAGTGCAAGCGGAGACTTAAGTGAAGAAGGCAAGGAAGCCGTAAGCACTATGCTGGGACATGAAATGACCGAGATATTTTATTCAAAGAATATATACCCTGCCAGGAACATGCGATAAAACCTGTTTTTGATTAATTGTGTAATATATGTAACTGTTCACCTTGATTTGCACTATTAGATTTGATCAGTCTGATCAGACCTATCAGACCGATAGGACAAATTAAAACAACGTTTTTTTTGAATAACGTAATTGGGCGATTAGCTCAGCTGGGAGAGCACCACGTTCGCAACGTGGGGGTCGAGGGTTCAAATCCCTTATCGTCCACCATAATTTCAATTTTTTGTGCAAGTCAGCCACTAAACTAAATGCTGTTGCGGTAAAAAACCGCAACAGCATAACCACTATACGTTTTCCTTCTACTTTCCGTAAGACCACTTCCAATTGAGTATCTCAGGCATGTCTTGTCCATGCTTAGTAATGTACTCCTTATGCTCGATCAGCTTGTCACGTACAAACTGCTTGGCATAGGCAGCTATGTATCCGAGTTTCGGCACACGGTCTATGACATCCGCCACCAGGTGGAAGCGGTCAAGGTCATTGAGAACAACCATGTCAAATGGTGTTGTGGTAGTTCCCTCTTCCTTGTATCCACGCACATGCAGATTCCTATGGTTTGTACGCCGGTAGGTGAGGCGGTGGATCAGCCAGGGATATCCGTGATAGGCAAATATTATCGGTTTGTCTGTTGTAAATAAGGTATCGAAATCTTTATTAGATAAGCCGTGAGGATGCTCTTTTTCAGGTTGAAGCGTCATCAGATCCACCACGTTTATCACGCGAACCTTCAATTCCGGCACCTGTTGTCGCAGCAGATCGACGGCAGCCAAGGTCTCCAGAGTCGGCACATCGCCAGCGCAGGCCAACACCACATCGGGCTCTGCCCCTTTATCGCTGCTCGCCCACTCCCAGATGCCGATGCCAGCCGTACAGTGCTTGATGGCGGAATCCATATCAAGCCACTGCGGCTCCGGCTGTTTGCCCGCCACAATGACATTGATAAAATCGCGGCTCCGCAAGCATTTATCTGCGATGAACAGAAGTGTGTTGGCATCTGGAGGCAGGTAGACCCGGATTATATCGGCTTTCTTATTCACTACATGATCTATGAATCCTGGATCCTGGTGTGAAAGGCCGTTGTGGTCCTGCCGCCAGACGTGGGAAGTTAAAAGGTAGTTAAGGGAAGCAATGGGGCGCCGCCATGGAATTTCTTTACTCGTCACATTGAGCCACTTGGCATGCTGATTGAACATAGAGTCAACGATATGAATAAAGGCCTCATAACATGAGAAAAAACCGTGACGCCCTGTAAGAAGATACCCCTCCAGCCAACCCTGGCAGGTATGTTCACTAAGAATTTCCATAACCCGGCCATCAGGTGAAAGGTGCTCGTCCCAGGGTTCGGTCTCGGCCATCCAGGCACGGTTTGTTACCTCAAACAGAGCGCCAAGACGATTTGACGCGGTCTCGTCAGGTCCCATGACACGGAAATTTCGTTCGTCCATATTTAACTTCATCAAGTCACGCAAAAAAGAACCAAACACCCGGGTGGTTTCTCCAATAACAGTGCCGGGCTCAGAAACATTTATGGCGTAGTTTCTGAAATCGGGCATTTTCAAATCCTTCAACAATATACCGCCATTGGCGTACGGGTTAGCCCCCATACGCCGGTCTCCCTCGGGCGCCAGCTCTGCCAGTTCAGGGATTAATTTGCCATTTTCATCAAAGAGCTCCTCGTGCTTATAACTCTTCATCCACTTTTCAAGCAGCTTAACGTGTTCCGGTTTTTTGGACATTTCTGCAAGTGGAACTTGGTGTGACCGCCAGCAACCTTCTGTTTTAAGCCCATCAACCTCTTTGGGTCCTGTCCACCCCTTGGGAGTGCGAAAGATTATCATCGGCCATTGTGGTCGCTTTGTAACGCCATTGGTACGTGCATCAACCTGGATTTTCTTAATTTCCTCAACAACAGTATCTAAGACTGTAGCCATTAACTGGTGCATGGCTAAAGGGTCAGAACCCTCGACAAAGTAGGGTTTATAACCATAACCAATAAAAAGACTCTCCAGTTCTTTGTTGCTTATTCGCGCCAGAACTGTTGGGTTGGCAATTTTGTAACCGTTTAAGTGCAGAATGGGAAGAACCGCGCCATCGTGGGCAGGGTTTAGGAACTTGTTCGAATGCCATGCAGTAGCAAGTGGACCGGTTTCCGCCTCTCCATCACCGACAACACAAGCTGTGATAAGATCCGGGTTGTCGAAAACAGCACCATAAGCATGGGATACGGCATAGCCCAGCTCTCCCCCCTCGTGAATAGATCCCGGCGTTTCCGGCGCACAATGGCTGGGGATTCCACCAGGGAATGAAAACTGCCTGAACAACTTTCTCATACCCTCGGTATCCTGACTGATGTTGGTGTAAATCTCACTATAGGTTCCTTCCAGCCAGGTGTTGGCAACAAGGCCGGGGCCGCCATGGCCGGGGCCGGCGATATAAATAATATTCAGGTCATCCCTTTTTATGATGCGGTTTAAGTGAGCGTAGATAAAGTTGAGTCCCGGCGTTGTTCCCCAATGGCCCAACAATCTCGGTTTGATATGTTCAAGTTTCAGCGGCTGTTTTAACAGCGGATTATCCAGTAAATAAATCTGGCCTACAGATAGATAATTGGCCGCCCGCCAATAAGCATGAATATTTTTTAGTTGTTCCTCTGTCAGAGGTCTCTCTTTCTGCTGGGTAGAGTTGTTTTCGTCAGACATTGTTTATCCTCCTTAATGTGAAGTAATTAAAATTAATTGGAAATATTTAGAAATAATTAAGTGATCATTGTTTTGTTAGATTCAGTGCGCAGGCCAAGCATCGACGCTGTGTAATGCGCGATAACCTGCTCTTCGTCAGTTGGTATAACCCATACCGATACCCGGCTGTTATCAGTAGAAATACGCTTGGAATTGCTTTGATTAGCGTTATCGTCAAGAGCTATGCCCAGCCATGCCGCCGCCTGGCAAACAGCGGTGCGCACCGGCGCTGCATGCTCACCGATACCACCCGTAAACACCACTGCATCCAGCCCGCCAAGGGCCGCTGCCAGCGACCCCAGCTCGCGATGAACACGCTGAGTAAACACAGCAATCGCCTCGGCTGACTCATGAGAATCGCTTTTCAGCAGGGTGCGCATATCACCACTGATTCCAGACAAGCCCAGCAGCCCGGACTGATGATGCAGAAGGTCTGAAACCTCCTCCACCGTCATGCCGCGTTCGCGCATCAAGTACAGAGCTACCGCAGCATCAATAGATCCACACCTGGTAGACATTGGAAGACCATCCAAAGGTGTGAAGCTCATGGTAGTGGCGATACTTTTGCGCTGTCGCATAGCACACATGCTAACGCCATGCCCTAAGTGTGCTACAACGACACGTCCATTGCTCTTCTGTTCACCAAGATAATCCGGCAACACACCGGCGATGTATTTATAAGACAAACCATGAAAGCCATAACGACGTATACCCTGCTCCGCCAATGCTCGCGGCAGGGCAAAAGTCTGCTCTACCCAAGGCATGCCGGCGTGAAATGCAGTGTCGAAACAGGCTATTTGAAGCATCTGCGGACGCAGGGAAAGTAAACTCTCAATAGCGAGTAAAGCGTGTGGTTGATGAATAGGAGCCAATGGCACCAGCGCATGTAGCTGCGCCAGGACAGATCTGTCCACTTTTACGGGCTTACTAAATTGCATGCCGCCATGCACAACGCGATGACCAGCAGCGACAACATTGTATTGGGACGGCAACTGTTCCAGCCAGTTCATGATATGCTGTATGGCCGCCTCATGACTATCGACATCTACAGCTTCATTTGTGTCTGTCTTAACGTTTAGCTGATCAATCTCATTTTCTTTGACAATGAGACGTGAATCAGCCCCGATATTCTCAATTGCGCCACGGTAAAGAGGGAGCAATACCGCTTGAGAGTAGGTTAAGGCAAAAACAGAAAACTTGATGCTGGACGAACCGGCGTTGATGACCAGAACAATATCAATCACCGGCAGTGTCTCAGGCATTGTATGCATGTCATGCCACCCCTTTTTAAATCGGCTTGAAAACGGTTTTGATAGTTAATGGCAGTTCAGACAAAAGGCTCATACTCTTCATGATAACACCAGATCAGTGAAATGAATACCTGCACTTTTTTGAGTCCCATAGA